>Ga0302320_10002220_pt1 | contig 46107 bp, 33 predicted proteins | sample Bog_T0_3_FD_202130 | JGI IMG/M metagenome (GOLD analysis project Ga0302320, IMG submission 202130) | Peat permafrost microbial communities from Stordalen Mire near Abisko, Sweden - Bog_T0_3 | ecosystem: Environmental > Terrestrial > Soil > Wetlands > Peat | place: Sweden: Abisko, Stordalen Mire...
CGCCCAGCCGCGCCAGGGGTGGGGAAAAGTCATTACGACTGGCCGCAAGACGCGGCGTTAATCTTCAAACCGACCGGAATCGGCTGTTTTAGCCTCAATTCACTTCCGTCAACGGCATAGTCCCAGCCTTTTGGCAAGTTCCCTTGCATGGCGGGCATCGGTTTCTTATGCTTCGCCACCGTGAAAATCCGCAAAGCTGTCATTACCGCCGCCGGCCGGGACCAGCGCCGTCTGCCGCTCCAATCGCTCGTGGACCGCGACGGCCAGTCCAAATCCGCCCTCACCATCCTGCTGGAGGAAGTCCTGCACGCCGGCATCGAGGAAATCGGGCTGGTGATTGCCCCGGGCGATCAAGCGGCGTTTGCCGCCGCCGCCGGACCGCACGTCAATCGCATTCAATTTATCGAGCAATCCAAGCCAATGGGCTACGGCCACGCGGTGCTCTGCGCCCATCCGTTCACCGGAAATGAGCCATTCCTGCTGTTAGTCGGCGACCATCTCTACGTTGCCAATGGCCAGAAATCCTGCGCCCGACAGTTGCTGGAAATCGCCTCGGCGGAAGCTTGCGTGGTGTCGGCGGTGCAGCCCACGCACGAAAGCCTGCTTCCGCATTACGGCGCGGTCGGTGCCCGGCGGCTGGTCGGTCAGGCCGGTCTTTATCAGGTGGATCGCGTGCTCGAAAAACCCACGCCGACCGTGGCTGAACAAAAACTCATCGTGCCCGGTCTGCGCGCCGGCCACTACCTTTGCTTCTTCGGCATGCACGCGTTGACACCGGGCGTGATGGACATCTTGAAGGAGATGGTGGGGCAGGGCGGCGGCGCGCACCTTTCCGACGCGCTGGCGAAGGCGGCGGGCAGCGAACGCTATCTGGCCTGCGAACTTCAGGGCCGCCGCTACGACATCGGCGTCAAGTACGGCCTGCTCACCGCGCAACTGGCTCTGGCGCTCAACGGCCAGGACCGCGACGAAGTCCTGACGCAACTTGTCGAACTGCTGGCGCAGACCACGCGAGGTGCTGCTTGACACCCGCACTGTTCATTTCTCCCTCTCCGCCCCAAAGGGAGGAGAGGGGCGGGGTGAGGAGGCCAATTTTTTCTAAATTAAAATCCCCTCGCCCCGGCCCTGCTCCCCGCTTGGGCGGGGCGAGGGAGTTGGTTTCAATTTGATTTGAGGCATGGCCAGCAAACTCGTTCAACTCATCACGTCGCCGGACCCGGCGGTGCGCAACCAGTCGCTTGACGCCGTCTGCCGCGCCGCGTCGGTGGCGGAACTGCTGGCCGAGTGCGCCGAACTGGAGGCGTTCCGGCATCGCAGCGAAAATCTTTACGAACGCGTCCGCGCCCTGCTGTTTCTTTATGCCATCCACCGGTTTCATCTGCCGTTGAAGCCGGGAGTTCACGCCCGCACGCTGATTTCGTTTTCCGGCTACACGCATTTGTTGCAACGCCGGTTCGAGGAGGCCGTCGCCACTTTTCTCAAGGCGCAGGCGGCGGACGGGCCGTCCGACGCGATTTCCAGCGCGCTGGCGGTGGCCTATCAGCGGCTGGCCCTGCAAACGCTGGCCGACCAGGTCCGCCGCAGCGTGCGCTCGGTGCGCGGCAATCAATGGATGTTCCGCATGGGCCATCCCGCCGATCATCCGCTGCGTATCCGGCCCGAGCTGCTGAAGCGCAGCGACGAGGACGGCACCTACCCGATCCTGCGCGAACGCACGCCGGTGCGCATGGACCTGACGCATTGCGGCTGGAGCGACATTTTCTTTCTCGGCATGGATTATCCCGAGGGCGCGAAGGTGTTGAACGTCTCGATTGACCTCGGCGTGCATGGACGCGATTCCGCCACGCGGCCGCCGGTGGAAACTTACCTACGCGTGCTGGATGAACCGGTGTTGCGCCTCACCAGCGTGGATCTCGGCGCCACCGCCGACATCACGAACCTGGCCGACGTGTTCGATTTCGCCAAAGATTACCTCGGCCTGCTCAAGGCGGCGGTCATCGCCGGCGGCATCGTTCCGCCCGGCGTGGAAGGGTCGGGCCAGAGCCTCGCCGATTTGCTGGCGCGGGTCGTCGGGCCGGGCAGGGGACTCGAATTGGTCAGCTCCGTCAACGGCATTCCCAAAGGCTCGCGCCTCGCGGTTTCCACGAACCTGCTGGCCTCGATGATTTCGCTGTGCATGCGGGCGACCGGCCAGGCCAGTTCGTTGCACGGCTCGCTTCAGGAGGACGAACGCCGGCTCGTGCTGGCGCGCGCCATCCTCGGCGAATGGCTCGGCGGTTCGGGCGGCGGCTGGCAGGATTCCGGTGGCGTGTGGCCGGGCATGAAATTGATCGAAGGCGTGCTCGCTGCCGAGGGCGACCCCGAATTTGGCGTCAGCCGCGGCCGGCTCATGCCGCAGCATCGCATCCTCACCCACGAAGACGCCTCGCCCGACCTGCGGCAGAAATTGCAGGACAGCCTGGTGCTGGTGCATGGCGGCATGGCGCAAAACGTCGGGCCGATCCTCGAAATGGTCAGCGAGAAATATCTGCTGCGCTCCGAGGCCGAATGGAAGGCGCGGCTCAGCATGCTCGCCATTCTGGATGAAATCCTCGCCGGACTTAAGCGCGAGGACGTCGCGGCCCTGGGCGCGGCGACGACGCGGAATTTCTTCGGTCCCATCCAGACCATCATCCCGTGGGCAACGAATCTGTTCACGGAAACCATCATCAACCGGGTGAAGACGGAGTTTGGGAAGGATTTTCTAGGATTCTGGATGCTGGGCGGCATGTCGGGCGGCGGCATGGGATTCATTTTTGATCCAGCGAAGAAAGCGGCGGGCCAGACGCGGCTGCAGGAAGTGATGACGCAAACCAAGCGCGATTACGAAAATTCCCTGCCGTTCGCGATGGAGCCGGTGGTGTATGACTTTGCCATCAACGAAAAAGGCACCTGGGCCGACCTGTTGCATGGCAAGTCCGCCCTGTTGCCGCAGGGATATTACGCGCTCATCATGCCGCCGTTGTTGCGGCAGGATGCCCGCGCCCTGCCGCCGTTGCACCGCGCGGAAATGGACAAATTCGCCGCCGCCTGCCGCACCCAGCCCGAACTGCGCGGCATGGTGCAGACGCTTTTTGACCGGCTTCTGCCGCGTTTGAAGACCGACGACACCAGCGATGAATCGTTGCCGGCATTGCTCGAGCGCTACGGCTTCGACCGCGCGCAGCACGAGCAGGTCCGCGAGGATTTGAAGTCCGGGCGAATCGGTCTGGCCCAAAACCGTCTGCCGGTCAGCACACAGATTCAGGACGTGATGCAGGAAGACGTGTTCGATGCCACGCGCGGGCTGCCCAGGAAATATCTCGATGCGGGCATGGCCGCGCTGGCGGCGGGCGAGGCGGCTGTGGTCACACTGGCCGCCGGCGCGGGCAGCCGGTGGACGCAGGGCGCGGGCACGGTCAAGGCGCTGCATCCGTTCTGCAAATTTGGCGGACGGCATCGCACGTTTCTGGAAGTCCACCTGGCCAAGAGCCGCCGCATCAGCCGGCTCGGCGGCGTTCCCCTGCCGCACATCATCACGACGAGCTACATTTCGCACCAGCCCACCGAGGCGTTCCTGGCGCGTGAAAATTTTTACGGCTATTCCGGTCCGCTGATTTTGTCCGAAGGCCGCACGGTCGGCCTGCGGCTCATCCCGATGGAGCGCGATTTGCGGTTTTCCTGGGAGGAGATGCCGCAGCAGATGCTCGATGAACAGCAGCAGAAGGTACGCGACAGTCTCCGCCATGCACTCATCGGCTGGGCGCAGCAGACCGGCGAAGGCAGCGATTACACCGACAACGTGCCGATCCAATGCCTGCATCCGGTAGGCCACTGGTTCGAGATTCCCAATTTGCTCCGCAACGGCACGCTGGCGCGCCTGCTGGAGCAGCGGCCCAACCTGAAGCACCTGATGCTGCACAACATTGACACCGTGGGCGCGGACGTGGACCCGGCGATGCTCGGATTGCACATCACGCTGGGCGGCGGGCTTTCCTTTGAAGTCATCACGCGGCGCATCGAGGATCGCGGCGGCGGCTTGGCGCGCGTGAACGGCCGGCCGCGCATCGTGGAAGGCCTGGCGATGCCTCGCGAGGAGGAGGAATTTGCGCTTTCCTATTACAACTCCATGACGAGCTGGATCAACCTGGACAAGCTGCTTGCCGTGTTCCAGCTCACGCGCGCCGATCTGGCCGACGCCGGCAAGGTGGCCGGCGCCGTGCGCGCGCTCGCGGCCAAAATGCCGACCTACATCACCCTCAAGGAGGTAAAGAAGCGCTGGGGCCACGGACAGGAGGACGTTTATCCCGTGGCGCAATTCGAGAAGTTGTGGAGCGACATGACCGTGCTGCCGGAAATGAACAGCCGGTTCATCGTCGTGCCGCGCCGGCGCGGCCAGCAGCTCAAGGACCAGTCGCAATTGGATGGCTGGCTGCGCGACGGTTCAGCGGCGCATGTTGAAAGCTTGTGCGAGTGGTAAGCGCTCCGGGTCTGGTTTTTACTGAATCCGTGCCCGGAAGAATTGCTGCTGGTTCGTTCCTGTGGGCATTTCCAAATCCAGTTCGCCGTAAGGCAGCGTGTTGGTCTGGCACGGTGTCCAGGTCTTCAGATCGGACGAGCTTTCCACGACCACAGTGGCCGCATTCGGTGCCGTCAACTGCAAGTATAACGCCCCATCTTCCACCGACAGGTTCCCGTCGGTGGCGACAAACTGGAATGGAATCGGGATGGGCGTGAAATTCACTTCGTCGAGCCACGCGGCATCCTGTCCGGCGCTGTCGGATATATCCTTTGAATAGCGCCAGCGGAGTGTGTGCGGGCCGGTGGGGATGTCGCAGGTCTGTTGCTCCCACGGAACTTCGCCGGAAATCGCGCCCGGTTGCAGGACGCCGTCCAGATAAAATTCCAGGAAATCGTAATCCGGCTCCGACGATACTTTCCACCAGAAGGTCAGGGTGCCCGGCCCGATCACCGGGGTCTCCAGCCACGATTCCTGGTTGTCCGTGATCGCGCCACTCTGCGCCGCGCCCACGCCATCATGGATTACAGCGGTCTGGGCGAACCAGGCGGAATTCCCGCCGCTGTTCAACACCAGATTGCAGTCCAAGGCCGATTGCAGCGCCGTTTGCGTCACTTGGAGTGTGGCGGACGGAATGGTGGCCACGCCCAATCCGTTGCTCACGATGATGGAATAGTCGCCTGTGTTACCGGCGACAAGGCTGGTCAATTGCAGCACCGCATTGGTCTGCCCAGGCAGATCAACTCCATTGCGCCGCCATTGATAGTAAAGCGGCAGGGCGCCGATTGCTTCCACCCGGAAAAAGACCGTGCTTCCCGGAGGTTCGACGCGGCTGGCCAGACGTGTGGTGATGAAGGGTGAACCAATCGCCGGCACGGCGAGACAGTGAGTCGATCGGGCGGAAATACCTCCGACCTTCGTCACCCACGAAGGCACACTTGTCTGCCCGTAGCCGTTGTTGCCCCACGCGACCACGGTGCCATCGCTCTGCAACGCCATGCTGTGATAGGTTCCAGCTGTCACCGCCACCACGTTGCTCAAGCCCGCCGGCACACTTGCCTGGCCGGAGGAATTGTCGCCCCAGGCGACCACGGTGCCATCAGCCCGCAACGCCACGCTGTGAGAATTTCCAGCCGCGATCGCCACGACGTTGTTCAAACCCGCCGGCACATTCGTCTGGCCACTGCTGTTATAACCCCAGGCGACCACCGTACCATCGGCCCGCAACGCCAGAGTGTATGACGAAGCCGCCATCGCCACCACATTGCTCAAGCCCGCCGGCACGGTCATCGGGACGATGTCTGTGCCGTTGTAGCAGCTTCCCCATGCGACCACGGTGCCATCAGCCCGCAACGCCATACTGTGATATGCTCCGCCTGCCACCGCCACGACGTTGCTCAAGCCTGCCGGCACAGTCATCGGGAGCCAGCTGCTGCCGTTGTAGTAGCTTCCCCATGCGACTACGGTGCCGTCCATCCGTAACGCCAGATTGTGAAATTCGCCTCCGGCCACCGTCACCACATTGCTCAAGCCCGCCGGCACAGTCGTCTCGCCGTATGCGTTGTAGCCCCAAGCGGCCACGGTGCCATTCGCCCCCAATGCCAGAGAGTGCCATTCCCCGGTCGCCACCGCCACGACGTTGCTCAAGCCCGCCGGCACAGTCGTCTGGCCGTAGTAATTTTGCCCCCACGCGGCCAGCGGCATCACCGTCAACGACGCACTGCCGCTGGTGGCCGTGGTTGCGCTGTTGCTGACCATGACCGAGTAAATGCCAGCGTGGCCATAATCCACGTTTGACAGAACCAAAGGATTGCTCGTTGCCCCCGGCAGGTTGGTGCCGGCCAGCTGCCATTGGTACGTCAATGGCAGAACGCTTTGGCAACTTACTCCAAAGCTGACCGTGCCCCCGGCAAACGCCGTCTGGCTGGCGAGGTTGGTGTCAAGGACGAGCGGAATCACCGTCAGCACGGCCTTCGCACTGACCGCCCACCCGGTGCTGTTGCTGACCAGAACGGAATAGGTGCCCGCCTGGCTCAAGACCACATTGGACAGAATCAAAGGATTTACGGTGGCTCCCGGCAGGTTGGTGCCGGCCAGCCGCCATTGGTAGTTCAACGGCAGAAGGCTTTCGCAACTCACGCCAAAGTTCACGGTGCTACCGGCAAACACTGTTTGACTCTGGGGGCTGGTGTTGATGATGAGCGGGATCACTGTCAGCAGCGCGTTGCTGCTGGTGACCATGCCGGCGCTGTTGCTGACGACGACGGAATAGGTGCCCGCCTGGCTCATGAGCACATTCGACAGGACCAAAGGATTTACGGTTGCGCCCGGCAGGTTGGTCCCGTCCAGCCGCCATTGGCAGGACAATGGCAGAACGCTCTGACAACTCACGCCCAAGCTGACGGTGCCGCCGCCAAACACCGTCTGACTCTGGGGATTGGTGTTGATGACGAGAGCAAGGACCTTCAACTGTGCGTTGCTGCTGGTGACCGTGCCGGCGCTGTTGCTGACGACGACGGAGTAACGACCCGCCTGACTCAGGGTCACATTGGTCAAAATCAAAGGATTGTTGGTCGCCCCCGGAATGTTTGCGCCCTGTTTCCGCCATTGATAGGTGAGCGGCAGGATATTTTGGCAACTTACATCCAGGCTCACGGTGCTGCCGGCAAGCACCGTCTGGCCCTGCGGCTGGGTGTTGATGACAAGCGGGATCACTGTGAGCAGCGCACTGTTGGTGACCGTGCCCAGGCTGTTGCTGACGACGACGGAGTAACTGCCCGCCTGGCTCATCGTCACATTGGTCAGAACCAAAAGGTTGTTGGTGGACGCCGGTAGATTGGTTCCGTTCAACTGCCACTGGAAGAAATATGGCCGGCTGGCAGTGGCGCTCATCCGGAAGGTGACGGTTGTCCCGGCAAAAACGGTCTGCGCAAACAAACTTCTGTTCAGAAACGGAGCGAGGTTGCCGGACACCGCCAGATTGTGATACGTTCCTGCCGCCACCGCCACGACGTTGGTCAAGCCCGCCGGCACAGACGTCTGGCCATTGCCGTTGTAGCCCCACGCGACCACGGTACCATTAGCCCGCAAGGCCAGACTGTGATAAACTCCACCCGCCAGCGCCACCACGTTGCTCAATCCTGCCGGCACACTTGCCTGGCCTAAGGAATTGTCGCCCCAGGCGGTCACGGTACCATCAGCCCGCAAGGCCAGACTGAGAGTATCTCCACATGCCACCGCCACGACGTTACTCAAACCCGCCGGCACAGTCGCCTGGCCGGCGGAATTGTTGCCCCAGGCGGTCACGGTACCATCAGCCCGCAATGCCAGACTGTGCATAGCCCCACCCGCCACCGCCACGACGTTGCTCAAGCCCGCCGGCACAGTCGTCTGGCCGTACATGTTCCAGCCCCAAGCGGCCACGGTGCCATCGGTCCGCACCGCCAGACTGTGATATTCTCCACCCGCCACTGCCACGACGTTGGTCAAGCCCGCTGGCACATCCGTCTGGCCGAAGGAATAGTCGCCCCAGACTGCCACGGTGCCATCAGCCCGCAATGCCAGACTGTGACCATACCCAGCTGCCACCGCCACCACGTTGCTCAAGCCCGCCGGCACAGTCGTTTGGCCATAGCCGTTGTAACCCCAGGCGGTCACTGTGCCATCGGCCCGCAAGGCCAGACTATGATATTCTCCACCCGCCACTGCCACGACGTTGGTCAAGCCCGCTGGCACATCCGTCTGGCCGTTATTGTTGTAACCCCACGCCGTGACTGTTCCCGATGCGCGCGCCGGCAATGCCGCGAGAAATGCAGCAACCCCCAGCGCAGCCAGCAGTCGGGGCAGATACCGCAGTGCGAAAGACGGAGTTGGGTGGTTGCGGCAAAGGAGTTGCGCGCCATTTTGGAATGGGAGTGGGTGCATCATAAATTTTATCATCGGTTGATCAATTATTCCGAGTACGCAGCTACGTGAGCGAGTTGAGTTCAGCGGCGACCTCAATTCAGTTTCTATACGCGCGGTTTGGGATTCCACGCGACTGGGTCGTTGGAAATTCCGGAATGCTTATACACCTGCGAGTTGCTCATTAGTCATGATATGCCGCTTAACAGCGTCTGCAATTCTCCATTGTGATAATCGCAAGATTGGGAAAGTCTTCGCCAAGATAGTTCGCATTAGCAGACCAGAACGCACTTCAGCCTTCCTTGGCGCGCCGTCGCGGCCAGCAGCTCAAGGACCAGTCGCAATTGGACGGCTGGCTGCGCGACGGTTCCGCGGCGCATGTTGAAAGCTTGTGCGAGTGATCGAAGTTCCAAACCGAAGTGAGACCGGGGAATGGGGATAAAGTATTTGTTTCACGGCTTTGTCACAAACACCTTTGTCAATTGTGCATCCCCATCGGTCGCCCGTTTATGGAGGCCGCACTTGACGGGGAGTGACACTGCGACCAGATTCTCCCTGCCAAGATCATGAGCGCAGACAACAAAAGCCCTTACAATGCCGCCGTCATCGGACGGGAGGAAATCAACCCGCAACTGCTGGTCCTCCGCGTCGAGCCCAACGCGGCGATGTTCGATTTCAAGCCCGGCCAGTTTGCGGTGCTGGGTTTGCTCGGCAAAGAACCGCGCGTGCCGGAAGCGGCGGAGGAGGAACCGGTTTCCGGGCCGGAAAAAATGATCCGCCGCGCGTACAGCATCGCGTCGTCCAGCGTGGAGCGCCGTTACGTGGAATTTTATCTCACGCTCATCACCAGCGGCCAGCTCACGCCGCGGCTGTTTGCGTTGCAGCATGGCAGCCAACTGTTCCTCGGACCGAAGGCCAGCGGCGTGTTCACGCTGGATCGCGTTCCGCCGGGCAAGGCGGTGGTGCTCATCGCCACGGGGACGGGGTTGGCGCCGTATCTTTCGATGCTACGAACCATGCTGGTGAATGAGACCCAACGCCGGTTCGTGGTCTTGCACGGCGCACGCTTTGGCTGGGACCTGGGTTATCGCGGTGAACTCGAAAGCCTGGCCCGGTTGCGGCCGAACTTCACCTACATCCCGAGCATCACGCGGCCCGATCAAGATCCGCATTTCCACGGGCGCACGGGACGCATCCAGGCGCTGGTGGAGCAGGGGGTGGTGGAACAAGAATCCGGCGTGGCGCTGGATCCGGCACAGGCTGATGTCTTTCTCTGCGGCAATCCGGAGATGGTGAAAGCTGTCAAGGCGATGCTTGAAGCCAGGGGATTCAAGGCCGACGAGCCGGGGAAACCGGGAATGATCCACGTGGAAGAATATTGGTAGGCGATGGTTGGAGCGCGTCGTTTAGAGTCTGTGTAAAACTGTAGGAGCCGACGTGAGGAGGCTTGCTTCTCGCCGCAAATCGGGAGTTTCTGATGAAGAATGGACTCGTTACCTCATCTCCTACAGAGCTTCTTGGAAATTTGCGATGGAACCGGCGGGGCGGCTTCGTTATGGTTGCGGCAACATTTAGGCGTGCATTCCATGCAAAAACTCAGCCACACGATTCAACTGCGCGTCCGGTACAGCGAGACGGACCAGATGGGGACTTTCTACAATTCGCGCGCGCTGGAATGGTTTGAATGCGGGCGGACGGAATTAATGCGGAACCGGTTGCGGATGTCTTACGCCGCGCTGGAGGAAAAGGGCGTTTTTCTGCCGCTGGTGGAGGCGCATCTTGAATTCCGGGGAGGCGCGCGATATGACGACTTGCTGCGCATCACTTCAACGGCAGAGCTGAACGGACGGGCGAAGCTGCGGTTCGACGTCGAGATTGCGCAAAGCGGGACCGGGCGTCCGGTGGTGCGCGGCTACACGGTCCACGCGTTCACCGATAACCGGGGCAAACCGATCCGTCCGCCGGAATGGTTTGTGAGGTTGATGGGGAAGTCCGCGTAACACTTCGCCACGCGGTTTAATGCCATTTCATTTTGCTTTTGCACTGTAGCGGCGGTCGGTGACCGGCGTCATTGATTTCACGGCGCTCAGAGAGTGCCGCTACAAAACATGCGATTCTTCAATCCTGCTTGAAGACGGGCAGTTCCTTTTGCGACAACACGCGAAAGCCCTGCTTTTGCAAGACATCGCTGGCCCTGGCCACGTCGGGGACTTCGAGGATCATGATGGCGCGGTTGTTGGCGATGAACCCGGAGGCATTGTCGAGATTGATATTGTGTTTGGCGAGACAATCCGCCACGGCATGCAATCCGCCGGGCTTGTCCGGGACTTCAATGGCGAGTGCGTCCACCAGTTTGGCGACGAAGCCATCGTGTTTGAGGGCCTGATAGGCCATCTCCGGATCGCTGACCAGGAACTTCATCACGCCAAACGGGCCGGTGCTGGCCACGGCGAGCCAGCGGATGTTAACGTTTGCGCCCGCGAGGATTTTGGTGAAGTGGGCGACCTGGCCGGGTTTGTTCTCGGCAAAAGCAGCCACTATTTTGACGTCGTTCATTCGAGATTCCTTTGGTTCACAGCTTGCGGTTGTCAATCACGCGTTTCGCCTTGCCGTCACTCACCGGCAGCGAACCGGGCGGCAGGAGCTGGACCTGTGGTTTGACGAGGATTTCCGCGCGGAGTTTCTCGGCCAACTGGCTTTGCAATTTCATGAGCTGCTCCACCTGTCCCTCGAAACCGGCTTCGGCCAGTTCCACCTTGACTGTCATTTCGTCAAGACCCTCCAGCGAGATCTGATAATTTCTGCCCACGCCCGATTGCGCCATCAGGACGCGTTCGATTTGCTGCGGATAAATGTTCACGCCGCGCACGATGAGCATGTCGTCCGAACGTCCGGTGATGCGGTTCAGGCGATGATGCGTGCGGCCGCAGGAGCAGGGCTTGGTGATGATGGACGTGATGTCGCGGGTGCGGTAGCGGAGCAGTGGCATGGCCTCGCGGGTGAGCGTGGTCAGCACCAGTTCGCCGGGTTCGCCGTTTTTGACCGGTTCGCCGGTTGCCGGGTTGATGATTTCGATGAGGAAATGGTCCTCCCAGACGTGCATGCCATGTTTATGCTCGCATTCGAACGCGACACCGGGGCCATTCATTTCCGAAAGGCCGTAGGAGTTGTAAACGTCAAGGCCAAGGCTTTCCTCAATCTTCCGGCGGGTTTCGTCGGTGTAAGGTTCGGCGCCCACGAACGCCTTGCGCAGAGCGAGATCGCGCCGCGGGACAACGCCGTGTTTTTCCAGAAAGGTTGCGAGGTAGAGCGCGTAGCTGGGCGTGAGGTGGATGAACGTTGTGCGGAAATCCTGCATCAGCATCAACTGCCGTTCCGAATTACCCGGGCCGGCGGGGATGACGAGGCAGCCGACTTTCTCCGCACCGTAGTGGGTGACCAGCGCGCCGGTGAACATGCCGTAGGTCATCATGTTCTGGAACACGTCCTTTTTTGTGACTCCGGTCATGACAAAGGACCGCGCGCACAACTCGGCGGCGTTTTCCACGTCCTGACGCGAGAAAAAAAGCGCCTTGGGCTTGCCGGTGGTGCCGCTGGAGGTATGCAAGCGAAGCGTGTCGTCGTAAGACACGGCCAGCAGACCGGTGGGATAATTGGCGCGCAAGTCGGCGCTGGTGGTGAACGGCAGACGGCGCAGGTCATCGAGCGTGTGAATATCCTTGGGCCGGACGCCGAGTTCGGCGAACTTCTCGCGGTAGAACGGCACGTGAGCGGCCACGCGGCGGACGATTTTCCGCAGGCGCTGGAGCTGCAATTGCTCCAGCGCGGCACGATCGAACGTTTCGATTTTTTTATCCCAAAACATGACGGCTGGCCAGCGTCGCGGACGTTGGGGAGGAACCAACAACGCCCGCGATCAACCGGTTTTCTATCACATGCTTAGAATGTGAACAAGACTTCTCCGCGCAGGAAGGTCATCAGGTCCCGTTGTTGGTAGTAATCACCCATCCAGACGAATTCGGCCCAGAGATGGGCGCTGACGTGGTCGTTGAATTTGTGTCTCAGGACGGTCTGGAGATAATGGCCGCGGAAACTGCCATCCTTGGTGAACTCCTCAGGGTTCGCAGCGCTGGTGCCAGTCTGGTCACGGGTCGGCGTATCCACCGGGGCGAACATCGCGTTATAGGTGGCGCTGAAAGTCGTGTCCTTGATGGGGGTGACGGTCCAACTGGGACCGAAGCGCGCGAGGTTGTTCATCTGTGCGATTTTTTTGCTGGTTTCGTTGATGTAGGAATAAATGTAAAGTTCGCTCCAACGCGGCCAGCGGCCCCACAGGACGTCAAACATTTCGTCCGTGCCCTTTGACTTCGGATCATCGCCGGACAGAAATTCGCCGACGAGACTGATCTGGTTGTTGTATTTGTCATTGAACAGGTAGGTCAGTTTGCCGTTGGAGCCCCACGCGTTGATGTCGCGCCAAGTGTTCGGGGTGTTGACATAAGCGGCATTGACCGTGGCGTCCTGCTTGCTGCCGAATTGATAGGCGCCTTCGAGCGAGTAGGCCCAGTTCGGCGTGGGGGTGCCGGAAATTTTGCTGCCCACGGTGTAGATATCGGCATTGTCACCGTTGGCAATCTCCTTCATGTCGTGTTTGTAGATGAAGTAGCCGTCGAGTTGCACGTTCTCCACCGATTTATTGGAAAGGTACACAATGACGCCCTCTTCGTTTTGTTCGGTCAGATAATAAGGCACGGGCTTGACATCTCCGGATTCGCCGACGGTGGGAATCCATGCGTCCGGCCGGGCGTTCTGGTAAATGTAAACGACATCCAGCTTCGTCTTGATCTCCTTCGCGTCATAATTAATGCGGATACTGTCCAGGAAAGACGTCCAAGACCCGTCACCGGGCGTGCCGTCGCCGACCAGCCACCAGTTCATGGGGTCGCCAAACTGGACGTCCTGGCGGCCGCCGGAGAAGGTCAGTGGCACACCGCCGATGTTGCTCCATTTTACGTAGGCATTGTCCAAGATACCGTAACGACCTTCGTAACCCTCTTCGTATGGGCTCGCACCCGCAAATTGAGAGGCATAGGAGGGCTTCATCCATTCCCGTTCTTCCCCTGAAAAGCGCGCATTCACGCTCACGTTGGTCACCGGCATGACGGAGGCCCAGATCCGTTCCCGGAACCGGAAGTAATCCTGCTCATGCCGCACGACGCCTTCGTTCAAGGTGATGGCATTATTGAAATACTCGTTGCGGGCGCGCAGGTCGCCGCCCCAGGAAAACCAGGGCGCGGGATTTTTCATATCCTTTATCCATTGGTCAAAAGCGGTCGGTGGCGGTGGCGCCGGAGCTGCCGCGACCGGTGCGGCAGCGGTTGCCGTGGCTGGTGGGGCGGAAGTTGCACCGGCGGACGCGGCGGTTTGAGTTTGAGCCGGGGTGGTCGCCGCAGTAAGAGCGGCAAGACACAACGTCAGTTTCAGTTTGATGTTCAACATACAATTCGAGTCTCCGGTCTGATTAACGATTAAAGACTTGATTTTCCACTTCCACAACTGTTCCCGGTTGCTGGCGACGGGCCAGTTACAATTGCGGGCGTCCGGTTCATGGAATTGGGATTAAAATTAGAAATAATTTCCAGCGTGTCCAGCCCGCATAAGGCCATTATTACAGAAAACAGGTGGATTAATTCACTGATTTCCGGTTTGTAATTCCCGGAAAACGGTTGTCGAAATTGTGGAAAATCAAGTTTTGAGCGCCGGGCCTCGGTCCGGCATCCGGCAACGTAAAAAACCGCGCTTGTCATCGTCGGCGCTTTTTGTTGCACTCGGATCAAATATTAAGCCGCTGCGAATTACATGCCTTCACCCAAACGACAACTCCTGAGTGGCGACGAAGCCATTGCGCTGGCCGCGCGTGATGCCGGCGTGGCGCTCGGCACCGGTTACCCCGGTACGCCCTCCACCGAAATCTTGGAACGCTTCTCCGAACTGGGCGGCCACGGCCAGTGGTCGCCCAACGAAAAGGTCGCGCTGGAAGTGGCGCTGGGCGCCGCCTTCGCCGGCGCGCGCGCCATCGTCACCATGAAACACGTCGGCCTCAACGTCGCCGCCGACCCGCTGTTTACCGTGGCTTATACCGGCGTCTCGGGCGGACTGGTGGTCATTTCCGCGGACGATCCCGGCATGGCTTCGAGCCAGAACGAGCAGGACAACCGCCGTTATGCCGTCGCTGCCGGCGTGCCGATGCTCGAGCCAGCGGATTCGCAGGAGGCGTATGATTTCGTGTTTGCCGCGTTTGAAATTTCCGAGCGCTGGAAGCTGCCGGTGATATTGCGCGCCACGACGCGGGTCTGCCACAGTTACACGATTGTTCAGCCGCGCAGTCCGGGCGGCGCGGCCAAGCCGCCGCATTTTGAGCGCGACATTCGCGGCCGCGTGATGATTCCAGCCTACGCACGGCCGGCGCACAAGCGGTTGCGCCAGAAACTGGCCGAGATTCAGGAATGGAATGAAACCAGTTCGATGAACCGCGTCGTAAAGGGCGGCAAGCAGTTCGGCATCATCACCTCGGGAATTTCCTTCATGCATGCGCGCGAAGCAGCGCCGAAAGCCAGCATGCTCAAACTCGGCTTCACCTATCCGCTGCCGATGAAAAAAATCGCAAAGTTTGCCAAGGGTGTGGACCGATGCGTGGTGATTGAGGAAGGCGATCCGTACCTCGTGGATGCCATCCGCGCCGCGGGCATTGCGGTCGAGGGCAAGGCGGAGATGTATCGCTTTGGCGAGCTGGACGTGCCCCGTGTACGCCGCATCCTTGACCATGACGTGAGCGCCGAGCCGGCGAAGCCGCCGGGCAAACCGCCGCAATTGTGTGATGGCTGCCAGTACCGGCTGGTTTTCGATTCGTTGCGCAAGCGCGATTGCATTGTGGCCGGCGACATCGGCTGTTACACGCTGGGCGTGTTGCAGCCGTTTGAGGCACTGGATTCCTGCGTCTGCATGGGGGCGAGTCTCGGCGTAGGGCTGGGCTTGCGTCACGTGTTGCCGCCGGAACAGGCGCGGCGCGTGGTCAGCGTCATCGGCGATAGCACGTTTGTACACAGCGGCATCAGCGGCTTGGTTGAGATGGTCTATAACCCGCCGCCGGACGGACACGTGCTCATCATTCTGGATAATGCGACCACGGCGATGACGGGCCACCAGGAACATCCCGGAACCGGCCGCAAGCTCGACCATGAGCCGACCAACAAACTTGTAATCGAAGATCTGGTCCGTTCGCTTGGCGTGAAACGTGTCCATGTGGTCGAGCCGCGCGTCGGTGTGAATGATTTTGACCGTGTGCTGGGTGAATGTCTCGCGAGCCGGGAGCTATGCGTCATTATTGCGCGGCGGCCATGCCTGCTCATCGTGAAGCGGCTGCGGGAACTGGAAGCGTGCGAATGCGACACGAAGGAGGTCAAATGACAGGCAAGTTAACCAACGTGGTGGTCGCCGGTCTCGGCGGCCAGGGAGTGCTCAAGGCCTCGGACATTCTCGCCGACGTGGCAGTGCGCGCCGGCTTTGACGTGAAGAAGAGTGAAATCAAGGGCATGAGCCAGCGCGGCGGTTCGGTCAGCAGCGACGTGCGGTTTGGGGATGCGGTGTTCAGCCCGATGGTGTCGCCGGGCGAGGCAGATTTTCTGCTGGTCTTGGAGCCAACGCAGGTTGAGCCGCACCGCCATTACCTCAAGCCGGGCGGGGTGTTGATCACGCCCGATGCCGTCAATCCCGAAAAGCTGGCGAATAAGAAAAGCCTGAATGTGGCGTTGCTCGGCGCATTGAGCGCGCACCTGCCGCTGCCGGAGGCGGAATGGCTGGCAGCGTTGCGCGAGGGTTTCCGTCCGGAGTTTTTCGAGCACAACCAGCAGGCATTTCTGAGCGGAAGGAACGGGCAAAAAACGGGGAAGTGAAATAATGAACATCGAACATCGAACATCGAACATTCAATATCGAATAAAATCGGCGCCATGTGATTTGTTGTTCGGCGTTCAATGTTCAGTGTTCGATATTGGTTTGCCTCTTGATTGTGAAATTGGCCGGTTTTTAGCCAAATCGGAACGTTTTCCCAAATCGTTATGACCAAGAATCGCGAAATTCCTCCCATGCATCCCGACAGCGCGGTGGATTTCCTGCCGCTGTCCCAGTTGCGGGGCGTGCAATTCACCCGCCTCAAATTCATCGTGCAGCGCGCCTACGACCATGTGGCGTTGTTCCGCAAGCGCATGGAAGAGCGCAAGCTCAAGCCTGGCGACCTGCGTACGATGGATGACATCGTCAAGCTGCCGTTCACGGTGAAGACGGATTTGCGCGACACCTATCCGTACGGCATGGCCGCCAGCCCGCTTCAGGAAATCGTGCGCTTCCACGTTTCGAGCGGCACCACGGGCAAACCCATTGTCGTGGCTTACACAAAGGAAGACCTCGATGACTGGACGCGGGCGATGGTCCGCAGTCTCGCCGCGTGCGGCGTACACAGCGGGGACATCGTTCAGAACGCCTACGGCTATGGCCTGTTCACCGGCGGTCTGGGCGCACACTACGGTGCGGAGGCGCTCGGCGCGAGCGTCATTCCCATCTCCGGCGGCAACACCGACCGCCAGATCATGCTCATGAAAGATTTCGGCGTGACGGTCATCTGCTGCACGCCCAGTTATTTCCTGCATATTATCGAACGCGCCGCCGAAATGGGCATGGACATCAGGGAGATGCCGTTGAGTATTGGAGTTTTCGGCGCCGAGCCGTGGACCGAGGACATGCGCGAGCGCATCGAAGCCGGGAGCGGCATCAAGGCTTACGATATTTATGGCTTGTCTGAAATTGTCGGTCCGGGGGTGGCAATGGAATGCACTCACCAGGTCGGCCCGCATATTTTTGAGGACATGTTCTACCCGGAGATCATTGATCCGAAGACCCTCGAACCGCTGGAAGACGGCGCGGAAGGCGAGCTGGTGCTGACGACGCTTTGCAAACGTGCCATGCCGATGATCCGCTACCGCACGCGCGACATCACCTCGCTGGAACCGGCCCGTTGTGCCTGCGGGCGCACGCTCCGCCGCATCCACCGCATCGGCCGGCGCAGCGACGACATGCTCATCATCCGCGGGGTGAATCTGTTTCCATCGCAGATCGAGGCGGCGCTGCTGAAGGTGGAAGGCACGCTGCCGCATTATCAAATAATCGTGGATCGTCAGAAGGGGCTCGACACGCTGGAGGTGCTGGTGGAAGTTACCAACGAAGTGTTAAGCGACACGGTGAGCGGCCTGGAGCAGTTGCAGAAGCGGCTCGCGCACTCCATCGAAGCCATTACCGGCCTGCACCCCGCGTTGAAGCTCGTCGCACCGCGCACGATTCAGCGCAGCGAAGGCAAGGCCAAGCGGGTGATTGACAAACGAATTTTGTAGGCCGCCGGCGAAACGAGAAGGGCAAACGCATGAAATTAAAACAACTCTCCGTGTTTCTGGAAAACAAACCGGGCGCGCTCAGCGAGCCTTGCCGGTTGCTGGCGAAAGCCGGCATCAGCATCCAGACGTTCTCGCTGGCCGACACCCGCGAGTTCGGCATTTTGCGCCTCGTCGTGGAAGATTCCGACAAGGCGCGGCGGCTGCTCCAGCGCAACGGCTTTGCGGTGAAGGTCACGAAAGTCGTCGTGCTCGAAGTGCCCGACCGTCCCGGCGGACTGGCTGCCATTCTCGACGCGCTTGAGGGCACGGGCATCAACGTGAAATACGCCTACGGCTTTACCGTCACGCGCGAGAACAAAGGCGTGCTGGTATTTTGTTTTGACGATCCGGACGCTGCCATCCAGGTTTTGCAGAAACAGGGAATCAATATTGTGGGCGTTGCCAACCGGCCCAAGCGAACGAAACCTTAGACGAACATGGAAGAAATCAAACGCTGCCTCAAGAACGACCGCTTTGCCGCGCTCGCGAACGTCGAATTATTGACCGTCTCGCCCGGGCACGCGACGGCAAAAATGGTATTGCATTCCCACCACTTGAACGGCCTGAAGACGATTCAGGGCGGGGCGATTTTCACGCTGGCGGACTTTTGTTTCGCCGCCGCATGCAACTCGCATGGCACGGTGGCGGTGGCGCTCAACGTGAGCATCACCTTTATGAAGGCCGCCACCACCGGCACGCTTTGGGCCGAGGCGCGGGAAGTATCCAAGAACTTCAAGGTCGGGTCGTATGTTGTGGAAGTGAAGGACGATCAGGGAGATTTGGTGGCTACTTTCCAGGGCCTGGCCTACCGAAAAAAAGACAAGCTGCCGGCATAATTCGCCCTTCTTTTGGCCTGCCGCGCCAGGCGACAAAGGCAAAGCCGTGAAAAGGCGAATTCCAAGGCCAATCGCACGGAAAGTGGTTCGACTTGTGCTGGGTTCGGATCAGGCTGGCAACCTGATGAGAGAGATTTTTTTGAAAAAAATACTCATGCGGCGCAAGCAGCTTTGGAACCTGTCGCTGGCGGGCTTCCTGGTGGCTTTGGCCATCGTCCCGTTTCGGGCCTCCGCCTTGGATCCGAGCCGAAGCGTTTTCCAATACAATTGCCTGTCCTGGAGCCGCCATAATGGCCTGCCCGTGAACAGTGTGTATGCCATCGCTCAAACAAAGGATGGTTATCTCTGGCTCGGCACCTCCATCGGGCTGCTCCGCTTTGACGGTGTTGACTTCGCGCTCATTGGCGCTCCACCAGTGTCGGAACTTCGCAACACCCGGATCACCTGCCTGTCGCCCGCCCGTGATGGAGGTCTTTGGTTCGGGCTGGAGCACAGCGCGTATGGCCTTCTAAATGCCCGGGGCGAATGGTTCGTGGGAAAAAATCCGCGCGGCGACGTGGACTGGGACGTGCGCAGTTTGCTGGAGGATTCGCAGGGAATTCTATGGATCGGTGGGGAGTATTGCTCCCGAATCGCGTCCGGTACCACCAATCTGCAGCTTTTGTTTGCTGGCCAGGCACAGTCCCCCCTCGTGAGCGCGATATTTCAGGATTCCCAAGGCCGCTCCTGGCTGGGAACGGGCGGCCAAGGCTTGTATTACTGGCAGAATGACAAGCTGAACAAACTTTCTGACCCCGCAACCGAATCCAGCATCATCAATGCCCTGGCCGAAGACCACCGTGGCCAACTTTGGGTGGGAACGCATGCCGGGTTGCTTTGTTATGGAAGCGATCTCCAACGCGTGCGAGGCAGGTTCACTGGCAATGAAATCACCTGTCTGCTCGTGGATCGGCACGGCATCCTGTGGATCGGAACGAGCGGCGAAGGTCTCATCCGATACAAAAATGGGTCTTTCACTTCGCTGCGGAAAGCCGATGGGCTGGCCAACGACTTTGTTTTGGCGCTGGCTGAGGATCGGGAAGGCAGTCTTTGGGTCGGCACCCAAGATGGCATAAGCCAGCTTGCCGACGTCAAATTTCCGACTTATTCGATCCAGGGGGGCATTCCCAGCGATAATACGGTTCATTCCGTCAGCACTTCGCCCCGGGGTGGGATCTGGGTGGGCACGAGCGTGGGCGCCATATACTTCAATCAGGGTCTGAACTCAATCTATTCGACAAATTCCGATTTGACCGTTCCTTTCGTGAAGCGGGTTCTGGAGGCGAAAAACGGAGATGTCTTTGTTCTTTCCGGTCGGAACGAGATTGAAGTGCTGTCGGAAGGCCGGGTCATCGCCAGACACACTACCACCAACATGCCGGTGGCGTTGGTGGAAGATTCGAAAGGAGTGGTGGTGTCCATCGGCGGCGAGCTTTATCGGGTCAGCCGAGACAGCTTGACTCCCTACGAGTTCACCGACGGACGGAAGCCGGAGCTTTGGTGGGTGGTCAATCTGGCCATGGGACGCGATGACAGCATCTGGGCGGCTTGTGTCAACGGCATTTGCCGCATTAAAGACGGCACTTTCAAACAATGGACGCAGAGCGACGGTTTTGCGGACGCACGCTGGGTTTGTGAAGAAGCTGACGGCACGGTTTGGGTGGGGCTGGCTACGGGTGTTGCGCGCCTGCAGAACGGCCAGATCCAAAAACTTCGGCGACAGGACGGCTTGTTGGACCCCAACATCTGCGCCATCATGCCCGATGAACGTGGCAACCTCTGGGTTTATACCCTTCGCGGGCTTTTTCGGCTTAACAAACAAAACGTGGACGATTTCTTTCGCGGCAAGATTGATCATGTTGAATGCACGCCGTATGAAGGTCCCGAGGGTTATGGGCAGGAGAATTCCGCCTGCCGGACCCTGGACGGTCGCATTTGGTTTCCCGGTTCGAAGGGTGTGATCATGGTTGATCCGACCAACATTCCCATCAATTGGATCGTGCCTCCTGTCCATGTCTATCGCGTTCGCGCCAAGGGAGCCGAGTTGGACCGCTCAAAGCCTCTTGTTCTGAAACCCGGCCAGCAGGACATCGAATTTTCATACACCGCCATCAGTTTCATCTCGCCCGAAAAAATGCGCTTTCGCTACAAACTCGAAGGACTCGACCGTGATTGGATTGAAGCCGGAGAACGCCGCCTGGCTTACTATGCCAATCTCAGGCCGGGTCGCTATGTCTTCCGCGTCATCGCTTGCAACGCGGACGGTGTCTGGAACGAAGGCGGCGACTCGGTTCAGGTTCAGCTGTTGCCGCAATTTTATCAAACCGTGTGGTTCCGTTTGCTGTGTGGTATTGCTGCTGTTGGGGCTGTCTTCGGCGGCTACAGGTGGAGACTTCGCCGTTTGGCCCGCAAACAACAAGCGCTGCAAGAGGCGCGGGATCTCATGGAGAAAAGGGTCGAAGAACGCACCGCCGAGCTGGCCGAAGCCGTCATCTCGCTCCGCTATGAGGTCCGGCAACGCGTCCTGGTTCAGTCCGAGCTGGAATTGCAAAAGACCGAGCTGGTTGCCGAAATTGATGAACGCAAGCGGATGGAGATGGAAGTGGAGCGAATTCACCGCGAGCTGCTGGTCGCCTCGCGTCAGGCCGGCCAGGCTGAAGTGGCCTCCAGCGTATTGCACAATGTCGGCAATGTCCTCAATAGCGTCAATGTTTCGACCAGCCTCATCCGGGACCATCTGGGGAAGTTAAGCTCATCCAACCTGGAACAGGCTGCACAAATGATTCGGGAACACGCGGACGATCTGGGCAGTTTTCTGACCACCGACGAGAAAGGTCGCCATTTTCCACGATACCTGAGTGAAGTGTCGCAGTATTTGAGCCACGAGCAGGACTACCTGCTGAATGAAATCAACGGGCTGGCGCAAAACGTCGAGCACATCAATGAGATTGTGGCCATGCAGCAGAACTACGCGAGTGTTTCCGGCATGCATGAAAAGGTGTCCGTGTCCGAGGTGGTGGAAAATGGCATCACGATGAACGCGGGGGCCTTATCAAGGCATGGCATAAAATTGATACGGGAATACGAGCCGGTGGATGACCTGACGGTGGACAAGCATAAGATGCTGCAAATACTGGTGAACATCCTGCGCAATGCGAAATATGCGTGCGATGAGAGCGGGTCGTCCGAAAAGGAGGTGACCGTTCGGATCAAACCGGCGGGAACCGTCGGGGTGCGCATTGAAATTGCCGACAACGGAGTGGGGATACCGCCGGAGAATCTGACGCGGATATTCTCGCACGGATTTACGACGCGCAAGCACGGGCACGGGTTTGGTCTGCACAGCTCGGCATTGGCGGTCCGGGAGATGGGCGGTTCGCTGATGGTTCACAGTGAGGGTGTGGGCCGGGGCGCCACGTTTATCCTGGAATTGCCTCTCAACCCGCCCGAACTGGCGGAAGAAAAAATCTCGTAACCGGGCCGGGAGCCGGCTGAACAGGAGCTTTAACAACGAAATGGCTACGGGAAACTAAAATGGCGGTTATTTTTTTGGCGTTATTTTGTAGTTTGCGCACCCGGGCGGGGTGGCTAGACTCGACAAAATCTTTGATTAATACCAACTATGAATAAAAACAAATTACTAATAGCCGTGACTCTGGCCTTGAGTCTGTCCTGGGTGGGCTGCAACAAATCCGGCAAACTGGACACAAAATCCACGTTCAAGGCGCCGAGCGGCCCGGTGGAGTTGAAACTGAAATGGCCGCTGGGCGAACGCGTCGTGATGGACATGGACATGAAGATGAACTCGGAGATATTCATTCCAAACCAGCCCGACTCCATGAAGCAGCACATGACCATGGTACAGAAATATGGGCTAACGGTGTTGAAGGAAACCCCCGGCGGCGGGCATGAAGTGGAGATGGAATATCTCAGCGCCCGGATGGCAATGGAGATGAAGGGCAAGACCATGCTGGATTATGATTCGGACAAAAAATCATCGGCGGATAAGGCGAACCCGGTGGCCGACATGTTCGGAAAAATCATCGGCGCCAAAATTCAATATTACATGGACGCCAGCAATGACGTCGAGCGGGTCGAAGGGGTGGATGAACTTGTGAACCGGCTGTCGTCTGGCGGGCAGGCGGATGCGAGCATGCAAATCTTCAAGAGCGCCATGTTTGGCAAGGATAATTTCAAGCGGATGATGAGCGCATACCGTTTCATGCCACCCCAACCGGTGCAGCCGGGCGACACCTGGCCGATTAACCAAAGCTTTGAATTGGGCCCATTCGGCACCATGGTCGTGAATAGCGACTGTACTCTTCAGGGTTGGGAAATGCACGGGAAACGCAACTGCGCCCGCATCGAGTTCCAAGGAACCCTCAAATCCTCGCCCGGAACCAATGCCAATCCGACCGGAATATCCATGACTATCCTGGACGGTAATTCTTCAGGGGTGTCTTGGTTCGACCCGGAATTGGGGATTAGCATTGATGCCACGATAAATCAGGACTTGAAAATGGCCATGACCATACCCATGAACGGGCGTGGAAACGCAGCTGCCCGCACCCAAACGATGACTAACATCATGAACTCGGTAATCACCATGAAACTGGATTCAGTGAAGTGACATTATCCATTCAGTCTGGCTTTCAGGCTGCCAGGCGAAAGCCGCTTCGTCCGCAACGCCGGATGAGGCGGCTTGCTTGTTTTTGCGTCCGCATAAAACCCGGTGAAAAATAAAATGGCCATTGCGGTGGCGATTTGCGAGGCTCCAAAAACTCGTTTGTTCATGCCATGCAGACCATAACCTTGGGAACCAGTTCATTGCTCGCCGGCCGTTTGGCCTACGGATGCTGGCGATTGAACGGCGCGCCAGAACACCGGGCTGCCAGCAAGCAGGCGGTCGCCGCTGCTTTCGAGGCAGGCTATACCCTGTTCGACCACGCGGACATTTACGGTGGCGGAGAGGCGGAAAAAATCTTTGGCGAAGTGCTGCGCGAGGTTTCCGGCATGCGCGAGGGCGTCCTGATTGTGACCAAAGCCGGAGTGCGTCGTGCTGATGACCCGCCCGGTTCGCCTTATCACTTCAATCTTTCCGGTGAATACATCGTGCGTTCCTGCGAAAGTTCGCTCCAACGACTCGGCGTTGAAACCATTGATTTATTTTTGCTGCACCGCGCCGACTGGCTCGCGGACCCGGCGGAGATTGCCGGGTCATTTACCAAACTCAAGCAATCGGGCAAGGTGCGCTTCTTCGGCGTCAGCAATTTTCGTCCGACCCACGTTAGTGCCATTCAATCAGCCTGTCCGACGCCGCTCGTGGCCCATCAGGTGGAAATCAGCCTCGCCCGGCTCGCCGCTTTTGATGACGGCACGCTGGATCAATGCCAGACCGCGAAGATGACACCGATGGCGTGGAGTCCGCTAGGCGGCGGCCAGCTGGCCGACGGCGCCAAACGGCTGCTGAAATATCAGGAAGGCTATCGCACCGAGGGCGTCCTGCCGTTGCTCGACGAATATGCGAAACAACGCGGCGTGACGCGTTCCGCCGTGGCGCTGGCGTGGTTGCTGAAACATCCGTCCGGCATCATGCCCATCGTCGGCTCGACCAATCCCCGGCGCATCCGCGAAGCCGCTCGCGCCGCGGAGATTTCCCTGAGCCGTGAGGAATGGTACCGCCTATTCACCGCCGCGCGCGGCGAGCCATTGCCGTAGATGGTTTCCCGTTTGATTGGAACTCCAGGGAGCACCCGCAACGTGGAATTTTTTGACAAACTTTCTTGCGGGTGGAACAGTTGCCGAATTAGTATCGTGCATTCGTGATTCTAAACGATGAAAGTGAATTTGGTAATTTTCAACCGAAGGGGATTGACCGGGTAACCGGTCGTTCGAGATGTCATTGATTTTTCCGAAGTGGACAAACTGGTTGCCGCTGCAGATTGGCGTCGTGCTGGCGCTGGTGGGCGGCGTGGTGATGGCAGGCGTCACTTATTATTGCACGCCCAAATACACCCGTGTCGGCTACCAGCCGGTCCAGCCCGTGCCGTTTTCCCACGCCGTTCACGCGGGGCAGTTGGGAATGGATTGCCGTTACTGCCACAACACGGTGGATCAATCGTGGTTTTCCAGCATCCCGGGCGCGTCCACGTGCATGAATTGCCACAATCAAGTGCTAAAGGACGACCCGCGCCTCGCGCCCGTCCGCGAAAGCGCGGCGGCCGGCCGGCCCATCCCGTGGGTGCAGGTTCACATCGTGCCGGACTACGTTTATTTCAACCACTCCGTCCACGTCGCGCGTGGCATCAGTTGTGTCGAATGCCATGGGCGCGTTGACCAGATGGACGAAGTGCGCCACGCCAAATCATTCAGCATGAGCTTCTGTCTCGATTGCCATCGCCGGCCGGCGGCATTCATCCGGCCGGTGGACAAGGTCACGGATCTGGGCTGGCAATGGAGCACCAATGCGAACGCCGCCGCGCAAATGCAAAGAACCAACGGCGCAACCTTTGTTCACGACTGGAAAATCGAATCGCTCGAAAACTGCTCGGCCTGCCACCGATGAAAATGAGAACCATAACGCGTAATTTTTTAAACGCAGAGGCTGCGGAGAAACGCGGAGATTCGCAGAGGATTTTTTCTCTGCGTTACTCTGCGTCCTTTGCGCGTGCTGCGTTAAAGTGCATCCCGCTCGGTTGTGACATTGCGCCACAATATTCACGGTTTAATGAATGAAACCGAAATCAACCACTGCCGATTCAGTTGCCACTGGCCGCCGGTACTGGCGCAGCCTGGATGAACTGGGCGACACGCCGGAGTTCAAGCAATGGCTGGAACGCGAGTTTCCCCAGGGTGCGAGCGAGTTCATTGATCCGGTGTCGCGTCGGCATTTTGTCAAAATCATGTCCGCGTCGTTCGCGCTCGCGGGCCTGGGCGTGATGGGCGCGGGCTGCCGCCGGCCCGAGGAAAAACTGGTGCCGTTCGGCCAGCAGCCGGAAGGCTATGTTTACGGCGAGCCAAAATATTACGCGACGGCCATGCCGACGCGCACCGGCGCGATTCCGCTCGTGGCCAAATCCTACGAAGGCCGGCCCATCAAGCTCGAGGGCAACGCCAAGTTCCCCGGCAGCAACGGCGGCACCGACCGCTACGCGCAGGCTTCCATTCTGGATCTTTACGATCCTGACCGCGCCAAAAGATTCACGAAGGATGGCAATGCCGTTTCACGCGACGAAGCGCTGAAATTCCTTGATGAACTGTCGAAGAAATTTGCGGCGAACCAGGGCGAAGGCTTGGCATTCCTCGTCGAAAGCAGTACGTCGCCGTCACGCGCGCGGCTGCAAAAAATCATCGCCGACAAATTTCCGAAATCGCAGTGGTTCACCTACGACGCGATTGATTCCGGCATCCATCAACGCGCGGCGACGCAGGCGTTTGGCCAGCCGGTGCGTCCGGTTTATCATTTCGACAAGGCGAAAGTCATCCTGTCGCTCGACTGCGATTTTCTCGGCGGCGAGGATGACGCACACAATCACATCCGCAAATTTACTGCTGGCCGCAAAGTAGAAAATAATATGGGCGGAGGCGGTTACGCGCCACTTTCGTCGCCGATGAGCCGGCTTTACGCGGTGGAATCGCTGTTCACGCTCACCGGTGCGAGCGCAGATCATCGTTTGCGCGTTTCGGCAAGCCAAGTGGCGAGGATTGCCGCATTTATTTCGACCTGGGCTGCTTCTCGGGGGGCTGAAGTGCCTGCACCCAATCGCGATTTTGAATCCCAGTGGGTGTTTAACTGCGCCAATGATTTACTCAAATTTGGAAAGGATGCGCTCGTTGTTGTCGGTCAGCGTCAGCCGATGGAAGTTCATTTGCTCGCGCACGCAATGAATGTTGCGCTCGGCTCAATTGGCAACACGGTGACTTTGATTCCGGCGCAGGAAACGGCGCAAGCGGATTTGAAAAATGCTTCCGTGAGTGACACGCTCGTGATTGTCGGTGGAAATCCCGCTTACAATTCGCCGATGCCGACGCTTCACGCGCAGACGCAAGCGAGTCCGACGATTGTGCGTCTCGGTTATCACGAAGATGAATCGGCGAGCACGACTTGGATATCACAATGGCTTTTCCCCGCAGCGCATTATCTTGAATCTTGGGGCGATGTCATAACCAGTGACGGCACGGTTGTTCCGGTTCAGCCGTTGATTCAGCCGCTGTTCGGTGGCCTGACTGAATTGGAATTTCTCGCACACATCGCCGGAGAATCTCAGACAAATCCTCACGACATTGTCCGCACAACTTTCAGCGGATCGGAAGAAAGCTGGAAGAAATTTTTGTTCAACGGTTATCTCGAAGGTTCAGCGCCGAAACCGGCAAATTTGCCTAACGACCAATTGATGGTGATGCCGAAACTGGCGAATGTTGCAGCACCTACCGCCAGCAGCCTCGAAGTCATTTTCTACCGCGACGCGAAGATGGACGACGGGCGGTTTGCGAACAACGGCTGGATGCAGGAACTGCCCGATCCCATTACCAAGCTGACTTGGGACAATGCGGTGCTCGTCAGCCGCAAGACGGCGCGCGAACTCGGCGTCCAGAATGGCGACGTCGTCGAAATCACGTTGAACGGTCGCAGTGTCAAAGGGCCCATCTGGACGCAACCCGGCATGGCGGATTATTCGCTCGGCCTCGCGCTCGGTTACGGACGCGAAAGGGCAGGGCGGGTCGGCACCGGCGTCGGGTTCAATGCCTACAAGATTTTCTCCGGCAAATATATTGAAACGGGCGCGACGGTTCGAAAGACAGGCGAGACCCACGTACTGGCGACGACACAAAGTCATTGGTCCATGGAAGGCCGCCCGATTGTGCGCGAGGCGAATCTGGCGGAATTTTCCAAGGAACCGGGTTTTGTGAATGAGATGCACGGCACCGAGCCGCCGGTGGTGCAGCCGCTGTATCCCAACCCGCTCGACGAGGCGAAGAAGACCGCGCTGCATCAGTGGGGCATGGCGATTGATTTGACGGCGTGCGTAGGTTGCGGCACGTGTGTGCTCGCGTGCCAGAGCGAGAACAACATTCCCATTGTCGGCCGCGACCAGGTCCAGCGCGGACGAGAAATGCATTGGATGCGGATTGACCGTTATTACACCGCCGACCCGGCGAAAGAAAAACGATCGGATGCCTTCCAGAAGGACGACGAGCAGCAATTTGCCGAATGGATTGACGATGTGCAGGCGGTGAACCAGCCGATGCTTTGCCAGCATTGCGAAGCCGCCCCGTGCGAGAACGTCTGCCCGGTCAACGCCACCGTCCACGACCAGGAAGGCCTGAACGTGATGGCGTACAACCGTTGCATCGGCACGCGGTATTGCGCGAACAACTGTCCGTACAAGGTCCGCCGATTCAATTATCTCGATTACAACAAACGTCCGCTGGCCGATCTCAAGGGACCGTTTTATCCAACACCGCTCACGCACAAGACCGACGGCAAATGGGATTTGTTGAGCTGGTTCAAAGCGCCGGACGCCAGCGGCATGCGCGAGGAGGACGAATGGGATTTGATCAAAATGATCAAGAACCCGGACGTGACGGTGCGCATGCGTGGCGTCATGGAAAAATGCACCTTCTGCACGCAGCGCATCGAGCAGGCGAAAATCGCGCAGAAGGTCAAGGCCGGCGCATCCGGCGACGTGCGGCTCACGGAAGCCGCCGGCAATATTCCCAAGACGGCGTGCCAGCAGGCGTGTCCGGCGCAGGCGATCGCGTTTGGCGACATCAGCGATCCAGACAGCAGCGTTTCCAAACTCAAGGCGCAGCAGCGGAATTATTCCGTGCTCGGCGATTTGCTGACGAAACCGCGCACAACGTATCTGGCACGCATCCGCAATCCAAACCCGGCCATGCCGGATTACCGCGAATGGCCGTTCAGCTTCGAGGAATACGAAAAACACGGCGGCGAACTTGAAGCCGCAAAAAAGATTTAACACGAAAATGCAACGACACAAAGAAAGGCAACCGGAGCGCGGAATTTATTCCGCTTCCCCGGCCGCATGGGCGTTAACGTTGGTTTACATGCAATTAGCCCGAAGCGGAATGAATTCCGCGCTCCTTGAGTTGCGCCTTTGCGCCTTTGCGTTGAAAATGAAATGACAAATGTCCGAATCCGCCACCAATTTGAAAGCCTTCACGCCGCCAGCGGAACTACGGCGCGCGCCGATCGTGGCGAACAACCGCGGCCCCGGCTGGCTGACGGACAAGCTCTCGGCGTTCGCCGAGGGCAAGACGCCGCCTTGGTGGTGGATTATGTTCGTCCCGGCGGTCTTGGGCGCGACCGTATTGTTGCCGGCGATGCTGATTTACCAGGTTTCCACCGGCGTCGGTGTCTGGGGCAACAATCAACCGGTGGCGTGGGGTTGGGACATCATTAATTTCGTATGGTGGGTTGGCGTCGCGCACGCCGGCACGCTGATTTCGGCGATGCTGTTCCTGACGCGGCAACATTGGCGCACGACCATCGGCCGGGCGACGGAAGCCATGACGGTGTTCGCGGTCATGATGGCGGGTCTTTACCCGGCCATTCACGTCGGGCGCGTTTGGTTTGCCTGGTTCCTGTTTCCGATTCCCAACTCGAACGCCCTCTGGCCGCAGTTTCGCTCGCCGCTCATGTGGGACGTGTTCGCCGTCAACACCTACATGCTGGTCTCGATGCTGTTCTGGTACATGGGAATGATTCCCGATCTGGCCGTGCTGCGCGATCGCGCAACGACGCGGGTGCGGAAATTCATCTACGGTTTTCTGGCGATGGGCTGGACCGGCTCGGCGCGGCACTGGCACCATTATGAAAAGGCCTACGTCGTTTTGTCCGGCTTGTGCACGTTGCTGGTGTTCACGGTAAGTTCCATCGTCGGTCTGGATTTCTGCACATCGCAACTGGCGGGCTGGCACGCGACGATTTTCCCGCTGTATTTTGTCGTGGGTGCCGTGTATTGCGGCTTCGGCATGGTGCTTGTGCTGCTCATTCCGCTGCGCAAGTTGTGTCACTTGGAGGAAATCATCACGCCCCGGCACCTGGACCGCATCTGCAAGCTGACATTGCTCAGCAGCCTGGCCATCGCCTACATCTACCTGATGGAATATTTCATCGCGTGGTACAGCGGCGACCCGTATGAACGCTGGGTTTTCGGCCACCGGCTGTTCGGCCACACCTACTGGTATGGTGGCTGGATCATGCTCGTGGTCAATGTGGGCCTCGCCCAATTGTTGTGGTTCAAACGCGCCCGGCAAAACCTGAAACTCGTGTTTGCCATCGGCGTGCTCATCAACATCGGCATGTGGTTCGAACGCTTCATCATCATCGTCGGTTCGCTCTACCAGGATTTCCTGCCCGCCAACTGGGGTGTGTATTACCCGACGTGGGTGGACATCGGCACCTATGTCGGCACGCTCGGCGCGTTTTTCATGATGTATCTGTTGTTCATCAAATTCCTGCCGCTGGTTGCCATTGCCGAGGTGAAGGGGGCGATGCCGCAGGCTGACCCACCTCATCCGCTGGGCGGAGCAAATGGAGGCCATTCATGAGCGATAAACCCTACGGCCTCATGGCGGAATTCGATTCGCCTGCGGCGATTTTGCAGGCGGCGGAAAAAATCCGCGATGCGGGTTATCGTCGCTGGGACGTCTTCACGCCATTCCCGGTTCACGGCCTCGACCGGGTGATGGGCTTCAAAAATTCGCTGGTGGGCTGGTTTGCGCTGGTTTTCGGCGGCGGCGCGTTCGTGGCGACCATGGGACTGATCTGGTTCACCAACACGTTTGACTATCCCCTCATCGTTGGTGGCAAACCGATGTTCAGTCCGCCGGCCGCATTCGTGCCGTCTTACATCCTGATGGTGCTGGGCGGCGCCGTAGGCGCGTTCGTCGGCATGCTGGTCCTGAACGGACTGCCGCGCCTGCATCATCCGCTGTTGCAGAAGGCGCGCTTTGCGCTGGCGTCGCGCGACAAGTTTTTCCTCGTCATCGGCGCGAACGACCCGAAATTTTCCGAAACCGAAACGCGGCTGCTGCTTGAATCCATCGGCGGCACGCACATCGAAGGGGTGGAAGCCTGATGCGCCAGTTGCTTTACATTTTTTTGATTTTGCTGACGGTCGTGGCCGTGGGCGTTGGCATCGCCGGGCGACGGGGACGGTTGTCGCGCAAGCCGCCCATCGAGGTTTTCCCGGACATGGACCGGCAGTTGAAACTGCGCCCGGCCCAGCCCAACGACTTTTTCCCGAACGGCCTCAGTTCGCAATTGCCTCCATCCGGCACGGTTGCCCGCAGTGAACCGTTGCAAACTGTCAACGGCCCTGTTTATGCCTATGAAGATGCGCCGGTCAACACCGGCCGCGTCACCGGCACGACGAATTTTGTCGAAACCAATCCGTTGCCAGTCACCGGCCAGTTGCTCCAGCGCGGGCGCGAACGCTTCAATATTTATTGCACGCCCTGCCACGGTGCGCTTGCCGACGGCAACGGCATCAACAAAAAACTTGGAGTGATGCCGGCGGTGGCCAATTTGCAGGACAAACGCATCGTGAGAATGGCTGATGGCGAGATTTTTAACACGATTACGCAGGGCAAAGGTTTGATGGGTGCGCATGGGCCGCTGGTGCCGGTGGCAGATCGTTGGGCGATTATCGCCTATCTGCGCGCGTTGCAATTGAGTCAACTGGGTTCGGTGGACGATCTGCCGCCGGACCAGCAGGCCGCATTCAAAAAACAACCATGAGTTCGCCCAACGATACGACACCTTTGCCCCCGCCACTGGATTTGTCCGGATGGCGCAAGCTGCCTGCCGTCTTGATGGCCGGCGGCGCGGTGTTGTCGTTGATTGGCGCTGCGATGGATCCGAAGGAGTTCGGTTTTTCGTGGCTGCTGGCGTATATGTTTTTCCTGAGCATCGCGCTCGGCGCGTTGTTTCTGGTGATGGTCCATCATTTGAGCGATGCCGGCTGGTCGGTGGCCACGCGCCGGGTTTGCGAGCATATCGCGTCGCTTTTGTTTCCGTGGCTGGCGCTCCTGTTCCTGCCGGTCGCGTTTTTTGCGAAATACATTTATTCATGGATGACGATGGACCCGTACGGCAACAACTCATTGAGCGCGAAATGGCCGGTGTTCACGATGCCCGGTTTTTATATCACGTCGGCGATGTTCTTCGGCCTTTGGTGGCTGCTGTCGTCCCGGCTGCGTTATTGGTCGCTCCAGCAGGACGAAGTCGGCGGCGTGCTCTGCACGCACCGGATGCGTTTCCATTCGGGGTGGGGGATTGTGATGTTCGCGCTGACGCTCACCTTCTCCGGCGTGCTCTGGATGCAGGCCGTTCAATACCTGTGGTTCTCGGCCATTTATGGCGTGTACTTTTTCGCCAGTTGCGTGTGGGTCGCCTTGGCGGTGGTGTATGTCATCGCCATACTCCTGCAACGCCAGCGCATCCTTGACCGGGTGTTGCACAACCACCAGTTTTATTTCCTCGGTCTGTTGTTTTTTGCTTTTACGATCTTCCAGGCTTACATCGAGTTCGCACAATATTTCGTGGTCTGGAATGCAAACATGCCCGACGAAACCTTCTGGTATGTCATCCGACAAAATGGTTCGTGGTGGTGGGTGGGCATGCTCCTTATCTTCGGCCATTTCCTGCTGCCGTTCTTCGTGCTATTGCCGGTGAAGGCGAAAACCAATTTCAAAGTCATGTTGCCGGTCTGCGCGTGGGCTCTGGCGATGAACTTCGTGGATTTGTCCTTCAACATCCTGCCGGCGCGGCATCCGGACGGCTATCCATTCCAATGGCTCTGGCTGCAACTCGGCTGCCTCGCGTTCATGGGCGGATTTCTGGGTTGGGCCTTTCTGAAGAATTTCAATCGTCATGCGCCGTTCCCCCAAAAGGATCCGCGCCTGCTCGAAGCCATGGGAATCCATTACGCTGCGCCGGAGGAGATTTCCGGCGCGCCATCAATCCCCGGAGGAGCCAATGAATAACGAACGCATCGTCTGGCCTGTCGGACTCGTCTTCGTAGTCGCATGCCTTTTGTTCGCCGTGATCGTCGCGGTGGTAAAATATTCCGAGCCGGTTCCGGCGATTGACGCCGACCGCGCCGCCGTGCGCGTCAAGGCACTCGCTGAAATTCGCACCGCCGAGATTCAGTCCCTCAACCAGCCCGGCTGGATTGACGAGAATCGCGGCCTCGTGCGCCTGCCGATTTCCTTTGCCCTGCAAATCACCGAACGCGAATGGCAAAATCCAGCCGGCGCGCGGTCGAACCTGATGGCGCGCGTCGAAAAAGCGACCGCCCCGGTGCCCAAAGCCCCGGAGAAACCCAGCGCTTTTGAATGACCGTGAACGAAAACACACAATCAAATTCGGAGGGGCGAGCTCTGAAAGCCCCTGATTTTGTAGCAGAACAAAGCGCCAGAGGGCTGGCGCAGTCCAGGACGCTTCGCGTATTTCAGGAATCATCGTGTCACGCGCAGCGTCTTGGAGTGCGGTGGCCCTCCACCGCTTTTCGCCTAGGCATATCAAACAGTGCCAAACATTTGTGCCAATGAACGAAATCAAAATCCCGGACACCAGAACCGAGACCCCAGACTCAAGGGTTGACGCTTCCCTGCGCTGGCCGCTGTTTGCGTTGTTTGGCGGCGCGGCGTTCTGGTTGATGGCCGGTTCGGTGCTCGCCATGATTGCCTCAATCAAATTCCATGCGCCCGGTTTTCTCGCCGCCTGCCCCTGGCTGACTTATGGCCGGGTTCAACCGGCATCCGACGACGCGCTGCTTTACGGCTTCTGCATTCCCGCTGGAATGGGTGTGGCGCTGTGGTTACTCGCGCAACTCGGCCAGACGCCGTTGCGCGGCGCCATCGTGCCGGTCTTCGCGGCCAAACTCTGGCATCTGGGCGTGCTCGTCGGTCTGGCCGGCATCTTGTCCGGCAACAGCACCGGCTTTGTCTGGCTGGAGTTTCCGCGCGCCGCTTCGGTCATGTTGTTCTTCGCTTATCTGCTGCTGGCGTTGTGGGCGATGATGAATTTCGCCGCCCGCCGCGAACGCGCGCTGTTTCCGTCGCACTGGTTTTTGGTCGCCGCGCTGTTCTGGTTTCCGTGGATTTATTCGACGGCCAACTTGTTTTTGGTCATCTGGCCGGTGCGCGGCGTCGTACAATTTGCCATCAACTCATGGTTCACCAACAACCTGCTGTTCGTCTGGCTCGCGTTCGTCGGCGTCGGCGCGGCGTTTTATTTCCTGCCCAAATTCAGCGGCCGCCCGTTGCAAACTTATTACTTCGCGCTGTTCGCGTTTTGGACGCTGGTTCTTTTCGGGACTTGGTGCGGCATTCCGCCGGGCGCGCCGCTGCCCGCATGGATGCCGGTGCTCAGTTCCGTTGCCGCTACGCTGACCATTGTGCCCGTGCTTGCTGTTGGCGTCATCGCGTGGCAAACCCTTTGCGGCGGGGAAAAATGTGCCACCCGGGGCGGGCCGTTCTGTTTCATCCGGTTTGGCACTCTGTCGTTTGTTCTCTCGTCGTTGATGCTCATCGCGACGGCCTGTCCGCGCATCAGCCGCGTGACGGAATTTACCTGGTTCGGCCCGGCGCAGACGCAACTGCAACTCTACGGCTTTTTTGCCATGACCATGTTTGGCGCGGTTTATCACCTGTTGCCGCGCGTCGCCGGGTTTGAATTTCCCTTCCCAAAACTCGTGCGCGTTCACTTTTGGGTTTCGCTGTTCGGAACCGGGCTTCTGGTTTTGCCGCTCGCCATCGGCGGGGTGGAGCAGGGCTTGAAACTCAACCATCCGGACGTCGGATTCATGGACGCACTGAAAGCGACACTGCCATTCCTGCGCGCCAGCACCATCGGCCTGATGCTGCTTCTGTTCGGCAACCTGCTGTTCGCGCTGAACGTATTTGGGTTGACGTTTGTTTGGGAAAAGGCACTCGTTAAAAAGGTCTTTGCCGCCGTGACAGCGCCTTTAAATGCTCCGGAGGTGCGGGCATGAAAAACGGTGCGCTGATTTTTCTTGCCGCGTTCATTGCGCTTGGCGGTTCGTGGTGCGGATTTGTGCTCGCGCCCCAGTTGCAACTCGGCGGTACGAAGCAAACCGCGATTCTCAACTCGTCCGAAGTGTATCCGGTGGACCGCTTGGGCGAAGCGAGCCTGGGATTGCAGGCGTATCGCGCGAACGGCTGCGCCGCCTGCCACACCAAACAAGTCCGGCAGGATGGCGTGGCCTGCGATGTCATCCTCGTCAATTCCGGCACAAACCGACTGGCAGTGCAGGCCGCTGCCCAGGCCGTCAATCCGGCGTTGCCGGGGCTGATTGGTTCCCGGCAAACCGTTCTGCACAACGCCAGCAAAGCCGCCGCGGACGTGGCCATCAGCAAAATTTCCTCCGCAGGCGGGAAGGCTGAAATTTCCATCATCGCCACGGGTCCGGACATTGCCCGGGGTTGGGGTTTGCGCGGCAGCGTGGCAGAGGATTTTCTCTACGATAATCCGATTCAGCTTGGCAGCCTGCGTGCCGGGCCGGATCTGGCCGACGAAGGCGCGCGGTTGCCCGACATCAACTGGCAATTGGTTCACCTTTACGCGCCGCGAAGCCTGATCGAGGGTTCGGTGATGCCACCCTACCGTTACCTGTTTAAAGTCCGCAAGATTGGAGGCAAACCTTCGCCGGACGCCCTGATTCTGCCGCCGGAACTGGTGCTGGCCAGCCGCGAAATCGTGCCGACGCCGGAGGCGAAGGAACTCGCGGCGTATTTGTTGAGTCTGCGCGTTGACGTGCCGCTGCCGGATGCGCCCGTCACGCCTCCGGGCGGCAGCTACGCGTCTGTCGGCGGCGAATCACAAGCCGGCTCTGGTGAAGAAGCGATGTTCGCGCGGGGCCGGGCGGTGTATGGCTCTCTTTGCGGTTTGTGCCACGGCAATGACGGACTTGGCAAAACCGACCAGGTGCCGCCGCTGGCCGGTTCGGAATGGGTCAACGTCAGGGGTTTTCAACGCGCCGCGCGGATTGCGCTGGCCGGTCTCAACGGCAGAATTCAGGCCAAGGGCAAGGATTGGAATCTTTCCATGGCGGCGATGGGCGCGGCGTTGTCCGACGCCGACCTCGCCACAGTGTTGACCTTTATCCGCCAATCGTGGGGCAATCAGGCTGGTGCCGTCACCGCCGACGATGTGACGGCGGTGCGCGCGGCAATTGGCGCACGGCCCCAGCCGATGAACGGTGATCAGTTGAAATCCGTGCCCGAGTAAACCGCAAAATATTTTGCGCGAAATTACACTGATTGACATGGTGTAAAGCCGCGGGGTGGCTGCCAAACCGGCTTGCGTCGGTCAGGCTTCGTTCATAAAGTTGGCTAACAATGGTTTGGCTTGATCAAATTTCTCCATTCTGGCCGCATCTGGCCGCGGGTTTTGGTTTTCTGGCTGCCCTGCTGGCCTCGGTTCATGCCCTGCTCCATAAACGCGATTCCCGGGCCGCGACGCTCTGGCTCGGACTCATCTGGTTTCTGCCGGCATTTGGCCCGATTCTTTACCTGGTATTGGGCGTAAACCGCATCCGCCGCCGCGCCGTTTCGCTGGGTGTGCATAAAACCAGCCGGGGCCAGGTTCCTAAAGACCTCGGCGAACCGCAGCACGATGGTGCGGAACACCTGAAAATGCTCGCGCGCGTCGTCGGCCGCGTCGTCGCGCAACCGCTCACACCCGGCAACCACGTGCAGCCGCTCGTCAACGGCGACAAAGCGTTTCCGGCCATGCTGGCGGCGATTGAATCAGCGACTCAATCCATTTCACTGGTCAGTTATATTTTCGACAACGACGCCAGCGGAAAGCAATTTGCCGCTGCGCTCGGTCGCGCCGCCAAACGCGGGGTGGCCGTGCGTGTTTTAATTGACGCCGCCGGCACGCGCTACTCGTGGCCGCCCATCACCCACCATTTGAGACAGGCACAAGTTCCGTTCGCAAAATTTCTGCCGGCTTCCCTGTTTACGCCGTGGCGCGTGGCCACCGTCAATCTGCGCAATCACCGCAAAATTCTCGTGGTGGACGGCCAAACAGCGTTCACCGGCGGCATGAACATCCGCCAGGGCAACGTGCTCGCCGACAAACCCAAAAGCCCCGTTCAGGACCTGCATTTTCGTGTCGCAGGTCCGGTGGTGACGCGATTGCAGGAGGCGTTCGCCAACGATTGGGCGTTTACCACCGGCGAAGTGCTGAACGGTGAAATCTGGTTTCCAGAACCTCGATCCTCCAATTCAGGTGTCATCGCGCGGGTTATCACCGACGGGCCGGATGCGGATTACGACAAATTGCGCTGGACGCTGCTGGCTGCGCTGGCCGAGGCGCAAATTTCCGTGCAGATTCTCACGCCATATTTTCTGCCGGACCCGGCGCTCGTCACCGCCTTGAACCTTGCGGCGCTGCGCGGCGTGCAAGTGGACATCATTTTGCCGGGCAAAAGCAATCTGTCCTACGTCCATTGGGCGTCGCGCGCGATGTGGTGGCAGGTGCTGGAACGCGGCTGCCATATCTGGCTCACGCCGCCGCCGTTTGATCACTCCAAGCTGATGATCGTGGATGGCCACTGGGTTTTGTTCGGCTCGGCCAACTGGGACGCGCGCAGTTTGCGGTTGAACTTTGAGTTGAACGTGGAGTGTTATGGACGCGAGTTCGCGCACGAGATGGAGGCGGTCCTCGGGAAAAAACTTGCCGGTGCGCGCGAAGTGACCCAGGCGGAGGTGGACGCGCGGACGATGCCGGGGAAATTGCGCGATGCCACCGCGCGATTGTTTTCACCGTATTTATGAAAATTCAAAATGCGGCAGGTAGGGCGGCGCTGCCGCGCCGCCCCGATTTCAAATTAGCCGCGCGGCAGCGCGGTCCTACCATCTGAAACAACACAAATTCATGAAAACCTTCGACAGTCTTACCGAACAGGAAATCCTCGCGCTGGCCATCTCGCTCGAGGAGGAGGACGCGCGAGTCTATGAAGATTTCGCCGCCGGCCTACAGGAAAATTATCCCGAACAGGCCGAAAAGTTGCGCGTGATGCGCCGCGAAGAGGACGGCCACCGCCACCGCCTGCTCGAGCTTTACAAAGCCCGTTTCGGCGATCACGTGCCGTTGATCCGGCGACAGGACGTGCGCGGCTTTGTGAACCGCCGCTCCGTCTGGCTCGTGCGTCCGCTGGGCTTGAAAACCGTCCAGAAAACCGCCGAAAGCATGGAACTGGAGACAAAACGTTTTTACGAAGTCGCCGGGCGGCGCGCAACCGACACGGGCATCCGGCAGTTGCTCGGCGACCTCGCGGAGGAGGAACGCAATCACGCGCATACCGCCGAACGCATCACCCTCACCAAACTCAGCGAAGACGAAAAGTCGCAGCAGAAACGACTCTTCCTTTTGCAGGTCATTCAGCCGGGCCTGGCGGGACTGATGGACGGCTCGATCTCGACGTTGGCGCCGCTGTTTGCCGCCGCGTTCGCCACGCACAACAGTTGGGAAACTTTTCTGGTCGGCCTCGCCGCCAGCAGCGGTGCGGGCATCAGTATGGGTTTTGCGGAGGCGTGTTCCGACGACGGCAGCCTGACCGGCCGCGGCCATCCGTGGGCGCGCGGTTTTGTGTGCGGGCTGATGACCATGCTGGGCGGCCTCGGTCATACTCTGCCGTTTTTGATCCCGAATTTGAAAACCGCCGTTGCCGTTGCCGTGGGCGTGGTGCTGGTGGAATTGGGCATCATTTCATGGATTCGCCACCGGTTCATGGACACGCCGTGGGCGTCGGCCTTGTTCCAGGTGGCGCTGGGCGGTGCGCTGGTTTTCCTGACGGGGATTTTAATTGGCAATTCGTAAAACGTGAAACGTGATGAGTGAAACATGAACCGTTCATTGCGTGTCACGTTTTCTGTTTCACGCATCACGTTTCATTGCTTCCAATCAAACGCCTTTTTCTTCACGGCGTAAAGGTAGCCGGCGAACAAAATCGCGAGGAAGGAAATCATGGAGCCGAGGATCAAATTCCGCGTGGCCGGGTCCTTGAGCATGTCCTTGTAAACGACCGCCCACGGAAAAAGGAACACGACCTCGATGTCGAACAGGATGAACAGCATCGCCACGAGATGGAACTTGACCGACATCCGCGGGTTGCCTTCGCCAATCGGAATCATGCCACACTCGTAGGCGGTGTCCTTGATCTGGCTGCGCTTGCCGCGTTTGCCAACCAACATGGACACCACAATCATTCCAACCGGCGCGGCAATGGCCACGCCGAGCAGCATCAACACCGCGAGGTACTGGGCGAATTGCGACTGTTCCATGCAGAAAGGGTAGGGGAACGCCGCAATAATTCAATGATGAAAACGGGATTCAGGAAGCAATGGTACGGCGCGCTTCATCGTGCGGCCCACTCCGCTTCGAGGCGAAGCTTCGGATGCCACCGCTCCAAGTATTCATAAATGTCACAGGGAAATATGGCCTGTGTTTTTTTATGGCATATTTGCAACGAACGGATTAAATGAGCAGGTCGGTTCACTGGGCAAGATGAACATTCAGAATCCATCCGCGAGACCACCGGGCTGGGGAAAATCTGTTCTGTGGCTGGTGCTGGCTGTGGCGTGTTTTCACACGGCCTACACTTCCATCAGGTTTCCCGCCGCCGGCCTGCTGATTTTCGGCTACGCGTATTTTCTCGTCCGGCTGACCGACCAGCCAAGCGTCCGCCGCGCGTTTTATTTTGGGCTGACGACAGGATTTTTGTGCTATGCGCCGCAACTATTTTTCTTCTGGCGGATATTCAACGCTGCCGCGATTGCGCTCTGGCTGGTGCTCGCGTTTTGGATCGGACTGTTCACGGCGATGGTCTGTGGCTGCACCCGCCGCTGGGGAAAAGCCAAGGCTCTATGGCTGATTCCAATCCTTTGGACTGGAATCGAATACTTTCATAGCGAACTCTACTACCTGAAATTCTCGTGGTTGAATGTTGGGTATGTTTTATCCAACTACAGATCCAATCCGTTTGATGTTTTTGGAATGTATGCCGTCGGTTTTTTGATGTTTGCCGTCATTGCCGTATTTATCAACAGGCATTTGCTCAAGCGAGTCTTGATTGGGTGGCTCGTAATTCTTCTATTTTTACTGATTGGCTTGGCGTTCTTTCTACAACTCATTGCCGCTGCCAGATATGAAAGGCCTTTTCGTCCTCTTTCCATCGCCGGTGTCCAGATGGAATTTCCTTCGCCAAACGTTTTGCCCGAGGCCCTCAACAAGGCTCTAGGAAAAAATCCCGACGCGCAGATTTTTGTGTTGAGTGAATACACCCTCGACGGCCCGGTGCCGGATGCGCTGAAAAACTGGTGCCGCGAACACGCGCGCTTTTTGGTGGTTGGCGGAAAAGACCCGGTGGGCACCAATGATTATTACAACACCGCCTTCGTCGTCGGCACGAACGGTGAAATTATTTTCCGCCAGGCCAAGAGCGTGCCCATCCAGTTTTTCAAGGATGGCCTTCCCGCGCCCAAACAGGAGGTCTGGAATTCGCCCTGGGGCAAAATCGGCATCTGCATCTGCTACGACCTGAGTTACACGCGGGTCACCGACCGGTTGGTGGAGCAGGGCGCGCAACTGCTCGTTGTGCCGACGATGGATGTTGAAGAGTGGGGCCGGTCTGAGCATGCGCTTCATGCGCGGGTCGCGCCCGTGCGGGCGGCGGAATACGGCATCCCCATTTTCCGCCTGGCCAGTTCCGGCATTTCGCAAGCCGTCGCGGGCGGAGGAAAGGTCATCGCCAAAACTTCTTTTCCCGGCAGCGTGGAAATTCTTTCGGCGCAACTCCGGTTGCCGATGCGGGGCTCGCTTCCGCTGGACCGGCTATTGGCGCCGGCGTGCGTTGGCATCACGGCCCTCGTCTTGATGGCGTTGCTGATTCTTGACTGGCAGGACAGGCACGCCCGGACGAAAGGTTGAAAATTATCTTTCACCGGCCGGCATTTGCCCTTTCAATTCCGCGCCATGTCGCGCGATTACGTTATTGAACCGTTCCGTTCGGAAATCAATTTGCAAATTGATTATGCGCGCGAATTGAATCCGCAGCAACTGGCCGCCGTCACCGCACCGCCCGGTCCGGCGTTGGTCATCGCCGGCGCGGGCTCGGGCAAGACGCGCACGCTTACCTATCGCGTCGCTTATCTGCTGGAGCAGGGGATACCCGCCGATCGTATACTGTTGCTTACGTTCACCAACAAGGCCGCCGGCGAGATGATGCGCCGCGTCGCCGATTTGTTGGGCCGGCAACTGCCGTCGCTCTGGGGTGGTACATTCCACTCCATCGGCGCGCGCGTGCTCCGCCAGCACGCCGATCTGCTCGGTTACCAGCGCGATTTCACGATTCTCGACCGCGATGATGCGAAGGATTTGATCAAGTCCTGCATTGCCGACGCGGGCATCGAAACCAAAGGCACGCATTTCCCGAAACCCGATGTGCTGTGCGAAATCTTTTCGCTGTCGGTCAACACGCACAAGAGCACAGCTGAAATGCTTAAGGAGCAATTCGAGTATTTCGAGCAAATCACCCGGCAGGTTGCCGACGTGCAGAAGCGTTACATCACCCGCAAGCGCGCGACCAACGCAATGGATTTCGATGATCTGCTGGCGCTGTGGCTCCGGTTGTTGCAGGAGCATGCGGATGTGTGTGAGCATTATCAGCGCCGGTTTCAATTCATCCTTGTGGACGAATACCAGGACACGAACCGGCTCCAGAGCGACCTGATTGATTTGCTCGCCGAACGGCATCACAACGTGACTGTCGTGGGTGACGACGCGCAGAGCATCTACGCCTGGCGCGGTGCGAATTTCCTGAACATCTTCCAGTTTCCGAAACGGTATCCGGGCGCGAAGGTTTTCAAGATCGAAACGAACTACCGCAGCACGCCGGAAATTCTCAAGGTGGCCAATGCCGCCATTGCCGCCAACACGGAGCAATTCACCAAGGAACTCGCGCCAGCACGCAAATCCGGCCTCAAGCCCGCGCTCGTCGCATGCAGCGACGCCGCGCAGCAGGCCGCGTTCATCGCGCAGCGCGTGACGGAGCTGCGAGATGAAGGCGTGGACCTGAACCAGGTGGCCGTGCTTTACCGTTCGCATTTTCACGCGCTCGAATTGCAGCTCGAACTGACGAGGCGAAACATCCCGTTTTCGATCACCAGCGGCATCCGATTTTTCGAGCAGGCGCACATCAAGGATGCGACGGCGTATCTCAAACTGGTCGCCAACCCGCGCGACGAACTCGCCTTTAAACGGGTCGTGCAACTGTTGCCGGGAATTGGCGCGAAGGGGGCGAAAAAAATCTGGAAGTTTTTTTCAACGAAGATGGAAAACCAGAAACCGGCGAATAACATTCCCCAACTCCCATCTGCCAACTCCCAGCTCCCGTTGCGCATCGCGCCCGACCTCCAAGCCTGCGCCAGATCCGTCCCGGCGAAGGCCGTCACCGCCTGGAAGCAATTCGTTGAGACCGTTTCGCAACTTGAAGATGAAACCACCCGCAAAAGCGCAGCGAAAATGCTGCGCATCGTGATGGACGCAGGCTACGACGATTATCTCAAGGAAAACTTCGCCAATTACCGCAACCGGCTGGAAGACCTCGAACAACTCGCCGTGTTTGCGTATCAATTCGGCTCGGTTGAGGAATTTCTCACGCAACTAGCTCTGCTCACCAACGTCGAGGCCGAGGACGGCGACACCGCGAACCGCGACGCCGACCGAATCCGGCTCTCGACGATTCATCAGGCGAAGGGCCTGGAGTTCGACGTCGTGTTCGTCATCATGCTTTGCGACGGCTTGTTTCCATCCGAGCGTTCGATGAAGACCGAAGAAGGCGAGGAGGAGGAACGTCGGCTGTTTTACGTGGCCATCACCCGCGCGAAGAACGAGCTTTATCTCAGCTACCCGCTGATCCGCGCCGGTTACGGCAGCACCGGCATGGACGCCATGCAACAACCGTCCCGGTTTTTGGCAGAAATCCCGAGCGATTTGCTGAACGAATGGAATCTGCGCTCGCGCTATGCCTGAAGTTCATCTGCCAGCAACAGTTTTTTAGCAGGGTGGCGCAATTCCCCGCTCGCAATGCGCTGCTGGCTGGATTAGGCTGTGGGCTTATGGCACCACTGCCGAAACCGGAAGTCATCATTACTCACGAAAGTGATCTGGACGGGTTGCTGTCGGGCGCGTTGCTGCAACGGCTGGCCCAAAAACTGTTCGGCACGGACATACCGCTGGAGGCTTACCACTATAATTTCTGGAAGCAGCGCGATTTGCGCGAGCGGTCCGCCTGGGTTGCGGACTTCACCTTCGAGCCGCGCCTCGACAAGCCGGATTGGGTAATCATTGACCATCACGTCACGGAAACCGCGCCGAAAAATGCGCAGCTCATCCATGACGTGAACAAGTCCGCCGGGTTGCTGTGTTATGATCTTTGCCGGCAACACGGCATTGCGTCACCCGTGCTGGACCGGCTGGCGCATTTGAACAACGTTGCCGATTTATTTTTGGAAGACGACCCTGATTTCGAGATTGCGGGTGACTACGCGAACCTCGTCAAAATTTACCAGTTCTGGAATCTGCACACGCTCATCGGAGGCGACATTGAAAAGTTGATCGATCATCCGTTGCTGGAAGTCATGGCTGTCAAGCGGCGCATTGAAAATCCACTGGGCTTTGAATGGAGCAAGTCAAACATCACGGAAATCAGCCCGACGGCCGGGTTCATGGACACCATTGTCGGCAACAATAATCTCATCGTCCACCAATTGTTGGAGCAGCAGGCGACGAAATATCCGGTGCTGATCACATTGTTCCGGCGTGGGAACGCGGTGTTTGCCAGTTTTCGGAGCCGCAACAGCGAGGCGCTCAAGGTGGCGGAAAAATTTCAGGGCGGTGGCCACGCCAATGCCGCCGGCGCCATTCTACCCAAATCCGTCCGGAACATTTCCGACGGCGTGGAATATCTGCGGCAAGTGTTGAATCCGAAAAATGAGACACAGCAGACGCGGCTTAACAGCCTGGAAAGTCTGTTCGCCGGAATTGAAGCTGCGCAAAAGAAATGACCGCCGATGGAGTTGGGGGTTGGAATCAAACGAAGAAGCTTTACCGTTCCAAGCCTAACACACTCTGCTGCCAGGTCACGCAGCCGTCAAAATCCCATAGCAGAAAATACGTGTGCGAATTTAGAGAAGTAGATATTTAGTGAACCTTGCCGGTGGAGTTCTCGATCACAACATCGGAGAGCACGGCCGTGTCGGACTGGTCGGGCTCGTGCGAGCAGAAGCCGATGCCGACGTAGAAGGGCCCGTCAATGTGCAAGTTGGCGGGGGCGCCAACCTGATGCATGGGTTCGCCTTTCAGGCTAACGAAGAGTGTAAATGTATCACCGTGTTTTTCGATGCCAATGCGTGTGGCCACGTCGCCACCGTGACTGCCCTTGCTTTTGATGCGACAGGCCTCCTTGATGTCGGCGCCCTTCTCTGGTCGCAGCGCCAGATGGATCAACCCGGCCCCGTGCAAAGCGGTCATGACTTCTTGGGAATTATCATCCAGATCCTGGCGAATGACGAGGACGGCCTTGCGGTCGCCGTAACCATTCGTATTCGGGAAGGTGACGTCGGCCGCGAGGGAAACGTCGCCGGACATCTTCTTCCAGAGATAACGGAATTCATCGCGGAAATACCAGATGTTATAGCTGGCGGAGTTGATGGTGTAGTGCTTCGTGCCGGCGTCGTAACTGGCGCTGCCTAGCAACAGCGGGCCGCCAATGTCAGACTGGCCTTCAAACAATCCGATCGGCGTGGCAAAATTCACGGTGGGCCGGTGAAAGCCCGCTGGTGGCGGAACCTGCTTGTGTGTGGCGGAACCCGGCAGCGCCCAATCCGGTACTGTGGGTGCTTGTGCGCAAAGCAATTGCGGCGCGGTGCATAGCATTAGGGTGAGCAGCGAGAGTCGGCAGGCGAGTTTCATAATAAGGTGAATGATATGACCCAAAGATTTAGTATCGCAGGCTGGCCGGGAGTTGCACATTGGATGTCATTAAAGCTCGCGATAAGTGCGGCTGTAAAGAAAAATCACTTTATCGGACTACAACTTTTCTCCTGTTGACCGGGTTCAACGTTCTGACGGCCACAAACCGATGTGGGATTACTTTGCTTGTGCACTGGCTATAATCTTATCGGCTGGGCAAAAGGAAACAGAGATGGCGGGGATATTTGAACGACACCAAATTATGAATACCTAAAAAACCCATATAAATTGGGTGCTTTGCAGATATTTGCCTGGTGGTTGCCCGGCTGGCATCGCCGTTGCTAAATGGGTGTGGTTCAGCAAACGCAAGTGGAGTTGAATGATTGAATGACATTCTGGAAAAAATATGAAAAAAATTGAAGCGATTATCCAACGTTCCAAATTGGATGAAGTCCAGGACGCCTTGGGGGAGATCGGCATTGATGGGATGACCGTTTGTGAAGTGAGGGGATTTGGCCGGCAGAACCGGCATACGGAAAGCTACCGCAGCGGCGAATACACGTTGGATTTTCTGCCGAAGCTCAAAATTGATTTTGTCGTGGTGGACCAAAACGCGGAACGAGCAGTGAACGCCATCATCAAGTCGGCGAGGACTGGCAAAATTGGTGATGACAAAGTTTTAATCTCGGATGTCGAGGAAGCCAGGTGCGCGGCGGCAATATAAATGCGAGAACCATGTTGCCGGGTGCAAGACTTGTCGCGCGGCGAACAAGCAATGTACACGCGTCGGCGCAGGTGACGCGGTTGAACTTTGACCCATTGGATTTGCTTCGCGGCATTTGGCGAAGCGCATAAGGCGGCATCACCTCCGGACCTGGTGATTTCCAGTTAGCCTGCCAGCAACCTGCACGCTTCTTCATTTCTTCCAGTCCCGGTTGGCGGATTAACCCCCTGACCGGGGCTTATCATTTTGGACGCCGTTGTTGGCATATTGAGGGCGCGCGCGATCGAACTGCGCCGCACCGCTGCACTCCGCTCAGCTTCTCGCTCCATTCGGCAGCCAAGTTTCGTCACTCCGCAGATTATATGGTGCGACCAAAGCAGCGTTGATTTTCCGCCATTCTGATTGAGGTGCTGCGTTTGGAAGCCTAGGGCGTGTTTTCAAAATCAAAAAATGAACACAATTGCGATCAGCGGCGTCTATGATGGGAGTTCTTTTTATGAAAACATCCTCGCGGTTTCAGGTGTCGGATCTGCTCTGGGAGCGGATAAAAA
>Ga0302320_10002221_pt1 | contig 46082 bp, 43 predicted proteins | sample Bog_T0_3_FD_202130 | JGI IMG/M metagenome (GOLD analysis project Ga0302320, IMG submission 202130) | Peat permafrost microbial communities from Stordalen Mire near Abisko, Sweden - Bog_T0_3 | ecosystem: Environmental > Terrestrial > Soil > Wetlands > Peat | place: Sweden: Abisko, Stordalen Mire...
GCAACAGCGTCGCCTGCTGGCGATCCACCCCTTCAACGAAACCCTTCATCATTCCCCCCGCGATTCAGCAAGGGAATCATAGCATCGGTGGGGTTTTCACACAGCCTGGACCCACAGGCGACATTGATATTGCCTTGTCGCAGCCCTTAGCGAAGTAACTCCGCCGATGGGATACGATAATGTCTGCTGATCTTGAGAGCGATCATGTGGTGACGCCTGCGGGCGGGAGCGACCAACTCGCGTGGATAGCCTCTGTGATCGTCATGGGGCTAGCGGCTGCGCTGGCAGCGCGAACGATTTGGTTGTTGGACCGCGGTTTCGATTTCACAGACCAATCAGCCTATCTTTTGATTGCGCAGCGGCCAGCGGATTACGACTTGGCATTCGGCCTGTGGGGCTACGGACTACATCCGCTCTATTTATTGGCTGGCGGCTCAATTCCGGTCATAGAACGGGCCGGCGCGCTGGTTCTCATCGTTTTGGGCGCCGCTCTTGGGATCATTACAGCGAATAATTTGGATATGGATTGGCGTCGTCCCGTAACAGCCCAGATGGTTGCCGTCGCGGCGAGCCTTCCGCTTAGCTACTATTCGCTCTGGCTTCCTGTGCCTTCCTATAACTGGATCGCGCTGGTCGGTGGGATAGGCCTGATGATCGCGGTGGTCCTTCTCGCTGGAACCGTCAACAAGCCCCTATGTTCCGCCGCAAGCGCCGCAAGTGCAATCGTTCTGGCTGTGTTTGCGCGACCACAGAACGCGGCTGGTTATGGCCTGCTCTATCTGGCTGCCGTCTGCCTGGCCATTCCAACGAACGGAGGCCGGCTGAAGCAGATCTTTCGCGCTACCTGTTGCGCTATAATCGCGGTCGGAATTGTGGTCGCCGTTTCCCCCGTTGGCACCATCGTCAACCAAATAAAGGCATACTACGCGATCTTCGGGACGGAGCATCCGTTTCATTTTTCATTTGCCGACCAGCAAGTGGCTTTTTTGAAGTCGGGATGGCTCTGGGGTGCTTCCGGCATCGTCTTCGCTTTCGCGTTATTTGTCCGACGGAACGGTAGGTTTGCGTCCGGTCGTACCGCATCCGCGATTGCCATCTTTGCCACAGTCGTGTCATTTGCAACAATACTACGAAATGGCCTCTACGCTCACGAGTTTAGGATTGGCTCGACCGCGGGAATACTTGCTTTTTGCGCGCTGTCGCTCGCGTGCCTGAGAAAGGATGCCAACATACGATTATTGGTGATGCTCGGCGTAACCTCTCTGATTCCGTGGGCGGCGACGCTGGGGTCGTCCAATCCTGTTCGTATGCAGCTTGCCTTCTTTTCGGGGCTATCGATTTTCATTGCGCTAGTTGCGTCAACCATAACCGCTCGCACGAACATGATTGTTGCCTCCGCAGCTTCCTTCATCGCATTGTACCTGACGGCTTCGGGAATCGAACTGGGTCTGGCGAGGCCATATCGTCTTGCTACGTCTGTCGCGCTGCAGGTCGTCCCCACACAGGTGGGTTGGGGGTCTGAAGTAAAACTCGATAGCAGGACCAGTGAGTTCATTGCCAGGCTGCGGGAAGAAGCCGGGCAGGCTGGTTTCTGTCAGGGCGGCGCGGCGATCGATCTCAGCGGCGCCTTACCAGGCGCCGTATTCGTCATTGGGGGAGTAATGCCGGTTTTCCCGTCGCTGCTTGCCGGCTATTCTTTCTCGATCAGCTGGGCCCGCGAGTACCTCAAAAGAGTCGGGCCACAACGGCTAGCGCAATCGTGGTTGATTGTCAGTGAAGCGTCGGGTGCAATTACCGTGAAGGAACTGGAATCGCTGGGAGTCGATTTTGGCGCGTATCGGCTGGTCAGTGATCTGCGCCATCCAATCGATGGCACGTCGGTCAAGTTGTATGCTCCGCTCGCTAAACAACCGGAATGCTGAATTTGGTGGAGAGCCTGCTGCAAAGTATGAGACCGTTCTCGGCGCTTAACGGACATACCCGACCGCACGGACGATGTCGGCTGTTGGAGGTAAAGCGGAAGCCGTATTTCGGGCCCGTCAGGTCCGTTAATGGCACTTAGCCGACCTTCCGTCATCTGCAGTCATTGTCCGCTTCTGGGGATAGAGCAGACCGGGCAAGGTTAAATCCTTACAGGCTCAAGGAAAACACAATCGCTGGGATCGCACGCGCGCGACGAAGCAGGGCCGGACTCCGACGTGGATGTCTTTGTCGATGTCGCACCTGGCGCGGCCTTTGGCTTGTGTCCCTATAGCGGGGCCTTTCGCGTGCTGGAAGACGCCTTCGAGCAGAAGGCGGAGATCGGCTATTCGACCCGCGACGCGCTCTCGCCGTACATCCGTGCGGATGTGGAGCGGGATGCGCTGCGAATCTTCTGACGGCTGCCAGCAACCTGCGGCAGCCCGTCCCTACACCGCCCCCGTGACGCGCCAGATCACATCGCCGACATCGTCCGCCACCAGCACCGAACCGTCGGGACCAAGCGTCACGCCGACCGGTCGTCCATAGGACTCCCGCTCATCCGGCGCAAGGAACCCGCTCAGAATATCGCGGGCCGGCCCGGCCGGGCGTCCGTTCGCGAACGGCACGAACACGACCTTGTAGCCGCTCAACGTGCTGCGATTCCAGGAGCCATGCTGGCCGATCGCCATGCCGTCCGGAAAGCCCGGCAGCGTGCCGGCCGGCAGCCAGCACAGGCCGAGCGAGGCGGTGTGGCCGCCGAGCGCGTAGTCCGGCGTGATCGCCTTGGCGACCGCGGCCGAATCCTGCGGCACCCGATCGTCCACCGTCTGCCCCCAGTAGCAATAGGGCCAGCCGTAGAAGCCGCCGTCGCGGACCGAGGTCAGATAATCCGGAGGTGTCTCGTCGCCGAGACCGTCGCGCTCATTGACGACCGTCCAGAGCACGCCGGACTGCGGCTCCCACGCCATGCCGACCGCGTTACGCAGGCCGCTGGCAAAGATGCGGTTGGTGCCATTGGCCAGGTCGAGCTCGTAGATCGCGGCGCGGCCTTCCTCGGCGGCCATGCCGTCGTCGGCGATGTTGCTGGACGAACCGACGCCGGCATAAAGTTTTCTTCCATCCGGGCTCGGCAGCAGGCTCCGCGTCCAATGCCCGCCGGGCTTGAAACTGACGAGTTTCTTTCCCTGCGCCGTGATGCGATCCGCGCCCGCGGCATACGGAAACGCCACCACGCCGTCGGTGTTGCCGACATAGAAGGTGTCACCCACAAGCGCCATGCCGAACGGCTGGTTCAGTCCCTCCATGAAAATCTCGCGCGTCTCGGCGACGCCGTCGCCGTCGGCGTCGCGGAACAAGGTGATGCGGTTGGCACTGACGCCGAGCGCGCGCGCACGCCGCATCGTCGCCTGCATCGCGTAGCTGAACACGGTTCTGGCCGGCCCGGCGACCTGGTTCGACTCGGCCACGAGCACGCCGCCATTGGGCAGCACGTGGATCCAGCGCGGATGTTTCAGACCGGTCGCAAACGCATTGACCTTGAGCCCCGGCGCCGGCACCGGCATCTGCCCGTCGCTCCATCCTTTGGCGGTCGGCATCTTCAGCGTCGGCAGCGCGCCTTGCGGCTTCGCCACCGGAACCACCGGCGCACTGCCCCAGGCCGGCGCGGGGGCTGCGCCTTGCAGCTTGCGCCACTGCAATGCGGCGGCGCCGATCAGCGCGACGATTTGTGCAAAAACACCGGACAAACTCATGGCATTCCCCTGTTGATCGCTGACACTATCCGACAACCGAGCGCGTTAAAACCTCATCATCGACATGCGAGCTCTTCGGTATCTGGCGTGTATTTCCATGGCGCGCTGTTGCATGCTGACCGAAGTGCTCCCGCCCGCTTCCTTCAAACTGACATTCGGAGATTGTCATGGCTTTCGATCTGGTCCTGCGCGGCGGCCGCGTCATCGACCCCTCCCAGAAGCTCGACACCGTCACGGATGTCGCCTTTGCCGCCGGCAAGGTGGCCATGGTCGGACCCGGGCTCAAGACCGAGCCGGGAACCGACGTGCGCGATGTCTCGGGTTATATCGTCACCCCCGGCCTGATCGACCTGCATACCCACGTCTATTGGGGCGGCACCTCGCTCGGCATCGACGCCGAGGAATTCTGCCGCAGCTCCGGCGTCACCACCGCGGTCGACACCGGCAGCGCCGGCCCCGGAAATTTCGCGGGCTTCCGCAAGCACGTGATCGAGCCGAGTGAGGTGCGCATTCTCGCCTATCTGCATGTCTCGCATGCCGGCATCTTCGGCTTCTCGCATCGGGTGATGGTCGGCGAGAGCGAGGAACTGCGGCTGATGAATCCGATCGACGCCGTCAAGGTGGCGGAACAGAACCGCGATCTCATCGTCGGCATCAAGGTGCGCGTCGGCCGCAACTCCTCGGGCACCTCGGGAATCGTGCCGCTCGACATCGCGCTCGAGGTCGCCGAGGAGGTCGGCATGCCCTTGATGGCGCATATCGACCATCCGCCGCCGAGCTACGAGGAGGTGGTCGCCCGCCTGCGTCCGGGCGACGTGCTCACCCACGCGTTCCGGCCGTTTCCCAATACGGCCGTGACCGCGCAGGGCACCATAAAAAGGGTGGTGCTGGAGGGGCGCGAACGCGGCGTGCTGTTCGACATCGGCCACGGCAAGGGCTCATTCGCCTTCAAGACCGCGCGGCAGATGCTCGCCAACGGCTTCTATCCGGATACCATCTCCTCCGATGTCCATCTCCTGTGCATCGACGGCCCGGCCTTCGATCAGGTGACGACGATGTCGAAGTTCCTGTGCATGGGCATGGCGCTGCCCGATGTGGTCGCAGCGTCCACGGTCAATGCGGCGATGGCGCTGCGCCGTCCCGAACTCGGCAGCCTCAAGCCGGGCAGTGTCGGCGACGCCACCCTGATCTCGATCAGGCAAGGCCAGTTCGACTATGTCGATGTCGTCGGCGAGCACCTCGCCGGCGACCGCAAGATCGTCTCCGAAGGCGTCGTCATCGGCGGTCATTGGTGGCATCCGAAGCCCTCGGAGAAATTCAGGCCGCTGGCGGGCTGAGCCTTTGGACGGAGTGGGCGCTGGCATATCCCTTGCACGCGGATTAGGCTGATCGGCATCAACTCGAGACCGGGAGAACCCCATGGATCGCAGGACTCTGTTGAAAGGATTGGCCGGGGCAGGCAGCCTGGCGGCGACCGGCGGGCTTTCGATGCCGGCGCTTTCCCAGGGCGCTGCGGCGCGCACCTTGCGCTTTGTTCCCCAGGCCAACCTCGCGAATTTCGATCCGGTGTGGGGAACCCAGTATGTCGTGCGCAACGCCGCCGCGCTGGTGTGGGACAGCCTCTATGGCGTCGATGCCAACCTGCAGCCGCAGCGCCAGATGGTCGAGTCCGAGGAGACGTCCGATGACGGGCTGGTCTGGACCTTTCGCCTCCGGCCGGGGCTGAAGTTTCACGACGGCGAGCCCGTGCGGGCAAAGGATGTGGTGGCGAGCCTGACGCGGTGGACCTTCCGCGATCCCATGGGTTTGATGCTCCAGGCTATCCAGAACGAGCTTGTCGCGGTCGACGACAGGACCTTCAAATGGTCGCTGAAGGCGCCTTATCCGAAGATGCTGCTGGCACTCGGCAAGAACAACTCGCCTTGCGCCTTCATTATGCCGGAGCGCATTGCCCAGACCGACCCGTTCAAGCAGATCGGCGATTATGTCGGCTCGGGCCCGATGAAGTTCGTGAAGAGCGAGTGGGTGCCCGGCGCCAAGGCGGTGTTCGAGAAGTTCGCCGATTACGCGCCGCGGCAGGAGAAGTCGTCCTGGCTCGCCGGCGGCAAACAGATGCTGGTCGACCGCATCGAATGGGTGGTGATCCCGGATCCCGCCACGGCAGCGGCCGCGCTGCAAAACGGCGAGGTCGACTGGTGGGAAAGTCCCCTCACCGATCTGGTGCCGTCGCTCAAGAAGAACCGCAACATCAGCGTCGACATCGCCGATCCGCTCGGCAACATCGGTTCGTTCCGGATGAACCACCTGCACCCGCCCTTCAACGATGTGAGGGCGCGACGTGCCGTGCTGACGGCGATGAGCCAGGAAGACTACATGCGGGCGCTGGTCGGGGACGATAACTCGCTGTGGAAGCCGCTGCCGGGTTTTTTCACGCCGGATACGCCGCTCTACAGCGAGGAGGGTGGCGAGATCCTTAAAGGCAAGCGCGATATCGCAGCCGCCAAGAAGCTGCTGGCCGAGAGCGGCTATTCGGGCCAGCCGGTCACCTGCGTGGTGGCGCAGGATCAGCCGATCACCAAGGCGCAGGGCGATGTCACCGCCGATCTGTTGAAGCAAATGGGCATGAATGTCGACTTCGTCGCCACCGATTGGGGCACGGTCGGCGCCCGCCGCGCCCAGAAGACGCCTCCGGGCCAGGGCGGCTGGCAGGTGTTTCACACCTGGCACGCCGGCGCCGACTGCATCAATCCCGCCGTCTATAACGCCATTCGCGCCAATGGCGACAAGGCGTGGTTTGGCTGGCCCAACAGCCCGGCGGTTGAAAAGGAAGTCACGGCCTGGTTCGACGCCAGGAACCTCGCAGAGGAGAAGGCCGCGATCGGCCGCCTCAACCGGGCAGCGCTCGAGGACGTGGTTTATGCGCCGACCGGCTTCTTTCTGAGCTATACGGCATGGCGCAAGAACATCTCGGGGATCGTGAAGGGTCCGTTGCCTTTCTTCTGGGGCGTGTCGAAGACCGCATGATGGTGCGGTGAATCGACATGCTCTCCTATATCCTGCGGCGCATTCTCTCGACCATCCCGGTGATGGCGATCGTCGCGCTGTTCGTCTTCAGCCTGCTCTATATCGCGCCGGGCGATCCGGCCGCGGTGATTGCCGGCGACCAGGCGAGCCCCGCGGACGTCGAGCGGATCCGCCAGAGCCTCGGCCTCGACCGGCCGTTCCTGGTCCAGTTCGGCAGCTGGCTCTGGCACATCCTGCACGGCGATCTCGGCACCTCGATCTTCACCAACCTGCCGGTCACCGCCCTGATCGCGCAGCGCATCGAGCCGACGCTGTCGCTGATGGTGTTGACGCTGGTCCTGACCATTGTCGTCGCCGTGCCGCTCGGCGTGGTGGCGGCGTGGAAGGCGGGAAGCTGGATCGATCGCGCCATCATGGGATTTGCCGTATTTGCCTTCTCGCTTCCGGTCTTTGTGGTCGGATATGTGCTGGCCTATGTGTTTGCGCTGCAGTTCGAGTGGCTTCCGGTGCAGGGCTACACGCCGCTGGCCGAAGGCCTCTGGCCGTGGTTGCAGAACCTGATCCTTCCGGCGGTCGCGCTCGGCAGCGTCTACATCGCGCTGATCGCCCGCATTACCCGCGCCTCCATGCTGGAGGTGCTGCAGCAGGATTATATCCGCACCGCGCGTGCCAAGGGTCTGGACCAGCGCAGCATCCTGTTCGTTCACGCGCTGAAAAACGCCGCCGTTCCGATCGTCACGGTGATCGGTATCGGCGTGGCCCTGCTGATCGGCGGCGCGGTGGTGACCGAGAGCGTGTTCGCGATCCCGGGTCTTGGCCGGCTGACCATCGATGCGATCCTGCGCCGTGACTACCCGGTGATCCAGGGCATCGTCCTGTTGTTCAGCTTCCTCTATGTGCTGGTCAACCTGATGGTCGACGTCACCTACACCCTTGTCGATCCGAGGATCCGCTATTGACCGTCCTGACCACCAGCACTGTGCAGATGCCGCCGGGCCTCGTCGTCGCGCCGCGACTGCCGGATTTGCTGCTGCCGGTGCGCGTCCGGCGTGGCGTTCTCGGCTTCCTGCGCAATCATCCGACTGTCGCGATTGGCGGCGCATTACTGCTCTTGCTGGTTTTGATCGGCGTGCTCGCGCCCTGGCTCGGGACCGTCGACCCGACCGCGCTCGCGCCCGCCAGGCGTACGCGCGCGCCCTCCGCGGAGTTCTGGTTCGGCAGCGACATGCTGGGCCGCGACGTCTATTCACGCGTGCTCTACGGGACGCGGGTCTCGCTCACGGTAGGCCTTTCGGTGGCGGCGCTGGCCTCGTTCGCCGGCCTCGTCATCGGCCTCGTTTCGGGTACCGTACGATGGGCGGACGGCATCATCATGCGGTTCATCGACGGGTTGATGTCGATACCGCCGATCCTGCTCGCCGTCGCGCTGATGGCGCTGACGCGCGGCAGCGTCGGCAACGTCATCCTCGCCATCACGACAGCCGAAATCCCGCGCGTGTCGCGTCTGGTGCGCGGCGTCGTGCTGTCGCTGCGCGAGCAGCCCTATGTCGACGCTGCTACAGCCTCCGGCACCCGAACGCCGATGATCATCCTGCGCCACATCCTGCCCAACACGCTGGGACCGATGCTGGTCCAGGCCACCTATATCTGCGCCAGCGCCATGATCGTGGAGTCGATCCTGTCCTTCATCGGCGCCGGCACGCCGCCCACCATTCCGTCCTGGGGCAACATCATGGCCGAGGGCAGGGCGCTGTGGCAGATAAAGCCCTACATCGTGTTCTTTCCCGCGGCCTTCCTGTCGGTCACCGTGCTCGCCGTCAATCTGCTCGGCGACGGCTTGCGTGACGCGCTCGATCCGCGCATGGCTAAAAGTCTCTAGCGCATGATCCGGAAAAGTGTGAAGCGGTTTTCCGAAAAGATCATGCGCAACCAGGAATCTACAGCGCGATGATGGTTCATCCCAATCTCATCGCGCTTTAGCGAACTTCCGGCCAAAGGCTCCGATCCGATGGCGTTGCTCGAAGTCCAGGATCTGCAGACCCATTTCCGTACCCCCGAGGGTATCAACCGCGCCGTCGACGGCGTCTCCTTCGATGTCGACGAAGGCGAGACGCTCGCCATCGTCGGTGAATCCGGTTGCGGCAAGTCGGTCACCGCGATGTCGCTGATGCGGCTGATTGCCGAGCCCCCGGGCAAGATCGCGGGCTCGGTCCGCTTCCAGGGCAAGGATCTGCTGCAACTCTCCGAGCCCGAAATGCGCGCCATCCGCGGCAACGACGTTTCGATGATCTTCCAGGAGCCGATGACGAGCCTCAATCCGGTGCTGACCGTCGGCCGTCAGATCGGCGAGACGCTGCGGATGCATCAGGGCCTCGACAGCCGGGCCGCGGAGGCGCGCAGCATCGAGATGCTGACATTGGTCGGCATCCCCGAGCCGGCAAGGCGGGTGCGCGAATATCCGCATCAGCTCTCCGGCGGCATGCGCCAGCGCGTGATGATCGCGATGGCACTCGCCTGCAATCCAAAACTCCTGATTGCCGATGAGCCGACCACGGCGCTCGACGTCACGATCCAGGCACAGATCCTGCAATTGATGCTGGACCTCAAGCGCCGCGTCGGTGCGGCGATCATCCTGATCACGCACGATCTCGGCGTGGTCGCCGAAGTCGCCGAGCGCGTCATGGTCATGTATGCCGGCCGCAAGGTTGAGGAGGCGCCGGTGGCGGAGCTGTTCCGCTCGCCGCGTCATCCCTATACCCAGGGCCTGCTCGGCGCGGTGCCCAGGCTCGGCTCCTCTCTCACCGGTGCGGCGCGGCGGCTGGCCGAGATCCCGGGGCAAGTGCCGAGCCTGAAGCAGCGCATCGAGGGCTGCGTGTTTGCCGGGCGATGTTCGCTGGCGACCGATCTCTGTCGTGAGGTCGCGCCGGGACTGGAAGAGAAGGGTCCTCGCCACTTCGCCGCGTGCCATTACGCGCCCAAGGACGCGGCTGCGGCATGAGCGTCCCCTTGCTGCAGGTCAACGACCTCAAGAAGCATTTTCCGATCCGCGGCGGCCTGTTCAACCGCAAGTCCAGCTGGGTCTATGCCGTTGACGGCGTGTCCTTCGAGGTCGAGCGCGGCGAAACCCTGTCGCTCGTGGGCGAGTCCGGTTGCGGCAAGTCAACGGTCGGCCGAGCCATTCTGCGCCTGTTCGACATCACCGCCGGGCAGGTGGTGCTGGATGGCGAGCGTATCGACGATCTTTCCCCCCAGAAGCTGCGCGGCATGCGCCGCCGCGTGCAGGTGGTGTTCCAGGATCCGTTTTCCAGTCTCAATCCGCGGATGCGCGTGCGCGATATCCTGGCCGAGCCGATCCGCAATTTTGGCCTCGCCGGCTCTTCCGCCGAACTCGAGGCGCGGGTTGCGGCGCTGCTGGATACCGTGCGCCTGCCGCGCGACGCGCTCGACCGCCGGCCCCACGAATTCTCGGGCGGTCAGCGCCAGCGCATCTGCATCGCACGGGCACTCGCCGCCGAGCCCGAACTGATCGTCTGCGACGAGGCGGTCTCGGCGCTCGACGTTTCGGTCAAGGCGCAGATCGTCAACCTGCTGCAGGATCTGCAGCGGGAATTCGGCCTCGCGCTGCTCTTCATCAGCCATGATCTGGCTGTTGTCGAGCACATGACGCACCGTGTCGCCGTGATGTATCTCGGCAAGATCGTCGAGATGGCGCCGCGGCAGCAAATCTTCGCCGCGCCGAAGCATCCCTATACAATGGCGCTGCTCTCGGCCGTGCCGGTGCCGGAGCCCGGGGCGGCCCGCAACCCGATGATCCTGAAGGGCGACGTGCCGAGCCCGATCAATCCACCCAGCGGATGCCGCTTCCACACCCGCTGTCCATTCGTGTTCGACCGCTGCCGGACCGAGGAGCCGGAGCTTCGGTCACGCGGAGACGGTCAGTGGGCCGCCTGTCACCTGGAAACGCTGCCGGAACCGCCGGCGCGCGCGGGTTGATCCGGGTCAGGGGCCGCCGGCTTGCCAAAGCTTGGGACAAGTGGGCTTATCGACCACTTGATCTGCAACACAGCCGCGCTATATCGGCGTTTTTCCCACTTCCAGAGCCTTCAAAATGACCACTGTCACCGACACCCCCGTTTCAACCCAGCCGTTCCAGGCCGAGGTCGCCGAACTGCTGCACCTGATGGTGCATTCGGTCTATTCGGAGACCGATATTTTCCTGCGCGAACTGATCTCGAACGCCTCGGATGCCTGCGACAAGCTGCGTTATGAGGCGATCGCCAAACCCGAACTGATCGGCGACGGCGAGGCGCCGAAGATCCGGATCGCGCCGAACAAGAAGGACGATACCCTTGTTGTGGCCGATACCGGCATCGGCATGGACCGGCAGGAGCTGATCGACAATCTCGGCACCATCGCCCGCTCCGGCACCAAATCCTTTGTGGCGCGGCTGACCGAGGCGAAGGACGGCACCGGCCTGATCGGCCAGTTCGGCGTCGGCTTCTACTCGGCGTTTATGGTGGCCGACCGCATTGTCGTCACCAGCCGTCGCGCGGGAACCGACGAGGTCTGGACTTGGTCGTCGTCCGGCGGGGCCGGCTTCGAGGTCGCGCCGGCCAGCGAGGAAGCGGCAAAACGCGTGGCGCGTGGCACCGAGATCGTGCTGCACCTGAAACCTGAGGCAAAAAAATACCTTGAGACCTACGAGATCGAGCGCATTGTCGGCGCCTATTCCGACAACATCCAGTTCCCGATCGAACTCGTACCCGAAGAGGGCGAGCCGCGGCAGATCAACTCGGCCAGCGCCTTGTGGCAACGCTCGAAATCCGAACTGAAGCCGGAAGATTATACCCAGGCCTACAAGTCGATCGCCGGCGCCTTCGACGAGCCGGCGATGACGCTGCATTACCGCGCCGAGGGCCGCTATTCCTACGCGGTCTTGCTGTTCGCGCCCTCGACCAAACCGTTCGACCTGTTCGAGCCGGCGCGCAAGGGCAAGGTCAAGCTCTATGTGCGCCGGGTGTTCATCACCGACGATGCCGACCTGCTGCCGTCCTACCTGCGCTTCATCCGCGGCGTGATCGACAGCGAGGATTTGCCGCTCAATATCTCCCGGGAGATGCTGCAGAACAATCCGCAGCTGGCGCAGATCCGCAAAGCCGTCACCAGCCGCGTGGTGAGCGAACTGGAAACGCTCGGCGACAAGGAGCCGGAAAATTTCGCAAAAATCTGGGATGCCTTCGGCGCCGTGATCAAGGAAGGCATCTACGAGGATTATGAGCGGCGCGAGAAACTGCTGGCGCTGTCGCGGTTCACCACGACAGCGGGCGAGAAGCGTTCGCTCAAGCAATATGTCGCGGACTTCAAGCCCAACCAGACCGAGGTGTATTTCCTGGTCGGCGACAGCATCGAGCGGCTCAAATCGAACCCGAAGCTGGAATCGGCCACTGCCCGCGGCATCGAGGTGCTGCTGCTGACCGATGCGGTCGATGCGTTCTGGACCTCGGCGTCGCTCGATTTCGAGGGCAAGCCTTTGAAGTCGCTGAGCCAGGGCGACGTCAATTTCGACCTCGTTCCGCTACTCGACGAGAGTGCGAAGGACAAGACCGAGCCCGCTGCCGACGAGGCCTCGACCATCGCGATCATCAAGGCAAGCCTCGGCGAGCGTGTCAGCGATGTCCGCGCGTCGGCCCGCCTGACCACCAGCGCGTCCTGTCTCGTCGCCGGCAGCCACGGGCCCGACCGCGAACTGGAGCGGCTGCTGTCGCAGCAAAATCGGGGAGCCCGAACCAAGCCGATCCTGGAGATCAATCTGCGCCATCCGCTGGTGGCCGCGCTCGCCAGGGCCGGGGCAGAGCCGGCGAAGGCCGATGACCTGTCGCTGCTGCTGTTGGAGCAGGCGCAAATCCTCGACGGCGAATTGCCCGCGGATCCCGCGGCCTTCACCGCGCGCCTCAACCGGCTGGTATTGCAGGCGTAAGTTTGCCTCGCGACAGCAGCGTTATCGGCGCGATCCCGTTCAGCACCGGCACGGCGTCGGGCATGATCGAAATCTCACCTATGGTGATTGGCCGTCCTCAGCCGCCGGCCTTGCCGGCGTTGTCGTAGGGCCAGATCCAGTTGCGAATTTGCGGCATGTCCTCGCCATGTTCGCGAACATAACGCGTATGTTCGATCAAGGCGTCGCGAAATTGCTGCTTGATGTGGGCGGCGGCGACGCTGAGGCCGGGGACGCGGTCGATCACCTCGATCGCCAGATGAAAGCGGTCGAGCCCGTTCAGCACCACCATGTCGAACGGCGTCGTCGTGGTGCCTTCCTCCGCAAAACCGCGGACGTGCATGCCGGCGTGGTTGGTCCGGCTATAGGTCAGGCGATGGATCAGATAGGGATAGCCATGATAGGCAAAGATCACCGGCCGGTCGCAGGTGAAGATGCCGTCGAAATCGCGGTCGCTGAGCCCGTGCGGGTGCTGCTCCCTGGGCTGCAGCGTCATCAGGTCGACGACGTTGACGACGCGGATCCTGAGGTCGGGCAGGGATTTTCGCAGCAGGTCGACGGCGGCCAGCGTCTCCAGCGTCGGAACGTCGCCGGCGCAGGCCATCACCACATCGGGTTCAAGGTCCTCGGTTTCCGTGCTGGCCCAAGTCCAGATGCCGATGCCGGCATCGCAATGGGTCGCGGCCTGCCGCATGTCGAGCCATTGCGGCGAGGGCTGCTTGCCGGCGACGATGACGTTGATGCGGTCGTAGGTCCGCAGGCAATGGTCGGCGATCCACAACAGCGTGTTGGCGTCGGGCGGAAAATACACCCGGACGATATCGGCCTTCTTGTTGGTGACGAGATCGACGAAGCCGGGATCCTGGTGGCTGAAGCCGTTATGGTCCTGGCGCCAGACATGCGAGGTCAACAGATAATTCAGCGAGGCGATCGGGCGCCGCCACGGCAGAGCGCGCGAAACCTTCAGCCATTTGGCGTGCTGGTTGAACATGGAATCGACGATGTGGATGAACGCCTCGTAGCAGGAGAAGAAGCCGTGCCGTCCGGTGAGCAGATATCCCTCCAGCCAGCCCTGGCAGAGATGCTCGCTCAACACTTCCATCACCCGGCCGTCCTGCGCGAGGTGGACATCGTAAGTCTCGATGGTCTCCATCCAGACTCGCTCGGTGGCCTCGAACACCGCATCGAGCCGGTTTGAGGCGGTCTCGTCCGGTCCCATGACGCGGAAATTCCGTGCCGCGGCGTTCAGCCGGATCACGTCGCGGAGGAATTGCCCGAGCACGCGCGTGGCTTCGCCCTCGACCCCGCCGGGCCGCGGCACATCGAGCGCATAATCGTGAAAATCCGGCAGCTTGAGTTCGCGCTTCAACAACCCGCCATTGGCGTGCGGATTGGCGCCCATGCGCCGTTCGCCTGCCGGCGCCAGCGCCTGCAACTCGGGAACCAGCCGGCCGGATGCGTCGAACAGCGTCTCGGGTGCGTAGCTGCGCATCCATTGCTCGAGCAATTGCAGATGCCCGGGGTTGCTGCGCGGGTTTGCGATCGGCACCTGATGGGCGCGCCAGAAGCCTTCGACCTTCAGGCCGTCGACTTCCTTCGGGCCGGTCCAGCCCTTGGGACTGCGGAACACGATCATAGGCCATTTCGGTCGATCGACGGTAGAACGTCCATCGCGCGCGGCGGTCTGGATCGCGCGGATTTTCTCCAGCGCCGTCGCCAGCGTATCGGCCATCAGCCGATGCATCGCCTTGGGTTCGCTGCCCTCGACGAACAGGGGATCGTAGCCGTAGCCGACAAAGAGGCTGCGGACCTCGTCGTCGCTCATGCGGCCGAGCACGGTCGGGTTGGCGATCTTGTAGCCGTTGAGATGCAGGATCGGAAGCACCGCGCCGTCATGGACGGGGTTGAGGAATTTGTTGGAATGCCAGGAGGCGGCGAGCGGGCCGGTCTCGGCTTCGCCGTCGCCGACCACGCAGGCCGCGATCAGGTCGGGGTTGTCGAACACCGCGCCATAGGCGTGCACCAGCGCATAGCCGAGTTCGCCGCCCTCATTGATCGAGCCCGGCGTTTCCGGCGCCGCGTGGCTCGGGATGCCGCCGGGAAACGAAAACTGCCGAACCAGTTTGCGCAGGCCGTCGGCATCGCAGGTGATATCGGGATAGATCTCGCTATAGGTGCCCTCGAGATAGGTGTTGGCAACCATGCCCGGTCCGCCATGGCCCGGTCCGCAAATATAGATCACGTTCAGATCGGAGGCGCGGATGACGCGATTGAGATGGGCGTAGATGAAGTTGAGTCCCGGCGTGGTTCCCCAGTGTCCCAGCAGCCGCGGCTTGATGTGCTCCGGCCGCAGCGGCTCGCGCAGCAGCGGATTATCGAGCAGGTAGATCTGACCGACCGAAAGATAATTTGCCGCATGCCAGTACCGATCGAGCAAATCCAGATCGTCGGCTGCCGGTTGGCTGTCGTGTGCGCTTGTCATCTGCATGCTGGCGTCTCCGAAAAGGCGATGGAACAACGAGGTCGAGAGCTATTCGATCCCTCATTGCTGTGAAGCGGGTATAACGGGATTGTGCCGGGATCGCGTTGCCGTTTATTTCTTCATGGCCATGATAAAGCCCGCGATATCCTCGGCATCCCCGGGGCTCAGCGGTTCATTCGGCATGGTGGCGTGCGGCATCAGCAGGAATTTGGCAATCACGTCGGTGGTGACGCCTTGCTTGGCCGCGATAACAGCAAAAGACGGTGTCCGCTTCAGATTTCCTGGAACCGCCCCGATGGCGTGGCATTCGGAGCACCAGCGCGCCGACAGCCGCTCGCCATTGGCGACATCCTGCGCATGAACAGCTGCAATCCCTCCACAGAGCGAAAGCGTCGCAGACAGCACCAATGTCGAGATGCGCATCATGTTCGCCGGCCTCAAAGCGGTTCGTCGTCCAGCGTCGAGGGTTCAAGCTGCAGCGAGACGAAATCCCCGCCGCCAAGATCTTCTTCCGGCGGTGGTGAGGTGTGCGCATCGTTGAAATGCTCGCTGACCTGCTTCACGCCCGCGACATTTTCCGCAGCGACAATAGCGGCCTGCCGGGCCTTGTCGCCTTTGACGACGCCCCGCAGGCTCACGATCCCGTTATGGACGGTGACGTTGAGCCTGCACGGCCGCCACCCGGCCTGCCCGATCGCGGCCAGGACGCGGCTGCGGATTTGATCGTCATCCTCTGACGGCCCCGGAATATCGCGGACAACGCCCGCGATGGCGGCAAGAAAATCCGAACGGGTCACCATGCCGACAAGCCGGTCGCCGCGCAGGACGGGAAGGCGTTTGACATGGCTGGATTCCATGAGGTGCACGACCTGCTCGAGCAAGGCGTCCTCGGTCACGGTCAGGGGATTCGGCGTCATGATCTCGCCGACCTTGCGGCCCTGCTCATGCACGAAGTCGGTCGCGACCCGGTCGGCACCGACCAGAAACGCCAGCCACCGGCCGCGCTTGTGTTGGGTTCCGACCTCCGCGCGGCGGATAAAGTCACCTTCCGAAATGATGCCGATCAGCTTGCCGGCTGCGTCGACCACGGGAAGCCCGCCGATGTGATGCTGCAGCATCGTCTTGACGGCGTCGACGATACTGGTATCGACGCCAGCCGTGATCACCTGCTGGGTCATGATTTGCTCTACGCGCATTGACGGCCTCCAGGTCCAGCCTTCGCTATAACGCGGTGGAAGCGTCCGTCCGCATGCGCGCGATAATGCCGGCGGCAATTTGCATGGTCGCGCCGATCGCCCAGGCGAGGATGATCAACAGCGCCGTACTCCGGAGCGGGGTCTCGTCCAGGACGATGCTGGAGACCGACACAATCGCCGCCACCGCGGCGAGAAAGGTGCCGGCAGCGCTGAGCAGTTCCACGGCGTCCGCGCGGGAACCGAGCCCGTTCCGCAGCGGCAGGTGCATCCGGTGATCGGGAGGCGTCGGCGGCAGATCGATCCCGAGATAGAAGCCCGCAGCCCCGTAAAGCATCATGGCGAGAACGCCCGCGACCGATCCGAGCAGGTCGATATCGGCCCTTGCCACATGCGCGGCAACGAACAGTCCGCAGGAGGCCCCCGTCAAAGCAAGCCCGATCCGCTCAAGCACGTGCGCCGACCTGCTCAGGGTCGAGCGGCTAGTCCATGGGTCGCTGCGTTTGACCATGCAATCCGGATATCAGATACAGCGACGGGACTATTGACGAAGATCAAGCCGGCGCCGCCCGCTCAACCGGCTGGTGTTGCAGGCGACGCCGGAGGCTTCCGCTGCCTGCGCCTCGATGCGGTGATCAAGATCGACGCGGCGGGAAATCGTAGGTGAGAAACCGCCGTCGCAGCAGCATGGAGAGGCTGGGTCCTGATCTGCTCACGAGGATGACCAATCCACCATATTGTCCGGTGTGTCGCAGCAGATCGTCGACCGCAAGCTCTATAAAACGGTCGCGCGCGTCCTTGACGTCACTGCGCTTTCCGAATAGCGCGTCGGCCTCGTCGAAAAGCAATATCGCGCCACTCGCCTCGGCTTCATCAAATACCTGATCCAGATTCTTTTCGGTCTCGCCGATGAACTTACTCACCACGCTGGAGAAGCCGGCGGTCAGCAGGTTGCGCCGCAGGATCGCCGCCATCGCCCCCGCAGCTGCCAAGGCATGCGCCCCGATGAACAACAGCGGCTTGCGTCTGGAATTCGTGCGGAGAACAACGGTCGCGGCAATCGCGCGCACCTGCGCCAGGTCTTTCGCGGGCAACCTGATGCTCGGGCCGGAAATAGTCGTGGCCGGCCTGGCGACGTTGGAAGGCGGCTTCATGGGCTGTCTTCAGCTGCGAAGGTAGTTTCGACCGCCGGTTTTTAGCACCTTCCCCTTTCAGCATCCATGAGTTGTTCGCCGTGATAACGGCCGCCTCACTCCTTCTTCTGTCCCGACATCTCCACGACCTTGCGCCAGCGCTCGGTCTCGACCACGAGCATGGCGGCAAATTGCCTGGCATCGCCGGTGATGGGAATGGCGCCGAGTTCGCCGAGCCGCGCCTTGATGCCGGGGTCGGCGAGCGCGGCGTTGATTTCGGTGTTGAGGAGATCGACGATCGCCTGCGGCGTGTCGTGCGGAGCGCCGACACCGTAGAACGAACTGGTTTCATATCCGCCCAGCGTGTCGCCGATCGGCGGCACGTCGGGCAGGGTTTCCGATCGTTCCCGCGTCGTCACCCCGAGCGCGCGCAGCTTTCCCGACCGCACCAGTTCGAACGAGGAGGTGACATTGTCGAACATGCCCTGGATCTGGCCGGACATCACGTCGGTCAGCCCCGGCGCCGATCCGCGATAGGGCACGTGGGTGAACTCGACGCCGGCCATCGCCTTGAACAATTCGCCGGACAAATGCAGCGAGGTGCCGATCCCGGATGACGCGATGCTCAATTTGCCCGGATTGGCCTTGGCGTAGGCGATGAACTCGGCGACGCTGCGGACCGGCAGATCGTTGTTCACCACCAGCACCAGCGGGATGCGGGCAACGCCGGCGACCGGCGTGATACCCTTGGCGAAATCGAATGGCAGCGTCGGATCGAACGAAGCGTTGATGGCATTCGCCGTGCTGGTCAATAGCAGCGTATAGCCGTCCGGCGGCGAACCGATCACGGCCTGGGTGCCGAGATTGCTGCCGGCGCCCGGCTTGTTCTCGACCACGAAGGGCTGGCCCAACCGGTCCGACAGGCGCTGGCAGATCAGGCGGGACAGCACGTCGGTGGCGCCGCCGGCCGCGTAGGGAACGATCCATCGCACCGCATGATTTGGGTAGGCGGATTGCGCCCGCGCCGACGCCGTGATTCCGCCGCCGAACAGCACGACCCACGCCGCGGACTGAAGGAATGCTCTCTTGCTGATCATCGCGGCCTCTCTTATTCGCAAGAGGCAGGTATTGCAGAAATCTTGTTGCACTGCACCATTTATTGGTCGCCGTGGTGAAGTGGACTTTGGCCAGCCTTGTGACTGACGCCCTGAAATGAAGGTAAGATTGCACCGCCGAGACTGAATTTGTTACTTTGCATGGGGTTGTTTTCGATATCTTTGTTGTCCGGCCACGCCCGGCCCGGACCTGAATTCATGCTCTTCAGCCCGGCGTCAGAAGGCCTGATGTGATAGTCCTGATCACAGCAGGATCGGAAATGGACCGACCTTACACATCCAGGGAAAAGGGCAGGATCACCGCCGGTGCGGTCGCGGCCCTGGTCATTGTCGGGTGGATGGTCGTGCTCGCCATCGTGTTTCTTTCGGTCCGATAGGCGATGCGTCCCGATCGGGAGAGCCCCGACCGCGCGGCGCTCCGTATTCGGTGGATGCCGCGTGCTTAAGATCCGTTAACCAATTTGGGCGGATACTCGGATCGGGCGATTCCAGAAGGAGTTCTCGATGTCGAAGTTTGCAATTGGCGAGAAGGTCGACAAAGCAGCCGACGACCATGAGGCCGGCACCGTGATTGCCGTGTTTCCGACCACCGACGGCAACTTTCGTTATGCCGTCGATGTGGAAGGATATGGCGCGCTGCAGTTTTTCAACGAGGAAAAGCTGGTCGTTCATTCCAACTGATTGTCTAGCCGTTGCTGGACAACGGCCGGCGGGACCAGCGATCTAGCGACCGGTTGCGCGCGCCTTGGCCTGGCCGCCGTGTCGACGAGCGTCGCCCGCCTGTCGCCCTTGCAGGGGCGCCGAAGTGGTGCAGCCGGGTCAGAACACACCGTCGTCCAGGCCCGACGAACCGATCAGTTCACTTGGAACCCACAGCCATCTTCGCGATTGGGACGTCCAAACGTAGGCAAAATTTCCATCCCCCCGTTCGATCTTGATGGTTTGTTTCGGAATTTGAATGCAACGCGCGCGACCATACGCGAGAGCGTGCCGGCGGCCGCTTCCTTCAGGCAATTGGTTCATCAGTTCGATCAGGTATTCCAGGTCCGCCTCTTCGGCGCATCCAAAGAATGGCTGCTTGATTTCCTGAAGCGTGTTGGCATGCGCGAAGCGCGCGTCAGCCTGCAACGCCATTATCAGCAACAGACCGCAGAAATATCGCATTGCTGTCGCCCGCACCCCGCAATGAATGCACGTGATCGAAGATGGTCCGGTCTCTACCTTATCCGCTGAAGCACACCGTAATCGTGACGCGCGTCACAGTAGTGACAGAACCGGACGCCACGTGACGCCTCCGGATTTTGCGTCTTGTTAAGCGGCACCGCGCGACGGGACCCTTAACTGTTCCGGTTAACACTTGGTCAGGGCCGCGCGGCTATAAAGTGTGCCGGATCAAGCAGTGCCCGGCCCATGAATCCCGACGTCATCGATCAATCGGCAGAAAGGCCGCAGCCGCGCGGCAAGGCATCGGCCGCCAAGAGCTGGCTGAAAGCCATCGAGCTGACCTCGCGCATCGAGGCCGATCCCGGCCGGTTATTCCCTGACATTGTAGAGGAGTGGTCGAAACGACAGCCGGACCGTCCGGCATTGGTCTCGGAGAAGGAGACGTTCAGTTACCGGACTTTGGCCGAGCGGATCAACCGATACGCGCGCTGGGCGTTGTCGGCGGGAATTGACGCCGGCGATACCGTTTGCCTGCTGATGCCGAACCGGCCGGATTACATCGCCGCATGGCTCGGGATCAGCAAGGTCGGCGGCGTCGTGGCGCTGATCAATACCAAACTGGTCGGGCTGTCGTTGTCCCACTGCATCAACGTCGCCGATGCCGACCATGTCATCCTCGCCGACGAGCTTGCGGGCGTATACGAGACCGCATTGCCGTATCTCGACCGCGCGCCGAAAGTCTGGATCCACGGCGCCGGCAATGAAGCCGGCATCGCGGCGGCCATGGCGGCCATCGACGCAAGTCCGCTGACGGCAACCGAACGACGCGGGATCACGATCAGGGATCGTGCGCTCCTGATCTACACCTCGGGCACGACCGGCATGCCCAAGGCCGCCAGCATCAGTCATCGCCGCATCCTGAACTGGGGCGGCTGGTTCGCCGGATTGACTGGCGCCTCGATCGAAGACCGCCTGTATGATTGCCTGCCGCTGTTTCACAGCGTCGGCGGCATTGTTGCGCCCTGCAGCATGCTGAACGCAGGGGCCTCCGTGGTAATTTCGGAAAGATTCTCCGTCAGCGAATTCTGGCATGATATCGTGCGCTGGGACTGCACGCTGTTCCAGTATATCGGCGAGCTCTGCCGTTATCTCCTGAAGGCGCCGCCGTCCGAGTATGAGAACATACACCGGCTTCGGCTGGTCTGCGGCAATGGCCTGCGCGGCGATGTCTGGGAGGCCTTTCAGGCGCGCTTCGCCATTCCGCAGATTCTCGAATTCTATGCCGCGACCGAGGGAAATTTCTCGCTCTACAATGTCGAGGGCAAACCGGGCGCGATCGGCCGAATTCCGCCGCTATTGGCGCATCGTTTTCCGGCCGTTATCGTTCGGCTCGATGCCGCGACCGGCATTCCCGTTCGCGATCAGCACGGCCTTTGCATTCGCTGCGCCCGTGGCGAGGTTGGCGAAGCCATCGGCCGTATCGGAATCGCCGATGAAGGTGGCGGCCGCTTCGAGGGCTATACCGACGCCGCCGAGACCGAAAAGAAGATCCTTCGCGATGTGCTCAGCCCTGGCGATGCCTGGTTTCGTACCGGCGATCTGATGCAGCTCGATGAGGCCGGCTATTTCCACTTCGTCGACCGGGTCGGCGATACCTTCCGCTGGAAGGGCGAGAACGTGGCGACCTCGGAGGTGAACGAAGCCATTTTGCAGTGCCCTGATGTCGTCGACGCCGCGACCTATGGCGTGGAAATCCCCGGCGCCGACGGCCGCGCCGGCATGTCTGCGATCGTGGTCGATGATGGTTTTGATGTCGGGGTACTTCGCGACCATCTTTCGCTGCGGTTGCCACCCTATGCATGCCCGGTCGCGATCCGCATCTCGACCGCGCTCGAGGCTACCGAAACCTTCAAGCAGAAGAAACATCAGCTGAGCCGCGAAGGTATCGACCCGCGGCGTATCGTGGATCCACTTTTTTTCAGGGATCCGAAGTCCGGCGCTTATCTTCCGCTCGATGCGGCCGGCTACGCGCGCATCCTGGACGGCTCGATCCGGCTATGAGCCCGGGCGTTGCGCCCTAGCAATCCGAGCTGCTGGCGGGATTGAACGTGCAACCGATGAACGACCATGAATCGTCGTCCGCCGGCGCGGATGACGGCCTGGATATCGTTGTAAATCGATAGCGCCAGCCGTGCCCCAGCATGCATTGCTTGAATTGCCGCGATGTCGGCGTGCCATTCTGCGGCATACCATATGTTTGCGAGCAGATATTGACGTCGGCATGCAGCGCGTCATTGCCGCGCCCGTGCCTGGTGTTGTCGACATAGGTGTCGTTGTCGGCTTTTGCGGCGACCGCTGCGCCGAGCAGCAATATCGCCGCCATCATCATGCGTTTCATGAGGGTCACTCTCGGTCAAGAATCGCGTCAAACAACGGGCCTTTTGCCCAGTTGGTCGAGGTTGACCTTTGCGGTGTTCGATGTTTGCCGGAATTTAATCCGGGCTTGCGCGCTCAGGAAGCGAGAGCGACGCGGTCGACCGGAATGTTGATGGTCCACACCGTGCCGTGACCGGAATCGACGGTTGCGCTTCCGCGCACCTGTTCGACAAGCCGCCGCACCAGTCCGAGTCCATGCCGTTTGTTTTCGGCTTTGGGCAGGAAGCCGGTGCCATCGTCGCCGATGGTCAAGGTTGCGGCATCGCCGTTTTCGCGACGCACCGACACGCTGATCGAGCCTTTCCTGCCGTCGGGGAAGGCGTGGTCGTAGCTGTTGGTGACCACCTCGGCGACGACGATGCCCAGCGCCGTCACCACATCGAGATCGAGCACGATGGCGTCGCTATCGCAGTTAAGCGTAACGCCGCCACCGGGCGCCGCCTGGATCTCCGCGAGATTGAGGCACAGCGATTTTAAATAGCTGCCAAAATCGGTGGTTCGCGTCATTTCGCTTCCGAGCAGATGGTCATAGACTTGCGCCAGGGTTGAAACCCGGCGCGAAATGGCCTTGATGCCGCGCTGCCCGGCTGTATCGGGCGTATCTTCCAGTTGTTTGCTCAGCATCCCGTAGACCAGCTGCAGATTGTTGCGCACCCGGTGCTGCAATTCCTCCGCCAGCACTTTTTTCTGTTCCAGCAGCCGGTCCTTCTCCACGACCAGGACTTTCATCCGCTCGATGGTGCCTTGCAGGATGCCGGTGCGCGCCGAAGTAGCGACGGCCTCCGCCAGAACATTGGCGAAGCCGGTCAGGAAATCGACGTCGTGCTGGTCGTAATCATGCTGCCGGTTGTTGTCGATTTCGAGCACGCCGTAGGGCTGGTCGTCGCGGCCCTTGATGAGGACGTCGATGGTCGAGATGATGCCGTGCTCGGCATAGAATGGCGGCAGCTTGAAATCGTTGTCGTCGCGCAAATCATTGCAGATCGATGGCTTGCCGGTGACAAAGGCACGGCCCTGCGGCGAGGTCACGTCGGCACGCGACACGACATTGCCGATGACGCCCGCGTGCCAGCCGTGTCCGGCTTCGATCAGAAGATCGTTCTGCTCGGCACGGTAGCGGCAGACCTTGGAAAATGGCACGCCGAGACATTCGGCGCAAACCCGTGCTGCTTCCGTCAAGACCTTCAGCACATCGTTCTCGCGAAGCGCAAAGCTGCCGAAATGGGCAATCGCGGCCTGCTGGCGGAGAAGCTTGCGGACCTGGGTGGCGCTTTCACTCACGTCAGCACCGTCTGGATGTCGGCTGCCGGGTGCAGCAACTGGAACCCCTGAGGAAACGGCGGCTGGGCCGCGCCGGTGGCGACGATCTCGTTGACGATTTCCAGGCCGCGCAGCAGGTCAACGGCGCGGTAAGGTTTGGCAAGGCAGGCGTCGCCGTGGGTCAGCGCGACTTGAGACATGTTGCCGGTGACATAAAGGATGCCGGGCCTGCCGGGGGCGGATAGCTGGGCTGCGACTTCCGTTCCGAGCCCGCCGTCGGCCAGCCGAAGATCGAGGATGACAAGGTCGGGCCGGGTATGTCGTGCGAGTGCCACCGCATCAGTGACGGTGCGGGCGATGCCGCATACCTCGTACCCGCGCTCGACAAGGATCTCTTCCGCAAAATCCGCCAGCATGAGGTCGTCTTCAACAATCATGACCTTGAGCATGCGCTGTCCTCCAGCCTGTGGCCCGGTCGGAACTTGAGCGGCGGTTTGCGAAGGAAACTCAGTCCTTGCGGCTACGTGCCCCTTTCCCGATCGTCCAGGGGACACCAGACCACAACATCTGAAAATAGGGGATAAGCGCGCGGTACCGCTGCCTTATCTAATCAACAGACCATCGTGCCAATGGTTCCGTCTTTCGCCAGTTTCCAGACGTCACCACCGGCCTTCTGTGGAGTGAGCAATATTGATCGGTTTGGCAGAACCATCATGTTGCTACCGTCGCATGCCCATGCCGCCGAACCGGCCCTGCGACGATGCAAAGCGCAGGTTGCCTCCCGGATTCGCAAAACCTGATCCCTGCCGCATCATTTTCGGCTGCGTCCCGAAGTTGGACCGCGACGTGCCGGCAAGCGGTTGATTGACGCGAATTTGGGAGAGTTTTGCAGCCCGGTTGCCGGGATAGGTGACCTCGCCATTGAGCTTTGAGGCCGGCCCCGCATCAACCTTGTTCAGACGGTTGCCCGGCAGCTCGACGATCTTGCCGGCGTCCTTGTTCGCGGATGACGGGTTTGTGACTGGAGCCTGCAAGGTGACGATCTGTCCGCCATTGCCGAGTGCGCCCGTCTTGCCGATACCTTGCAGAACATTTCCTTGTTGCTGCCCGAACTTGATCGAGGACAAGGCGAAGATCTGCTTCGGCTGCGAGAGCGGGATGATTTTCGGCTGCGCCGCCAATTTCAGGGCGCTCTGTGCATAGGGACTGTTCGAGAATTTCTTGTAGAACGCCTGATACGCGATCGGAGAGTTTGCGAGCACCGCGTTGTGCCAGGCCTGCGCCAGCATCAGGCTCGCCAGCAGCGCGCGGACTTGGTCGCAGAATGGATCGTTGGGGTAGAGCTGGAGGAACTCCTGATAGTCCTCGATGGAATTTTCCGCCAATACATAATCATAGGCCTGGCGCGCGGCCCGTGACGGAAGGTTATCCGCCGCATAGCTGGTCTTTACCTGGGCCTGTGCCGGTGTCCGCGTTGCCGCCACGGCGGTGTCGCCGAAGAAATAGAAATCGCTGGTCAGCGAGGAGCTCTCCCAGGGGGTCTGTTGCCCATCGGTTGAATGGTTCACATCCAGACGGATGCGCTTGAACAACTGCTCGATCGGCACATTCTTGTCATGCGCCAGCCGCAGGAACGCCGCGGTATACGGGCTATGAACGCCGCTGCCGTCGAGCGCTTCGGCGCCTGGTGCCGTTGAATAACCCACGATCGAGCCGTTCGGCGCATCCACGATCGCCAGTCCGCGCCCGGCATCGTTGATCGAGGGGAACGGATTGTTGCGGCAGGAATCAAGCATGACGATCCGCATCCGGCTCGGAATCGTCTGCAGCGTCGCCATGACGTCGACGAGTCGAACCGAATCGTCGATCAGATCGGCCTCGGAAGATATCTTTGCGTCGACCGGAATGAGATAATTCTCACCCGCGAGCTGCACGCCGTGGCCGGCATAATAGACCATCGCCACCGTGTTGGTGCCGTGGCCGGCAATCTTGCCGGAGAAATCCTGGATAGCCTGGATCATCTGATTGTGATTGAGATCCGTCGCCGAAATAACTTCAAAGCCCGCGCTGTTGAGCAGTTGAGCTACCGCTTTGGCGTCGTTGGCCGGATTGGGGAGTTGGGCGACATTCTGGTAGTTTGAATTGCCGATCACCAGCGCGACGCGCTGCTCTGGACCCGTCAGGCCCACGGGATTGCCGACGCCGGCCGGCTTGTCCTGGGCATCTGCTGATCCGGTCGACCCGAATGCCAGCACGCTGGCCAGAACACAGGCGGCCCACAAAGTTCCCTTGAAAAGGTTCATGACGTTCTCCCGCAATTAAGCTCTGCGTGGGATTGGTTGCAGGCTGCGCGAGGCCGGTTCATGTCGAAACGTGATCCGGATCACGGTTTGCGAGTTGGTCTGTTGCATGGCGCCAAAGGCGCGCGTGCCGCGAAAGGCAAAGGCCTGAAATTCGAGCTTTCGGCGAGCATTGCATTTACCAACCGAGGCAAATCTCGGCTGCGCGGCGGAGTTCTTTCACATTTACGCCCTATGTTGTCCGCTCCCAGTTCCATAAGAAGGCGAAGCGATCCATGTCGGTAAGGTTAAGAATTATTTCGGAGATGCAGCGCATCGCGGCCGAACAGCAGGTCACGCTGCCGCCGCTCGATGACGATCTGTCGCTGCACGAAACCGGTTTCGATTCGCTCGGCTTTGCCATCCTGGTGGCGCGGCTGGAAGACGATCTCGGCATCGATCCGTTTACCATAGCGGAGGACGCGGCGTTTCCCCTGACCGTTGGCGATTTCATCAGGGCCTATGAAAATGTCCCCGCGTGAAGCCTTCGCGCTTCGCGACTATCTCGGTCCGGAGCTGAAGGGCCGTACCCTTTCGGATGCGCGACAAGTCGTGTCGCTGACCGACATCCTCGGCGAAACCTGTCTCGGCGGCCGGCTTGACGAACTCGCCGGGCGGTCGGTGCTGCTGGCCATCGAAGATCAATTGATCTCCGCGGTCGCGATGACCGAGATCGATGGCGTGGCCTGGCGCATGCTGCTCTGCCCTTCCGATCTCAACGCCGACCATAGCCAGACCCTGATCGAAGACGCCGATATCGATGTCGTGGTGACCGATCACCCGGCACGGTGGAAGGATGCAGGCGTGTATCTGGTGGTCGCAGCGAGGCAGCCGATGCGTGCCGCGGCAAAGGCAAAGACGAGGCGCACCACGGAATGGCTGATGCTGACGTCGGGCACCTCGGGGGCGCCGAAAATCGTCAGCCATACGCTGGAGGGACTTTCCGGAGCGATCGTCGCCGACGGTCCGGCGCGCGGCGACCGGCCGGTGTGGGCGACCTTCTATGACATCCGGCGCTATGGCGGGCTTCAGATTTTCCTGCGCGCTATCATCGGCGGCGGTTCGATGGTGCTGTCGCAGCCCGGTGAGCCGATCGCCGATCATGTCGCGCGGCTGCAGGCGCGGGGCGTCACCAACATATCGGGCACGCCGTCGCACTGGCGCAAGCTTCTGATGAGCGGCGCGGCTTCGGGTTTCTCGCCGCGTTACGTTCGACTGTCGGGCGAAATTGCAGATCAGGCGGTATTGGACGGGTTGAGCCGCGCTTTCCCCGCGGCCTCGATCGGTCACGCCTATGCCTCGACCGAGGCCGGCGTCGGCTTTGCCGTCAACGACGGTCTCGAGGGCTTTCCCGCGAGCCTGCTCGGAACCGGACGCGACGGCGTCGAAATGAAGGTCGAGGACGGTTCGCTGCGGATCCGTTCGCGGCGCACCGCGCACGGTTATGTCGGCCGTCACCCCGCCGTCCTGACCGACGACGACGGATTCGTCGACACCGGCGACATGGTCGAGCTGCGCGGCGACCGCTATCACTTCGTCGGAAGACGCGGCGGCATCATCAATATCGGCGGATTGAAGGTTCATCCCGAGGAGATCGAGGCCGTCATCAACCGGCATGCGGAAGTGCGGATGTCCCGCGCCAGATCGCGCCGCAGTCCGATCACCGGCGGCATTGTCGTCGCCGACGTCATCCTCGCCGATGGTGATGCCTCAAGCCGGAGCGATGAAATCCGCGCCCGGATCCTGGCCGATTGCCGCGCGCAGCTGGCGTCGCACAAGGTGCCGGCCATGATCAGGTTCGTCACCTCGCTCGATGTCACGGCGGCCGGCAAGCTGGCCCGAACCGATGCATAACGTCCTGGTGACCGGAGGCAGCCGCGGCATCGGCCTTGCGATCGCGCAAAGGCTCGCGGCGGCCGGCTACAATGTGATCGCGGTGTCGCGGCGCGAAAGCGACGGCCTGCGCGAGGCCGTCCGCGACCTCAAGCCGGGCAGCGGCGGACTTCACTTCAGGGCGTTCGACCTCAGCGAGGTCGACGCCATCCCGGCCTTTGTGAAAGGCCTGCGCGACGAATTCGGCGCCATCTACGGTCTCGTCAACAATGCCGGCATCGGCACCGAGGGCCTGCTCGCCACCATGCACAATAGCGAGATCGAGGCGTTGCTGCGCCTCAACGTGCTGTCGCCGATCGTGCTCACCAAATATGTCGCGCGTCAGATGATGGCCGACGGCGCCGGAGGACGCATCGTCAACATGTCCTCGATTATCGCCAATACGGGCTATAATGGCCTGTCGGTCTATGGCGCGACCAAGGCCGCGGCATCGGGCTTCACCCGCTCGCTGGCGCGTGAGGTCGGCAAGCTCGGCATCACCGTGAACGCGATCGCGCCGGGCTTCGTCGATACCGAACTGACGCAAACCCTCTCCGACGACCAGCGCAAGCGCATCAGTGGCCGCAGCGCCCTGCGCCGGCTGCCGGAGGCCGACGATGTCGCGCGGATGGTGGAGTATCTGCTCGGCGACGGCGGCAGGAATATCACCGGCAGCGTTTTGACGATCGACGCCGGCAATACGGCTTGAACTGACCTTTCCCGGCCTGCGGAGGCCGACAACGGATATTCCTCCCCCCGATTGATTTCGCTCAAGCGCTGCAGGCGTATTTTCGGCGAAAAGCACGTCGAAAAGCGGCATGGGCAGGGAAAAAGCGATGTCATTTGAGCGCGTCCTGCGGTGGGCACTCGTCCTGGTCGCCATTGCCGGCTTATCGGCGGGAATTCTGGCCTACGCGGCCGGCCGATCCGATCTTGCCGATCTGTTCTGGACGCTGGCGACGCTGCCCGTGGTCGCGGGCCTGGCGGCTTCGATCGTCAGGGACTTTCTGGCCGGACGGCTCGGCGTCGATGCGATCGCGCTGGTTTCGATGAGTGCGGCGATTGCGCTCGGCCAACCGCTGGCCGGTGCCGTGGTGGCGCTGATGTATTCCGGCGGCAACGTGTTGGAGGAAATCGCGGTTGCCCGCGCCGAGCATGATTTGCGCTCACTGGTCGATCGCGCGCCGCGTGAGGCCCACCGCCTTCTCAACGACCTCATCGAAGAGGTTCCGATCGCCTCGGTCGCCATCGGCGACCGGCTGATGGTGCGGGCGGGCGAAATCGTTCCGGTCGATGGCGTCGTCAATTCGAGCGCGGCGACGATCGACGAGTCGGCCTTGACGGGTGAGCCGATCCCGGTGGTCAAGGTGCGCGGCGCGGCCATCCTCTCCGGCTCGTTGAACGCGGGTGAAACCTTTGAGCTGACGGTGTCGGCGGTTGCCGGCGACAGCACCTATGCCGGCATCGTGCGACTGGTGACCGCGGCGCAGACCGCGAAAGCGCCGTTCGTGCGGCTGGCCGATCGCTATGCGCTGATTTTTCTTCCCGTCGCGCTCGTGCTGGCGTTTGTAGCGTGGCTGATCTCGGGCGATCTGATCCGCAGCCTCGCTGTCATGGTGGCGGCAACACCGTGTCCGCTGATTCTGGCAGCCCCGGTCGCCTTCATCGCCGGGGTCGCGCAGGCGGCCCGGCGCGGCATCCTGGTCAAGGGTGGCGGGCCGCTGGAAGCGCTGGCGCGCGCGCACACCGTGCTGTTCGACAAGACCGGGACCCTGACGGTCGGCGGCGCGCGGCTGCTTTCCATCGAAGTGGCACCTGGGGAGTCCGCCGACGAAGTCCTGATGCTCGGCGCCTCGCTCGAGCAGGCGTCGCATCACGTTCTCGCCGGCGCCATCGTCCAGGCGGCGGCCGAGCGCGGCTTCTGTCTCAAGATGCCGGATCAGGTGCGGGAATCCATGGGCTCAGGACTGCATGGTCTGATCGAGGGACGGAAAGTGGCCGCCGGCTCGCCCGACATGATCTTCGGCGGCGCGCGCGTGAGCGAATGGGCCTCGCGCGCGATCCGCCGTGCCTCGTGGCGATCGGCGCTGATCGTCTTTGTCGCGGTCGAGGGACGGCCGATCGGCGCGCTGCTGCTCGCCGACGAGCTTCGTTCCGACACGCCGCGGGCGATCCGGCTTTTGCGCGAGGCCGGCGTTGCACGCATGGTCATGGTCACCGGCGATCGCGCCGCCGCCGCGAACGCGATCGGCGCCGCCCTCGATCTCGATGCGGTACTGGCCGACCGCGTTCCCTCCGACAAGGTCGATGCGGTGCGTTCCGAACAGCGGCTGCATCCGACCATCATGGTCGGTGACGGCATCAACGATGCGCCCGCGCTGGCATCGGCGGATGTCGGGATCGCCCTTGGCGCCCGCGGCGCCAGCGCCTCGTCGGAGGCAGCCGACGTGGTGATCCTCGCCGACCGGCTCGATCGCGTCGGCGAGGCGATCATGATCGCGCAGCGGGCGCGGCGGATCGCGATCGAGAGCATCGTCGCCGGCATGGGATTTTCAATTCTGGCCATGCTGGCGGCGACTTTCGGCTGGCTGATGCCGGTGCCGGCAGCGATCGTCCAGGAGGTGATCGACGTCGCGGTCATCCTCAATGCGCTGCGCGCGCTGACCCCGGGCTATGGTCACGCCGGCAGGCACATGACGGCCGCGGCCGGGCGCGCGCTGCATCGCGACCATTTGGCGCTGATCGGCCAACTCGACCGGCTGCGCTCGATTGTCGACGCGCTCGACGATTCCGCGCCGGCGGGCGCCGCCGCGCTGATCGTGGAGGCGAACAACGTGGTGCAGGAGCAGGTGGTCGCCCATGAACGCGATGACGAGGGCAGCGTCTATCCGCGGCTCGCCGGAATTTTACGGGAGAATCACGGCCTTTCCGCCATGAGCCGGGCGCACCGCGAGATTCTGCATCTCGCCCGCCTGCTTGCACGCGTGGTTGAGGACCTGCCTTCGGAGAAGCTCGACCGCTACCTCATTCGCGACGCCCAGCGGGTGATCGAGGCTGTCGAGACCCTGGTACGCATGCATACGGCACAGGAAGAAGACATCTATGAAGCCGTGGCGGCGCCCACACCGGTATGATGCCATTGCCGGACGCTGGAAGCCTGCGGGGGGATTTCCCCGGATATTGATCGGTGTCAAAGAGGAGCCTCAGTTCCCGTCCAATATCGGATTGGGCGGCATTGACCGTCTTTCCAGCTGATCGGAGGTCAATTGGCCGAGGTAAAGTTAGCGAGCCGCCACGAGAGCATTTCGTTGCGCCGGAGGCTCCCGAATGCCCTCGCAGGGGCCATATCGCTTGCCGATGGCTCGATGGCCGATCCCCAGTTCGGACGTCACATCAAGGTGCCGCAATATCTCACCGCCCATTACTGGTGGGCCTATGTGCATCCGAGAGCGGTATGGGTGTTCGAACGGCAGTGGCTGGTGAACCTCATCCTGTGGGGCAATTTTTCACGGTTGCGTGATGCGGCGATGGCTGAATTGGGCGATGAGCTTCCCGGTACGACCTTGCAGGTGGCGTGCGTCTACGGCGATCTGACCTCCAAATTGATCGACCGCGTGGTGGCCGGCCGCGGCCGGCTGGATATCGTCGACGTCCTGCCGACGCAACTGGAAAACCTCCACCGCAAGCTGCCCCAAGGCGCCCCGGCGCGATTGCTGAGGATGGACTCCGCCGATCTCAACCTTGCCGAGGCAAGCTACGATCGGGCGCTGTTGTTTTTCCTTCTGCACGAGCAGCCCGGCGATCATCGCGCGCGAACGCTGAGCGAAGTGTTCCGCGTGGTCAAACCCGGGGGCAAGATCGTCATTGTCGACTATGCGCTGCCACGGTGGTGGCATCCGCTTCGCTATCTGTGGCGGCCCTTGCTCGCCACGCTGGAGCCCTTCGCGCTGGATTTGTGGCGCCGGGAAATCGCCCATTGGCTGCCGGCCGCGGCACACTCCGGTTCGCGCAAGCAGTCGTTTTTCGGCGGGCTGTATCAGAAGGTCGTCATTACGCGTTGAGCAAGCACGGCGCCGGCAATCTGCGCCTTTTCAGCCGGTCAGATCGCGATCAACGCGCCGGCAGCGGTGAGGATCAGCAGCGCGGCGGCGCCATAGCAGGCTGTCTTGATGGCGGCGCCACCGCCAAGTCCGAGATCGTGGGCCGTCATGCGCAAGCGGTGCGCGGCATGCCAGGCCGGGAGCGCCACGGCGCCAAACAGCAGCAGCTTTCCAAGGGGATGGTGGGCAAACGCCGCCATCGTTTCATAGCGCAAATGCACCATGCCCGATGGCACCAGCACGCCGGTGATCAGGATCAGCACCGGCGTCAGCAGCGCCGCAACCAGGCCGCCGCCGGCGAACGGCAGCCAGAGCAAGGGTTTGTTCGATCTCGCCATGGCCTAGATCCCCGCTGCGATCAACACGACGATCGACACCACCGCCCAGGCGGCGTAATGGGCGCCGATGATCGCCATGCCGGGCACCGGTTGACCCCCGATCATCAGCGGCATCGCCTTCGGCGTGAGCGCGAACCAGGTCACGCTGTGATAGACCGCAAACACGAGGCATATCGATTGAAAGATCACGCCTGGCGGACTGGCGAGCGCGGTGACAAAACCATCCCACGCCGCGGCGCCTTGCGAAAGCCGGATCAGCCCGACCGCCAGCAGCGCGCAATAGAGGCCGACGAACAGGCTGGTCAGTTCGCGGATCATGTAGGCGACATAGCGCGGACGGTGCAGCCACCAGCTTCGCTCGACCTGGCGCATATAGGGGCGACGGCTCATTTGTGTGCTCCCGGTGTCAGCATGTCCTTGAGCCAGTCCACCGAGGAAGAGAGCTTGGTCTGCTGGATCGCGGCGGCAGGATCGACCTGCTTGGGGCAAACCTGGGAGCAGGCGCCGACGAAGGTGCATTCCCAGATGCCTTCATTGCTGGCCACCACTTCGGCGCGCTCGGCCTTGCCGCCGTCACGGGAATCGAGATTGTAGCGGTGCGCCAGCGCCAGCGCGGCCGGGCCGACAAAATCCTCGGTCAGGCCCACCTGCGGGCAGGCGGCGTAGCACAACAGGCAATTGATACACTGGGTGTACTGGTCGAACACCCGCAGTTCGGCCGGCGTCTGCAGGTACTCGCCGGCGCTCAGCGGTTTTTCTTCTCTCGGTATCAGATAGGGCTTCACGCTCGACAGCTTGTTCATGAAGCTGTCCATCACGATCACCAGATCGCGCTCGATCGGGAAGTGGTCGAGCGGCTCGACCCGGATCACGCCGCCGCGATAATCCCGCAGGAAGGCGTGGCAGGACAATTTCGGTTCGCCGTCGATCATCATCCCGCAACTGCCGCACACCGCCATGTGGCAGGACCAGCGGTAAGACAGCGTCGCATCGAGATGATCCTTGATGTGGTTGAGCGCATCGAGCACCACCCATTCGTCCTTGTAGGGCACGGTATAGCGCTGGAAATGCGGCTCACTGTCGGTCTCGGGGAGATAGCGCAGGACCTCGAGCGTGATGGTCTCGCTCATGTCGCGGCTCCTCCGTAGACGCGCTCGGCCGGTTGCGATCGGGTGATGACGACGTCGCAGTAGCTGATCGAAGGCGGTTCGCTGCCGCGATAGCTCGCAAGACTGTGTTTGAGATAATTGGCATCGTCGCGGCCGGGGTATTCGAGGCGCTGGTGCGAGCCGCGCGACTCCTTGCGCAGCAGCGCCGATTGCGCCATCGCGGAGGCGACATCGAGCATGCAGCCGAGCTCCAGCGCCTGGATCAGGTCGGTGTTGAAGACATTGCTGCGGTCCGTCAACGGCACCTTGCGATAGCGGGCGCGCAGATCCGCGAGAATGCCGCAGGTCGCAAGCAGCGTGTCCTCGCTGCGGTAGATGCCGGCGCCGCTTTCCATGGTGTCGTTCATCGCCTTGCGCAGGCCGGAGACGGTATCGTTGCCGCCCTCGCGGGCGAACAGCTCGCGCAGGCGCGCTTGCGCCGCCTCGGCCGCGTTGCCGGCGGGATCGAGGGTCGGATTGGCCTTGGCGAAAGCGACCGCGCTGCGCCCGGCGCGGGCGCCGAACACGACGATTTCGGCAAGCGAATTGGAGCCAAGCCGGTTGGCGCCGTTGATCGAGACGCAGGCGCATTCACCGGCGGCGAAAAGGCCGGGCAGGCGGGTTGCGGTGTCGATGTCGGTATGGATGCCGCCCATGGTGTAGTGGATGACGGGCCGCACCGGGATCATCGCATGCACGGGGTCGACCCCGACATAGGCCAGCGCCAGTTCGCGCACCATCGGCAGCCGCTCGTTGATCTTCTTCTCGCCGAGCTGGCGGATGTCGAGATGCACGACATCGCCTTGCGGGGTCTTGATGGTGCGACCCTTCTGCTGCTCATGCCAGAAGGCCTGGCTCAGGCGGTCGCGCGGACCCAATTCCATCGCCTTCTTGCGCGGCCAGGGGTCGGGCGGGCCGAGATTGTAGTCCTGCAAATAGCGGTAGCCGTCCTTGTTGACCAGGATGCCGCCCTCGCCGCGCGATCCTTCGGTGATCAGAATGCCGGTGCCGGGCAGCCCGGTCGGATGATACTGCACGAACTCCATGTCCTTCAGCGGCACGCCGGCCCGATAGGCCATCGCCATCCCGTCGCCGGTCTTGATGGCGCCATTGGTGGTGAAGGGAAATATCCGTCCGGCCCCGCCGGTGGCGATGACGACCGCCTTGGCGCGGAATGCAACCATGCGGCCGGACCGCATCTCGATGGCGACGACGCCGGTGCAGCGTCCGTCCTCGACGATCAGATCGGTCGAGTAATATTCGTCAAAACGCCTGATCGAGGGGTATTTCAGCGAAGTCTGGAACAAGGTGTGGAGAATATGGAAGCCGGTCTTGTCGGCGGCGTACCAGGTGCGCTCGATCTTCATGCCGCCGAACGGCCGCACCGCGACCTTGCCGTTCGGCTCGCGGCTCCATGGACAGCCCCAGTGCTCCAGCTGCAACAGCTCGGATGGCGCGGTGTTGACGAAAAGCTCGACCGCGTCCTGATCGCACAGCCAGTCACCGCCGGAGACGGTGTCATGGAAATGGTTGTCCAGGCTGTCATTGTCCTTGATCACGCCGGCGGCGCCGCCCTCCGCGGCCACGGTGTGGCTGCGCATCGGATAGACCTTGGAGATCAGCGCCAAAGTGAGCGAGGGGTCGGCTTCTGCCACGGCGATAGCGGCGCGCAGGCCGGCGCCGCCGGCCCCCACGATGGCAATGTCGGTTTCAATCACTTCCATGAAGTCGCGATCTCCCCAAGGATGGAGTCGATCACGAAACGGCGAGCGAAGCGTTGACCTGGGTCAACGCGTGCTGATCATAGAGTCTAGACGGCAACCGAATGCCGGGCCGTGGAGTCGCGCAAATACGTATCGAATACCGATGCCACCACCCGCGCCAGCGGAGCGGCGTCAGCGGCAAGCGCCAGTCTTCCCTCGGCATAGCGCAGCAGGCGGTCTTCCTGCATCTGCAGCAATTCGGGAATCTCTTCCGTGTACCAGTCGTCGGAAAATCCAAGCATTTGCCCGGCCGCCGCAAGGTCAACCGATCCGTCGCACATGATCCGCTCGATCACGCGGGCGCGAAGCAAATCCTGCCCGGTCAAAGCGTGGCCCCGCGCAACCGGCAACTTCCCGCTCGATACGGCGCGCGACCACGCGCCGGTTTCGGAAGCGTTCTGGACATAGCCCTGGGGCGTTCGGCCGATCGCGGTCGCGCCAATGCCGATCAGGGTTTCGGCGGTGTCGCTGGTGTAGCCCTGAAAGTTGCGATGCAGGCGTCCTGCGGCGGCAGCGATGGCGAGGCTGTCGTCCGGTCGCGCGAAATGGTCAATGCCGATCCGGATGTAGCCGCTTTCAACCAGCACAGCCGCCGCCGCCCGGGCCTGCTCGGCGCGCTCGGTCGCGCCGGGGAGCGTGGCGTCATCGATCAGGCGTTGATTCTTTGCCACCCACGGGACGTGCGCATACCCAAACAGCGCCACGCGGTCGGGCTTCATTGCGACGCATTGTTCGACGGTCCGGCAAAGCGCCGCGGTGGTTTGACGAGGCAACCCGTAAATCAGGTCGAAATTGATGTTCGGCACGCCGGCGGCGCGAAGGCCGCGGGTCGCCCGTTCGACCATTTCCGGCGGCTGGATCCGGTTGATGGCGGTCTGGACCTGGGGATCGAACTCCTGCACGCCGAAACTGGCGCGGTTGAAGCCAAGCTGCCCGATTTGCGAAATCATCGCGTCCGTAAGCGTGCGCGGATCGCTCTCGATCGCAATTTCGGCATCGGGCAGCAGCTCAAAGCGCGTCGCAAGACGCGCCATGATGGCGGCCAGGTCTTCGGGCTCGAGCACGGTCGGCGTGCCACCACCGAAGTGCAAATGCGCGACCGCGATCCGCCCCGGAAGCGCGGCGGCGATCAGCTCGATTTCCGCCAGCAGGTGTTGAACATAGGTGGCAACCGGCGAGTAGCGCGCCGCGAGCTTCATATTGCAGCCGCAATACCAGCACATCTGCTTGCAGAACGGCACGTGCAGATAGAGCGAGACCGGCTCGGCCGGGTCGAGCCCGGCCAGCCATTCGCGATAGGTATCCGGCGGAAAATGGGTCGAAAAATGCGGTGCGGTCGGATAGCTGGTGTATCGCGGCACGTTGAGATCGGCGTATTTTTCGAAAGCGGGAGGCATCGCAATGTCTTTCACAACGCCTGCGGATCAAGCACGACCTAACCCGTTGTTCGTTTCTCGGGGGTCAACAACGGGCTTTGCAGGCCACCTGCATTTCTGATCGCTTCAGTTGTCCTTGGCGCCTTCACGAATCCATGCCCGGATGGCGTCACGGTCGCAGGTCGAGAGTTTCTTCTTGCCGAGCGGCATGTGGGTTTCGGGAGCGCCGCGCCAGTCCAGCAGCCACATCAGATTGCTGCTTTCCGGATCGCCCGGGATCACCATCTTGCCCGACTTGGTGCCCTTCATGACCCCTGCATAGGTGCTCAGGTCAAGTCCGCTCTTTTCACTTCCCTGTCCACCGGGCTGGTGACAGCCGAAACAGCGGCCGACGAAGATCGGCATCACGTCTTCGGCAAAACTGGCTTTTGCCGGCGCTGCGCACAACTGACCTGACGAACTGATGATCTCGGCGCCGATAGTGCCCCCGATCGCGAGAAAGATCGCCCCTCCCAGAATTAACAGTCGCCGACTCATGTGAATGTCCTTCTTTGCTGACCTTGTTAGTTTAAGTACTACGGGTGCGTCCGACATTGACCCAAGTCAAACAAAGGATGAGCACGTAGTACAAGCTCGTTGTTAACGCTTCTCGGACCACACAATTCGGCGGTCGAGCGGCCCTCCGCTTCGATACTTCATTGCCGCCACCGTTGAGACTTTTACAGAAGCTTTGACGTAGCTCAAGGAAAGCGCCGGGCAAAGCTCTTAAATTCATCCAAATAGAAGGGGATTTGGATGGCATCGATGGGTGACTTGAGAGGTGATGGTGCCCGCAGTGCATTCGCGGCTCCCGACATCTGGTACGTTTCCTATCGTTCCAACATCACGCCGCAGCGTGACAGCAAGGAACGCCGGTGCGTTCGCGCCACCCGCAAATTCAAGGCAGAAGCCGATGCGCGCCAATTCGCCGAGGAAATCATCGCGGGCGGCTGGAGTGCGATCGCAGGAACCCTGAATCCCCATACGCCGAAAAAAACGGTGTCGTCGACGCGAATTCTCGACTGGATTGCCGGCAGAGAGTGAGAGCCTGCCACTGGGCGGGACATCTCCCCGCTTGCGCGCATTGCGCGCGACCAACTCGACAGCTACGCGCCTCCCGGGCCGACCAGCCGTTCAAGCGAACATCAGCGGTCAGGTGTGCTGCAGCTGCAGCCGGGCGAGCCGGGCGTAAAGTCCGTCCTCGGCAAGAAGCGATGCGTGGGTGCCCTGTTCGACGATGCGTCCCCGGTCGACGACCAGAATGCGATCGCAGGACAACACCGTGGCCAGGCGATGGGCGATCACCAGGGTGGTGCGGTGGCGCATCAGTTCTTCCAGCGCAGTCTGCACCAGGGTCTCGCTTTCGGCATCCAGCGAGGACGTCGCCTCATCCAGCAGCAGCAGCGGCGCATCGCGCAGGATGGCTCGGGCGATCGCGATGCGCTGACGCTGGCCGCCTGACAGGGTGACGCCACGTTCGCCGAGTTCGGTTTCGAATCCGCGCGGCAGCCGGTGGAGGAACTCAGTGGCATGGGCGAGCGCCGCGGCCTGCTCGACTTCGGCATCGCTGGCGTCGGGCCGCCCGAACCGGATGTTTTCGCGCGCAGTGGTGGCGAAAATCACCGGCTCCTGCGGCACCAGGGCAATGCGGCTGCGCACGGCTCGCGGATCGGCGTCGCAGACGTCGACCCCGTCGAACGAGATGATGCCGCCGCTCGGGTCGTAGAAGCGCAGCAGCAGATGAAACAGCGTGCTCTTGCCCGCACCCGACGGGCCGACGATGGCGACTTTCTCTCCGGCCCTCACCGCAAGAGAAATGCCGTCCACGACATCGGTGTCGGGCCGGGTCGGATAGGCGAAACGCACATCGGCAAACCTGACGTCGCCACGCGCCGGCACCGGCAACGCCAGCGGCGTGGCTGGAGCAGTGATCGCGGGTTTCAGGCGGAGAATTTCGAACAGCCGTTCGGAGGCGCCGGAGGCGGCCGAGACGTCGCCCCAGACCTGGCTGAGTTCGCTGAGCGCACCCGCCGCGAGCGCTGCGAAGAGCAGGAATTGGCCGAGCCGCCCGGCCGTCATCTGGCCGTTGAGGACATCATGGGAGCCGACCCACAACACGGCTACAATGCTCGAAAACACCAGAAAGATCACGATCGCCGTGAGGAACGCGCGGGCGCGGGTTGAATTTCGCGCCGCGTCGTAGGCGCGCTCGACTTCGTGGTCGAACCGGCCGGTGGCAAGGCGCTCGTTGGTGAAGGCCTGCAAGGTGCGCATCGCGCCGATCAATTCCGCGGCATAGGCGGAGGCATCGGCCAGCGTGGCCTGCGCCCCCCGCGACAGTTTTCGCACTTTGCGCCCAAAGGCGACCAGCGGCAGCACGATCAAGGGGATCACCGCGATCACGGTTCCCGACAACCGCGGGCTGCTCACCACCATCATGGTGGAGGCCCCGAGAAACAGCATGAAATTGCGCAGCGCCGTTGAAATGGAAACGACCACGGCGGCCTTGATTTGGGTGGTGTCGGCGGTCAATCGCGACACCAGCTCGCCGCTGCTGGCGCTATCGAAGAAACTCGGCGACAGCGAGGTGAGATGCGAGAACACGTCGCGCCGCAGATCTGCGACGATCCGCTCGCCGAGCGTCGTGACGAGATAGACGCGCGAGGCGCTGGCCAGCGCAAGCATTGCAACGACCCCGATCATCAGGCTGAAATAGCTGTTGATCATGCTGACGCCACCGGCCGTGAAACCAAAATCGATCATGCGCCGCACTGCGAGTGGCACGGCGAGCGTGGCGAGCGAGGCAACCGTGAGCGCGATCAGAGCGGCAAACGCCTTGCCGCGGTATCTTGCCAGATAGGGCCCAAGCGCAAGCAGCGGACGTAGTCGGTCGCTGCGGGCGGATTGATCCTTCTTCACCACGGCGGCACCGCTTTCTGGAGTGGCGGCCCGCAGTTTCGAAACAACGGCGTCATTGCGCGGAAACGCAATCAGCGCATCTTGATCGTCAAGCCGTTCTACTGCGCTCATGTATCAGTCACCTGAAGTTTTGCGGAACTCGCCAAGAAAATCACCGGGCGGCTCCGATTGATAATGCGATCAATAGCCGTGCTAATCGGGCAGCCATGTTGATCGAGATCAATTCACCTGAATCAGAAATCGAATAGTGTCTCTTCGATAGTTCGCACTAACGGAGATGACAAATGAGTTTGAGAATCTTGGGAGCTGTTGTCGCAGCGATGGCGGTAGGCGGAGCGCTGATGATAGCCGTTCCCAAACCTGCGCAAGCGTTGCCGGCATACGCTGCGGCGACGGGAAAAGCGTGCGGCACATGTCACCAGAATCCGGCTGGCGGCGGTCCCCGCAACGCCTTTGGTGAAGCCTTCGCGGCAAACGGCCACAAGCTGCCGGGCAAGAAGTAACGGCGACAAGTCGCCTGCCGGCTTTTACCTATCCGATCAAGCAGACCGTCCGTCCCTGGCTTTCGCCGGGGATGTAGCGGTTCACTGTCGGAACTATCGGTCGGAGCTGCAACGACGACGCTTCCATCCATCTGAATGCGAGCGACAAGGCGGAATCGGGATGAAGGCTATGGCGAACGCTGTTCCTGCGAAGCTATGGGTTGACCGCTGTAGAGCCTCGCTCTCAATGCTGGCCGTTGTCGGAAGCGCCATCGGACTTCTGCTCTCGGGTAACGCATCGGCGCAGCCACGGACAACCGTCGACAGCGGGCCGGAGCTGCAGACGCTGTTCGCTACCCCGGAAGACATCGCGCAAGGCAAGGCGCTCTACGAGTCGGCCTGCACCGGTTGTCATGGCGCGAACGGCATCTCGGAGCTCCCGAACGTTCCGCATCTCGCCGGCCAGCGATCAGCCTATCTGTACATCGAGCTGAAGGCGTATCAGTCTGCCGCGCGCGGCGACAATCCCATGAACGCCGAAGTCAAATTCCTCAGCGACGATGCGCTGCTCAAGGTGTCGGCCTATTTCGCCAGCCTCGATCCGCCGCAAGCTGCGGCTCCCGACAAAACAAAAGCGGAGGCCGATCCGGTCCAAGCCGGCAAGACCGCGGCGGCCGCGTGCGCGGGATGTCACGGCGACGCCGGCGTCAGTGCAATTCCGGGCACGCCAAGCCTTGCCGGCCTCGATCCGAAATACACCGTTGCCGCGATGAAAGCCTACAAGAGCGGGCTGCGCCAGAACGACCTGATGAAGTCGATGGTCGCCAGCGTGGACGACCAGAGCATGGAAAATATTGCGCTGTTTTACGCGCTGCAGAAACCGGCGCGAAGCCAGGCTCCGGCCGCCGGCGACAAGGCGGCGGGTGCCACCGCGGCTGCCGGTTGTGCGGGATGCCACGGATCCGATGGGGTCAGCGCAAATTCGGCCTTTCCGAGCCTCGCCGGCCAGGACGCGTCCTATCTTGCGGGCGCTCTGGCAGCCTACAAGCAGGGAACGCGCAAGGACGAGACCATGAAGGGTCTGGCCGCGGCGCTCGACGACGATGCCGCCAAGAACCTTGCCGCCTTCTTTACCAGCCAGGAGCCAAAGACGCCCGATGTCCACAAACCTCTGAGCACGGAAGACTGGGCGCTGAGATGCGACCGCTGCCACGGCATCAATGGCAACAGCATCGATCCGCGCCTGCCTGCTCTCGCGGCGCAACGGGCGGATTACCTTGAAAAAATATTGAACGACTATCGGACCGGCGCGCGCAAGAGCCCGCGGATGGCGGCCATGTCCGATGTGCTGACGGACCGGGATATTTCCGGCCTTGCCGCCTATTACGCGCACAAGACGGCGCGCCCGGTGGTGTTCATGACGGTGGCGCCGAAGTGATCGGGATGCCGCGAACCGTTCGATCAAACATTGCCGGCCGCATGCCGGCCCTGCCATATGCGGCGGGAAAGACCTGAAGGAACAGACATCATGGCCGAACAGCCGCCGCTCCACCGCCTCTACCGTCACTATTCGGAACTGCCTTACAGCGAGCGCGTCCTCTACACCATGACGCTGCTGGTGCTGGGGCTGGGCTACCTCTTTGCCCTCGTCTACGTCTTTCACACCTATGCCGGCCGCGGCACCGGCAACAAGATGATGCTCTCCTATGAGGATCTCGTCGTCGCCTACAGCGGCAGCGGCCATGGCTCGCGTCTCGAATCGGCCTTGCAGGGGCCGATGTCGAACATGCTGCCGGCAGACGATACCAAGACCATCATCGCGTGGGTGAAGTCAGGGGCGGATCGGCCGACCTACGACAGCAGTGTCAAGCCGATTCTGGACAAGCGCTGCATGGGTTGCCACGACGGCAGCAATCCGCATCTTCCGAATCTGAGCAGCTTCGACAACCTGAAGAAGGTGACCGAGCAAGACACCGGAGCCGACGTCTTCACCCTGGTTCGGGTGTCGCACATCCATCTGTTCGGCCTGACCTTCATCTTTTTCGTCATGGGTTCGATGTTCAACCATGCCTATGTCAGGCCGGTCTGGTTGAAATGTGCCATCGTCGCGCTGCCCTATGCGGCGATCGTGATGGATGTCAGTTCATGGTACTTCACCAAGCTGTTTCATCCATTCGCCTGGATGGTGTTGCTCGCGGGCATGCTGATGGGCGGATGTTTCGCCTTCATGTGGGTGGTCACGATGTATCAGCTGTGGTTCTCGCCACCGCCCGCCATGGTCACTGCCAGAACAGGCGGCGACTCCGGGATTGTCGGCTGAGGGCAATCGGTGCGGACTTCGGCTCCGCAGCCTAGCGGCCGGGCACGCTTTCGCCCAGTACCGGGGCGGATGCTCGCGGCGCGTCATGTCCATGCCAATTCCGCACCCGGCCACGCAGCGGCTCCAGGAATTTCCGGTTGAGCGTGGCGAAGGCCGCGCTCGCCGCCAGTACGGCGGGCGTGACCGCGACCAGCAACAGCCAGCCTCGCCATTGGCCGTCGAGCAGTATGCCAGCGACCAAAAAGCCGGCGAGCCAGTGCACCAGGAATGCGAAATAGGACCACTCGCCGAGCGTTCGATCGACGCGCTCGGCCAGCAAACCGAACCGGCGGCTCGAAAGGCCGGAGAGGCCGGACGTCACCACCGCGAAGCAGGCCGTATCGACCAGATATCCCCATCCGAAAATGTAGGATTCGGGCAGCAGCGCCCCCCCTGCGAGCATGTTGGCAATCCATGCGACAAAGGCGCAGCCCGCCGCGAAGGGCGTAGCGACCCACAGGCCTTGCTGCCGAAGAAAATACAACACCGCGCCGGTGGCGAACGGTAGAACCGCCGATGGCGCGGTGAAGTAGTCGAGGCCCCAGCCCATGTCGTCGCAAATGCAGGCCAGCTGAAACGACAGCCCGGCGGCCAGCGCGACCAGCGCCCAGCTGAAGTGCCGGGATATGATCAGGAACAGCAGCAGATACATGTCGATCTCGATCGCGACCGACCAGAACGGCGGAACGAATCGGAATGAGCCGTAAGTCAGCTGTAGCGGCAGCACGGTGAGGTTGATCAGCAGTTCGCCGGGGTCGGGCAGACCGCGCCAGAATTTCAGGTATTCGGCGGCCTGCCGCGGCGCGAGCGCGACCGCGATCAGCGTCAGCGCGCAGACGAGGTAGTAGGGCGGCAGCAGCCGCAACGCCCGGTTGGTCCAGAAGCGCAGGCCGTCGAAGCCATAAACCTCGTTGAGCGCCGCTGTCATCATCAGGCCGGAGATCACGAAGAAGCCGCGGACCGCGTAGAAGCCGAAATGCGCGACGTATGCTGTGCCGACCAGATGGCTCAGAATCACCAGATAGGCCAGCAAAAACCGTAACGAGCCGAACATCTCCGCCTGTCCTCAGCCAACCAACCTCGGCGTTGCGATCATCACCAAAGCGAGCAGGCCGAATGCCGAACTCATGACCACGGCGGAGCGCCTGCGGGCGACCGGGTCTTCCCGCAGCAGCGCCAGCAGACGGCGCGGGTCGTGCGGGATCAGGAACGGCACGTTGCGGCGGTAAGCCGCGAACTCGGGAATGGCGCGATCGAGCACTTGTTCTTCCCAGTGCGCGCGCGCCATCTGCAGCGCCACGACAAGGGCGAGCAGGCAGACCCCCGGCAGCGAGCGCACCTGCAGCAGGATGCCGACCACGCCCAGTATCTCGAACAGATAGAGCGGATGCCGCACGATGCTGTAGGGACCCGAAGTCACCAGGCGCCGTGCTTCGGGCATCACGCTGAACGACCGGCCAAGAAAGCTCAGCGTCAGCACCGCGAGCACGTTGGCCGTCAATCCCGCCGCGACCGCGAGCAGATCGCAGGCCAGATTGGCCGGAGCCCGGCCCAGCAGCATGCAAAGCGGGGGAATGCAAACCGTGGCCAGCGCGCCAAGCCGCGGCAGAATGCCGGTGGATTTTGCGATCGGACGATGACGGAACAGCGGTAACACCGCCAACAGCAGCAAGAACATCCACTGCGAGATTCGGGCCAGCGTGGCCACCATCATGTCGCCATCGGGATGGGCCCACGGTTCGGGCGCCGCTGCAATCTCGTTGCAGAAGGCGGTCACGTCATGAACGAGGACGTAGAACGAATAAAGCGCGATCGGCAGCCGCATCGCCCAGTCGTAGAGTCGGCTGCGTTCAAATCTCGGGAGAAAGCTGTCTGACAACATAAAATGGCCTGGCGCCGATGGCGCGCGAGAGTTCGATTGTCACGCTTGTTAGCAAGCCGGCATTAAAGGACGGTTTCAGAAACGGTTTGCATTGGCGATTGCGGACCGCGCGCAGCTCCGCAACATGAATTACGAATGCTTCGCAACAGCAGGAGGTTGCACCGGACCGTTCGTGCGAACGTCCGGGCCCACGACCATCGTCGATCCATCCGGGCAGCAGCCGTCGCCCGGACGTTTGCGCTGCAAAATTTTGTGCGGCGATTTGACCTGAGTCAAATCAATCGGCTGCCAAAGGCCTGTAACATGAACGATGGCGAGGTGGCGGACGCTGCTCAAGTGCGCGCAGCTTGGCTTGGGGTAGCGTTGCGAACGGCATCTCAAGATGCAGTGCAACGCGCGAGGGTTGCGGTTGCATTTCTCGCCGGAAGTTCTGGTCGGAAGTAAAGTTGGGCTGTGGGGGCTCCATGACTGAATCTGACGGCACGGGCGCCAGGACCCGGCTACAACGCGCATGGGCGTTTTTCAGGCGGCCCTCCTCGTTGTCCTGGAGCGTACTGGTGGCGGCGGGCATCGTCGCCGGCGTCGTGCTGTGGGGCGGTTTCAACTGGGCGCTGGAGCTGACCAACAACGAAGCCTTCTGCATCTCCTGCCACGAAATGCGGGACAACGTTTATCCCGAGCTTCAGCAGACCATCCATTGGAAAAACCGGTCCGGCGTTCGCGCCATTTGCTCGGATTGCCACGTCCCAAGGCCGTGGATTTACAAGATCAAGCGCAAGATCGAAGCCTCGAACGAAGTGCTTCACAAGATTCTCGGCACCATCGATACCCGAGAAAAGTTCGAGGCGCACCGGCTTGAACTGGCGCAGCACGTCTGGGCAACCATGAAGGCAACCGATTCGCGCGAATGCCGCAATTGCCACGCCGTCGAGTCGATGGATCCGCACAAGCAGTCGGCCGCCGCGCAAGTGATGCCGGAAGCGATCAAGGCCGGCGCGACCTGCATCGATTGCCACAAGGGCATCGCACATCATCTTCCCGCCGAACCGGCGGAAACTGAAGAAACAGGAAAGAAGTAGGCGGAATTGGTTTTTTTCGTCGATTACTTCAGAGTGTGACTTTTTAGCAATATCTGAAGGTGGGTCAAAGGGCTCACCAAATAGTGAAACAACAGTGACGGTTGCCGACAAGGGTTCGGCAGTTGGCCGCGGGGGCGTTTTGGATGAGCAGGTCTGGTGGATTTAGAGGATGCCTCGGCTGGGGAGCACAATATGCGAGGGCATGTTATGCGCAGCCTTTGGCCAAGCTTCGCTCGTTTCTGAAGTCGGTGCTGGTCGGTGGGGCGGTGCTCGGGCTGATTCAGCCTGCCATGGCCGTCCAGATCATATCCGATCCCGGCATCAACCCCGGAACGGGCCAGGGCGTCTATGCCGCGCTGCTCGACCTCGACCGCGCCACCGCGCAACCCGCACCGGCGCCGCGCCAGGACCAGGACGATGCGTTTTCCGCGCTCGCGGGCTTTGCCCGAACGGTTTCGGCTCAACCCGACACATCACGCCCGCAGACCGCAGTGCCTCGTCAAAATGACGAGGCCATGTTTTCCGAGCTTGCTGAATTCTCCCAGCGTGTCGGCGCCAAACGGCCCGTCGCGCGTGAGCCGCGGCTGAAACTCGCCGAAGCCGATAACGCGGTCGATGCGCTGAAGGATTTCCTTCGCGGCAACGGCTCGCCAGCGCCGGTACCGCCCGCGCCGGCACCCGCCAGGGCCCGGCCTGCCGGCCCCCCGGTTGAAGCAACCTTCGTCGGCGAGAAGGTCTGCGCGACCTGTCACGCCGGCCACCTCGAATCGTTCTCGAAGACGCTGATGGGCCGGATCGGCAAGACCCAGCCCGGCAAGTTCGCGTGCGAGAACTGCCATGGAGCGGGTTCGCAGCATGTGAAGCTGGGCGG
>Ga0302320_10002225_pt1 | contig 46065 bp, 39 predicted proteins | sample Bog_T0_3_FD_202130 | JGI IMG/M metagenome (GOLD analysis project Ga0302320, IMG submission 202130) | Peat permafrost microbial communities from Stordalen Mire near Abisko, Sweden - Bog_T0_3 | ecosystem: Environmental > Terrestrial > Soil > Wetlands > Peat | place: Sweden: Abisko, Stordalen Mire...
TTCCGCTGTCCTCGAGGGCGTTGAATATCGTCCTGTTGGCGTAGGGCTCGTAATTTTCGTTGTTTATGTGGCCATCGGAGGAGCCTGTGTGCACGAAGCCGCGGTTGGGCCAGGTCTGCGTTGGGGCCGACGCGAACCAGCGGTCGCTGACCGCAAAGCTTCGCGCCAGCCTGCTGATGATCGGCACATCCTCCGGGCCGAAGCCCTGCATGATCTGCCCGGCGCTCGCATGGCCCGCGTTCGTGGTGGCGTAGTTCTCGAGGAAGCCGCTCATGTCGGCAGGCGCACCCGGGACGGGTGCCTTGGCTCCAAACAGCTGCTTTGTCACGAACTCGAACTCCTCGTGCGGGTCCGGTGTCGGCGTCTGGCTCGGCTGCGGGCACGAGGGCCATGCCGTCGGCGGGTGCGTGGCGTAGACAAGGGGCGAGCCCTCCCCGTCCAGCTGGTTGAAATACTTTCCGGGGGACAGGCCGTCGTACGGGATCCCAGCACCTTGGGGAAAATATGCCAGGGGCCCCTTCTGCGAGTCCGTATAGAGCCAGCCCAGGAGGTTATCCAGGGACCGGTTCTCCATCATCAGGACGACGACATGATCTATGTTATTCAGACCCATGGATGGCTCTCCGTTATTTGACCGCGCTGTTTACCTCAGCTTGGCGCACTCGGCGTGGCAGAAGCAGACGATTAGGTGATCGTTCACCCTCCCCGTCGCCTGCATGTAGGCGTAGCAGATCGTCGTGCCGATGAACTTGAATCCCCTCCCCTTCAGGTCCCTGCTCATGGCGTCGGATTGCAATGTGCGCGCCGGCACGTCTCCTCGCCCCCGGCGTCTGTTCACCAGGGGTTTCCCGCCGACAAAGGACCAGATGTAGCGGTCGAAGCTGCCGAACTCCTTCTGCACGGCCAGGAATGCCTTCGCGTTCTGGATCGTCGCCGCGATCTTCAGGCGGTTGCGCACGATGCCGGCGTCGGCCATCAGGCTCGCCGTCTTCCCTGCCCCGTAATTGGCGATCTTCCTGGCGTCGAAGCCGTCGAACGCCTTCCGGTAGTTCTCCCGCTTCGCGAGGATCGTCGTCCAGCTTAGCCCCGCCTGAGCGCCCTCAAGGATCAGGAGCTCAAATAGGGCCCTGTCGTCATGGTGGGGCCTCCCCCACTCCTTGTCATGGTATTCGATGTCAAGCGGCTTGGTGGGCCAGGGGCAGCGGCCCTGCGGGATGGTAGCCTTCATTTGGTCGCGCCCAGCAGCGAAGCTGCATTCCTCCGGAAGAGCAAAGCCCGTTCGCCAAGTGCCGGGCGACACAAAAGCTGATAACCTCGGGAACCTAAGCCGGCCAGCCGCGTCCACGTTGCAACCCTCGTGAAACCCGCTCCTAAAGGTAAAGATGGAATCCAGCCGATGAGGCTCGAAAACAAGGTCGCCATCGTGACCGGCGCCGCCACGGGCATCGGGCAAGCCATAGCCACCCGATTCGCCAAGGAGGGCGCCTGTGTCGTGGTCGATTACACGAGGACTCCCCCGGGCGAAACCCTGGAGGCGATCGCGGCCTTCGGCGGCAAGTGCATCGCCGTCAAAGCGGACGTATCGGAACCGGGCAAGGTCCAGCACCTGATGACGAGGGCGCTGAAGGCCTTCGGGCACATCGACATCGTCGTCAACAATGCCGGCGTCGAGCGCAAGAATCCCTTTGTCGACTATCCCCTGAAGGACCTGCAGATGATCCTCGCCATCAACCTTGTCGGTCCGTTCCTCGTGGCACAAGCCGCGGCAACGCAGATGATCAAGCAGAAGAAGGGGGGCCGGATCATCAACATCTCGTCGGTCCACGAGGACCTGCCCATGCCCACGAACGCGGCCTACTGCGCCAGCAAGGGAGGCCTTCGCATGCTCATGCGGACGATCGCCGTCGAGCTGGCCAAGGATAGGATCACCGTGAACAACATCGGGCCCGGGGCCGTCTATACCCCGATCGACGCGGACATCGAGGCAAAGCCGGGAGTCGAGAAGACGCTGATGTCCGAGATTCCGCTTGAGCGCTGGGGAAAGCCGGAGGAAATCGCCGGGCTGGCGGCCTACCTTGCTTCCGATGAGGCCGCCTACGTCACAGGGTCTACCTACTTCATTGACGGGGGTATGCTTCGGAAATCCGGCAGCTACTGAGCCAAGGGTGGTCCCGCAGAACTTGCTGAAGCGTTGGCCGGCTTCCACTGGTAAAGCTCAAACCCGACGTTTTCGATATCGGGGCGCAGATTCAACTGGAGCTGGCGCGCCCGATACATTCTCGCAGTGGATCGACCGAGCCGGTCCACGAGCGAGTTCGGCCCGGTATTCCTGCTCAGGAGATCGCTGAAGATGATATTGATATAGAAGCGATCGCGCCACAGGTGGGGAAGCGCCTGCAGGGCGATGTCCGTGCCGTCGACTCGTTCGCGCGGCGTGACGATGATAACCCGCCACTCACCTCCGGCGACCGTCCCCCCATCGGCGAACATCTTCCAGCCGGGCGTGACCATGAGCTTGTTCTCCCACGGCATTGCTGAGAAGTGGGTGAGGCGGGTGGATTCCAGGGCCAGCGCTATGGCGAAGAGACCGATCACCATGTTCTCGATCCAGGCGGCCCTGACTGCGCCGGTCCGCCGTTTAGGAGCCCCGCCTTGTCCACCCGATGGTGACGCCTTTGAGGTTGCCCGAACCGGTGTCGGCGCCGGTGGCGGCAGGATCATCAGAAGCGATGCCATGCCAATGAGCGGAAACAAATTCACATTCATCAGGATGGCATACCCGATGTGCATGGTGCCCAGAATGAGCACCGACCAGAACCGGCACCGTCTGAAAAAGAAGCCGAAAGGAACAACCAGTCTCTGGAGCAGGGTGATGTAACACAGGATCAGGGAAATCCAGAATGGGATGTGCGTTCCCCGGGCAAAATCATGGAAGGAACTGTCGATCGACAAGTTTTGAAGGGCGACACCGCTTGTCCATGGGAGCCACCCGAAGACCAGTTTGTTTACGCCGGCGAAGAAATAGACGAGGAATTGAAGCCAGACCACGATCCACGCAAAGGCGCTGGCAAGCGTTGGATTCTCACGCCATCGGCCCGGACTCAGGCCGGCATCGGATTTCTCCCACTCATCGGCCGGGATGACCAGCGCGGCCACGCTGTAGGAGACAAAGACAAGGTTCACCCACACATCCACCGTCGACGAGAAGACTCCGACCAGGCTGTTGAGCGAAACCATGCTGAAGCAGATCCAGCCCCCCACGGCCAATTGGAGCCACTTGTGGCGCCCCCAAAGAAACAATCCGGCTGCGACGGGGGAACTCAGGGCGAATCCCCATACCATCGCCCTTCCGCTCAGGAATATGGCTGCGCCGCGCAACGCGACGTCGAGCCGAGGGTTTCCCGACAAGACAATGTACCTGGGGTCGGGAAGCAGGAGGGAAAGCTGATGCCAGATGGCGAGATGGATCCTGAAAAAGTCCGAGACAAACCACAGGTAAGCCACGCTGAATCCGATCTTGGCCAAGGTATAAAACCTATATGACGTCTGATATCGAAACATGGCTTTCGAAGTGCCTGAATACATGCCGCGCGGACCACTTGGAGTCAACGGACGGCCCCGGGGGGCGGGTAGGAAGACAGTGGTGGCCAAGTGTCATGCTTAGGAAAATGAAAGGGCGGACGCTTGCACGTCCGCCCTCGTTAATGCGTACCGGTATTCTCCCGCTGATCGAGGTCGCCTATTTGAACGTAAGCACGAACCCGCCCTGGTTGAAGATTTCACCGCCAGCGCAGTTGCTGTAGGTGAAGCCAGTGAACGTCGCCGAGCCCGCTCCATAGGTCTCGATGCCGGCGCCCAGGTGGGCCTGCGTGTACTTGCTCGTTGTTCTGCCGTCCAACCCGGTCCCGTCGGCCACGCAGGTGGTAAACTGCATGCCCGGCCCGATTCCGCCGGAGAACCCGAAGGCGTATCCGTCGTGCTGGGCATCTATGACCTGGATGTTACTGAACGTGAAGTTCTGGATCGAAGAGCTGCTGGCCTCCAGGTCGATTGCACCCAGTTCGCCTCCCCACGCATCATAGCCGGTGCCGCAGGTGATGAACGTGTCATTGCTGAGGGTAATGCCGGTATTGTTCTGGAATTGGTATCCGGAAAATCCGGTGGTAACGCGGAAGCCGGCGGACATGTACAGGTCCTCGACCACGTTGTACGTCACCTGGTGTCCGGAGCCGCCGTAGAGAGCGATGCCCGAGGAGCGCCACTCGAACTCGATGGTGTTGTGGGTGAACGTGTCGTTGTACGCCATCGGGGCGCCGTTGAAGTTGTTGGGCCAGACTGCCAAACCGTCGTCGCCACCATTGCGGATGTTGCAGTTCGACACCGTCGAGTTGTAGGTGCCGTTACAGAAGTTAACGCCGTCCGCCAGGTTGTTGCGGATACGGTTATTCTGGATGGTGAGGCCGGAGGCGATCTGGCAGGGGTTGTGGGCGTAGTCGGCCACCCAGTACCCGCACTCGAAGTGTTCCTCCCACAAGTCGTGGAAGTTCGAATTCACCCCGAAATCGTCCTCGAAGCACTTGTAGATGGCGTTCTCGTTGTAGCGCGACCTGAGCATTGAGTTCAGGTACATGTTGCTGAAGTTCATGCTCCCCGTCGCAGCGCACATGATCGAGAAGCCGCCGCCGCTGACGTTCGGGTTGGTGAACTGGATGTTGGTATACCAGATGCCCGCTCCCGTGACCGTCAGTTGGTTGACCCCGGTGCCCGATGTGCCGATCGCCAGCTTCGACGAGATATAATAGGTGCCGGCGGGGATATACAGCGTCTTGCTGGGAGAGGCCAGTGCCGCCGTGATCGCGGAGTTGAACGCGGCCGTGGAATCGGTCACCCCGGGGGCAGTCGTGGTGCTGCCATAACCCCCAGCGGACTCGAACCCGGCGATCTCGCTGTTGGCGGCGGAGTTGTTGCCGTACGCCACCGCGCCGTATGTCGCGACCGAGACCGAGCCGGCAGGCTGAGTGATTGCAGCGGGAACCGCCTCGATCTCGATGAAATCCACTCCGACCACGGGGCCGCCGGTGCTCTGGATCTTGATGACGTCACCGGACTTCAGGGGCGTGGCGAGCAACCAGTGCACTTCGTCAAAGGCGAAGCCGGGGCTCACGGTGCTTCCCGATTCCGGTGCGTCACTGGGATCGCCACCGGCGTTGAAGTATTGCCAGGCGTAGTAGGACGTCAGGTTGACCGTCTGCACCGGTGAGCCGTTCACGTAGCAGGTCACGGTGCCATTCTGGCCGTAGCCGTTGCTGGCATCAGGGAGCGTGAACCGCATGGTGACGCCCGCCTGGTTGCTCTGGGCCACGGTCCACTGAACGTAGGAGCCCGAGCTCGACAGCTGCACATATGCCTGGCTGGAAGCCTGCGCGGCCAAGTTCTGCTCGTTGAAGGTCGGGGCAGTCACCAGCGTGGCTCCGCCGCCGTAGGTCGCTACCGTCGAGTCCGCCGCACGGTATCTGGTGTAGGGGAACGACGCGCCCTGGCCGGTGGCCGAGAGCGGAGTTGCGCTGACCTCGCTGGACGCGAGAGAGTTGCCGGCGGAATCCACCGCGACAATCGTGTAGTAGTAGGTCGTGCCAGCGCTCACGTTGCTATCGGTGTACGAGGTGGTCGAAATGCCTGTCGCATAGGCCGTGGATCCTTCGCCCCCGGCCGTCGTGCCGCGGTAGACATTATAGCTGGTCGCACCCTGACTCCCGCCCCAGGAGAGCGAGACCGCGCCGAAGCCGGCCGTGGCCGTCGGGCTCGTCGGGGCGCTGGGCGGAACAACCTTGGGCAGTGCCGAGGCCTCGTTGGACAGGGCCGACGTGCCGCCGGTATTCACTGCCGCAACCTTGTAGTAGTAGGTGGTGCCGTTGGAGACGGTGCTGTCCGTGTAGCTCGTGCCGGTGACACCCGTCTCGATCGGCGTTGTGCCCTCGCCGCCAGAGCTTGTCGCGCGATAGACGTTGTAGCTCGTCGCGCCCGTGCTGGCAGTCCAGGCCAGGACCACCTGGCCGTTGCCCGCGGTGGCTGTAAGCCCTGTCGGCGCCGCGGCGATGGAAGCCGGCGTCCAGACCTCAATGCCGGCAACGCTAGGATTGTCAGCGGTGCCCTTGGTGAAGGCGACGACGATCTGGCCGGAGCTGTTGGCCGTGACCACGAATTCCTCAACAAGCGCGTGGTTCTCGCCCACCTGTGCGTATATGTCGAAGTTCGACAGGACGGAGTTGCCGTTGATCGCGACGTTGAAGACGCGCGAGCCAGCGGACGTGAACGAGAGCTCGACGAAGTGCAGACGCACGACGTAACTGGCGCCCGCCGTCAGGCCGGGGAGCGTGTAGTTGAATGACGAATTCCACCGCACGTCCTGGTAGACGGCTGCTGGGGCGGCGTCGGTGACGCCGGCAGTTGTGATCGTCGCCGTGCTGCTGAACTCTGTGCCAACGTCAAAATCCTCGTCTGCAACAAACGGCGCGACAGCGCCGCCTCCCGCATTGATCTGGAGGACCGGAGTGTTGGGAGAGCCCGTCCCGCCGCTCGTCGGCGTTGCGGAAACCTCACTGGACTGACCCGAGGTGCCGGCACTGTTCACAGCGGCCACCTTGTAATAGTAGGTCGTGCCGGCCGTCAGGCCGGTATTGACGTAGCTCGTGCTCGTGATGCCCGAGGCGTAGGCGGTTGTTCCCTCGCCGCCTGAACTCGTGCTGCGGTACACGTTGTAGCTCGTTGCGCCCGAGCTGGCCGTCCAGCTCAGCGATACCTGCGTCGGACCGGCAGTAGCCGTCACGCCGGTCGGTGTCGGTGGGACCGTCACACCGCTTGTCGGCGTCGCGGAAACCTCACTCGACTGCGCCGAGGTGCCCGCGCTGTTTACAGCGGCCACCTTGTAATAGTAGGTCGTGCCGGCGGTTAGACCGGTATTGACGTAGCTGGTGCTCGTGATGCCCGAGGCGTAGGCGGTTGTTCCCTCGCCGCCTGAACTCGTGCTGCGGTACACGTTGTAGCTCGTGGCGCCCGAGCTGGCCGTCCAGCTCAGTGACACCTGAGTGACGCCGGCGGTAGCCGTCACGCCGGTCGGTGTCGGCGGGACCGTCACACCGCTTGTCGGCGTCGCGGACACTTCACTCGACTGCGCCGAGGTGCCCGCGCTGTTCACGGCGGCCACCTTGTAATAGTAGGTCGTGCCGGCCGTCAGGCCGGTATTGACGTAGCTGGTGCTCGTGATGCCAGAGGCGTAGGCGGTCGTACCCTCTCCGCCAGCGGTGGCGCTGCGGTACACGTTGTAGCTCGTGGCGCCGGAGCTCGCGGTCCAGCTGAGCGACACCTGGGTCACACCGGCGGTTGCCGTAACGCCCGTCGGCGTGGCCGGGGCAGTCCCCGACGGCGGCGTCCAGACTTCAAGTCCGGCAACGCTCGGATTGTCAGCCGAGCCCTGGGTGAACGAGACAACGATTTGGCCGGAGCTATTGGCCGTGGCGTTGAACTGCTCCTCCAGCGCGTGGTTCTGTCCGACCTGCGCAAAGATGTCGAAATTGGAAAGGACGCTCGTGCCGTTGATCGCAACATTGAAGACGCGTTGTCCCGAGGCCGTGAACGACAGCTCGACGAAATGCAGGCGCACGACGTAGCTGGCGCTGGGCGTGAGGCCGGGAAGGGTGTAGTTGAACGAGGCATTCCAGCGCACGCTCTGGTATACGGCCGCAGGGGCGGCATTGGTGACCCCGCTGGTGTTGATTGTCGCCGTGCTGGTAAATTCGTTGCCCGCGCTATAATCGGTGTCGGCCACGAACGGTGAGACCGCACCGGCGCCGGCATTGATCTGGAGTACCGCAGTATTGGGAGGGGTGCCTCCCCCGCTGGTCGGCGTGGCCGAGACCTCGCTGGATTGAGCCGAGGTGCCGGAACTGTTCACCGCGGCCACCTTGTAATAATACGTGCTGCCGGCCGTGACGCCCGTGTCGGTGTAGCTGGTGCTCGTGATGCCCGAGGCGTAGGCGGTTGTGCCCTCTCCACCGGAGCTGGTGCTACGGTACACGTTGTAGCTCGTGGCGCCGGAGGAGGCGGTCCAGGAGAGCGCCACGTTGCCTGCATTGCCAGTGGCCGTCACACCAGTCGGCGCCGCGGGCACGGCGGCCGGAGTCTCGATCTGAATACCCGCGATACTCGGGTTATCGGCCGAGCCCTGGGTGAAAGCGATGACGATCTGGCCGGAGGCGTTGGCGGTGGCGTTGAACTGCTCGACCAGAGCGTGGTTCTGCCCCACCTGCGCGAAAATGTCGAAATTGGAAAGGACGCTCGTGCCGTTGATCGCAACGTTGAAGACGCGCTGTCCGGAAGCTGTGAATGACAACTCGACGAAATGCAGCCGCACGACGTAGCTGCCGCCAGGCGTCAGGCCGGGAATGGTGTAGTTGAACGAGGCGTTCCAGCGCACGCTTTGGTACACGGCCGTCGGGGCCGGGCTCGTTACGCCGCTTGTATTGATTGTGGCGGTGCTGGTGAATTCGTTTCCAGCGCTGAAGTACTCATCAGCGACGAACGGCGACACCGCGCCGGCGCCGGCGTTGATCTGGACGACCGGAGTCTGCGCGTGAGCCGTGCTGGCGAAGGCGCATGAGAGAACACCGGCGAGGACGAGCGCCACACTGCGAAGGCGCGAACAAATCAGGGATAGCGGAGACGTGGGATTCATGTTCAAAAACGTCGTTGGGGATAACTAATCTGGGGTTGAACCGCGAAGGGCCGACGAACTAGGAAATGCAAAACATCGCAGTCCTCCGGCAATGGGGTTTTCGGATGGGGTGCTGCAAAGAGTCTCAATAATGTCCGCGGTTCCACCCCGAGAATTTGCAAACGTTGCAAGATTGCATCACGCGCCGCGCCTTATCGCTCGTGCGTAGAATGTTGCACCTGACACCAATAAATTTTGTCGCGTGTGCTAACGATTCGTATTCGGGCGCGTGGTTTTTCTCGATGACACCAACGACGGCGGCGTGAGCGTTCCGTGCGCTCGGTGGGTCGATTGATGAAACGGAATCGATTCCCATCCTCGACGCGTCGCCGCTTCATTGGCTCATAGCACTGCGATTCGCAGAGCCGCTTCCGGCCGCACAATCGTAAATGCAACGCGAGGCGAACCCGTCGGAGCGAGTGCACGCCCTTCTTCCGCAAGGTCTGTCCCTGCGACAGGCCGGGTTGAATTTTGTACGCAACCGAGCGCGTTACGTTGATCGAAGGGAAAACCTAGGCGGTCACTTCCCGGGACCGCCGTTCACGGGTTTTGACTCCCTAAATTTTTTTAAGAACATTCACCGCAAGGCCTTCGGATAGGCTTAGCGGAATATCCGCTGGGTGAACTGATACAGGTTGCTGCCCCAGGTGTCCCCGTCGTGGGCATGTTCATCGACGTTCCAAATGTGAGGAAGGTCGTGCTCCTTGGCGTAGACGTGCACGGCCTGAGAGAAATTGATGAGGCCGTCCTTGTTGCCACACGAGAGGTAGAGGAGCTTCAGCCGGGCGCGCGCGGCAGCCGGGTTTGGCAACAGTTCGGCTGGCGGCTTAGTGTTTGGCGCGCACGAGAACGCGCCGAGCCATGCGAAGGTGTCGAGATGGCTGAGCCCGAAGTTAAGAGTCTGGCCTCCACCCATGGACAGACCGGCGAGGGCGCGGTGTTCGCGGTCGCCAAGCGTCGAGTATCTGGCCTGTACCGCAGGAATGAGGCAGCCGAACAGATCGGGCTCGAAATTGGCGAAGGCCTTGACGTTTTCCGGATTGAACGGATTGGCGGGGGGCCGGTCGTCCACCATCGCCCTTCCGTTGGGCAGCACGACAATCATGGGCACGGCGCGGCCCGTTGCGATGAGGTTGTCGATGATGGCCTGCGCTTTCACGTAGTCCGTCCACTCGTATTCATTGCCGCCGATGCCGTGCAGGAGATACAGGACGGGATATCTCTTCCCCGAGGAATAGCCGCACGGTAGGTAGACTTGAGCCTTTCGGCGCGTTCCGGTCACGCTCGAGTCATATTCGAAAACCTCGAGCCGGCCGCGTAGCCCTGTACTCGGAAGACTGCGGTAGTCCGCCGGAGGCTCGGGAAACTGACGGATATCGTCGGCGGCCAGGGTAATGGGACGCGCGAAGTTGGCCCGGGCGCGATCGGCCGAGGCATCGGCCGGCTTTTCCTGCGCACTGACCGCGGCCGCGAACAAGCCAAGACAGAGTGGACGGAGGAATTTCACCGATGCGATCATGCCGAGGATGTGTTCGCCCAATACCTTCACTCGCCGCATGGAATGGATTTCCGGCGGATCAATGCGCCGCTTTCGCTGGCTTCAGAAAACCATTCACATCGAGCCAGTGCGTGAACACCTCGAACCACCAGTAGGTCGTGCGATCGGGATAGCCCATGCCGAAGCCATGGCCTCCATTCTGGTAGAGGTGAAATTCGACGGGCCGGCCGGCATCGAACCAAGACTTGATCAGCCCAAACTGGCCACGGAACAGGAAATCGTCGGAGGCGATGGCCACGAACAGCGGGGGTGCGTCCTTCGGCACCACGACCGGGCCCATGCCGCCGTAGATGGGGGCGATGAAAGCGAATTTCATCGTCTTGGAGTTGAGCATGCAGTGCATCGTAAGCCCGGCTCCGGCCGAAAAGCCGACCATCCCTATACGGTTCGAGTCGATATTCCATTCGCGTGCCCGACTTAGGATCAGGGCGTAAGCGGCCTCGGCGTCCTGGGACTGGTTGGTCAGGTCCATCTGAGGCGGCCGCGGAGCCTCGGCAGCCGGTGCCGGGGGCGCGAAGGTCCGGCTCATCGATTCCTTCAGGCCGTCGAGCGTCGGCGGTGTCGGCACCAGGCGGTACTTGAGCACGAAGGCTGCAATGCCCCGCTCGTTGAGGGCCTTCGCAATTTTCCAGCCCTCGTTGTTGATGGAGAGCCAGCGAAAACCTCCGCCGGGAGCCACGATGACCGCGGTGCCATTGGCCTTGGCCGGATCAGGCAGGAAGGGAGTCAACGTGGCAGTCGTGACATTGCGCACCATCGGCTCGCCCCACTGGCGGAACCAGCTCTCCTTTGCCGGCTGGTTTGCGACTCCACCGGTGTTCAATGCGATGGCATTGGGCTCGGCGGGAGCCTCGAGGGGGTAGATCGTGCCGTCCTGCGCCAGGCTGGAGGCGGCCAAGGCGAAAGGAACAACGAAGCCGGCTAGTTTGACCGAGTTCATGACTCGAAGGAGGTAGCTCATATTGCGGTGAGGACTGGCGGTTGGGGTCAGCGCCACCTGGGATCGGCGCTCAAGGGGAAGCGGGGGTCCATTAATCTCAGGAATGAATTGACGCGGTGACAAGTTTATTTCGGAGTCGAAATAAATGTCCGTCATCCATTCCGATCAGGCGACGTGCAGTGTTTTGGAAGATCTTCCGTTTTGCCTGGCAAGGGCCACGCTCGGTTTTCGCCGCTTCAACGACCTGACGTTGCGTGCCATCGGCCTCACGACCTTGGCGCCGGGTGCGGCGAGCATCCTCCATGCGTTGCAGGAGGAGCGCAGCTGTACGATCAATCGCTTGGTCGAAAGGACCCACCTGCCAAACGGAACCTTGACCGGGCTGCTCGATGAGTTGGAGGAAGAAGGACATCTTGCCCGCTTCTCTAATCCCGAGGACGGACGTTCGTGGCTCGTTGGACTAACCCCGCAGGGACTTCGGCTCTGCAAGAAGCTTCAGAAACGTCATGCCTTGGTCATGGAGGTTTTTGGTGAAGCGCTCACCGACGCCGAACAGGCCGAACTGGTCCGGCTGCTGGGCAAGGTCACGCAGTGCATGCGCGCTTACCCGGAATAATCCGCTTCAGTCCATAACTCGTTAGCAAAGTTACGTGTAAGATGGCGGGATGTAAGGGATTTGAACCCGCTCTTTCCTTCGCCGTTTGCTTAGGGCGCCTTCCAAACTGGCCCGTCCGACGGCTTCCAAGTGGCTCATTCCCGGCCTCTCCCCTTTCTAGGTGCGGCCATATAACCTCATCTCTTGAGCTGGCCCCAAACGAGGCTAGCCTTTCAACTTCCACGTGAACCTCGCCACGCCTGACGTCGACTTTCTGCGCTCATTAGTGAAGGAGGCCCTGCCGGCGCTCGTTAAAACCGTAAAGTCGTCCGCATGATCAGGACGGTCAGCACCTTCGAGGCCCTTGTTGGCACCCCGTTTGCCGACGGCGTCAACGCTCTCTGTTGGCGGCGTTCACTCCCGGGGGATTTCAGCGAAGTCCTGGCCCATTTGGACTCGGGCGAAGGCATCGTGCCCCTCGATGAAGAGCGGCTGCGCTCACTCCCCGTGAGCAATGAAGGCCGCGCCGCGATCGACTTTATGCTGGCGGACCTACGCACGCTGCGGGAGCGCGGACTCTCCCCCGAACTCAACTGCATCTACGGCTACCCGCGGGACAACGAGTCCGTCTCCCTGCCCACCGACGTGTATTCGTTCCATGCCGATAGCGCACCGGTTGAGGCCGACACTTGGCTCTGCACATATCACGGCGCCCCCAGCGAGGGCCTGCTTAACGCCGAAGCCCGGCGCCGCATCGACGTCCCCTCCGTGCGCGCCGAGCTGCTCCTGGGGTTTGGCGGGACGGATGACGAGGCTTTCGCCGACCATCTCCAGGAAGCCTGCCACGACTTGCACTATTTGCCGCTGCCCAACGCCCGACCCTACAGCTTCGGCGTCGGCCATCTCTGGCGCATCGCCCTGGATTACCCTGGGAGCCCGGTAGCACCCTGCATTCATCGCGCGCCGAGCACGCTTGCGCTGGATCCGCCGCGGCTGCTGCTCATCAGTTGATCCGCGCAGCGCGGGGAAGATATGTCATTCCTTTGGAGTGGACTGAAGATAGAACTTCGCGGCGAACTGCATCTTGAGGTGATGTACGGCTTGGGTGAGATCGGCGTACCTGGCCTTTACCGCCTCGGCGATCCCTCCTGCTTCCAGTCGCTCCGATGTCCGGTGGAACCGCTCGCCCAGCGCCCGATGCTCATCGGTATCGCCGAGTTCGCGGAGAACCTGCCGGACTTCATCCGCTCGGCGGCGGGCTTTCTTCACTTCACGAAGTCCAGAGGCAAAGGTAATCCTGCCAGCCTTGGCTTCCTTGAGCACGCCGCATTCGTATTCTTGGCACTGCTGCGGCCGGTCCCGGTAAATCCGGCAACTCCGATCCTGGCAAAGGGCGGCGCAGGGCTGAGGAAAGCGGGTCACCGGGATCCGGCCTCGCGAAACCTTAACCGGCACACCGAGTTGCTGCAGCCGGCGGGCGTCGTCCCCGGGCTCGAGCTTGACGAAATCGAACAGGGACCCGTCGCAGCACAGGCCGCACGAGAGGCATAGGTCTTCGGCTGAATCCACGGTTACGAAAATCGAGCTACCACCGCCGGATAGCAACCCGGGGTTTGGCGGCCGAAATTTCCCCGGCGTCTACGACGCCTTTCCCTCTCAGAGGGAAAAAATGGCGGGATGGACGGGACTCGAACCCGCGACCTTCTGCGTGACAGGCAGACGCTCTAACCAGCTGAGCTACCACCCCGGATGGGAATGAAGGGTCATGTTCCAAAGTACCGAAGGATCGGTCAAGAGGATTTGGGGACTTAAGGAATTAGGCCGTAAGATACCAAGTCCCCGTCCATTTTCCGCGGACGTCGCCCGGGGCCGCCTTCGAGGGTCATCACGTAAAGCGATGCAGCCCCGCTGCGTGCGTAATCTAACTGTCAATTCCTGACGATGAACCACCAAAAGGCCGCGATCACGGATATCACCGAAACCACCAGTATGGCCCAGCCATACCAAGGCGTCCGGATTTTCGGCTCCCGTGCGAGCGCATCCTGAAATTGCTCTTGGTTCAGCCTGTTTTGCTCGCATGCATCACTGATGAGGGCCGCGAGCTTCGAGAACTCGTTCATCCTGTTGTCGAAGGTCACGGTCCCCTGCGCCGTTCGCAGCTTGAGTGACAAGGTGCCCTTGGCCGCGATTATCGTGCCGACGATCAGGTCGGAGAACGGCACCTCCACCCTCTCGCGGACAGGGTTTCCTATGAAGGCCACGGTGAACGCCAGGTTGCGGAAGGTGACGACTCGTCGCCTCGCATCGAACTCGACCTCCGGTTCATTCGCGCCTCCCTGGCGCGCAACCATGACGCCTTCGTCGCGGGTGAACCCCGCAAGAAGGGTCCCGGCGCCCGCGACCGCCTTCCGATCGGGCGACTCCCAATCCAAACGGGCTGCAAAAGCCTGCGCCGCGACCATCACGAGTCCGGCGCCCCCGACAGCCATCAACAGGAGAAGCGTGTCGTCGCGGACCTTCGCGTCGTAGTTGCGCACCGCCAGTTTCTCCATCCAGCGGTCCGAGGCCTTGAAGTTCGGCAGCTGGTAGGGATTGCGCTTCATCGCCTCGACCGAGGGTGCGACCTCCTTCTGATAGTAGGCATTGTCCTCGGCGGTCTCCTTTTGGACCCAGGCATACTCGCAGAGCCAGACACATCCGAGCGCACCGATCGCGAGCAGGAAGCCCCAGTGGACCCATTTCATCGGGCACTGGAATGCGGACTCGAAGCGCGGGCAGCCTTCATCGCTTGCACAGAATTACCTTCCCGTCGGGCTGCAGCGAAGCAAAACTCAGGCTGCGCCAGGGGGAATTGCACCTTGCGCTGAGAATGGGAAACCCTATCCCCTTCCGTTGGAGTCGTAAGCGGTGGTAGCTCAGCCGGATAGAGCAACGGTTTTCTAAATCGTCGGTCGCGAGTTCGAGTCTCGCCCACCGCGCCAATCCCCCTTCAGCGGGTCGGGTGCGCCCACTCCTCATGCCACTGGGCTGCCTCGCCGGGCAGCCCGTGTCTTAGCAGCTTGGCCTCGATCTCCTTGATCGTGGGCTCCTCGACAAGGTGCCTGGGGTCGCCCGGGAGGTCATGCATGACCTTGCGCGCCAGGGCCCAGCAGGCCCATGCGCGCCACTTCCTCTGCTCCTTGCGGGGCTCGTTCATCCGGTCGGCGTAGTGCTGGAAGTGGATCCTCGGGTTGCCGATGAAGACATCCTTCGGGGTGTGGCGCATGAACCAGACCATCGCGGAATACGGCATCGGCCACGACTTGAGGATCTCCTCGTCGCCCTTCAGGTCCGCGCCCATCGCGCGGTCGAGGCAGAGCATCGCCCTCGCCGCGTACTTCCGCTTCCAGAGCGAGTGCCCGTACTCGAGGCACGCGTCGTAGAACTCCGCGCCCCGGTCGTTTGCGGGAAAGGCGTTCAGCATCTTCCAGTCGAGGCCCGGGCGGGGCGTCGGAAGGTAGGGGCACGTCGGCAGCATGACTCGTTCGGTGCCTGCAAAACCCCCGCCCGTCAATGCGGCTCGACACCCCGGCGTCATTTGCGAGACAAGAAGGCAGCTGAACACACCCTCAGACAACACCGCCCCGAAGGTCGCGATGTGGCGCCGCATGGCGATCTGGCCCCTGGCCTTCGTGCTGCGCGCGTGGTGGAGGACGCTGAGGATGGACATGCCGCAGGCGGACTTGGCCGTCATCACGCAGCGGGGTCATCCGGTCATATTTGCGCTCTGGCACAACAGGCTGTTCGTCACGCCCGAGATCGTCCGTCGCTTCCGGGGAGGCCAGCCGATCAGCGCCCTCATCAGCGCCAGCAAGGACGGATCCTGGCTGGCGGCCCTGTTTGCGGCCGTCGGAATGGACGCGGTCCGGGGCTCGTCCAGCCGCCAGGGCCGCGAGGCCGCCACAGCCCTGGTCGAAGCGGTGCAGGAAGGCCGCGACATCGGCATCACCCCCGACGGGCCGCGTGGTCCCGCCTACGTGATGAAGCCGGGGGCCCTGGTCGTCGGCCGAAGGACCAAGGCTGCGTTCGTCCTTGTCGGCATCGACTTCGACTCCGCCTGGAGGGTCAATAGCTGGGACGGCTTCTACCTGCCTCGGCCGTTCTCCCGCATGCGCATGCGCTTCGAGAACGTGGACATCTCCGCCATGGAGGACACCGACGAGGCCGTCGCCCAGCTGGGCAGGCGGCTCGTTGGGATGAGCCCGGACAGGATCCCCGCCCCGCCTAGAATGAGGGTGTGATCGTGACGGTGTCGCCGGGCGACGCCGTAAAGTTCTCGCCTGAGCTCCAGCCCGAGTCGTTCACGAGGAACTTGAACTGGAAGGGAGCGGTGATCGCCGTGAGCACGATCTCCCACTTGCCGCCGTCGACATTGCCGAGGGAAATGCCCTTGTCCCAGCTGAGCGCCGGCTCGTCGCCACGCACAAAGAGGGAATTGCCGAAGCCCACATCCACGGTCGCGATGATCGTCACCCGCCCACCCTTGGGCTTGGCGACGACGGCCGGCGCCGGCGTTGCGGGAGCCGCGGCCACCTTGATCTTGGGCGCGACGGTCGATTTCTTAGCAGGCGCGGGAGCGGCTGGCTTGGTCGCCGGGGCGGGCGTCTTGGCGGTCTTTATGGTCTTTTTTGGCATGTTTCTGATGGTTTACCCTGGGTATTAAACGGCCCCACGGACTCATTCCCAACATAGCATTTGCAACGCCAATTGGCAAAGCGTCGGGGAATTTCCCAGTCCGCCACCCATTTGCCATTACCCCGTAACAGACAGGGTCTTTTGCAATTATCTGACCTGCAGGGTGTCGCCCTCGAAAACCAATCCCAGAGCGGGAATTGAAACGGCCTTGCGGTTGCCGTCCTTGCGGACAGTCCCGGCTAGCCAGGCATCATATCCCGAGGCCTTTGCGGCTGCCAACGCCGCCTCGGCGGTCCCTGGCGCCACGTACACGGCGAAGCCGATACCCATGTTGAAGGTGGCATAGGCCTCCCTGGGGGCCACGGGGCCCGCCTTCATGAGGAACGAGAAAATCGCGGGATGGGGCCTGGGCACCGTGATCTCGTAGACGAAGGGCTCCTCCAGCCGCATGAGCTTCCTCCAGCCGTGGCCGGTGACGTGGGCCGCGTAGTTGAGCTTGATTCCCCGTTTCTGGCACTCGGCGACGAAGGCGACGTAGAGGGTCGACGGCGCAAGGAGGGCCTCCCCCAGCGTCGTCCCGTCCCCGATTACCGTCGCGTACCTTTCGGGCAGGCTCTCGGCGATCTTGCGGCACAGGGTCAGCCCGTTCGTCTGCACGCCCGAGGAGGCGAGGAAGATGATGGAGTCGCCTGCAGAGACATCGCCCACGATGCGCAGCGACTTGGAGGAGATCTTCCCGATGGCAGAGCCCGCAAGGACGATGGCGTCCTTCTCGACAAGCCCCTTGAGTGCCGGCGTCTCTCCCCCGCCCCAAACGGCTCCCGCCGAGCGGCAGCCCTCCGCGAATCCCTTCACGAGCTCCTGGGCGCGGTTCTCGTCCGAGAACCAGTCCGAGCTCCCCACGGCCGCGTGCATCGCCACCGCAATCGGCAGCGCGCCGCAGGTGATCAGGTCGTTCGCGATCGTCGCCACGGTGTCGATGCCGATGGCCCGGTAGTGGCACGTTCCGCTCTGGGCCTGCACGGCGTCCGCCACGAGGTTCTTGGTACCGAGGCCCTCCTCGACGTGCGCCATGTAGTGGTCCTCGGCCTCGATCAGGTAGCAGCTCTCGCCCCGCACCGTGGCAGGCTCCTTGTAGCCATGCTGGGCCAGGAGGTCGGTCGTCGTGAAGGCCGCCTTCTGGCAGGCCCTCTTGAATGCATCGAGCGGGCCATAATGAACACCTGCGGACTCGTAGGAGAGGGACATGCCTTAGTAGGACCGCCCCTCGTTCTTCTCGTAGTAGTTCACGTAGGCCTGGTTCACGACGCGGTAGCCGCCCTCCGTCGGGTACTTGCCGGAGAAGTACCAGTCGCCCGTGTGGTTGGGGACCGCGGCATGGAGGTTCTCGAGCGTCTGGAAGATGATCTCGATCTCCCCCTGCCACTCGATCTTCGAGGGGCGGACAAGCTTCGATATCCTGGCCGAGATCTCCTCCGGCGTGAACGGCTCGTAGAGGCGGCGGACCGGGTTGACCGAGCTCTTCTTCGCGATCTCGTCGCGGCAGGCGCGGTAGACCTCGGCGAGAAGCTCGCCGCGGCCGCTCTCCTTGAGGAGATCGACGACCGCCTCGAACGCCACGAACTTGCCGATCTCGGACATGTCGATCCCGTAGCAGTCCGGGTAGCGGATCTGAGGCGCCGTCGACACGATGACGATCTTCTTGGGGTTGAGCCTCGCGAGGATCCGCAGGATCGATCGGCGCAGCGTCGTCCCGCGAACGATCGAGTCGTCGACGCAGACAAGGTTGTCCTGGCCCGCGCGCACCGAGCCGTAGGTGATGTCGTACACGTGGCTCGCCAGCTGGTTCCTCATCGACTCCTGGCCGATGAAGGTGCGGATCTTGATGTCCTTGCTGACCACCTTCTCGCCGCGCGGCCAGTTGCGCAGGATGAGCTCGTCGAGGAGGCCCTCCGTCAGTTTGCCCTCGCGGCTCGCCGTCATGATCGCGTCCTTCACCTCGGCGCGGCGCTGCGTGCGCAGCGCCGACATGAGGCCGTAGAACGCCACCTCGGCCGTGTTCGGGATGAAGCTGAAGACGCTGTCGGCCCAGTTGTTGTCGATGGCCTTCAGCACCTGGCCCGCAAGCTTGCCGCCGAGCGCCTGGCGCTCGCGGTAGATATCGACGTCGTTGCCCCGCGAGAAATAGATCCGCTCGAAGGAGCACGAGGCCTTGGGAAGCGCGGGCGTAAACGACTGCTCGACGATCGTGCCGCGGCGCTTGATGACCACCGCGTGGCCGGGCTGCACTTCCTTCACGTCGGAGACCGCCAGGTCGAACACCGTCATGAGGGGCGCCCGCTCCGAGGCGAACGCCACGACCTCGTCGTTCTGGAACCAGTGGCAGGGGCGGATACCGGAGGGATCCCGCGCCACGAAGGAGTCGCCGTTGCCGACGAGCCCGCAGAGCACGTAGCCGCCGTCCCAGTTCGCGGAGGCGCGGGAGAGGACGCGGACCAGGTCCAGGTCCTCGCTGATCCGGCGGGAGAGCTCCTCGCCCGCCAGGTTCTTCGTGCGGAGGTAGCGGTAGATGTCCTCATGCTCCTCATCCAGGAAGAACCCGATCTTCTCAAGGATCGCCTGGGTGTCGGTCGCGAACACCGGGTGCTGGCCGATGCCGATCAGGGACTGGTTCAGGTCCGCCGTGTTCGTCAGGTTGAAGTTGCCGCAAAGGGCCAGGTTTCGAGTCGCCCAGGGGCTGCGCCTGAAATAGGGGTGGCAGGCGCTGAGGTTATAGCCGCCGCTCGTCCCGTACCGCAGGTGCCCAAGGAAGAGCTCGCCGCCGAAGTCGAAGTTCTTCTTCACCGTCTCCGGGAATTCCGGGTGGATGACGCCCGAGGCCACCTTGTCGTTATACTGGCCGAGGAGCTCCTTGAAGATGCGGTCCAGCGGGTTGGACTTCACGTTGCGCTCGCGGAACATGAAGGGCTCGCCCGCGGGCACATCGAGCTTAACGCAGGCGACGCCCGCCCCGTCCTGGCCGCGGTTGTGCTGCTTCTCCATGAGGAGGAAGAGCTTGGTGAAGCCCCAGAGCGGCGTGCCGTACTTTTCCTGGTAATAGGAAAGGGGCTTCAGGAGGCGGACGACGGCGACGCCGCACTCATGGGATACGAAATCGCTCATGGGCTTTGGTTCAGGCGATGCCGGGACGCTTCATCGCCGACTCTATACTCGTCTCCCAGCCCATTCGCAACCCGCCGACGTCCCATTCCACGGGCCCCCGGGCGGTCCTGACGGAGAGTGAGGGCGTCTCGGTGACAGTCCCGATGTCGTCCGCGGGAACGCCCGCGGCCTTGGCGGCCGCGATCAAAGCCTGGGTGTCCTCGGGGGCCACGGCGACAACGACCCGTCCCTGGCTCTCGCCAAAGAGGAGTGCGTCCAGGCGCGGGGCCGGCAGCACGGACAGGTCGACCGAGGCACCGAGACGGCCTGCGCCAAAGAGCATCTCGGCCACGGCGACCAGGAGGCCGCCCTCGCTCAGGTCGTGGGCCGCGCCAACCCTGCCGGAGCGGATCTGCGACAGGAGGAAGTCCTGGAGCTTCTTCTCCGCCCCGAGGTCGACCGCCGGCGCGTCGCCCGTCTTGAGCCCGTGGATCGTCCCCAGGAACTGGCTGCCGCCGAGCTCGTGCGGGGCGCCGCCAAGGAGCACGAGGTGAAGGCCGGCCGCCTTTACGAACTGGCGGGTGATATGCTCCTCCTTCTCGATGAAACCGACGACCGACACGGTCGGCGTCGGGTCGATCGCGCCCTCCGGCGACTCGTTGTAGAGGGACACGTTGCCGCCGACAACCGGCACGTCGAAGAAGCGGCACGCCTCGGCCAGGCCGGACACGCATTCCTTGAGCTGGTAGAAATTCTCGGGCTTGTACGGATTGCCGAAGTTCAGGTTGTCCGTCATCGCAAGCGGCGTCGCCCCGGAGCAGACGAGGTTCCGAAGGCATTCCACCATCGCGATGAGCGCGCCGCGCTTCGGGTTCAGGTAGCAGTACCGCCCGTTGCAGTCGTTGCTGATCGCGATGAACTTCTCGGTGTTGCCGAGCTTCAGGCGAACGACGGCGGAGTCGCTGCCGGGAAGGACGACCGTGCCGTGCTGCACCATGTGGTCGTACTGGCGGTAGATCCAGCGCTTGGAGGCGATGGTCGGGTGCGAGAGGAGGCGGGGCAGCGCGGCCTTGGCGCCCGCGAGGTCAAGATCAGGAAGCGACGAGCCGTGCGGCGTCCAGGATGCCGTCGCATCGAGGTAGGCGGGCCTCTTCGAGTCGCGGTGGTAGACCGGGGCGTTGTCCGTCAGGGCGCCGGCCGGGATGTCGGCCACGACGATCCCGTGCTGCGTCACCACCATGCGGCCCGTGTCCGTGACGGTGCCGACAAGCGCGGCGTGAAGGTCCCACTTGGCGAAGACCTGCTCAATCTCGCTCTCCCTGCCCTTCTGCACGATGACCAGCATGCGCTCCTGCGACTCGGAAAGCATGATCTCGTAGGAGTTCATCCCCGACTCGCGCTGGGGCACCTGGTCGAGCTCGATCTCGATGCCGGCGCCGCCGCGGCTCGCGGTCTCGCAGGTCGAGCACGTGAGGCCCGCGGCACCCATGTCCTGGATGCCGACGACGAGACCCGGGATGGCCATCATCTCGAGGCAGGCCTCGATGAGCAGCTTCTCCATGAAGGGATCGCCCTTCTGCACCGCGGGACGGTCGGCCGAGCTCTCGGCACTCAGCTCCTTCGAGGCGAAGGCCGCGCCGCCCAGGCCGTCACGGCCCGTCGCCGCGCCCACATAGTAGACCGGATTGCCCAGGCCCTTCGCCGCGCCGCGGCGGATCTGGTCGTGGCGCAGCGTGCCGAGGCAAAGCGCGTTCACGAGCGGGTTGCCCTCGTACGAGCGGTCGAAATACACGTCACCGCCCACCGTCGGCACGCCGACGCAGTTGCCGTAGTGTGCGATGCCGGCCACCACGCCGCGCAGGAGGCGCTTGGTCGTGGGCGACTCGAGCTCGCCGAAGCGAAGCGAGTTCGTCAGGAGGACGGGGCGCGCGCCCATCGTGAAGATGTCGCGGATGATCCCGCCTACCCCTGTCGCCGCGCCCTCGAAGGGCTCGATCGCGCTCGGGTGGTTGTGGGACTCGATCTTGAAGGCGATGGCCCAGCCGTCGCCGACGTCGATGATGCCGGCGTTCTCCTCGCCGGCCTTGACGAGCACGCGGCCGAAATTCTCCGTGGCGCCGACCTTCTCGGTCGGGAAGCCCTTCAGAAGCGGGCGCGTGTTCTTGTAGGAGCAGTGCTCACACCACATGACCGAGAAGATCCCCAGCTCGGTCAGCGTCGGGACGCGGCCCAGGTGGGCGCACACCTGCTCGTACTCCTCGGGCCGCAGCCCGTGCTTCTTCACGAGCTCCGGCGTGATGGCCTGGTTGAGGACGGGGTCTGGATTCGCCGGCAGCGGCACACTCTTCATGCGCTTTTTCTCACGAGGTCCGGATACCGGACCGAAAGGACGGCACGCGCCACCGCGATGCCATCGCTGCTGGGATGGAACCTCTCGAATGCGCGGTCGGGATGCGGCATCATCCCGAAGACGTTGCCCTCCTCGTTCCGGATCCCCGCGATGCCGCCCATGGAGCCGTTCGGGTTGTCCACGTAGCGCATGAGGATCTGGCCGTTGGCCTCGAGCTGGGCCTTGCCCGCGTCGTCGATCCGGTAGTTGCCCTCGCCGTGCGCGATCGGAAGGCGGATGCGCCTGCCCAGGACCCGGGTGTTGAACGCGGTGCCGGCGTCCTCGACCGCGAGGTCGCAGGTCACGCACCGGAACTCGAGGCAGCTGTTGCGGATCAGGGCGCCCGGAAGCATCCCGGCCTCGCAGAGGATCTGGAAGCCGTTGCAGATGCCGAGGACGAGGCCGCCCTTTTCCGAAAAATCCTTAACGGCGCCCATGATGGGCGAGAACCGCGCGATGGCGCCGCAGCGAAGGTAATCGCCGTAGGAAAAGCCGCCGGGAACGACGACCAGGTCCGCGTCGCCGAGCTTGGTCTCCTTGTGCCAGACGAACCGCGTCGGCAGGTCCAGCCCGGTCGCGAAGAGCTGGAAGGCATCCTGGTCGCAATTCGAGCCGGGAAATTGCACCACCGCGATGTTCATGGGGGCACCCCTCACTTACCGGCTATCTCGTAGTGGTAGTCCTCGATCACCGGATTGCTCAGGAGATCGCGGCACAGCTTGTCGATCTGCGCCCGGAAGTCGGGCGTGTCCGCCTCGTCGAGCTCAAGCTCGACCACCTTGCCCACCCTCGTGCCCTTAAGGCCCTTCAGGCCAAGGCTCTCCAGCGCGTGGCCAACGGCCACTCCCTGGGGGTCCAGGACGTTCTTCTTGGGTGTTACGAATACTTTGATCTTCACGGACCGTTAAAGGGAAACCATGACGCCGTGAATCCCCCACCGGTCAAGGAATTTGCCCCAAATATCGTGTCATTTTGCCCGATTCCTCGGATGAAACTTCGCGTGCTGGTCCAGGAGGCGTTTTCCCTCCACCGCGGTGTAGATCTGCGTCGTCGAGATGCTCGCGTGGCCGAGCATTTCCTGGATCGCGCGCAGGTCCGCGCCGCCCGTCAGGAGGTGGGTCGCGAAGGAGTGCCTGAGGAGATGGGGCTTCACGTTCTTCGTGATGCCCGCACGCCTGGCGTGCTTCTTCACGATGCCCCAGAGCCCCACGCGGGAGAGCGAGGTCCCGCGGCTGTTCAGGAATAACTCGCTCTTGGTCTTCGGCTTCACGAAGTGGGGCCTCCCGGAGGCGACCCATGTCGCGATGGCAGCCTGGGCCCGGGAGCCCATGGGGACGATCCGCTCCTTGGAGCCCTTGCCAAATACCCGCGCCAGGCCGCCCTCAAGGTCGACCTGCTGGAGCGTGAGGGACGCGAGCTCGGACACGCGCAGGCCGCTTGAGTAGAAGAGCTCAAGAAGCGCCCGGTCCCGGAGCGACGCCGGGTCCCCGCCGGAAGGCGACGCGAGCAGCTTGCCGATCTCCTGCTCCGACAGGGTCTCCGGCAGCCTGCGGCCGGCCCTCGGGCTGGCGATCAGCTCGGTAAAGTCGTCCAGCCTCACCCGCTCCCGCACGAGGAAGCGGGCGAACATCCGAAGCGCCGTTATCCGGCGCGCCTGGCTCGAGCGGGCGCCGCGGCTGAGGGAATGGACCCAGGCCTCGGCGTCCTCCGGCGTCACGGAGCGCCAGTTGGTGACGCGCCGCTTGGCCAGGAAAAGCGAAGCCTGCTTCAGGTCGCGCTCGTAGCTCTGGATCGTGTTCCTCGAGAGGTTCCTCTCGAGAGCAAGGTACGCAAGGTATGCGTCGATGTCGGACGCAAAGTCGCTTGCCTGCATGGGGCCTTCCGGCCGGCCTTAGTAGCGGCGGCGGGGCGGCGGGGCGGGTGATCCGCCCTGCTCCTTCATCCTGAAGGTGATCCGCGCCTTCTCCAGGTCGTACGGGCTCATCTCCATCTTCACGGTGTCGCCTGCGGCGATCTTTATGAAATTCTTCCTGAGCTTGCCCGATATGTGGGCCAGCACCACGTGGCCCGGGCTCTTCAGCAGCTCGACCTTGAACATCGTGCCTGGCAGCACCGCCACGACCTTGCCCTCGACTTCTATCGCGTCGTTATCGGGCATGGGCTGAGGTGCGGGTCATCGTTCGGGAGGTGAGGGTCTGCAAGTGGACAGTCTAAAGGCGAAATTGAGCCCTTAGAGTCAAGGATTTACAGCTCGGGACCCGGCGAGGACGCAGGTTCAGGAGCCCGCCTTCAGCCCCAGCTGCGTCCTCATGAACTCCTTGACGTTCGCCGGCACGAACAGGGGCTTGAGGACCACGTGGGTCGTCCCGTCCTTCAGCTTGGCCGTGAACTTGTAGATCCTGACCGAGTTTTCGACCGTAAGTATCCAGTTCACGTGGTCGTCCTGCGGGGCGAAGGGCTTGCTGACAACGCCCCAGACGTTGTTCTTAACGATCTTCGCGTTCTTGTCCTCGTAGATCGTCTGCTTCGGGGAGTCGGTGACGTCCTCGACCAGGATCCCGTTGAGCTCCGCGCCCGGCGCAAACTCGACGATCATCGAGAAGGTGATCTCCTTCGGCTTGTCCTTCGCCACGTCCCAGGGCGAGAACTGGAACACCTTGACCGTCATCGTCCCGTCCGTGGCCGGACCGGCGGCGGTGTTGAGCGGCACATCCAGCTTGTCGCCATCGGCGGTCACGACGGAGAGGGAGATGTTGGGCTGCATGACGCAGCCCGCCCCGGCCAGGAGGACGAGCGAGATGGCGATCGCCAGGGTGCGAGGGATGAACCGCGGGTGCATTACTCCTCTCGGAAACAGGGGCATCCCTAAAGTTCCCTCGCCGTTTCGCGAACGGCAAGCCGCAATCTCTCTTGTTTCGCCTCCGGATCCCTCCATCAGTCCGTCGCGTGGAGCCGGGCCTTGATGCTGCGCGAGCCGTGCCCTGTCGAGATCACGATCCCGAGCGGGTGCTTCGAGGGTATCCCGCCGTCCACCTCGTTGACGCTGGCGATGCCCGCGAGCTGGACCTTCCAGTTCTTGGCCGTGCCGTCGAGCGAAGCCTCGATGGTGCGGCCTTTGCGGCGAACGGTGAGCGTCGCGACCGTCTTTCCCTTCAGGTCGGTGACGGAGGCCGTCGCCTCCCTGCCGTCGTCAAGCGCGTAGACACGGAAGGTCACGCGGTCCGAGTAGTTGTAGTCCGGCTTCGAGTCGACCGAGCCGAATGCGATCACGCGGTTCGCGCGCGCGAGGAGCGGCATCCCGAGGAAGCCGTACTTCTCGTGGTGCCAGCGGCCGCCCTCCTTTACCTCACCCGTCGTGATGTGCGTCCATTTTCCGTCCGGCAGGTAGTAGTCGACGCTGCCATCCTCCATGAAGACGGGCGCCACGAGCAGCGAGTCGCCGAGCATGTACTGGCGCTCAAGCGTGTCGCTCGCGGGGCTGTCCGGGAACTCGATTATCATGGCGCGCATGACGGGCCAGCCGTTTTCGTGGGCCTCGACGGCCTTCGAGAAGAGATACGGCATCATGCTGCATTTCAGCTTCGTGAAGAAGCGCAGTACGTCGCACGCCTCGTCGTCATAGTTCCACGGCACGCGGTAGGAGGAGCTGCCGTGGAGCCTGCTGTGGGAGGACATGAGGCCGAAGGCGATCCAGCGCTTGTAGACCGCGACCGGGGGCGTGCCCTCGAAGCCGCCGATGTCGTGGCTCCAGAAGCCGAAGCCGCACATGCCGAGAGAGAGGCCGCCCCTCAGGCTCTCCGCCATGGACTCGAAGGTCGACTGGCAGTCACCGCCCCAGTGGACGGGCAGCCTCTGGCCCGAGGCGTGCGACGAGCGGGCGAAGACGAGGGCCTCGCCCTTGCCGCGCTCCTCCTCCAGCAGCTCGAACACCGCCTCGTTGTAGAGGATCGAGTAGTGGTTGTGCATCTTCACCGGGTCGGACCCGTCGAAGTACACGACATCCGTCGGGATGCGCTCGCCGAAGTCCGACTTGAAGGCGTCGACGCCCATCTTCGCCAGCCGGCGCAGCTGGGACTGGAACCAGGCCTTGGCCGCGGGGTTCGTGAAGTCCACGACCGCCATGCCGGGCTGCCACATGTCCCACTGCCAGACGCTGCCGTCCCCGCGCTTCAGGAAGTATCCCTTTCCCGCGCCCTCGGCGAAGAGCGTCGAGCGCTGCGCGATGTAGGGGTTGATCCAGAGGCACACATGAAGGCCGCGCGCATGGAGGCGCTTGAGCATGCCGGCGGGATCCGGGAACACGCGGTCGTCCCACTCGAAGTTGCACCAGTCAAACTCGCGCATCCAGAAGCAGTCGAAGTGGAAGACACTGAGCGGAAGGTCGCGCGACTTCATGCCCTCGATGAACGACGTGGCCGTCTTCTCGTCGTAGCTCGTCGTGAAGGAGGTCGTGAGCCAGAGGCCGAACGACCAGGCCGGCGGGAGCGCCGGCCTGCCGGTCAGCGCCGTCAGCCTCGAAAGGATGGCCTTCGGGTCGGGCCCGTTGATGACAAAGTACTCGAGGCTCTCGCCCTTGATGCTGAACTGGACGCGCGCCAGCTTCTCGCTCGCGACCTCGAAGGAGACGGGGCCCGTCTCGTTCACGAGGACGCCGTAGCCGCGGTTCGTCATGTAGAAGGGAACGGACTTGTAGGCCTGGTCGCTGCTCGTCCCGCCGTCCATGTTCCAGTTCTCGACCACCTGGCCGTTCTTCACGAAGGCCGTGAACCGCTCGCCAAGCCCGTAGACGCACTCGCCCACCCCGAGCGTCAGCTGCTCGTGCACGAAGTTGCCGTGGCCCGGCCACTCGATATACCCCATGCACTTCGAGATGCTGCTCGTGAGTGTCTTGTCGCCCGACTGGAAGGAGACGCCCCACGCCTTGCCGCGCAGCACGTGCGCCGAGAGGCTGCCTGACTTCAGGATAGCCTCCTCGTCCGTCACCTTGATCGAGACCTTGGGCTTCTTCTCCGGGTACAGCGGGATGTGCGGGCCGGTGTCGGCCGCTCCGGTGAAGTGCTCGATGCGCACGCGGATGACATCCGTCATCGGCGAGTCGATCCTGACCGTGAGGAGCGGCCCCTGGAGGGTGTCTCCCCTGTGGCGGATCGGGCGGACCGGGGCGTGGAACACGAGGCCCCTGCCGCTTACCGCGGCGTCGTGAGCCTCCGCGGGATAATGGGCCGTCACGCCCTTCTGGAGGAGCCAGTTTCCGTCTGTGAATTTCATTGGAGCGGGGGGACTCTGCAGCGGCGGCACGTGCCGGCCAATCCCCTGAATCGCACCCGGATCGGAGGGTTTCAATTCCCAATTTTACAAGGCGCGAAATACCGAGGGTTTGCCCCCTACCCCGAATTCGGATTCATCGCTTCCCGTGGCCGAGACAATCCCATGCCCGTTCGACAAGCTCTTCCCGTCGCAGCTGACGCGGGACGACGACTTCTTCATGAGCCTGGCCTACAACCACGCGGTCGACGCGTGGCGCGAGGACGAGGTGCCCATCGGCGCCGTCATCGTGGTGGCGGGCGAGGTGATCGGCGCGGCCCACAACCAGGTCGAGGGCGCGCACGACCCGACCGCGCACGCCGAGATGCTCGCGATCACCCAGGCCGCGTCCAAGATCGGCGACTGGAGGCTCGAGCACGCGACCGTCTATGTGACCAAGGAGCCCTGCCCGATGTGCTCGGGCGCCATGGTCATGTCGCGCGTGAAGCGCGTCTGCTACGCCGTCCCGGACCCCAAGATGGGATGCCTGGGCGGCGCCACGAACCTGAACGACCTGCCCCGCTCGAACCACCACTTCGAGGTCACGGCCGGCGGCGTCCTTGAGGACGAGTGCCGGGAGCTGCTCCAATCCTTCTTTCGCCTCAAGCGCAGGGAACCGGACGCCCCATAGGCGAGTCGGTCGTTCCTCAGCGTCATAACCTCCAACCGAGTTGACGCATGCAAATAGCACGATAACCCTGTATTCACCATGGCCTACGAACTTCCGAAACTCCCCTACGCCTACGACGCGCTGGTTCCCCACATCGATGCAAAGACGATGGAGATCCACTACTCCAAGCATCACCAGGCTTACATCACGAACGCGAACAAGCTCCTGGCCGACCACCCAGCCCTCGCGGCCCTTGACGTCAACAGCCTGATCGCCGACCTCTCCGTGGTGCCAGAGGGCATCCGCGCCGGTGTCCGCAACAACGCGGGCGGCCACAGCAACCATTCCTTCTTCTGGACGATCCTGGACACACCCAAGGGTGGCACGCCGGGCGGCCCGCTCGGCGCCTCGATCGACGCGACCTTCGGCTCATTCGACAAGTTCAAGGAGGAGTTCGCCAAGGCCGCGACGACCCGCTTCGGCTCGGGCTGGGCCTGGCTCTACGTGACGGCCGACAAGAAGCTCGCGATCGGATCGACGGCCAACCAGGACAGCCCGCTCATGGGCAAGGCCGTTGCCGGCATCGAGGGCAAGCCCGTCATCGGTCTCGATGTCTGGGAGCACGCCTACTACCTCAATTACCAGAATCGCCGCCCGGACTACATCACGGCGTTCTGGCACGTCGTGAACTGGGACCAGGCCGCCGCGAACTTCGCGTCCGCCTCCGCGTAAGGACCCCTAGCGGGACCAGACGCTCGCCTGCCGCGCGGGCCCGAAGCTGATCGGGCTCACCGGGACGCTCTTGCCCGTCTCTGTGTCGAGGATGCAGACGACGCTGCTCGAGGCCGTCCTCGCCGTGTAGACCAGGTGGCGGCCATCCGGCAGCCACGAGGGCTCGATGCCGTCGAAGGGGGCCTTCGACACCTGCTCGCCGTGCTCGGTGGACAAATCGAGGACGCCGATCTGGTAGTTGCGGCCCACCTTCATCGTGTAGGCGACCTTGTTGGGAGAGGTGCGGCTCCAGTCGGGCTCCGCGCAGTAGCTGCTGGTGTCAAAGGAGACGCGGTGGGGCGAACCGCCCGAGGCCGACATGACATAGAGCTGGGGGCCGGGCTGCATGGCGAAGATCAGGCGCGAGCCGTCGGGCGACCAGCAGGGGGAGGCCTTCGTCGTGTCGGAGTGGGTCTTCCTGGAGACCCCGCGGCCCTCGGCGTTGCTGACGTAGATCTCGGGCTCGCCCTCGCCTGAGAGCACCATCGCGACCTGCCCGCCGCTCGGGCTGAAGCGCGCGCCGCTGTTCGTGCCCTTGAAGCTCACGAACGTGGTCCTCGAGTAGTTGTTCAGGTTGATCTTGAAGATGTCCGGGAAGCCCGAGCGAAAGAAGCTCGTGTAGATGATCTCCTCCCCGTCCGGGGACCAGCGCGGCGTCATGGCGATCGCGCGGTCGTGGGTGATCTGCTTCACGTCCCCGAAGAATAGGTCGGAGGTGTAGATCTCCTCGTGGCCCGTGCGGTCGCCGATGAAAGTCAATCTCGAGCTGAAGTACCCTCGAAGCCCAAGACCGTTCGTCTTCGCCACCGCGACGTCGGCCGCGGCGAAGAAGGCCTCGCGGATCGTCGAGCCCGAGGTGACCTCGGAGCTCACGGGCTCGCCTCCGAAGCCGCGCAGGATGTCGACACGCACGGCCGAGCTGCCCGCGGGGGCGAACTTGATGTCGTAGATGAAGCCCGAGGCCACGATGTGATAGCGCCCGTGGGACCCGAATGCCTTAAGGGCCAGGTTGTTCAGCTCCTGGGTGGAGCCGGAGACGCGCACGGGGATCGTGCGATTGTCGGCCTCCACCTCCACGGTGCCGATGTCGCGTTGCGCGCAGAGCGGCGAGGCGACGAGGAGTGCGAGGGCGAGAAATTGGGTGAGTCTCTGCATGTTGTGTGTCTTCTTGTACTCATTTCTATTTGCGCGCCCGTGCCGCTTAACAATCTTATTTGCGTGGTGACCTCTGAACAAATCACGGAACAACTTCGCAAGGTGAAGTACCCCGGCTTCAGCCGGGACATCGTCTCCTTCGGCCTCGTCAAGGCCACCCACTTCGAGGACGGGGTCGCGCGTGTCTCCATGGTGATCGCGACCAGCGATCCCCGGGTCCCGAAGCAGCTGAAGGACGACACCGAGAGGGCCCTCCTGGAACTGCCGGGAGTCACGAAGGCCGTTGTCGAGCTGGCCGTACAGGCCGCCAAGGCCCCTGCGGCGCCGGCCGGCAAGCCGGGCGCCAAGCCCGGCGCCTCAAGCGGCGTCCGCCATGCGGTCGCCATCGCCTCCGGCAAGGGCGGCGTGGGCAAGAGCACCTTCGCGGTCAACCTGGCCTGCAGCCTGGCCCAGGTCCTCACGGCCCAGGGCCGGCCCGGCAAGGTTGGCTTGATGGACATCGACATCTACGGGCCCAGCGTCCCCCTCATGATGGGACTCAAGGGCAGGCCCGAGGTCGAGGGCGAGGGACAGGACTCGATGCTGATCCCGATGGAGCGCCACGGCGTGAAGGTGATGAGCATGGGCTTCCTCGTGGACGAGAACACCCCCGTCGTCTGGCGCGGGCCGATGGTCATGAAGACGGTCCAGCAGTTCGTCCAGAACGTGAAGTGGGGGGAGCTGGATGTCCTCCTGGTCGACCTTCCTCCCGGAACGGGCGACGCCCAGCTGTCGCTCGTGCAGACGCTCCCGCTCGACGGCGCCGTCATTGTCACGACACCCCAGCCGGCCGCGACCCAGGTCGCTCTGAAGGGTGGCCTCATGTTCCAGAAGGTGAACGTGCCCATCCTCGGCGTCGCAGAGAACATGAGCTACTTCCTCGATCCCTCCGGCGTGAAACACCAGATCTTCGGCCACGGTGGCGGCATCGTGACTTCCGAGAGGCTGGCGACCGTGCTCCTCGGACAGGTGCCGCTCCTTCCCGCGATCCGCGAGGGCGGCGACAGGGGCGAGCCGATCGTGGTTTCCGACAAATCCGGCGCGGCCGCCTCGGTCTTCAGGGGAATCGCCGAGGCGCTCTTGGCTATGCTTGAAAAAGCACCGTCAAGACCAATGTAACGGGCCCGCTAAATTGCAGGCATTGACAGGAACCAACGCGTTGACCACATCCTTCCCTCCGCTTCTGGCCCGCTGAATGACTTCTCCCTCCAAAGAGCCTGCGACCGCCTCGTCCCGCGAGTTCGTCAAGCAGTCCAGCCTTTACCAGGAGTTCCTGGCCGAGCGTGAGGAAATCCTGAAGCACAAGTGGCTCGAGTCCGAGCGCCTGGGCTATGACATAGGTTTCGAGCGGGCGCTCCTGGACTGGATCCGCAAGCACCGCGAGGGCTGGCGCGCAGCGCGCCGCCAGCACCTGGCGCCCCCGGCGAACTCCTCGGCGTCGCCGTTCACGGCGGCCCCGGGAAACAAGCAGGCCTAAGGGCCCGCTTGCGCAAGTAGCTTTACTTAATCTCCTTGTGAAGCGTGTGGCGCTTCAGGTGGGGATTGTACTTCTTCTTCTCGATGCGCTCCGTGACGGTCTTCTTGTTGCGCCTCGTGAGGTAGCGGGAAACGGGTTTGCCCTCTTTGCGGGCCTCTGTGCATTCCAGTGTTACGACTTCTTGCATGATATTTAAGCGGTTGAAGGGTCAGAAGTAACCGGATGGCGCCTGCGCGCAACCCCAAAGTTGGGGCGAAAGGGCCGCCCTAGCGGCGTTTCTCGGAGAGGGGCAGCATGACCCCACGCCTGAATAACGTCACCTGGCCCGTGCTGGACGAGACCGCGATCGCGATGCAGTTGGCGGCGACGCTGATGGCCGCCGCGGCCGCATGGCGGCTGCCGAGCCCGCTCGGGAGGGGAAGACTGCTGCCGGGCGCCTGGACCAGGCTCCCCGCGGCCTCGACGACGCCGTTGCCGCGGATCACGAAGGCCCCGTCAATCGACGAGAACTCCTTCACCGTCTCGTCCATGAAGGGGTTAAGGATGTTCCGGTCCTCCTCCTTGTAGCCATAGAACGGGTTCATGACGAGGGGCTTGGTATACTCCTCGACCTTGTTCGTGTCGCCGACGACGAAGAGGCACCCTACGGGGCGCCCTTCCCTGCCCTCGACCGCGAGCTCGGTCGCTACCGCCAGCACGCGCTCCAGCACCTCGGGCTTCACGTCGTCCGGCAGGAGGTCCGTGGCCGATCCCGCGAGCAGCGTCTGGAACTCGCGCTCGATCTCGGCCACGACGATCGTGTCGAACTGGTTGCTGCCGGCGATCCCGCCCACGCAGCAGATGCGGTCGTTGAAGGAGATGATGCCGCGCGTGAGGGCGACGAGGAGCGCGCTCCTGAGCTGCGCCATCCTGTGGTTCGAGAAGGAGCGGACCTGGATCGTGTCCGTGAACTCCCCCTCCTCGCCGTCGATCTCGATCGGGTTCCTCGTGACAAGGATCGTCTTCTTCTTGGCCTTGAGCATGCCGGGCTCGAGCCCGCCTATCACGGTGTCGCCAAAGACGAGCGTCGCGCTGCAGCCGGCGCCCTTGGCAACCAGCTCAGCCTGCCGGAACATGAGCTTGTTCACCCGGTTCTGCTGAGCCTGGATCGGGCGGATGCCGCCGAAGCCACCAAGGAGGCGCTCGTAGAGGGTGTCGAGGTCCGGCGCCTTGACGAAGCTGTCGACCAGCTCCTGCTCGCGGACCAGGCGGCCGATGGAGGCCAGGACCTGGAGCGTGTCGCGGGCGGACTCGCCGGCGATCAGCATGACGATCAAGTGCACCCGCTCGCCGGACATCGCGCCCTGGTGGCTGATGCCGGCGCGGCTGCGGCCGATCGCGAGGATGTAGCGGCGGGACGAGCGCACCCTGACGTGGGGAAGCGCGACGCCAAGCCCCAAGTACGTCGTCATCGAGGCCTCGCGGGCCAGGAGTCCCTTCAGGACCTGCTCGCGCTTCATGTCCGGGAACCTGGCGATGCTCACGTCCAGGAGCTCCTCGAGCGCGGCGTCGAGCGTCTGGCTCTGCAGGTCGATAATCCGGCTGCGAGCGATGATCTTGTCCAGCCGCATGACGGGACGGGATCCTAACGCTCCCACTCCAGGGCGCCCTTCTTGACCTCGTAGAGCAGGCCAAGGACAAGGACGAACATGAAGAAGAGCATCGGCCAGAGGATGGCGATGTGCTCGTGCAGGAACTCCCGGTAGATCATCACCCAGGGCACGAGGATCACGATCTCCAGGTCGAAGAGCATGAACAGGAGCGCGGTGACGAAGAACTTCACCGAGAAGCGGGTGTGCACAACGCCCTCGCCGGGCATGCCGCACTCGTAGGCGGAGTCCTTGATCGAGGTGTGCTTCGAGCGCTGGCCCAGGAGGTGGCTGGCGCCGATGATCACGAACGTTATCCCGGCCGCGAGGACCGCCTGGATCAGGAAGGGAAGATATGCCGCCGAAGTCATCTGGGAGGAAAAAGCGTGCCTAGCCGCCGTGGCCGATACAAGCGCTTTGTAAAAGGAGAGCCCTATTGGACGTCGATCATCTTCACATCCTTGATGAGCGTCGAGCCGACGCCGAGCGTCTCGGCGAACTCGAGCGTGCGGATCTCCTCGGAGATCGGCTCGAAACCCTCGTGCCTGCGCCAGTAATTGATCTTCGCGCGCATGAGGGAGTCCAACATGACCGGGTCGGTGCCAAGCCAGAGGAGCGGCTCAGACTTCGTGTAGAGGGAGTTGAAGAACGGCCCGCCGATGAACTGGTAGGTCTCGAGGCTCACGAGCGTGAACTTCCATGTCTGCAGCAACTCGGGCGTGGCGCTCATCTCCGCGACCGCGGCCGGCGCCGTGGCCGGCGAGCGGAAGAAGCGCGCGGTGTTCGACGCGTTCCAGAGTGTCGCGTTCACGAGCGCGCCGTTGACGCCCAGCACCTGGTGGTCGGTGTATACCGGCATGTTGATCCAGAAGTCCGCGTCGAGGAAGAGGGGCGTCGCGAGGAAGCTCTTTCGGTCGGCATCCTTCGTCGAGCTGTTGGAGACGCCCTCGGTCTGGTGGGCCGCGAAGATCGGGTCAAAGCGCTCGGGCAGCGGGCTGTCGTAGAACCACACCGGGTCGTAGTAGCGGTTGGATTCCAGGACGAAGACGGGGTTGCCCTTGAACTGCGTCTCGCCGGTCACGAGGGACGGCAGGTAGCCCGTCATGCGCAGGCGCAGCTGGTTAAGGCCCAGGAGGAAGATGTTCTGGTTCGCGTAGCCGCGCCTCTCGAGGGAGGCGATCACGCCCTTCACGAGGCCGGTCGGGGTCGCGAGGCCCGGGCCGGAGTCGGAATAGATCTTAAGGCCCACCTTCTTCTTGGCGCCCGGGGTTATCGGCTTGCCGGTCGCCTTCTCGTAGGCGGCGATCAGGTGCTCCACCTGCGCCTCGTAGTCCTTGTCGCTGAAGTCGGTCAGGTGCGCCTGCCAGACAGGCTCCTTCGGCAGCATCTTGGACTCCGGGGTGAACTCGGCGCTGCAAAAGGACGCCCCGAGCGGCCCAAGAGCCGCCACCAGGGCCGCAATTCGTAAAATTCGCATGTTGTGTAAGAGGGTTTGTCGCCTGCGCCGGGACAAAGTTTCCTTTTATCAGGGACTTTGGAGCCAATGGCGGTCCGGGACCTTGACAGCCCGCCGGTGCGGTTGAAAGTGGATTCTTGTCCCGCGAGGAAGGTCCAGTTGACTGCACCGCGCGCAGTCCATGCCCGTAATCAAACCCAGCTGTATTCGCGACCTGAAGCTTCGCGTCAACCTGGCCGACGTCGTGTCCCGCGTCGTGGCCCTGAAAAAGGCCGGCGGGGCGAAGCTGAAGGGCCTTTGCCCCTTCCACAACGAGAAGACGCCCTCCTTCAACGTCGACTCGGAGAAGGGCTACTACAAGTGCTTCGGCTGCGGCAAGGCGGGGGACGCGATCACCTTCGTGCGCGAGACGGAGCAGCTCTCCTTCACCGAGGCCATCGAGGCCCTGGGCCAGCGCTTCGGGATCGCGATCGAGTACGAGGAGGGCTCGGGCCCCTCGAAGGAGGAGCGCTCGCTGCGCCAGGAACTCTTCGACCTCCACGAGGAGGCGGCGACGCACTTCCACGACGCCTTCAAGGCCTCGGCGCCCGCGGGCGACTTCATGCGCGCCTACTGGGTGAACGACCGCCGCTTCAGCCTGGAGCTGGCCGAGGAGTTCAAGATCGGCGTCGCCGCCTCCGACGGCGGCGGCCTGGGAGCCGCGATCGCCAGGAAGCGCTACTCGGAGGACGCGCTTCGCCAGTGCGGGCTCTTCTTCATCCGGGACGACGCCATGATCACCGTCGGGGCGCTCCGGTCCCGCTTCCGCGGGCGCCTCATGATCCCCATCCGCGACCACCAGGGCCGCGTCGTGGCGTTCACGGCCAGGCAGACCAAGCTGACGCCGGACGACGATCCGGCGAAGGAGGCGAAGTACGTCAATTCCCCTGAGACACCCATCTTCACGAAGGGCCACCTCCTCTTCAACCTGGACCGGGCCAGCAAGGCCGTGGGGGACGGGAAGCCCTTCGTCATGGTCGAGGGACAGCTGGACGCGCTGCGCTGCTGGTCGGTGGGACTCAAGACCGCGGTCGCGCCTCAGGGCACCTCGATCACGGACGGCCAGCTCTCGCTGCTGAAGCGCTACAAGCCGCAGGTCGAGTGCTTCTTCGACAGCGACAGCGCAGGCCAGAAGGCTTCGCTTCGCATGCTGCCGATGGCGCTCAAGGCCGAGATCGAGGTGCGCTTCCTGACGCTCGAGGGAACCTCGAAGCTCGATCCGGACCTCCTGTTCCTCGAGAAGGGCCTGGCCGCCTACGAGGAGGTCAGGAAGTCCTCGCTCTCGGCCATGGCCTTCGCCTGCCGGGCCTGCCTGCCCTCCCCCGCCACCGCGTCATCCGAAGAGCGCTCCAGGGCCGCCCAGGCGGTCCTGGCCATCATCTCCGCGGCGGAGAGCGAGATATCCCGCGCCTCGTTCATCAACGAGGCCGCATCGCTCCTCCAGCTTCCGGCCCATGCGCTCCAATCCGACCTGCGGCGCCTGGTTGGCCGCCAGGAGCGCAACGCCCCGCCCCCCAAGGCCCAGACGGCCTCGGAACTGCCGAAAAGCCAGGGCGCGGTATCCCCGGAACATGATCTCCTCAGGCTCTGTCTGCACTACGAGGAATTGGGACGCCCCATGAGCTCGGCCATACCCCATGACTGGATCGACCAGAGGTTGCCCGAGGGGGTGCTCCTGAACCGCTTCCTCGGGGAATTCGAGCACGGGAACTGGCCGGGGAAGGACCATCTGGACGAACTTACGGAAACCGATCATGAAAAGTCACTTGTGGCTTCCCTTCTCTTTGACGTTCCCCGGGCCGACGACCCGCCGAAAGCCGCCCGGGAGGGAATCCAGAGACTGCGGGAGCGGGTATTAGGGGCCCGGATTCGCCAAATAGAACTTGCATTAGCTAAGACCCCATCGGACTTTAACGATGACTCATCGTCGCTCCTAAGGGAATTCCGCGATCTGCAGCGCCAACTCCGGCAACCGGTCCAATTGACCGAGGTCGGCTGAGCGCTGCATTCGCTATGTCCCCCACCTAATTTCATGCCTCGCAAAGCCAAACAAGCCGAAAGCCACAACTCCGAAGCCGTCGAAGAAGCCCTGACAAAGGTGCCTCAGGCGACCGCAGAGGGCGGCGACGCCACGGTCGCCGTGGGAGGGATCAACGAGAAGATCCGCCAGCTGATCCGCCTCTCGAAGGAGCAGGGCTACCTCACGTTCGACGACATCAACGAGGCCCTGCCCGAGTCGATCGAGAACCAAGAGGAGATCGATAACGTCCTCTCCATCCTGCAGAACCTCGAGATCGAGATCCTCGAGCCCGACCAGGTCGAGGACTACAAGCAGCGCCAGGAGGAGGCCGAGGAGGAGGAGTCGAGGACGTCGCAGAATGACATCCTGGACGACCCGGTCAGGATGTATCTCAAGCAGATGGGCCAGGTGCCGCTGCTGACCCGCGAGCAGGAGGTCGAGATTTCCAAGAGGATCGAGAACGCCGAGCTCAAGGCCCAGGAGGCCCTCTTCCAGGCGTCCGCCGTCGGCGGATACATCGCCGTCCTCGGTGCCAAGCTCCTCAACCGCGAGGAGCGCTTCGACCGCATCGTCATCGACAAGAAGATCGAGAGCCGCGACGCGTACTTCCGCACGCTCCCGAAGCTCGTCGAGACGACCCAGAAGAACGAGGAGAGCACGAAGGAGTCATGGATCGAGCAGTCCAAGGCCCGCACCGAGCCCGAGCGCAAGAAGGCCCTTTCCAAGTTCCGCAGGAGGGAGACGGCGCTGCGCGCCAACTTCTCGAAGTTCTTCTTCAAGCTTAAGGTCTACGAGGAGTACCTGGAGCAGCTGCGCCCCATCCTCGAGGAGATCGAGTCTGTGCAGGTCCAGCTGGACCGCGCCAAGCACCCGAAGACGAAGAAGGACGCCGCGATCGACACGCGCGCCATCCACGCGCGCCTGCGCGCCATCGAGCTCCAGCAGCGCATCACGCCGAACCAGCTGATCGAGGTCTACCAGCAGACGATGACCCACGTGCGCGAGGCGCACCGCGCGAAGACCGAGATGGTCGAGGCCAACCTGCGCCTCGTGATCTCGATCGCGAAGAAGTACACGAACCGCGGCCTCTCGTTCCTCGACCTGATCCAGGAGGGCAACATGGGCCTCATGAAGGCCGTCGAGAAGTTCGAGTACCGCCGCGGCTACAAGTTCTCGACCTACGCGACCTGGTGGATCCGCCAAGCCATCACGCGCTCCATCGCAGACCAGGCCCGCACCATCCGCATCCCGGTCCACATGATCGAGACGCTCAACAAGGTGATGCAGGTCCAGAAGCAGCTCCTGCAGGAGTACGGCCACGAGCCGACGCCGGACGAGGTCGCGGACGAGATGAACCTGCCGGTCGACCGCGTCCAGCAGATCATGAAGATGGCGCAGCAGCCCATCTCGCTCCAGTCGCCGGTCGGCGACGGCGACGACACCTCCTTTGGCGACTTCATCGAGGACAAGTCGGCCGAGAACCCCTACGACATGACGGCGTACTCCCTCCTCAGGGAGAAGATCATCGACGTCCTGGACACGCTCACCGAGCGCGAGAGGCGCGTCCTGTCGCTTCGCTTCGGACTCGTGGACGGCTACAGCCGCACGCTCGAGGAGGTCGGCAAGCAGTTCAAAGTCACCCGCGAGCGCATCCGCCAGATCGAGGCCAAGGCGCTGCGTAAGATGCGCCACCCGACGCGCATCCGCCAGCTGCACGGCTTCTTCGACGCCGAGCAGATCGACAACGCGCAGAACCTGCTGAAGGTCGCCGCGTCCCTGCGCCCGCCGCGCTCGTAGGGCTCCGAGGAACGCACTTGCTTAGGCAGCAAATCGGGACAAGATTACCACCATGAATTTCCCCCATGTCCAATTCGCCGGATTGATCCCCACGGGCGGCGGCGAGTGGGTACTGATTCTCCTGGTCGTTCTGCTGCTGTTCGGCGGCACGAAGCTTCCCCAGCTCGCCAAGGGCCTGGGCCAGTCGATGAAGGAATTCAAGAAGGCCGCCAAGGATGACGAGCCTGTCGTCCCGGCCAAGGAAGAGCTGAAGAAGACCGACTCGCAGGGGACCAACTAGTCCGGCAAGGCGGGGTTTTCATTGAGCCAGCCGCGGAACTCGCGGATCTGCTGGGCCGTACCCAGGACGAGCAGCTCGTCGCCCGAGCGGAGCACCTCGCTGGCGCCCGGGATAAGTATCTTTTCCTCGCCGCGGTGTATGCCCGCGACCTGGACACCGTGGCTCGTCGCCGCGGATATCCCGCCGAGGGCTAGCCCGTTGCCGCGGCTCCATGCCGGCACCTTGATGGCATCCATCCGCACCTCCTCGAAGAGCGACTCGCTCTCAAGCTCCGCCGTCACGGCGCCGAGGAAGCGCTTGCCGGCCTCCACCTGGCTGATCGTGCCCATGAGGAGCACCCGGTCCCTGGGATAGAGGACGGCCTCGGGCTTCGGGAGCGGGATCATGTATCCCTGGCGCTCGATGCCGACGATCGAGCAGCCGAACTTCGCCCGCAGGTTCGTCTCCGCGATCGTGCGCCCCTGGCAGTCGGCGAGGTCAGGCAGCGTGCAGTCGATCATGTGCAGGTCCCAGTCCGGGTGGCGCCCGAGCCACGGCGCCGAGGTCGCCGACAGCTGCGTGTCGCTCGTGTGCATCATGGTCTTGAGCTCCACCTCGAGGACGCAGTGCAGGTAGATGAGCCTGCGCCGAAGGAGGAGGACGCACGCGATGGCGACGATGCCGCTCGCGAGGAGCAGCCAGCGCGCCGTGTCCTCGGCCGGCACGACGGCGATCATCCAGATCGTGAGCGCGGCAGCCACGACGGCCTTGATGCCCGTCTCGACGATCGGCGCCAGCTGCTGGCCCCTCGGGTGGCGCGCCGTCGAGACCTGGGCGAAGAGGAGCGCGAGCGCCGAGCAGTTGCGCCAGATGGCAACCATCGGCGCCACGACCGCGAAGGCCAGGAGGGTCCAGAAGACGATCTGCGAGCCGTAGGGGAACATCCAGTCGTGGCCGAGCCAGGACTCGATCGCGGCGTAGAGCTCGCGCGAGAAGACGAGGACGCCGGAGACGAAGAGCATCTCGACGCCGATCTGCGCGAAGCGCTTGCGGCTGAGCTGCCAGAGCGGGCTCCTGCGGCTCTGGCGCATGAAGCGCTCAAACCAGTCCTGGTAATTGGCGAGCCAGTCGTTGATCCACGCCGGCTGCCTCGTGATGATGCTGTTCGCGATCCGCGTCGACGCCTTGGCCGTGAAGGGCATGGAGAGCGTCGTGAGGAGGGAGACGCCGACCGCGAGCGGGAAGAAGTTCGCCGGCACGACGGTGGCGCCGACGCCAAGGAGCGCGATCACGAACGAGAACTCGCCGATCGGCGTCGACATCAGGCCGGCGCGGATGCCGTCGCGGGCGGGGATGCCGATGGCGCAGAGCGAGACGCTGACGGCCAGCATGCGGGCCACGATCGTGAAGGCCGCCACGCCCACGATGAGTCCCGCCGTCCCCGCGAACGCCGCGGCGTTTATCTGCATGCCGATCGCGACGAAGAATACGGCGCTGAAGACGTCGCGCATGCCGTGGAAAACGCGGTCGACCTGGTGGACGTGCGGCGTCTCGGCGACGATGATGCCCAGGAGGAAGGAGCCGAGGGCCAGGGAGTAGCTCGCCTTCTGCGCCAGCATCGCCAGGCCGAAGAGGAGCGCCGCCAGGCAGATCGTCTGGAGCTCCTCGTCCATCGTGATGCTGACCCGCTTCAGAAGCCGCGGGACGACGATCATGCCCGCGATGCTCACCACCGCCATGAAGGCCCCCAGGTGGACCAGCGTGTCCCAGACGTTCGACGCGTGGCTCGCGTCGGAGCTGCCGAGCTGCACGACCGACTCAAGGAGCGCCAGCATGACGACCGCGACCACGTCCTCAAGGACCGAGAACGCGGCGGCCAGCTGCCCGGCCCTCTCGTGGTTGAGACCCGTGCTCTGGAGCACCTTGGAGATCACGGTGGACGACGAGATCATGAGCATGCCTGCGAGGAATAGCCCCTCGGTCGATCCCCAGCCGAGGGCGGCGGCCAGGAGGCGCGAGAGGTAGTACATGGCGAGCGCCCCGAGGAGGACGGCGGCCACGATCGGGAAGCCGAAACGGCGGAGTTTGCGCACGCTCAGCCTGAGCCCGATCGAGAACATGAGGAAGACGAGGCCCACCTGGGCCAGGGTCTCCACCCGGCCGATATCCGTGACGAGGGAGAGGCTTGGCATGCCCGGGCCCAGGAGGATTCCGGCACCCAGGAAGCCTACTATCGAGGGCAGGCCCAATTTCTGGAATATCCAGCCTACGGCTCCGGCCACGACAAGGATGACGGCCAGGTCTTGGATGAACAGTATTCCGTGCATGGCCTCTTTCCCCTACCCCAAGACGGTCGTCCCGGTTGCCGTCCCCGGTCAACCATAAGCCGCGTATTTCCCTCGTTGACAGCTGCCTGCGCAGACCATTCGATTCCGTCGGCGGCAACGCCAGCGACCTCCAGCTCCCACCGCAACAAGCCCACATGGCCAACCTTTTCGGTTACTTCTCCAACGACATCGGAATCGATCTCGGCACGGCCAACACGCTCGTTTACGTCAAGGACAAGGGGATAGTGCTTCGCGAACCCTCGGTGGTCGCCCTGGACACGGTGACCCGCAAGGTGAGGGCCGTCGGCGACGAGGCGAAGAGGATGCTCGGGCGCACCCCCGGCAACATCACGGCCATCCGCCCCATGAAGGACGGCGTCATCGCCGACTTCGACGTCACCGAGGCGATGCTCAGGTACTTCATCCAGAAGGCCAGCCAGAGCTTCAGGGCCCCTCCACGCGTCGTGATCGCGATTCCCTCGGGCATCACGGCGGTTGAGAAGCGAGCGGTCATGGACAGCGCGACGCACGCGGGTGCGCGCAAGGTGATCACGATCCCGGAGCCGATGGCGGCCGCGATCGGGGTCGGACTCCCGATCGACGAGCCGGCGGCCAACATGATCGTCGACATCGGCGGCGGCACGACGGAGATCGCCATCATCTCGCTGAACGGAATCGTCTTCTCGAAGTCCATCCGTGTGGCGGGCGACGAGCTCGACGCAGCGATCATCGGGTACATGAAGCGTGCGTACAACCTCCTGATCGGCGAGCGCACGGCTGAGGAGATCAAGATGCGCATCGGCTCTGCCTACGCGCTGGACGAGGAGCTTTCCATGGAGGTCAAGGGCCGCGACTCCGTCGCCGGCTTGCCCAAGACGATCCACATCACCTCGCAGGAGGTGCGCGAGGCGCTATCCGACACGATCGCCGCCATCGTGGACGCGGTGAGGACGACGCTCGAGCGCTGCCCGCCGGAACTCTCCGCCGACCTGGTCGACCGCGGGTTCGTGATGGCCGGCGGAGGCTCGCTCATCCGTGGGATCGACCGCCTCCTCAGCGACAAGACGGGCCTTCCCGTGACGGTGGCCGATGATCCCCTCTCTGCAGTGGCCAATGGAACCGGTGCCGTTCTGAACGACCTGTCCTGGCTGATGCAGAACGCGTGAGGATTGGTAGGTCCCAGCGATTCGACCAAGCCCGACCCTTCGCAGTGCTGGGGCTGGCCCTCGCGGCCTGGCTCGTGGCGCCGATAGCGATCAAGACTTTCCTCAGGACGAGCTTCTTCGAGATGACGGCCCCGATCGAGGTGTCCGCCTCCTACGCGAGCGACCTGCAGAAGTTCTGGGCGATGAGGCTCCACTCGAAGGACGAGCTGATCGAGGCCGGCCGCGACATGGCGCGCCTTAACGCCTCCTACTCGCTCTCGGTCCAGGAGAACGAGGAGCTCAAGTCCCAGGTCGAGCGCCTGCAGGGACTTCTCAAGATGCCGGCGGACGAGCGCTACCGCTTCGAGCACGCGAGGGTCGCGCAGCGCGACTTCTCGGGCTGGTGGCAGCGCATGGTCATCAGGAAGGGCTCCGATTACGGGATCCCGCTTGGCGCCCCGGTGGTGTACAGCGGCGGCGTCGTGGGGCGCATCTCCGAGGTTCACGCCTTTACCTCCGTGGTGCAGCTGACAAGCGACCCGGGACTGCGCATCGCGGCCGTCGTCTCCGGCGACAGCCGGCCCGTGAGCTTCCAGGGCGCCGAGAACCAGGTCTTCGGGAACCCCAGGGGCGTCATCGAGTTCGTGCCGCTGGACGTCTACGCGAATGCAACGGCCCCGAAGCGCCTCGCGACGTCGGGCCTAGGCGGTGTCTACCCGCCGGGCCTTACGATCGGCCAGATTGTGCACGTGGAATCGAGCTCCGACGGCCTCTTCAAGACGGGCGAGGTCGAGCTGGACCCCCGGCTCTCCGAACTCACCGAGGTGACGGTCCTCGTGCCGGCGTCCAAGGAATAGCGACACCGACCCAAGATGCGCGGAACGGCCGTCCTCTTCGTCACCCTCTACCTCCTGCAGGTGCTGGTCGCCAGCGTGAACAGCGCGCTGTCGGACTTCCACCTCTGGCTCTTCGCAGGCGGCCTCTACGTGGCCTATTCGGCTCTGGCGATGCCCTTTGGCGAGGGGTTTGTCGCGACCTTCCTGGGCGGGCTCCTCTGCGACGCCATGACGCCGGTGGCCTTCGGCACCCATGCCGTCCTCTTCGCCCTCGCCCACGCCGTCGTCTACAACCTCCGGGAGAGGATGCAGCGCGAGGACACGACGGTGCGCGTGATCGTCGCCCTGGTCATCAACGCCGCGGTCTTCATCGCGATCTCCATCATGACGCTCGGGCTGCGGCACTTGGGCGAGTGGCCTAGGGTGTTCTCCGACCTCCTGTGGTCGGAGGCGGTGGTGGCCTCGATTGCCCCGTGGTTCTTCGCGCTCCAGCTCCATTCACTCGAATTGGCGCGTGCGAATACGGCGCGTTCGGCATAAGCTGGGACAAGATGGCCGCGCCCACCGAACGCTCAGGCAGCCTCGTCGATTCCAAGGTCGGATTCGACCCGAGGATCGTGGTCTTCTACGGCATCATCGCCCTGCTCCTCATGGTCCTCGCCGGGGGATTGTGCTACCAGCAGATCTACAAGGGCGCGATCCACCACGAGGAGGAGCGTCAGCAGAACGAGCGCCGCGTCATCGTGCCCGGGCCCCGCGGCAACATCTTCGACCGGAACGGGAAGCTCCTGGTAGGCAACCGCCCGCGCTTCGCGGTCGTCCTTTATCTGGACGAGCTGCGCCTCGAGTTCCGCAAGGAGTACTCGACGATCCGCAACAACTACCGCCAGTCGGGCGACCAGGACCTGCCGACGAGCGCCCAGCTTGAGCGGCTCGCCCACGTGAGCGTTGTCCAGCGCTACATGGACCAGGTGAACCAGTTTCTGGGTCGCACCGAGGTGGTCGACGGCGGTGGCCTCCAGCGCCACCTCGAGCACCAGCTCCTCCTACCCTACACCCTTGTCGACGACCTGAAACCGGAGGAGTTCGCGCGCCTGATCGAGCACCTGCCGGTCAATTCCCCGCTTCAGGTCTACACCTCGAATACGCGCTACTATCCCTACAACGACGCGGCCGCGCACACGCTGGGCTACGTGGGGACGAACGAGGGTGCGGACGATGACGAGGAATTTCCCGGCGAGGGCCTTACGACCTTGACGATGAAGGGAAGCATCGGGAGGGACGGCTTGGAGAAGCAGTTCGACTCCACGCTCCAGGGAGAGGCGGGCTACACCATCCTCCGTGTTGATCCCTCGGGCTACAAGGTGAACCCCCCGATCGAGAGCCGCGTCCCCGTCCAGGGCCACAGCCTGACGACGAGCATCGACATCGACGTCCAGCAGGCGGCCGAGGACGCCATTGGGGACGAGACCGGCTCCGCGGTCGCGATGGACGTGAAGACCGGCGAGGTTCTGGCCATGGTGAGCCGCCCAGGCTACGACCTGAACCTGTTCTCCCCGCACCTAACCGCGGCATCGGCGAAGGAGATCGAGGACAACAAGGCGTGGACGAACAGCGCCCTGAATGGCGTCTATGCGCCGGGCTCGACGTTCAAGATCGTGGTCTCGACGGCGGCTCTCCTCAACGGGGCGATCACGCCCGACGACGAGCCCGCGGACTGCGAGGGATACATGATGGTCGGCAACCGCCGCTTCGGCTGCGACAACGGCCTGAGCCACCACGGCATCCTGAAGCTGCCCGAGGCGATCACGGAAAGCTGCGACATTTATTTTTACACCGTTGGACTCAAGACCGGGGTTGACGCGATAGCCGCGGAGGCGAGGCGCTTCCACCTGGATCGGCCGACGGGCATTGAGCTGCCGGGCGAGACCCACCGCATGCTGATACCCGATCCCCAGTGGAAGCAGAAGACCCACGACGAGTCGTGGTCGCCCGGCGACACGGCCAACATGTCGATCGGCCAGGGATTCGTGGGGGAGACGCCCCTTGTCATGGCCTGCTTCGCATCGTCATTCGCGAGGGACGAGGTCTGGACACAGCCCACCCTGCTCCATGACCCGAACAGGCCCGAGCAGCATACCGAGCGCACCGGGCTGAGCGCCTCCCAGCGCGCCGCGATCCTCAAGGGCATGCTCGGCGTCACGACCGATCCCGAGGGCACGGCCCGCTACCTGAATCTCCCCGCGCTCCGTGTGCCGGGAATCGACATCGCCGGCAAGACAGGCACCGCGCAGATCACGAGGCCGCAGGGCAAGGTGGACGAGGCGTGGTTCATCTGCTTCGCGCCGATCGAAAACCCGGAGATCGCGCTCGCGATCGCGGTCGATGGGCCTGTTGGCGAGAGCTTCGGCGGAGGCCCGCAGGCCTCCCCGATCGCCTCGGCGATCCTCAAGAAGTATTTCGAGAAGCGGCGCGCCGGCGCGCCCGTTGCCTCGAACTAGACGCGGCCTGCCTCGCTTTGCGGAAGACCTCCGTCGGCTTGGGCCACGTCGGCGCCGGCCCGTACCTGAGGCGCTGAAGATCGGCGACGAGCACCTCCGGGCCGTCCACCTTGCGCAGCCACCGGCCGGCCTCGCGGCGCACCGGGTCGACCTTCCCGGCGCGCCCGACTCCCGCCAGGCGCCAGCGACCGGTCGTCAGGAGCCAGGCGAACAGCCCCACAACGATGGCGATCGGTGAGAGCTGAAGCATCTTGGACGTGCTCCACGGGCCCGTGAACCAGGCCTTAACGGCTGCCGCCGCCTGGCCGATCGTGTCCCGGATCCACTTGCCCGAGCTGTCGGTCGCCTCCTTCACCGCCTTGGCGGTGTCGGCCTGGCTCTGCTGGTCAAAATTCACGATCCGGCGATACCAGAAGACGCGCAGGCTGTTGATGCGCGCCGCCCAGCTGCGGTCCATGATGCCCGCGATCGCCGCAGGCCCGACGTCCTTCGATGGGTCGTTGGCCACAGCGGATGCCAGCGGGTCCTCGCGGATCCAGGAGCGAAGCGTCGGGTCCCAGATCTCGACCCAGGCATGCGCGTCGGAGTTGCGCACCGTGTAGTTGCCCGAGTACGCGTTCCAGGTGCCGCCCTT
>Ga0302320_10002226_pt1 | contig 46065 bp, 43 predicted proteins | sample Bog_T0_3_FD_202130 | JGI IMG/M metagenome (GOLD analysis project Ga0302320, IMG submission 202130) | Peat permafrost microbial communities from Stordalen Mire near Abisko, Sweden - Bog_T0_3 | ecosystem: Environmental > Terrestrial > Soil > Wetlands > Peat | place: Sweden: Abisko, Stordalen Mire...
GACCTGGTCTTCACCTTCGGCCTCTTCGGGACGGTGCTGCTGCTCGTGCTGCCGGTCCCGCCGTTCATGCTGGACATCCTGCTGTCGCTGAACATCGGGCTCTCGCTGCTCGTGCTGCTGGCGATCATCTATGTGAAGGACCCGCCGGAATTCTCCGGCTTCCCCACCATCCTGCTCACGCTCACCCTCTTCCGCCTCGCGCTCAACATCAGCTCGACGCGGCAGATCCTGATCGCGGGCTACGCCGGGCACATCATCGACTCGTTCGGCCACTTCGTCATCCGGGGCAACTACATCGTCGGGGTCGTGGTCTTTGTCATCCTGGTGGTGATCAACTTCGTGGTCATCACCAAGGGCGCCGGGCGCATCGCGGAGGTCTCGGCCCGGTTCACCCTCGACGCCATGCCGGGCAAGCAGATGGCGATCGACGCCGAGCTGAACGCCGGGATCATCGACGAGGCCACGGCCACCGCCCGGCGGCTGAAGATCCAGAAGGAGGCCGATTTTTACGGCGCGATGGACGGCGCCTCGAAGTTCGTCCGCGGCGACGCGGTCGCGAGCATCCTCATCACGCTGGTCAATGTCGTCGGCGGCTTCGCCATCGGCGTCTTCCAGATGGATCTGTCGCTCAGCGAGTCCCTGCAGAAATTCACCCTGCTCTCGATCGGCGACGGCCTGGTCTCGCAGATTCCCGCCCTGATCATCTCGATCGGCGCGGGCCTGCTCGTGACCCGGGCTTCCGAAAACGGCAACCTCGGCTCGCAGATCGCGGGTCAGCTTTTCCGCTACCCGCGCGCCCTGGGCATCGCCGCGGGGATGATGGCCGTCTTCGGGCTGATGCCGGGGATGCCCGTGGTGCCCTTCTTCCTCCTGGCCGGCGTTGCCGGCTTCCTCGCGAAGACGATCAAGCCGGCGGAGGCCCCCGCGGCGGCGCGGCCGCCGCTCGCCGGGTCCCGGGGCAAGCCGGGCCGGCCCGGAGCCAAGGGCGCGGAGCCGGCGGCGGCCCCGGCCGCCCCGGCGGGGGAGGACGTGCGCAAGCTGATCGAGGTCGACATCTTCGCGATCGAGATCGGCCACGGCCTGCTGGCGCTGGCCGAGGCGAAGTCCGGGGGCGACCTCCTCGCCCGGGTGACGGGCGTGCGCAAGAACCTCGCCCGGGAACGCGGCATCATCGTGCCGCCGATCTCGGTGCGCGACAACCTCGAGCTCGACGCCAACGACTACCGCTTCCTCATCCGGGGCAAGCCGGTGGCGCGCGGTGCGATCGTCGCGGGCCGGTGGCTGGCGATGAATGTCGCCGGGAGCAAGGTGCGCCTGCGCGGCGTGCCCACCCGCGAGCCGGTGTTCAAGCTCGACGCGACGTGGATTGACGAGGCGGAGAAGAAGACGGCGGAGCTCAACGGTTACACCGTGGTCGACCCCTCCTCGGTCCTGATCACCCACCTGTCCGAGACGCTGAAAAGCAGCGCCCACCTCCTGCTCGGGCGCCAGGAGGTCCAGTCGCTGGTCGACCACCTCAAGCCGGCGCACCCGGCGCTGATCGCCGAACTGCTGCCCGACCTGGTCAACCTCGGCATCATCCAGCGCGTCCTGCAGAACCTGTTGCGCGAGAACCTGGCCATCCTCAACCTCGCGCTGATCCTGGAGGGCATCGCGGACTTCGCCGCACTGTCGAAGAACCCGGACGACCTGTCCGAGCTGGTCCGCCGGCGGCTCGGCCTGTATTTCACCTTGGAGTACGAAGTGCGCCCCGGTGTGATCAAGGCGGTCACGCTCGAGCCGCGGTTCGAGCAATGGCTGGCGGGGAAGATCCTCCGCTCCCCGACTGACGTCGGCCTCAGCCTCGACCCCGCGTCGGGCCGCCACCTGCTCGAGGAACTGACCCGGCGCACGGCGGAGATGGTGCAGCAGGGCCTGCCCGCGGTGCTGGCGGTCTCCACCGAGATCCGGCTGCCCCTCCGGCGCTTCCTCGAGCCGTCATTTCCCCGCCTGGCGGTGCTGGCGTTCAACGAACTGCCGCCGGCGACCGAGATCGAGAACGCGGGCATGATCCCCGTCCCCCCGGCGCTGGCCGCGCGCGCCGAGGCCGCGCTCAAGGCCGCCTGAGCCCCCACGCCCATGGACTCCCCCACCGCCATCACCACCCCCGGGGTCACCTGCCGCTTTGTCGTCAAGTCGGCGGCCGAGGCTGCCCGCATCATCCGCGAGCGGCTCGGGCCGGACGCGCAGGTCCTCTCCGTCCGCACGGTCGCGGCGGCCGGGCTCCGGCGTCTCTGGTCAGCGCCAAGGATCGAGGTGATTGCGCAGGTCCCCGAGGAGCCGGGTGAGCCGGAAACCGGCGCGGCGCCGGCCCCGCCGGCCCCCGCGCCGGAAGCGCGGATCGCCCCCGCGCGCCCCGCGCCCACCCTGGCCGCGCTGCTTCGGCGCTCCGGGCTGTCCGAGGTCGCGGTGGCACGGCTGCAGATGGCGCCATACTGGGCGGAGCTGGCCGCCGCCCCGCTGCACCGCGCCCTGGTGGAAGCCGGCCGGAGACTGCAATCCGAGGCCGAGCGGCGGTGGCCGCGCGCCCCGCTCAACCGGGTCGCGTTCCTCGGCTCCCCGGGCTCGGGCCGGACCACGGCCCTGTGCAAATGGCTCGGCGCCGAGGTCTTTCGCCGCGGGCGCCGCGGACACGTGGTGATGGTCGAGCTGGACCGTCCCAATTCCCCGGGGCCGCTGCCCCTGTTCTGCGAGGCCCTCGGGCTGGCGTTTGGCCGCCATGCCGCCCCGGGCGGCCCGGCCGCGCCGGGGGAGTTTGTCGCCTTTGAGCTACCGAGCCTGTCCCTGTCCCGCCCCGAGGCCAATGCGGCCCTGGGCGACTTCCTCGTCCGCGAGGCGATCACCCAGCGGGTGCTGGTGATCAACGCCGCCTACGACCACGCCGTGCTGCGCGCGACCTACGCGGCGGGCCGGGCGCTGGGTGCAACCCACCTGGTCTTCACCCACCTCGATGAGGTCGGACAGTGGGGCGCCCTCTGGGACTATCTCTTCGACGGGGCGCTCGAGCCGCTCTTTCTCGCCAACGGGCCCTCGCTCACCGGCGACTGCGAGGAGGACGTCTTCGGCGCCGTGATCCGCCGCACGCTCGCTGCCGGCCCGGCACCGGCCGCCGAGGAAACCGAAACCGCCGCGGTCCCGGGCCGCGCCCTCCCGCCATGAGGTTCATCGTCCTGAGCGGAGGAGCCTGCGGCCTGGCGGCGGCCGCCGCGTCCGGCCTTTGGGCCGGGCACGCCGCCGATCGCATCCTGTTCGACGGTGCCGTCGGCTGCCTGGCCGGCGGCCTGCTTTTCCGCGCCTTCTGGGCGGTCCTGCTGCGCGGGATCCGCCAGGCCTACCTCGCCCGCCGCGCGGCCCTCGCCGGGCCCGCGGCCCCCAAGCCCCCGGGGTGATCCCGTCCCCGAACCCACCATCTTATGAATACCGCAGAAACCGTACCCGGCAAGGATGCCTCAACCGCCGCCGCCTGGCGCGCCTACCAGGGAGTCTCCACCGATGCGATCGACGAAAAGGAGTTGATCGAGCGGTATCTCCCCCTCGTCCGCAATGTCGTGGACCGGATCAAGCTCAACCTCCCGGCGCACGTCGACGCCGACGACCTCTACAGCGTCGGCGTCACCGGGCTGATTGCCGCGGTCCGCCGCTATGATCCCAGCCAGGGCAACACCTTTGCCGGCTACGCCGCCACCCGCATCCGCGGGGCGGTGCTCGACGAACTGCGCCGGATGGACTGGTGTCCCCGCCGGGTGCGGGCCCGCACCCGCAAGCTGAAGGAGGCGATCGGCGGCATCGAGCAGCGGCTGGGCCGCACCGCGACCGAGGAGGAGATCTGCGCGGAACTGGGGCTCAGCGCCCGCGACTACGCCAAGTGGCTGGACGAGTCCCGCCCCGTCACCTTTATCGCCATCGACCAGGTAACCGCGGGCGAGGACGCGGACGGCCCCTCGCTCCACGAGGCCCTGCCCGACGAAAACGACGAGACCGGCCGCGAGCGGATGGAAAAGCAGGAATTGCTCGAACTTCTCGCTCAACGGATGAAGGAATTGCCCGATATACCCAGGAAGATACTCGCGATGTATTACTTCGAGCACATGCGTCTGGCGGAGATTGCCCAAGTCTTCGGCCTGACCGAGTCCCGTATTTGCCAGATCCACTCCCAAACCATCCTTAGCCTCCGCGCTTATCTCGGTCGCGCCCAGCAACGCTGAACGGAGGCTGCAACAGCCACCAGGCCCTCAGCATGCTTATTCTCGTCGGCGTCGTCATCGTCATCGTCTCCACTCTCGGCGGCTTCATGATGGCGGGCGGCAAACCGCTCGTCCTGATGCACCTGTCGGAGTTTGTGGTCATCGTGGGCGTGGCCGGCGGGGTCCTGATCATCGCCAGCCCGCGGCACATCCTGATCGAGATCCTGCACAAGACGAAGCAGGCCATTTCGGGAAAAACCGCCGGCAAGACGGAGTGCTTCGAGCTGCTCAAGCTGCTCTACGAACTCTTCATGACCGGCCGCCGCAACGGCCTGATCGCCCTCGACGAGCATGTGATGGACCCGCAGAACAGCTCGGTCTTCCAGCGCTACCCGACGCTGCTGCACCATCCCGAGCGGCTGCAGTTCCTCTGCAACGGCCTCAAGCCGGTGATCGACGGCAAGATCAAGCCCGACCAGCTCGAGTATCTGATGGAGGCCGAGTTCCAGGCCAAGGCGGATGAGTCGGATCACCCGGTGCACCTGCTCCAGCTGGTCGGCGACTCCCTCCCCGGGATCGGGATCGTCGCCGCCGTCCTGGGCATCATCAACACCATGGCGGCGATCGCGGACGGCCCGCAGGTGGTGGGTGAGCGGGTGGCCGCGGCGCTGACCGGGACGCTGCTGGGCATCTTCCTCGCCTACGGCTTCGTCAATCCGCTGGCGAACCGGATCCAGCTGAACAACAACGCGGAGTCGCAGTGCCTGCGCTGCATCAAGATCGCGGTCAGCGGCTTCGCCAAGGGCCTGGCGCCCCTGACCGCGGTGGAGATCGCGCGGCGCTCGCTCGACAGCTCGGTCCAGCCCGGCCCCCAGGAACTGGAGGCCGCGACCAAGACCATGGCCGCGGTGAAGTAATCCCGTCCCCCATGGCCAAGAAGGGCGCACATCACGGCGGGGCCTGGAAGGTCGCCTACGCGGACTTTGTCACCGCGATGATGGCCCTGTTCATGGTCCTGTGGATCTGCGCCCAGGACAAGAAGATCCTCCTCTCGACCTCGCGCTACTTCCAGAGCCCCTTTCGCAGTCCGCTCTCGGCCAACTCGGGCGTGATGCCGTTCGAGAAGATGCAGGACAAGCGGGAGGAGAGCTCGAGCAAGGACGACACGCCTTCGGGCCAGCAGCAGCCGTCGAACAAGGATAAACAGATCGAGCTCAGCTTCCTCAATGCCGTCGCGGCCGACTTCTACCGCCTCCTGCACCTCGACGAGGACCTCAGCAACAAACCCATCGACGTCCAGGTCACGAGCGACGGCCTGCGGGTGACGCTGTTCGACCGCGCCAAGCGGCCGCTTTTCACCGAGGGCGGGGCGGACCTGACCGAGTGGGGCCAGTTCGTCATGCAGAACCTCGCCTGGCTGATCGACCGGCACCACTTCTTCGTGACGATCGACGGCCACACCCGGTCCAACATGGTCTTCCCGCATGAGAACTACACCGGCTGGGAACTCTCGACGGACCGGGCCAACACCTCGCGGCGGACGCTGGTGCACTACGCGGTTGACCCGGGCCTGATCGAGCGGGTCACCGGGTACGCCGACACCATTCCCGTCCCGGGCGAACCGCCGTCTTCCGAGGCGAACGAACGCATCACCATCAGCCTGACCCTGGTGGCCCGGGAGCACCCCAGCGAGACGCTCAAGCGTGAGCTGGAGCCCGCGCCGTCCGCCGGCGCGGCCGCCCTGCCGGTGGCCTTCACCCCCCCTTCCTCATGAAAACCTATCTTCCCGGCAAGAAACCCTCGGGCGTGCCGGCGCTCGCCCCTTCCCCGGCCGCCAGCCGGCAGGCGTTTCCGCCGCTGGGCAGCGCCCCGCTTTCCCCCAGCCGCGACAGCGGCACGCAGATCGAGACCGTCAAGGAGGGCGACCGGGTGGTGCGCCTCATCATCACCTGCGCCTGCGGCGAACGGGTCGAGGTCGAGTGCCTTTATCCGGCGGGATGAGGGCGGTGGACCTCCGGCATTTTTTTCCTGCCGGTGCCTCCGCGCGTTCTGCGCCTTAAGTCAGGATGGAAACATATATTTTAACCTATTGAAAATAAGTAACTAGCACACGAGATGCCGCCTTTGGCATCGGTAGTGCTAAGAGAGCTCCGATTCTTCATGAATATCGGGCTCTACCAAAGCGCAGCATCACTGACTGCCCTCGAACACTGGCAGGACGCCGTGTCGCAGAACATCACCTCGAGCGGGGTGCCCGGATATCGCAAGCGGACGGTGGAGTTCTCCACCCAGGATGGGGGCCAGTGGAATCTCGATCCGAGCGCCTCGACCAGCGGAGACACGACGCAGATCGCCCAGTTTCCCAAGACCACCAACGGGATCAATTACCAGGGCGGGGACACCCAGCCCTCGGGGCGGGACCTCGACGTGGCGATCCAGGGCCCGGGATTCTTCGAGGTGCAGTCGCCGGACGGCAGCCTGGCCTACACCCGCGACGGCGAGTTCAGCATCCGCGCGGACCGCACGCTGGTCAACGGATCCGGGGCGGAAGTGATGAGCGACTCCGGCTCGGCGATCACCCTCGCCCCCAACGGCGAGAAGGTAACGATCAACAAGGACGGCACGATCCAGCAGGGCACGGCCACGGTCGGCCGCCTGGCGGTGCAGCAATTCGCCGACACCGGCCAGCTCAAGGCCGTGGCTGGCAGCCTGTTCGTCCCGGTCAACGGGGCGACGCCCACGCCGGTCGAGGCCCCGGACCTGCTGCAGGGCTACACCGAGGCCTCGAACGTCACTCCCATGCGCGAGATGGTGGACATGGTCCTGATCTCCCGCTGCTACGATGCGAACCAGAAACTGATCAAGACGGCGGACGAGGAGATGCAGAAGACCCTCGACGCCCTCGGCTGAGCGCCGCGCCCCCATGATTTCCCCAGATAGACAACCGCAATCACGACTGCACGGCCGAGCGCGCTATGGGGGCGCGCCGGCCCCAGTCGTGGCCGCCTTTCCCGCCCGGACATGAACCTCTCGCTTTACTCAGCGGCCACCGGCATGGAGGCCCAGGAGCTGAACCTCAACACCATCGCCAACAACCTGGCGAACGTGAACACCCCCGGCTTCAAGAAGAGCCGGATCGAATTTCAGGACCTGCTTTATACGAAGCCCCGCAGTTCGGGCACGGACACCGGCAACGGCAACCTGGTGCCGACGGGCGTGGAGGTGGGCAACGGCGCCCGCGTCGCCGCCACCTCCAAGGTCTTCACCCAGGGCCAGGTGACCCAGACCGGCCAGCAGCTCGACCTCGCCATCCAGGGCGACGGGTTCTTCGAGATCCAGCAGGCGGACGGCACCATCGCCTACACCCGCGACGGCTCCTTCAATCTCAATGCCCAGGGGCAGGTGGTGACGGCGGACGGCCTGCCGGTCCTCAGTGGGTTCCAATCGATCCCCGCCGGGACCACGGCCATCGACATCTCGCAAAGCGGCAACGTCTCGATCACCGGCGCCAACGGGACCTCGACCTTTCAGCTCAGCCTGGCGCGCTTCGCCAACGAGGCCGGCCTGCAGAGCCTGGGCGGCAACCTCTACGCCGAGAGCGCCGCGAGCGGCACCGCCTCGACCGGGCAGGCCGCCCAGAACGGCTACGGCAGCATCCTGCAGGGCTATCTTGAGGGCTCGAATGTCAACATCGTCGAGGAGATGGTGAACCTCATCACCGCGCAGCGCGCCTACGAGATCAACTCCAAGTCGGTCCAGGCCTCCGACGAGATGCTCCAGAATGTCGCGAACATGAAGCAGTCATGAGACTCCGCCTCGTCCTCCTCGCCCTGGCCTTCGCCGCCATCTCCCCCGCGCTCCACCCGGCGCCGGCGCCCGGGCCCGCGCCGGCGGCCCCCGCCCCCTATGACGCGGACCGCTTCCGCGCGGAACTCGGCCGGCTGCTGGCGGCCCACTTCAACCTCGATGGCGATCTCCAGGTCGACTTCCTCCGTCCCTGGAGTCCCCCCGCGCAAGCCGCCGCCATCTGGCAGGTGGTGCTCACCGACTTTCCCTCCGAGGCCTCCGGCCTCATGGTGCTGCGCTGCCGCCTGGTCGCCGACGGCGTCCCGGCCGACGACGAGAGCGTGATGGTGCGCGCCTCGCTCTGGCGCGACGTCTGGTTTGCCCGGCAGCCGGTCCCGGCCGGCACGGTCTTCGATCCGGCGCTGCTGGAGGCCAGGCGGGTCGACTGCTTCCGGGTCCACGACGCCCTGCCCGCCACGGCCGGGGACCGGTCGCTGATAATGGCGCGCGACGTGGCGGCCGATCGGATGCTGACCTGGCACGACCTGGCCCGCCGGCCGCTGGTGCGCAAGGGCGACCTGGTCGAAGCCGAGGCCCGGGAAGGCGAGCTCTTCGTCTCGATGAAGGCGGTGGCGCTGGAAAACGGCGCCAACGGCGACACCATCACCCTGCGCAATCCCGAGTCCCACAATGAGATCTCGGGCCGGGTGATCGACGACAACCGGGTGGAGATCAGCTTCTAGTCCCATGAGTCCCGCCCGGCGCACCCTCCTGCTTCCGCTCGCTCTCGGGCTCGCCCTGACCGGGCGGGCCGACTCGCTCTGGACCACCCCGGGAGGCGACCACCTCAGCCTCTACGCGGACCACAAGGCCTCGCGGGTGGGGGACATCGTCACCGTGGTCGTCGAGGAGGCCGCCGCGGCCCAGTCGACCCAGAACAAGCAGTCGACCCGCGCCTCGACCCTGAATGACGCGGTCGGCCAGTTCGTCTTCACCCCGGCGAGCAGCGGCCTGGGCACGCATGCCGGCCAGGCGCCCAGCCTGCAGGTGTCGGGCTCCTCCAATTACAGCGGTGGCGGCCAGGTGACCAATTCCCAGTCGGTGACCAGCCGGGCGGCCGTGGTCGTGACCGATGTCCTGCCGAACGGCAACTTCGTCATCGAGGGCATCCGCCTGATCACCTTCTCCGGCGAGACCCAGTACATGGTGCTGCACGGCGTGGTGCGCGGCGACGACATTGCGAGCGACGACACCGTGAATTCGACCAACATCGCCGATGCCGGGATCGAGGTGGTGAGCAAGGGCGCGCTGTCCGACGCCGAGAAACAAGGCTGGTTCAGCAAGATCTATGAAATGCTCCGGCCCTTTTGAGCGCGTCGCGCGGGCGCTCCTCCTGCTGCTCCTCCTCCCGGCCGCGCTGCGCGCGGCGCGGGTCAAGGACATCACCCTGCTCGAGGGCGGCCGCGACAACCAGCTGGTCGGCTACGGCATGGTCGTCGGCCTGGCCGGCGACGGCGACAGCAACTCCAATGGCACCCTGCATGTGATTGCGAACATCCTCCAGCGCTACGGCATCACCGTCAGCCTGACCGACCTCAAGTCGAAGAACGTGGCCGCCGTCATGGTCACGGCCGACATCAGCGCCTTCCTCAAGCCCGGCGCCCGGATCGACGTCACGGTCTCGTCGATGGGCGACGCCAAGACGCTGCAGGGTGGCGTCCTGCTCCAGACCCCGCTGCTCGGGGCCGACGGCCGGACCTACGCGGTGGCGCAGGGGCCGATCGCCATCGGCGGCTTCCTCAGCGGCGCGGGCGGCCCGGGCGGGGCGACGGTGCAGAAAAACCACCCGACGGTGGGGGCGATCAGCAACGGGGCGATCGTGGAGCGGCCGGTCCCGGCCGAATTCGTCCACGACAACGTCCTCCGGCTGCTGCTGCAGAATCCGGACTTCAATTCCGCCGAGGATATGGCCGAGGCGATCAATGCGGTCTGGCCCGACGCGGCCGACCCGATCGACTCCGCCACCATCCAGGTGCACCTGCCGCAACGGTACTGGCACCACAATGTCGCCTTTGTGGCCGACCTCGGGCTGATCGAGGTGAATCCCGACACCCAGGCGCGGATCGTGATCAACGAGCGCACCGGGACGATTGTCGCCACCGCCACCGTGCGGATCTCGGAGGTGGCGATTGCCCACGGCTCGCTCACGATCACCGTCGCCTCCAACGTCGGGGTCAGCCAGCCCAACAGCTTCAGCAACGGGCAGACCACCGCCGTGCCCAGCACGCAGACCAGCGTCAATGAGGTGAAGGGCGGCTTCACCATCCTGAACGAGCCGCCGACGATCGAGCGGCTGGCGGCGGCGCTCAACGCCTTCGGCGTTTCCACCCGCGACATGATGGCGATCTTCCAGACCCTGAAGCGTTCCGGCGCCCTCCAGGCGGAGCTGATCATCAACTGAGCCGTCCATGAATCTTTCCCCGATCAGTTCCGCGACGGTGCCCGGGAGCGGCCTGGGCGACACCGGCGTGCGCGCGAACCAGACCCCCGCGCAGCAGCGCGCCGCCGTGGCCGGGCAGTTCGAGGCCATCATGCTCCGGCAGTTTCTCGGCGACAGCGTCGGGTCGATGCTGGGCGGCGACGACACCCCGGCGGGCAGCGTCTATGGCTATCTCGTGACCGACGTGCTCGCCTCCAAGCTGGCGGCGGGCGGGGGCATGGGCCTGGCATCGATGATCGCCGCGCAGCTCGGCCCGCGGTCTTCCGCCCCGGCGACGGGCGGGGAAGAAGAGGACAACCCATGAACATCGAATGGCAAACCGTGGCGGAGCAACTCCGCCGCGAAATCGCGGAGTACGGGCAGCTGCTCGGCCTGTTCGAGGAGCAGCACCGCCTCATTTTCCGCCACGCGCCCCACAGCGTCCTGGACGCCAGCCGCCGGATCGAGACGCAGGTCCACGCCCTGGAGCGGGAACGGGGCCGGCGCGAGGAGGCGGTCGCCGCCTTCGCCGCCCGCTGCGGCCGGCCCGCGTCCGCCACCTTGCGCTCGCTCCTGACCTGCGTCGACCCCGAGGCGCGGCCGCTCCTCCAGGCGCTGATCACCGAGATCAATCTGCTTATCCACCGGGTGCGCCGCGATTCGCGGCGGAACCACCAACTCTTGCACTGCGTGGTGGACTGCCACCAGGAGCTGCTGCGCCGGCTGCGCCCGGATGCGTTCACCAAGACCTACGCGCCGGACGGACGCGTGTCGGTCGCCGCCGTGCGCCCCCACACCGCGGTTCACGCGGGCGGCTGATTCCGCCGACCCCTTCCCGCCATGTCCGGACTGTTCTCGATCCTCGGCTCCACCGCCAGCGCCCTCAACGCGCAGAGCGAGGCGATCGCGGTCACCAGCAACAACATCTCCAACGTCAACAACCCGGACTACTCCGACGAGACGGTGGATTTCCAGCCCCTGGCCTCGGTGGAGACCGACGATGGCCTGGAGAGCACGGGGCTGTCGGTCAGCGTCACCCAGCAGCGCGACGCGATCCTGGACCAGATGGTCCGCCAGGAGGGCTCGCTCACCTCGGGTTACACCGCCCAGCAGACGGTGGTGCAGCAGGCGCAGGCCTCCCTCGGGGAGAACATCACCGCCGGCTCCACCAGCGGCGCCAGCGACACCACCTCCGAGAGCGGCCTGAGCGCGGCGATCGGCAGTTTTTTCAACGCGGTCGAGAGCTATGCCGCCAACCCCAGCGACGCGACCCAGAGCCAGTCGGTCATCCAGCAGGCGGGCGTCCTCACCGACCGGTTTCAACAGGTGGACCAGAACCTGGCGCAGGTGCAGAGCGGAGCCACCGCGAAGGTGGCGAGCGACGTGACCACGGTCAACGGCCTGCTCTCGCAGGTCGCCCAGCTCAACGACCAGATCAACAGCCTCCAGACCAGCGATTCCGGATCGGCCCTCCAGCTCGTCGACCAGCGGGAGGGCGTATTGGAACAGCTCGCGGGCTACCTGCCGGTCACCGTCACCCAGGGCCCGAGCGGGGAGGACGCGGTGGCGACGACCGACAGCCAGGGCAACAGCGTGACGCTGGTATCCAACGCCGCGGTCGTGAACCCGATCTCCCTCTCCAACGGCGCGCTGTACGCGGGATCGCCCCCGGACGCCCTCGGGGTGTCCTCCGGCTCGATGCAAGGGACGCTCACCGCCAGCAGCGGCGCGGTGCAGGCGCTGCGCACCAGCCTCGACCAGCTCGCGAGCCAGATCGTCACCGCGGTCAACGCCGCCTACAATCCGACCGGCACCGCCGGCGGCAATTTTTTCGACGCCGCGGGCACGACCGCGGGCACGATCGCGCTCGATCCCAGCCTGACTGCCGCGAATCTCGTCGCCGGACCCGGCGGCGCGGGGGACAATTCGACCGCGCTCGCCGTGGCGGGCGTTGCGAACCAGGTGTTTTCCACCGCCAACGGCGATGCCGTCGACGGCACCATCACCCAGTCCTATGCCGGCGCGGTCGCCGGCATCGGCGAGGCGGTGTCGACGGCCAACAGCGCCGTCACTGACCAGACCAGCGTCCAGACGGTCATCACCAACGAGCGGGCGAGCGTGAGCGGGGTGTCGCTCGACCAGGAAATGTCCGACCTCGTCACCTATCAACAGGCCTATCAGGCGTCCTCGGAGGTCTTCCAAGTGGTGGACAACATGCTGAGTACGCTGATGACCGACCTCACCTCAGCCTGATTCCCGCCATGCGCATCACCAACAACATGGTCACCGGCTCCATCATGACGGAGCTCCAGCAGCTGGAGACCCAGCAATCCAGCCTGCAGACCGAGGTGTCGAGCGGGCTGGCCGTCACCCAGCCCTCGGACAATCCCCAGACTTTCAGCCAGGTGATCGAACTGCAGGGCCAGAGCAATCAGCTGCAGCAGTTCGACGCCAACGCCACCCAGGCGCTCAACGTCGCCAACGCCTCGTACGCCGGCCTGAGCTCGCTGCAGCAGATCTACGACCGCGCCTCGCAGCTCGGCGCGCTCGGCACCAGCGCGGTGGACGGCACCTCCCAGCAGGCCTATGCCACCGAGGTGGACCAGCTGATCCAGCAGGCGGTCCAGGTCGGCAACACCCAGCTGGGCAGCAGCTACCTGTTCGCCGGGACCGCCGACAGCTCGCCGCCGATCGCCGCCACCACCAATGCCTCCGGCACGATCACGGCGGTCAGCTATGCGGGAAATTCCGGCGCGACCCCGATTCCCATCTCGGAGACCTCGACCGTCGTGCCCGGGACGTCGGGGGAGACCAACTCCGGCATCGCCGACTTCATCAACAACCTGATCTCGCTCCGCGACGCACTGCAGTCGGGCGGCGCCACGGGCATCAGCGCCGCGAACTCCAACCTCTCGGCCTCGGAGGATGTGATCACGACCGCGGTCGCCGACAACGGGGCGGTCCAGGCGCGCATCCAGTCCGACCAAACCCAGCAGCAGGCATTGGCCAGCCAGGACGCGACGATGATCTCGAACGCCGCGGATGCCGACCTGCCCACGCTCATGGTCCAGCTCAACCAGGCCCAGCTGGCCTACCAGGCCGCGCTGCAGTCGTCCGCCTCCGTCATGCATCTCTCGATCCTCAACTACATCAACCTGTCATCAACCTAACCGCCCACCGCCCCCCCGCATGAAAGTCCTGCCCGAGCTCTATGTCAGCCCCCCCGACACGATCGGGGCCAACGCCTTCGCCCTGCCCCAGGGGCTGATCGGGTTCGCCGATTACTCCCGGGCCGAGCTGCTCTACCTCCCCGACCAGCTCCCTTATCTCTGGCTCAAGCTGGCGGGACCGGAGGGCGCGGTCAATTTCGTGGTGATCGAGCCCGGCGGGATCATCCCCGGCTACGAGCTGGAGATCTTCGACAACGACGCCGAGGCCCTCGACATCACCGATCCGGCGGAGACGATGATCCTCAACATCGTCACCGTGCAGCGGCAAAATCCGCTCCACGCCACGGTCAACCTCGTCGGCCCGATCATCGTCAACCGGCGCACCCGCATCGGCCGCCAGGTGGTCATCGCCAACTATTCCCGCTACAGCGCGCGCCACGTCCTGGTCCACCCCGAAGTCGCCGCCAGCGCCTCGGCCTGACCCACCCCCGCCATGCTTGTCCTAACCCGCAAGGTGAACGAGGCGATCATCATCGGCGATTCGATCGAGATCCGGATCAACCGGATCGACGGCGACGTGGTCAAGATTGGGGTGCACGCCCCGCGCGAGATCCCGATCTTTCGCAAGGAGGTGCAGGTCGACATCGCCGCCGCCAATCGCGCCTCCGCCCTGGCGGCGCAGTCCAACCCCGCCCTGGGCGGGCTCTCCCTGCCGCGCCTCAACCCGGTTTCCCCGCAATCCCAGCCCTCGCATCCCGCATGAACACGATATCCAGCCCAACCTCCCCGCTGGCCGGCGCCCTTTCGGGGCTGGCGGCCCCGACTCCGCCCCCCACCGCCAACGATCCCTGCGACGCCGCACCCGGCGCGAGCGGGGCCCCGGATCCGGCCGCGCCGGACGTGCTCTCGCTCTCCGGTCCGTCGTCGGACGAGGGCCGGCTGGCCGCCGCGCAGGACGTCGAGCGTCAGAACCAATACTCCACCCTCACCGACTTTCCCGCCGCGCTGAAGGCCACCCAGGCCGCGACCGCCGCGCTCGCCGCCAATCCGCCGGCCGCCCTGGCGGCGGTGGGGGGCGTCGATGCGGGCAGCGTCCTCAGCCTGACCCAGGAGGGCTGACCACCCCTGCCTCGACCTTAAGGGCCCGCTCCACCGCCCAGGCGACGTCCGCGCTGCGGAACGGCTTGGCGAGCAGCGACACGCGCCCGAGTTGCTCAAGCGCCGCCGGGGTGATCTTGGAAAAATAGCCCGACATGATGATGATCGGCAGCTGGGGCGCGAATTCCCGCACCTGGCGGGTGAGCTCGATCCCGTCGATGTCCGGCATGGTCTGGTCGGTGAGCAGCAGGGCGCAGGGCTCGCCGTCGCCCTGCAGCGCGGCCAGGCAGTCCCGCGGCGAGCTGAAAACCACCGTGCGGTAGCCCAGCCACTCGAGCGTGATCTGGGCGGTCCGGGATACGATCTGCTCGTCGTCCACGATGCAGATCAGCTCGCCCGAGCCGCGCGGCGGGGGTGCCCGCGTCGCCGTGTCCGCCACCCATTCACCCGACTCCTCCATCGGCAGGTAGACGTCGACCGACGTGCCGACGCCGGGGGAGCTGATGACATCGATGCCCCCGCCATGGGCGCGGACGATGCTTTGGACGATCGCCAGCCCGAGGCCGGTGCCCTCGCCGGGGGGCTTCGTTGTGAAGAAGGGGTGGAAGATCCGGCGCTGGGTCTCGGCGTCCATGCCGTGCCCGGTGTCCCGGACACTGAGGCGGACGTACCGCCCGAGCGGCAGGTTGCCGTGGGCGGCGGCCTGGGTGGCGCTCAGCGCGGTGGTGGCCAGGGAGATGCTGAGCACCCCCCCGGTCGCCCGCATGGCGTGGGCGCCGTTGGTGCCCAGGTTGAGCAGCAACTGGTTCAACTGGGGGACGTCGGCCATCACGCGGCCGCAGCCCGGCTCGATCTGGATGTCGATCTGGATGGTGCTCGGGACGCTGGCGCGGAGAAAGCGGCTGGCCTCTTCGATCACCACGCCCAGGTCGGTGGACACCCTTTCGGCACCGGTCTGGCGGCTGAAGGTGAGGATCTGCTCGACCAGCTCGCACGCGAGGATGGTGGCGGTTCGCGCCTCCTCGAGCCGGCGCCGGGCCGGGTGGTCGGTGCCCAGGTCCTCGAGGGCGAGATCCTGGTTGCCGATCATGCCGGTCAGGAGATTGTTGAAGTCGTGGGCGATGCCGCCGGCCAGGGTCCCGAGGGTCTCCATCTTCTGCAGCTGGAAGAGCTGCCCCTCGAGGGTCCGCCGCTCGGTCTCGGCGGCGTGCCGGCCGGTGATGTCCTGGACGGTTCCGAAGAGGCGGACGGTGCGGCCGGCGCTCACCTCCGGCCAGCCGAAGATCTGGACCCAGCGCTGCTCGCCCCGGGCGGTGAGCAGCGGGCATTCCAGGTCGAAGATTTGGCCGTCGCGGATGGCCCGCTCGAGTTGGCGGAGGAACTCCGCCCGCTCCTTTCCCGGAAGGAACCCCGCCATGGCCGGCACCGTCGGGAGATAGCCCAGCTCGACCTGGCAGATCCGGTACAGTTCCGGCTCCCAGCGCATCTCGCGCGCCGGGAGCAGGAGCTCCCAGGCGCCGATCTGGGCGAGGCGGCTCACCTGCAGCGCGATCTCCTCGCTGTGGCGCTGGCGGAGATGGGCCTCGCGGAACGACGTGAAGTCGTCGACCAGCACGATGAAGTTGACCAGTTCCTGCTCCGCGTTGCGCACCGGCTGGAAGGTGACGGAGAACCAGCGGATCTTGCCCTCGGGCGAGATGTTTTTCGAGACGATCGAGGCGGACTGGCCGGTCTCGACCAGCAGTCGGGCATCCTCCGGGGGAAATTCGTTCATCGCCCGGCTGAGCAGCTCGGTGATCGGCCGGGCGACCGACTCGGCCTGGGCCAGGCCGCACAGCTGCTCGCACGCCACATTGGTCCAGAGCGTCATGCCCCGGCCGTCGGCAATGAGCACGGCGTTGGGCATGTGCTGCGCGACGAGGGCGAGCAGGGCGTTGACCTTGGTGGCTGCGCGCAGGTTGGCCTTGGCGTCGTCGAGCTCGCGCGACTTGACCGAGGTTTCCTCGAGCAACGCGACGGCGTGGCTTTGCAGGTCGTCGATCGCGCTGCGCCGCGCCGCGGTGTCGGCCAGGGCCTGCGCGCAGGCGTCGGCCGATCGCACCATGCGGACGGCGGCCACGCCCGCCAGCGCCAGCTCGGCCGCCGCAAAAATTCCGAAGACGGCGAGGGGCGGCAGCCAGGCCTGGTGGAGGCAAGCCAGCCCCAGGGCGGCGGCGGCGAGCGACCCGAGGAGCAGGCACAGGGCCAGTCGCCGCGTGCTGTCCGGCGCGGGCCCGCGAGGATGGGCAACGTTTGGCATCTTCTGGTGGTACCGTTGGGCTAGCAGCTGATCCCGCGTTCGGCGAGAAAATCATCCGGCGCCAGCCGGGACTTCGCTCCGGCCGGCGAACGCTCAGCGCCCGGCGGCCTCCAATCGCCGCCAAAATGCCTGATACCTGGCCGCATCGGGATGGTCGGCCCCGAGCGCCGCCACCATTCCCAGCGCCGCGCGGCGGGCGAATTCCCGCGCCAAGCCGGGCTCCCGGGCGGCGTCCAGGCAGATGGCGAAATTGTAGCAGGTGCGCAGGGTCTCGGGATGTTGCGGGCCGAAGACCCGTTCGTCCAGGGCGAGGGTGGCGCGGTATTCCGCCTGGGCCTCCGCAAACTTTCGCTGATCCCGCAGCACATTGGCCAGTCCCCGGCGGCTCCATAGCGTCTCGGGGTGTTCCGGGCCGAGCGCGTCCTCCTCCAGTCCGAGGACTTCGCGGTAACGCGCCTCGGCCTGGACATATTTCCTCTCGCTGCGCAGCGCTTCGGCCAGGTTGTATCGGCTCTTGAGGGTTTCCGGGTGATTGGGCCCGAGGACCCTCGTCCGCAGCCCGATGACCGCGGCATATTCCGCTTCCGCGGCGGCGCCCTGGCCCGCGAGGAGGAACACGTCGGCGAGATCATTCCGGCTGTTGAGCGTCTGCGGGTGGTCGGGGCCGAGCACGGCCGTCTCGGCCGCGATCACTGCGACATATCCGGAGCGGGCGGCCGCGATCCGACCCTGCTCCAGGAACACGCTGGCGAGGTTGTTGCGGCTGGCGAGCGTCTCGGGATGGCCGGGGCCGAGCACGTTGGTCTGGATCTCCGCCACGTTGCGCAATTCCGCCTCGGCCTCGGTGTACCGGCCCTCGGCGCGCCAGGCGCTGGATTGGTCGTAGCGGTACCGCAGGGTCCGGGGATGCTCCGCGCCCAGAGCCTGCCCGGCGAGATCGACCACCGCCCGATACTGTGCTTCTGCGCCGCGGTAGTCCCCTTGCTCCAGGATGACGTTCGCCAGAAACTCCCGGCTTTGGAGGGTGTCGGGGTGTTCCGGCCCCAGCACCTCCGTCTGCAGCCGGACTACGCTCTCGAACTCGATCCGGGCGGCGGCGTACCTCCCCTGATCGCCGAGGATATTGGCCAATACCATGCGGCTCTTGAGGGTGTCCGGGTGTTCCGGGCCGAGCAATTGCCATTGGAGTGCGATCACACCGCGGCACTCCGCCTCCGCGTCGGCGTATCTGCCTTCGTGCCACAGCGCCGTGGCCAATCGGGCGCGGGCATTGAGGGTCGCGGGGTTCTCCGGGCCCAGCGCTTGTTCGTCGATTTTGAGCACGTCGCGATCCTGCCCTTCCGCCTCGGCGTATCGGCCCTGGTCATCGAGCACCCCGGCCAGATCCAGCCGGCTGACCAGCGTGTCGGGGTCTTCCCGGCCCAGCGCCGCGGCCTGCATCCGTATCACCTCCTGCAATTCCGCGCCCGCGGCGGCGAATTCCCCCTGCTCGCCAAGGGTGATGGCCACATTGGCGCGCAGGGCGAGGACGAGGCGGTCCGTTCCGCCCCGGGCGAGGCGGTACTCCCCGAACGCGCGGCGATAATGGGCTTCCGCATCTTCATAGTGTCCCTGCTCCTCGAGCACGTGGGCGATCGCCCATTGGCACCCGGCCCACTCGAGGCCATCCCGCGCCCGGTCGGTCAAGGCCTCGGCGGCCCGCAGGTGGCGCAGGGCGTCGCCGTACCGGGTCAAGGCCTCGGCGGCGTAGCCGGCGAGCTCCAAGGCGGTGACGCGCGTGGCGGTCGCGGTCGCCCCGGCCGGGTCGGCCGCGGTCAGGGCGAGCCGTTCAGCGCCGGCGTAATCATCGGTCGCAAAGGCGGCGTTGGCGCGGTCGAGGGTCGGGGCATGGGAGTCGGCCAGCACGCGGGCGGCGAACCCCGGCAATTTCCGCGCCAGGGCGGCGGCGTCGCCACCCTCCTGCTCGGCCAGCGCGGCGTACGCGCGCTGCCTGGCCGCGGCGGCGGTTTCCCCGGGCTGCTCCTGGAGAAGGGCGCCGACCGCGGGCCGTTGGGCCAGCGCCCTTTGCAGCATCGCGCCGTCGACGATCAGTGCACGGACCATCCAGGTCATGGCGCCGGCGAGGAGCACCAGCAGGGCGATCACCGCGGTGGCCCACTGGCGGAATCCGCGCCGGAGGCGCGTCAGTTCGTCGCGCAGCTTGAGCACGCTGCTCTCGAGCGCCTCGCGGGTTTCCAGGGGGTGATAGATCTGCGCGTCCGCTTGCAAATGGCGGCGATAGGCGAGCTGCAATTGCCGCAACTCCTCGGGCTCCTGCTCCCCCGCGTCGGAGGGAAAATCGTCGTCCAAAATCATATACCAGACCTTTTTCCCGCGCTGCGCGGCATACTTCGCCTCGTACTGGGTATAGCTGACGCGTCCGAATTGCCGGTCCGGTTCGGGTGGCTCGGCGCCGTAGCGGCGGCCCACCAATTGCACCACCCCCTGGCAGGCATCGATCTGATGGTCGAGCATCGCCCGGAGGTCCCCCTGCTCCGTGCCGAAGATGTCCTGCCACACGGGCTCGTAGCCCAGAAACGTCAAGGTATTGGCGACCAACTGCCGCGCAGTCTTGAGCTCGCGGCTCACCGCCGAGATGAAAATGGCCGGCCGTGGCGTCATGGCGCTTCTGGGTCGATCAAAGCGGGGGACCGGCCGGGCGCGAGGCGAAACCCGCGTCTCGGACCGGGGGCGCCGGGTATTATCGGTCTAAGCGGGTGGCCGGCGAACCCATTACCGATGTGTCGCCGGGCGATCCGCAATAGGATTCGTTTTCCGGGGGAGGCGCTTGTAGAATAACGCCATGAGAGACGATTACCTTAAAGACGCCCTCAAGGTGGTCGATGATCCGAATATCCTGGTCAACGTGGTCTCGCGCCGCGTCAAGCAGCTCAAGCGGGGAAACCGGCCCCTGGTCGAGTCGCTCGAAAAGCTCTCGCCCGAGGACACGGCCCTGCGTGAGATCATCGAGGGCAAGATTAGCTACGAGCTCGCGACCCCCGCGGAGCTCGCCAACCTGTAGGACCCGCGGTCCCCGCCATGCCCAACTTAACCGTGGACCAGACCCGGGCCCAGTCGATCCTGGCCGACATCCAGGGCGCACCGGACACGGTGCTCCCGCGGCGTGACCTGATCGTCGAGTGGCTCCGGAGCTATCTGCAGCACCCGGACCGGAGCGGGTCCGCGGCCGAGGCGGCCGATGCCGGCGACCTGCTGGCCCTCGAGCAGTTCCTGCGCGCGCACGACGTGCCCGCGACCTCGCCGGCCGGACGGAACTAGGGCGATCTCCGCCGGTTCACGGAACCAGCGGGGCCCCGGTGCGGTCGGATCCGGGGTGAACAATTCCCGTCGCGCTGGCACGCCTTTTGCATCGCCGGAAGCGTAACCCGCCCTTCCGGGATCGAATCATCATGGACAAGCCACCGCCCATCGCCACCGACTCCGCGGGAACTCCATGGACGCGCGCCATGCTCCTGCGCGAGCTGCGCAAGCCGATCCCAACCTACCGCTGGGAGTGGGTGGGGCACTTCCTCTGGCCAATGTCGGCCATCTGCGGCGTCATCAGCTACAAGGGCTTCGTCAGCCACGGCTGGCCGGCGGTCAATTTCGGCTGCGCCCTCCTCAGCTTCAATTTTGCGGTATCCGCCATCGTCAACCGCGCGACCGCCCCGCTCCAGCGCAAGATCGACATCCTGGAGGTGCTGCTGGACGAGCAATCCGGGCCGGCGGACGACTCCGCTAGCGACTAGCCGCGCCGGCGCGGGACGAGCCGCGGCGGGCGCCGTGCGCGATCAGTGCGACCCCGGCCCCGGCGAGGATGATCGAGTAAAAGGTGCCGCGGCTGAGTCCGAGGATCAGCGACGCGTCGGGCTCGCGGAACAGCTCGCCGAAGATGCGCACGGCCGCATAGGCCACGAGGTACTCGCCGGCGAGGCGACCGGGCTGGGTGCGGACGACGTCGCTGCGCCAGAAGCGCCACTGCATGAAGGCCAGCAGCAGGCCGCCCTCGAGCGCGGCCTCGTAGAGCTGCGAGGGGTGCCGCGGCGCGATCAGGTAGGGGGGCGTGTCTGGGGCGGCGCTGCGCGGGAAGATCACCGCCCAGGGGACGTAGCTGATCTTGCCCCAGAGCTCACCGTTGATGAAGTTGGCGATCCGCCCGAAGAAAATCCCGGCGGAGGCCGCCGACGCGGAGAGATCGGCCAGATGCCGGAGCGGGATGGACTGCGCGCGCCCGAACAGCCCGAGGGCGACCGCGACGCCGAGGAAGCCCCCGTGGCTGGCCATCCCGCCCTCCCAGACGCGGAAGAAGGCGAGCGGGTCCGTCCGCAGGAAACCGGGCTGGTAGAGCAGGAAATAGCCGAGCCGTCCCCCGAGCAGGACGCCCGCCACGATCGCGGCCATGAAGTCGCCGATCTTGGCCGAGGGCAGCTGCGACCGCCCCGCCCGCGCGTAGCGGTCCAGGAGCCAGGCGGCGGCCAGGAAGCCGGCGACGTAGGCCAGCCCGTAGAAACGGATGCCGAAATTCCCCCAGTGCGGGCCGAGGAAGGGCGGGAGGTTGTCGACCCAGAAGGCGATCACCGCTTGTGCTCCCCGGCTTGGCGTGCGAATTCGCGCATATCCACGGCGACATCGTCCTTCTCGAAGATCTCGAGCCCGAGGATGTGCTCCATCACGTCCTCCATCGAGATGACGCCCGAGGTGGCGCCGAACTCGTCCACCACGACCAGCAGCTTCTGGTGCGCCTTGAGGAAGACCTGGAGGGCATCGGCCACGGTGGCGGTCTCGGGGATGAAGTGCGCCTCGTGCATGAGCTGTTCGACCAGCACCCCGTCCTGGTCGTTGGCCTTGGCGTTGTGCAGGTCGCGGCGGCGGACGACGCCGGCGATGTCGTCGAGATTCCGCCCGTAGACCGGGAAGCGCCCGAAGCGCAGGTCGGGGAACTCCTGGAATGCGTCGGTCACCGTCGCCTTGGCGCGCAGGGCCGCGACGACCGTGCGCGGCGTCATGATCGCGCCGACGCGCACGTCGTCGAGCGAGAGGGCGTTGGCGATGATGCTCGACTCGCTCCGGGACAGGGTGCCCTGCTGGGCGCCGCGCTCGGCGAGCAGGATGATCTCCTCGTCGGAACGGTAGAGGTGCGCGGGGGTGCGCACCACCAGCCGGACAATCAGGTTGCACACCCAGGTGACGGGCGTGAGCGCGCGGCGCAGCCACCACAAGGGGAAGACGATGGCGGGCAGGAGGCGCCGGCGGTGGGCGACCCCGATGTTCTTGGGCAGCACCTCGGACCCCACGAGCAGGACCACGGCAAAAATCGGCGTCAGGTAGATCAGGGCGTGGTTGCCGAAGAGGTGCGCGCAAAGGCCGCCGATGATGACGGAGCCGACGCCGTTGGCCACGGTGTTGAGGGTGAGGATGGCGGAGATCGTCTGGTCGAGCTCCGCGCGGATCACCTCGAAGCGCTGGCCGCGCCGGGGATGGGTTTTCTTCAGCGCCTCCAGCTCCGCGGTGGTCGCGCTCAGCACGATCGCCTCGAAGAGCGAACAGACGAAGGAGACCGCCAGGGTCAGGCCGATGGCGAGGACGAGCCAGTGCATGGGGCAGTTAAGCCGGGAAGCCGGGGAAATCACAAGTTTCTTGCGGTATCGGCGGGGCGATGGTCTAACCTCCGCCGATGGCTGGACTCCGGCGGACGCCCCTGTATGATTTTCATGTCGCGCATGGCGCGCGGATGGTCGATTTCGCCGGCTGGGAGATGCCCGTCCAGTACCGCAGCATCCTCGACGAGCACAAGGCGGTGCGCGCGGCCGCCGGGCTGTTCGATGTCAGCCACATGGGGGAGATCGACGTGGCCGGACCGGAGGCGCGGCGGTTTCTCAACCGGCTGGTCACCAATGATGTCGAGCGCCTGTTTCCCAGCCGCGTACTCTATTCTCCCATGTGCCTGCCCGCGGGCGGCGTGGTGGACGACCTGCTGGTCTACATGCGGGGGCCGGGGAGCTATTTCCTCTGCGTCAACGCCGGCAACGTGGACCGGGACCTGACCTGGATCCGCGAGCAGGCGGCGGGCCTGGCCGTGACGGTCACCGACCGCTCGCTCGACTATGCGTTGCTGGCGGTGCAGGGTCCGCGCTCCATCCCGATCGTGCAGTCCCTCACGGAGGCCAAGCTGGATTTTCTCAAGTACTATCATTTCACCGAGAACACCGTGGGCGGCATCCCCTGCCTGATCAGTCGCACGGGGTACACCGGCGAGGAGGGGGTCGAGCTCTACCACGCGCCGGACGACTCGGAGACGCTGGCCGCGACGCTGCTGGCGGCGGGCGTGTCGCGCGGGCTCGAACTTTGCGGCCTGGGGGCCCGGGACAGCCTGCGCCTGGAGGCGGGCTATCCCCTCTATGGCCACGAGCTCACGCGGGACATCTCGCCGCTGACCGCGGGCCTGGCCTGGACGGTAAAGCTCGAGAAGGAAGAGGACTTCATCGGCCGCGACGCGCTGCGGGCCGAACGGGCCAACGGTTCCCCGCACCAGGTGGTCTTCTTCAAGACCGGCGACCGCCGGATCGTCCGCGCCGACTCGCCGGTGCTGGATTCCAGCGGCGCGGTGGTGGGCCGGGTGCTGTCCGGCACCTTGTCGCCGATGCTCAACGAGGCGATCGGCTCCGCGCTAATCGTGGCCGCGGCGCTGCCCCGCCTGCTCCTGGCCGACATCCGGGGGGTGCGGCTGCCGCTGCATCTGGCCGTTCCCCCGCTGGTAAAACTGAAAAAGCTCAGCTAGGATTTCCCATGAACCAAGTCCCGCCCCACCTGCGCTACGCCAAGACCCACGAATGGGCGAAGCTCGACGACGACGGCACCGCGACCGTCGGAATCACCGACTACGCGCAAAGCGCGCTGGGCGACATCACCTTCGTGCAGCTGCCCAAGGTGGGCGCCGGGCTGGCCGCGGGGGCGATGTTTGGCGTGGTGGAGTCGGTCAAGGCCGCCTCGGACCTCTTCGCCCCGGTGGGCGGGACGGTCATTGCGACCAATTCCGCGCTGGACCAGGCCCCGGAGACGCTGAACCGGGACCCGTTCGGCGCGGGGTGGATCCTCAAGCTGAAGGTGTCCGACCCGAAGGAAGCGGCCAGCCTGCTGGACGCAGCGGCGTATGCCAAGCTGACCGGTTGACCCTTCAGCCCGCCTTGGCGTTGCGGGCCGCCTTGCGGCGATCGGTCTCGCTCAGGACGCGCTTGCGCAGGCGGATGTTCTTCGGCGTCACCTCGACGAACTCGTCCGCGGCGATGTACTCGATCGCGCGCTCCAGCGACAGCTTGGTCGCCGGCGTGAGACCGGTGGCCACGCCCGAGCCCTGGGAGCGGAAATTGGTCAGCGCCTTGGCCCGGACGGCGTTGCAGGAGATGTCCTCGTTGCGGGGGTTCTCCCCGACAATCATGCCCTGGTAGACGTCCTCGCCGGGGCCGACGAAGAGCTTGCCCCGCTCCTGGACCATTTCCAGCGCGTAGCCGGTGGTGACGCCGGCCTCGGTGGCGATGATCGTCCCGGACAGCCGGGTGAGCACCTCGCCCGCGTACGGCCCGTATTCCTTGAACAGGTGGCTCATCACCCCGCGGCCGCTGGTGGCGTTGACCACGTCGATCTCCATGCCGATCAGGCCGCGGGTGGTGATGGTGGCCTCGATCATGGTGGAGTGGGGGTGCTTCTCCATATTGGTCAGCACGCCCTTGCGGTTGGCGAGGTTCTGGATGACGGCGCCGACGCACTCGTCGGGGACCTCGATCCAGAGGCTCTCGTAAGGCTCCTGGCGATGCCCATCCACGATCTTCTCGATCACGGTGGGCCGGGAGACGAGCATCTCGAAACCCTCGCGCCGCATCGTCTCGACCAGCACGGCCACCTGCATCGCGCCGCGGGCCTTCACGTTGAAGACCCCGGCCTTGTCGGTGTTCTCGACGTGGATGGAGACGTTGGTCTTGAGCTCGCGGAAGAGGCGCTCGCCCAGCTGGCGGGAGGTGACCAGCTTGCCCTCGCGCCCGACGAGCGGCCCGTCGTTGACGCAGAATTCCATCTCCAGGGTCGGGGGATCGATCTGGGTAAAGGGCAGGGGATGGGCGTTCTCGTCGGCGGCGAGGGTGTCGCCGATGTCGATCTCCTCGACGCCGGCGATGCCGACGATGTTGCCGGCGACCGCCGTCGCGGTCTCGGCGGTGCCCAGGCCGGTGAATTCCAGGATCTTGGTGATCTTGGCCCGCAGGCGTTTGCCGTCGGCGTTGCGCAGGGCGAAGATCGGGTCCCCGACCTGCGCGGCGCCGCCCAGCACCTTGCCGATCGCGATGCGTCCGACGTAGTCGCTCCAGTCCACGTTTGAGACCAGCATGTGAAAGGGCTCGTCCGGCTTGGCGAAGGGCGGCGGGATGTGATCGAGGATGGTTTGGAAGAGCGGCCCCATGTCCTTCTTCTCGTCGCCGAGATGCAGCATCATGTAGCCGTCGCGGCCGGAGCCATAGACCACGGGGGCGTCGAACTGCTCCTCAGTCGCGTTGAGCTCGAGCAGGAGCTCCTGGACCTTGTCGTACATCTTCTTCGGCTCGGCGTTCTCCCGGTCGATCTTGTTGATCACGATCACGACCTTGAGGCCGTGGGCGAGCGCCTTGCGGAGCACGAAGCGGGTCTGCGCCTGGGGTCCGTCATAGGCGTCGACGACCAGCAGGACGCCGTCGACCATCCGGAGGGCGCGTTCGACCTCGCCGCCGAAGTCGGCGTGGCCGGGGGTGTCGACGATATTGATCGTCTTGTCCTTCCAGTGGACCGACGTGTTCTTGGCCTTGATCGTGATGCCCTTTTCCTTCTCCAGGTCCATCGAGTCCATGGCCCGCTCCTCGACGTGCTGGTTGGCGCGGTAAACGCCGCCTTCCTTGAGGAGTTTGTCCACAAGGGTGGTCTTGCCATGGTCGACATGGGCGATGATGGCGATATTGCGGATGCTCTGGTTCATTTGGGCCTGTAGTTGTGAAAAAGAGGCCAAACGTGAACCGCGACATCGCCATACGCAAGAAGAACCAGCGTTGAGCCCAAGTGTCCGCCGAAGCAGCAGCGAAGGCGGACGGGCCCGACCGCGTCTGGCCCCGCAGGATGTGTACCCGCCTTCGTTCCGCTGCACGCGGAACTTCGGCGCGGTTACGGCCCGCGATGCGAGGCCGTAAAAATATTTTGGCCCCGGAACCTTGCGGTCCCGGGGCCAAAATTGGGGGTGGGCGTTCGCCACGCGCTCTTTCCCGGCACATACGTTGGGCGCACTCGCTTTCGCGGGCCGTATGTTCCCCGACGCCACTCTTCGCGGCATGCGAAGTTCTCGATCTCATGGCGGGATCGCTCCGACCATTGCTGGCTGGAGTTTGTTGAGTGAGGCCTCTTCGCCCGGTTCGGTCACCCCCTGCCAGGGGCGGCACGCCGGACGTGGTGCAGACACGCCTACAAGTGCATTTTCGCGTCGGCACCGTTGCCACAGGGACGGCGCCGGCTTTTGGCCGGCCGTTTGCCCCGTGTTACGGGTCTGACCTCTTAACTCTCAGGCTGCGTTCGCTTTGCAGTTGGGTGATGTGGTTTTTCGCACCGCCCAATTGAGGAGATTTTACGGGCTTTGCCTGGCCCGCTCTCTCCCCGCCGTCCCGTCTCCCTTACGCGCCCCATCCGTATCTACCGTACGGGGCCTTTTGGCGGGGTCGGCCCGCCGGGAAACGCGACTGCGTTCTGGTCTGCGCAGTAGCAGCCGTAACCCTCTGGGTAACTGCGTCGGCCCGTGGTTCGAAACGTCCCGCGGGCCTGACTCGGCTCGGCAGCGGTTTCTGATCGCCCCTTGCCGCTCAGCTCCTGATTCATGAAACTGGACCGGTCATGACACCGGCCAGAGGAACTGGTGATAATGCCTGCCAAAACCCGCTTGCGCGGCATTGGAGGGGATGGCGGCACCAGCTGCCACCGTCCTTTCCCCGGTCGCCCGGGATTATCCCAGTCGTGCTCTCGGCGGAGTTTTCAGACCGCCGCGCCTCGACTGTTCTATCAATGAACATTTGGGAAACTGATGACAGGATGGTGAAAGTGAAGCATATCTTATCCACATTTTCTTCACCGTCATTTCGGTGAATAACTTGGGAATAGTGAATCACCCCGGTTATTCCCCGATTGTGATTCAGGTCCCAAGTTGCAGCCTTCACCCTTCCGCAAAAATGCTTCCCATCTACGAACTCGAGTCCGCCCTCCTCGCCGCGCTGCGGGAGACCGGGCGGCTGATCGTGCAGGCGCCCACGGGCTCGGGCAAGTCGACGCAGATCCCGCAGATGATCCTGCGCCACGGCCTGCTGGGCGAGCACGGCGAGGTCGTGGTGCTGCAGCCCCGCCGGCTGGCGACGCGCCTGCTGGCCAAGCGGGTGGCCGAGGAGTGGGGGACGCCGCTGGGCGAAACGGTGGGCTACCAGATCCGGCTCGAGACGGTGGCGAGCGAGCGCACGCGCATCCGGTTCGTCACCGAGGGGATTTTGCTGCGCCAGATGTCCTTCGATCCGGCGCTGCGCGGGGTCAGGGCGGTGGTGTTCGACGAATTTCACGAGCGCCATCTCTACGGCGACATCTGCCTGGCCCGCGCCCTGCAGATCCAGCGCACGCGGCGGCCCGACCTCCGGATCGTGGTCATGTCGGCCACGCTCGATGCGGCCGCGCTGCGCGACTACCTCGCGCCCTGCCCGGTGCTGACCTCGCAGGGGCGCACCTTTCCGGTGCGCATCGAGTACCTGCCCCGGGCGCCGAACTTCGAGGCCGAGCCGGTGTGGGACGTGGCGGCGCGCGCCTGCGAGCGCGCCGCCACCGCGAGCGGGGGCGACCTGCTGGTCTTCATGCCCGGCGCCTACGAGATCAGCCGCACGGTGCAGGCGATCCAGGGTTCGCGCGCGCTGCGCGAGTTCGTGGTGCTGCCGCTGCACGGCGAGCTTCCACCCGAGGCGCAGGACCGGGCGGTCGCGCGACAGCCGGGGCGCAAGATCGTCGTCTCGACCAACGTGGCGGAGACCTCGGTGACGATTGACGGCGTCACGGTGGTGATCGACAGCGGCCTGGCCCGGATCGCCCGGTTCGATCCGCACCGCGGGATCAACACCCTCCTGGTGGAGAAGATTTCCGCCGCGAGCGCGGACCAGCGTGCCGGACGGGCGGGGCGCACCGCCCCCGGCGTGTGCGTGCGCCTCTGGACGGAGCGGGAGCAGGAGCGGCGACCCGCCCAGGAGTTGCCGGAGGTGAAACGCCTCGACCTGGCGGAGGTGGTGCTGACCCTCAAGGCCGGGGGCATCACCGACCTCGCCAGCTTTCCCTGGCTGGAGGCGCCCGACGCGCGGGCGCTCGAGCGGGCGGAGAACCTGCTGGTCGACCTCGGCGCGCTCACCGCGGGCGGCGGATTCGACAGGCTCACCGCAGGTCCCGCGGAGGGGACCCGGATCACGGAGCTCGGCCGCCGGATGCTGCGCTTTCCCGTTCATCCGCGCTACGCCCGGATGTTCGTCGCGGCGCAGGAGCGGGACTGCGTCCGGCCCGTCGCCCTGATGGCCGCGCTCACCCAGGGCCGCAATTTCCTGCTGCGCGGCGTCACGAAGGAGGTGGAGCAGGCGCGGGAGGACCTGCTGGGCGAGGAGCGCGAGAGCGATTTTTTCCTCCTCATGCGCGCTTGGGGCTACGCCGAGAAGCAGGGCTTCGGCCTCGACGCCTGCCGCCGGCTGGGCATCCACGCGCAGACCGCGCGCCAGGTCGGGCCGCTCTTTGCGCAGTTTCTGGAGATCGCGCGGGTGAAGGGGGAAACGCGGAGCGTAGGTAGCGCAGGCGTCCCGCCTGCCGTTTCGCCGGCGGCAGGCGGGTCGCCTGCGCTACTTTCCAGCGAGGCCGTCCGCAAATGCGTCCTGGCCGGATTCTCCGACCAGCTCGCGCACCGGCTCGACGCCGGGACGCTGCGCTGCGAGCTGGTGCACGCGCGCAAGGGCCTGCTGGCGCGGGAGAGCGCGATCCAGCATTCGCCCCTGCTCGTCGTGGCCGAGATCAGCGAGATCGGGGGCCGCGGCGGGGAGGTGAGCGTCCTGCTCAGCCTGGCGACGGCGGTCGAGGAGGCGTGGCTGCGGGAGATGTTCCCCGGCGACTACCAGGAGATCCGCGCCATCGTGTACGATGCGGAGACGAAGCGGGTGATCGCCCGCCGCGAGCGGCGGTTTCGCGACCTGGTGCTCGAGGCCCGGGCCGGCGGAGACGACGTGCCCCTCGACGAGGCTGCGGCGCTGCTGGCGCGCGAGGTCGTGGCCGGGCGGATCGCGATCGACGCCTGGGACGAGGCGGTCGAGCAGTGGATCACGCGGGTGAATCGTCTCGCGGCCTGGTTCCCCGAGTACGAGGTCAACCCGCTGGATGCCGCGGGCCGGGCGACCCTGATTGAGCAGATCTGCTACGGCGAGACCGGCGCCCGCGGGGTCCGGCAGAAGGAGGTCATGCCGGTCCTGCGCGACTGGCTGACCTCGGAGCAGCTCGCCGCGCTGGACGAGGTTCTGCCGGAGCGGCTGCTCATGGCCAATGGCCGCCGCTCCACCCTCACCTATTATGCGGACGGGCCGCCGGTCCTCCGCGCCCGCATCCAGGAGCTGTACGGGGTGGAGGGCAAATTCACCCTGGGCCGGGGGCGCGTCCCGGTGAAAATCGAGGTGCTTGCCCCCAACCAGCGCCCGATCCAGGTCACCGACGACCTCACGACCTTCTGGCGGGACATGTACCCCAAGGTGAAGCTCGAACTGCAGCGCCGCTACCCGCGCCACGAGTGGCGGTGATGGGCGTGGCCCGCTGCTTATGAGCCGGCTTGCTTCTTCCGGCCCCCGTTGCGCTCGATGTTGAGGTAGGTCTTGTTGAGCATCTGGCTCTCGTACAGCTCGAGCAGCCGCACGCCCTCGCGCGGCTTCACCTGGTCCCGGCGCGTGGCGGCGTCGATCTGGGTCTTCATCCGGCGGCAGAGCTCCTCCTGCTGATACTGCACACCCTCGATCACGTCGGCGATGCGGCTGCCGCTCAGCGCCTCCTCAATGTAGAAGCCGTTGGGCTCGTCGGCCTCGAGAAACACGTGGACCTCGTTGACCCGCCCGAAGAGGTTGTGCAGGTCGCCCATGATGTCCTGGTAGGCCCCGGTCAGGAAAATGCCGAGGTAGTATGGCTTGCTGTTGAGGGGATGCAGCGTGATGTAGTCCTTGACGTCCTGCAGGTCGATGAAGCTGCCAATCTTGCCGTCGGAATCGCACGTGATGTCCACCAGGATGGCGTTGACCGTCGGCTTCTCCTTCAGCCGGTGGAGCGGGGCGATGGGGAAGAGCTGCTTCAGCGCCCAGTGGTCGAGCAGCGACTGGAAGACCGAGAAGTTGCAGACGTACTGGTCGGCCAGCAGCTTGTCGAGGTCGTGCAACTCCTCCGGCTGGTAGCCGGTTTTGCGGCCCTCCTTGGCGATCTGCTCGCAGATCTGCCAGAAGACCGACTCGGCGGCCGCCCGGTTCTCCAGGTCGAGATAGCCGAGGTTGAAGAGGGAAAGCGCCTCCTCCTTGCGCTGGAGCGCGTCGTGGAAGCGCTCGAGCCGGCCCAGCTTCGTTTTGTTGCGCAGCAGGATCTCCAGGTCGGTGACCACCTTGTGCTTCTCCTTGGGCTCGTGCTGCTGCCCGAGGGATTCGCGCTTGTTGATCCGCTCGAAGACCTCCACGACCAGCATGGAGTGGGGGGCGACGACCGCCCGCCCGGACTCGCTGACAATGTCGGGCACGCGCACCCCCGCCCCGCTGCAGATCTCGCGGATGTTGAAGACCACGTCGCGCGCGTATTCCTCCATCGAGTAGTTCATCGAGCTGTCAAAGTTCGTCCGCGACCCGTCGTAGTCGATCCCGAGGCCCCCGCCGACGTCGAGGTAGCCCATGGGAAAGCCCATCTTGGCCAGCTGGCAGTAGAAACGGGTCGCCTCGATCACCGCGTTCTTGATCGTGATGATGTTCGGCACCTGGGAGCCGATGTGGAAGTGGACCAGGCGCAGGCACGCGGTGAACTTGGCCGCCTTCAGCTTCTCGCAGGCGAAGAGGAACTCCGCGGTGTTGAGCCCGAACTTGGCGTTGTCGCCGGTGGAAAGCGCCCACTTGCCTTCGCCGTGGGTCTGGAGCTTGGCGCGGAACCCGATCATCGGCTTGACCCCGGTCTCCTGGGCGAGGCGGATGATGTCGTCGAGCTCGGAGAGCTGCTCGACCACCAGGATGATCTTCTTGCCCAGCTTGCGGCCGAGGAGCGCGAGGCGGATGTAGTCGTGGTCCTTGTAGCCGTTGCAGATGATCAGGCGGTTGGCCCCCTCGTGCATCGCGAGCGCGAGCATCAGCTCGGGCTTTGAGCCGGCCTCCAGCCCGTAGTTGTAGTCCTTGCCGGCCGCCACGATCTCGTCCACGACCTCGCGCAGCTGGTTGACCTTGATGGGGAAGACGCCGCGGTACTCCCCCTTGTAGCCCTCCTCGCGGATGGCCTTGCGAAAGAGCTCGTTGAGCTGGATGACGCGGTGCCGCAACAGGTCCTGGAAGCGGATGACCAGCGGCGCCTTGAGCCCCATCCCCACCGCCTCATGGACGACATCCAGCACCCGGATGCCGCGGCCGTCGGCCAGGGGCTGGACCACGACGAAGCCCTCGTCATCCACCGAAAAATGCCCGGAGCCCCAGCGCTTGAAACCGTAGTGTTCCTCTGATTTGGCGGCGGACCAGTTGGCTGCGGATTTGCTTTTCAACAGGGTGGTTAGGGCTTGCTTTTGCGGGTCCTGAAATAGTTAGATGGTCCTTTCTTCTTCGTTCAAAATCATCAACACGCAATGCCGAAAATGCCCACCCTTGCCGCCACGCCCCTGTTCCTCGCCCAAGCTGCCGCGCCCGCCGGACCGATGGGAGGGGGAGGTGGCACGTGGATCCTGCTCTTCTACGCCCTGATGGCGGCGGCGCTCTACTTCCTCTTCATGGCGCCGCAGCGCAAGAAGCAGAAGGCCCAGGAGAAGATGCTGGCGGCGCTGAAGACCGGCGACGACGTGCTGACCTCGGGCGGGATCTTCGGCACCATCACCAACGTGAAGGAGGATCGCTTTGTCGTCCGGATCGCGGAGAACGTCAAGGTGGAGGTTCCGAAGGGCTACATCCTTTCGGTCATCGCCAAGAGCGACTTCGAGGAGAAGAAATAGGCCGCCGCGCGCCCTTACCCCCGCCTCCACCCCTCCGCCCCCTTTCCCCTCTTCATGCTCAAACGCAATCTCTGGAAGTTGCTGCTCAGTGTCGCGATCGCCGCCTGGGCGCTGTCCGAGCTTTTTCCGCTGAAGGACATCCCCTTCCCGGTTTACGCCGCGGACCATGCCACCGCCAAGCGGCCGGAATTCAACAAGCTCCTCGGCGAGGCCGCGGCCCGGGTCCGCGAGGGCCAGGCGCCCAGCGAGTCGATGGCGCTCAAGCAGATCGGCCAGGAGCGCCATCTCGATTTCACCCAGTTCTTCCCCGACATCCGCATCGAGGACACGCTGAAGAACATCGGGAAGCGCAACGAGATCCTGATCAGCGAGCTGATCAGCCGCTCCAAGGGGCGGCTCCAGCTCGGCCTCGACCTCCGGGGCGGCGTCGCCTTCACCCTGCAGGTGGATGAACGGGCGGCCGCCAAGGAGCGCGAGGAGGTGCGCCAGGAGAAGCTGCAGAAGGCGATCGAGATCATCAGCACCCGCATCAGCACCTCGAACGTGGGCGGCGGCGGCCTGCTGTCGGAGCCGATCATCCGGGCGGTTGGGGCCGACCGGATCGAGGTCGAACTGCCTGGCGTGAGCCCGAAGGACGATCCGGAGATCATCGAGAACGTCACCAAGCCCGCCCGCCTCGACTTCCGGCTGGTCCATCCGACCCTCTCCCCGGACAACAACCCCGGCGGCGAGATTCCGCCGGGCTACGAGATCAAGACCCTCGAGGAGGGCGACCGCGCCAACGGCGATGCGGTTTCGACCGAGCTCTACATCAAGCGCATCCCCGAGATGACCGGCGAGGACATCGCCAATGCCTTCGAGCACGCCGACATGTACGGCAAGCCCGAGGTCGGGCTGGACTTCACCAGCGTGGGCAAGAAGCACTTTGCCGACCTGACCCGCGCGATCGCCGACGAGGGCAAGCGCACGGGCAATCTCGGGCGCCTGGCGATCGTCCTCGACGGCAAGCTCTATGAAGCGCCGACCGTGCGCGAGGAGATCGACGGCGGCTCCGCCGTCATCACCGGCTCGTTCACCGACCGCGAGGCCAACGACCTCGCCAATGTGCTGAACAACCCCCTGGACCTGCCCCTGCGGGTCACCGAGCAATACGAGGTCGGGCCCTCGCTCGCGACCGACGCCATCTCCAGCGGCTTCCGCGCCTCGGTCATCGGCACCGCGCTGGTCGCGGCCTTCATGATCACCTTCTACACCACCGGCGGCCTGGTGGCGGTCGGGACGCTGGCGATCAACATCATGATCATCCTCGGCGTCATGGCCAGCTTCGGCGCGGTCATGACGCTGCCCGGCCTCGCCGGCATCGTGCTGACCATCGGCATGGCGGTGGACGCCAACATCCTCATCTTCGAGCGCATGCGCGAGGAGCTGGCGGTGGGCAAGAGCCTGGCGGTCGCGAACCAGAGCGGCTACAAGAAGGCGCTGACGACGATCATCGACGCCCACATCGTCCAGCTGATCATCTGCACGATCATGATCCTGCTCGGCACCGGTCCGATCAAGTCCTTCGGCGTGACCCTGGCGATCGGCGTGCTCTCGACCATGTTCTCGGTCCTGATCACCGCCCACCTCATCATGGAGCTGCTGATCGATTCCGGCTGGATCAAGAATTTCCGGATGCGGCACCTGCTCAAGGCCATCCACGTCGACTTCGTCCGCTACGGCCGCCCGGCCGCGATCGCCTCGATCCTGCTCGTGCTGGTCGGGGTCGCGGTCGTGATCGGGAAGGGCAGCGCGATCTACGGCATCGAGTTTTCCGGCGGCGACATGATCCGGCTCCAGTTCAAGGACAAGCTGCCGATCGGCGAGATCCGCCAGGTGGCGGAGGCCAGCCGGATCGGGGAGATCAGCCCGACCTACGTGAACGCCCTCGGCGGCGGGAGCGAGGTCCTCGAGATCGAGACGCACGAGGGAAAGTCCGACGACATGTTCGCCAGCCTGCAGCGCGCCTACCCGTCCGCCGGCCTGGAGGAGGTCGGCCGCGACCATATTGGCGCCACGGTGGGCCGGCAGATCGAGGTCAACGCCCTGCTCGCCATCGGGGTGTCGATGCTGACGATCCTGGTCTACATCGCCTTCCGCTTCGAGTTCGGCTTCGGCGTCGGGGCGATGTGCTCCACGCTGCACGACATTCTGATGACGATCGGGGTTTTCGTCCTCACCGGGCACCAGTTCTCGGCGCCGATGGTCGCGGCCATCCTGTGCATCGCGGGCTATTCGATCAACGAGACCGTGGTGGTCTTCGACCGCATCCGCGAGGAGCTGAAGCTCAACCCCACCGGCACGCTCCGCGAGGTCGTGAATTCCGCGATCAACAAGGTCTTCGCCCGCACCATCATGACGGCCTCGACCACGTTCCTGGCGGCGCTCTCCCTGTGGTACTTTGGCAGCGGCGTGCTGCGCGACATCTCCTTCACCTTCCTCGTCGGCATCGTCACCAGCACCTTCTCGGCGATCTTCATCGCCGCCCAGGTGTTCTACTGGTGGCACAAGGGCGACCGGAAGCACGTCGAGGCGCACTCCGACGTGGCCCCCAAGTACGAGTGGACCGGCGCGAGCAAGGCCTCGCGCTGAGGTGATGCGCTGGGTCCACACGCCGCTCCCGGCCGCGGAAATCGAGGCTCTGAGCAAGCGGGAGGGCGTGAGCCTGGTCTTGGCGGAGCTGCTGCTGCGCGCCGGCCTGGGCGATGCGGCCGCGGCCGGCTTGTTCCTGCGCCCCGCGCTGGCCGGGCTGGCCGATCCGTTCCTGCTGCGCAACCTCGCGGCCGCCGTCGACCGCCTCTGCCAGGCGATTGCCGCCCGCGAGGCCGTGACCATCCTCGGCGATTACGACGTGGACGGGGTGAGCAGCACCGCGCTGCTGGTCACCGTCCTGCGGCGGTTCGGGCTGGAACCGCGCTTCATCGTGCCGCGGCGGGCGGAGGACGGTTACGGCCTGTCCCGCAGCGCGATCGACCGCGCCCTGGAGGCGGGCCGGCCCTCGCTCTTCATCGCGCTGGATTGCGGCACCAATTCCCATGCCGAGGTCGCCTACCTTTGCGCCCAGGGCATCGCGGTGATCGTGATCGACCATCATCGCTCCAAGGAACGGCCGTTGGAGCAGGGCCTGCTGATCAACCCCCACGTGAACCCGGACCCCGCGGCGGCCGATGCGGCCTGGCGGAATTTCTGCACCGTGGGCCTGGTGTTCAAGCTGATGCACGGGCTGCTCAAACGGCTCCGCGCGGAACACCATCCCATTGCCTTCACGATCAAGCTGCGCGACCACCTCGACCTGGTGGCGCTTGGCACCGTGGCCGACCTCGTGCCCCTGGTGGCGGAGAACCGCATCCTGGCCTACCACGGGCTGCTCATCATGCAGGAGACGCAGCGGACGGGTCTGCGGGCGTTGATGGAAGTGGCGGGCATCAAGGCCGGGCAGCCGATCACCCCGGTGGACGTTTCCTACCGCCTCGGCCCGCGGATCAATGCCTCCGGGCGGCTGGCGGACGCGGCCCTCTCGGTGGAACTGCTGGTGAGCGACGACACCCGCTTCTGCTTCGACACCTCGCGCCGCCTGGATCTCTTCAATCGCGAGCGCCAGGACATCGAGCGCCAGATAACCGAGGAGGCGGAGCGGATCATCGAGGAAAAGTACCCCGCCGACCCGGGCATCGTGCTCTTCGAGGAGAGCTGGCACCCGGGCGTCGTCGGGATCGTCGCGGGGCGGGTGGCGCGCAAATACAACCGCCCCTGCATCGTGCTGGGCAACGAGGGGGATCTCGCCAAGGGCTCCGGCCGCAGCATCGACGGGATCAGCCTGGTCGAGGTGCTCGCCGGGTGCAGCGGGCCGCTCGAGAGTTGGGGCGGCCACCCGATGGCCGTGGGCGCGTCGCTGGCCAAGGCGAAGGTTGGGGAGTTTCGCCGGCTGTTTTCCGAGGCGGTGCGGGCCCACGCCGGCAGCGACATCGCCGAGCGCCGGCTGAGCATCGCAGTCTGGCTGGAGCCCGCGCAGATTTGCGAGGAGCTGATGGGGGAGCTCGACACCCTGCATCCCTTTGGCCAGGGCAATCCGGAGCCGATCTTTGGCGTGAGGGGAGCCGTGCTCCGGCAGCCGCCCGAGGTCTTCAAGGACCTGCATTACCGCTTCTGGCTGGACGGCGGCCAGAATCGGCGGATCAGCGGGGTGGCGTGGAAGTCGGCCCAGCACCTGCCGCCGAGCGGCGTTCCGCTCGACCTCGCCGTAGGGATCCACTGGAACCACTTCAACGGACGCCGGACCCTGCAGCTGGAGATGATGGACTGGCGCCTGGCCAGCTGACGGATCGGCTGCCTTGAACGCAGACGCGGCGTCCCGCCGCGTTTCGACCCCGGTTTCGCGGCCAAAGGCCGCGGCTAGGTTGCGATTGCCCTCGTTCGTGAAACACTCATATTAGATTTCATCCGAGCGTTCGCCTCGGCCGCCATGTCCACGAGCCCCTTTATTCGTTTCGCCCTGGGTCTCGGCGCGCTGCTGGCCGCAGGGGCCGCCCTGGCCGACGAGGTGAGGGTGGACGTCGTGGTCGATTTCAATCGGGCTGGCTACCAGGTCACCCGACCGACCGCGGACAAGCCGGCCTTCTATTTTCCCGTGCCGATCGGCTACAAGGAGGTGGGCGAGCCCATCGCCTTTCAAAGGCCGCCGCCGCCGGCGGACCAGGTGGAGCACTTTCTCGCCGAGGCCCTTTATGCCCAGGGCTACCGGCTGGCCAACCGGGTTTCGCCGCCGTCGCTCGTATTCGTCATCAGTTGGGGCTACATGGCTCCGAACCTCAAGCGCGACGATGAGGAACTGGCCCAGATCAGGCAGGATCCCCTCGAGGCCGGCGACTTTGGCCCGGACCGCGGGGGGGCCACGATGATCGAGGCCTCGCTCGAGCGCAGCACGATGGCGTTGCCCCAATACGCGCAGGGGGAGACCGACCAGATGCTGTCGCTGGTGGCCGGGGACACGCTGCGGGACCGCCACCTCGACGTGCACCACAACAGCAGTCCCGTGATTGAGCGCTTCCTGGAGATGGCGCGGGCGCCGCGTTACTTCATCTGGCTGTCGGCCTATGACTTCAAGGACTGGATGGAGCACTACCAGGCGTGGCAGGCGCACCGGGCGGCCCCCGGCCGCGTCAAGCGCCCGATGCTGTTGTGGGAGGTGCACGTCAGCACGGAGTTGGAGGGCCACAACCTGGAGGAGGTGCTGCCCGCGCTCATCACCACCGCCGCCCCGATGTTCGGCCGCGAGACGCGCTACCCGCAGCTGGTCATGGCCCCCGCCGTCCCGCTGGGCCATGTCGAAGTGGGTGAGCCGGTATTGAAGGGCAATTAGATGGTGCGCGTTGTCCCTAGCGCGCTGGTATCAAAAGGGAGTTCGCGGCGCAAGGCTACCGGGTGATGGTTCATGGGTCGCATCCGTCCCTCGCCCTGGACCTGGTGTGGGGCTACATGGAAGGGACCACACCCACCGGATGGGCGCACGAGCTCCTCTACGGGCACTTGGGCGCCCACGGGCCGTGGGACCCGCACACGTCCATTCCGGACGGAAAGCCGATGGATTATCGTGTTTCTGACAATTTGAAACAAATGCACGGTGGCCGTTACTTTGTGATCGTGTCCGCCTTCGACTTCCAGGACTGGCTGCATCACAAGGCGACTTTGCTCTGGCAGGCGCATATCAGCACGGAAATATGGGGTCATTATTTCGATCAAGTGCTTCCGGCGATGGTCACGACCGCGGCTCCGTTGCTCGGGCGGGAAACGACGCGACCCCAGTTGGTGGCCATGCCGGCGGTCCCCGACGGCCACGTCATCATCGGCCAGCCGTACGTGAGATCCGTCCCGGACGCGCCTGCGTCCGCGGGGGACCCGTCTTCATCCCGCTGAACGCGGGATTTCGCCGCGGTAATTTTTCGCTTTGGCCCCCCGCGGAGCGGGGGCGAAGCGAAAAATTACACCCGGAGGGAGTTGAACCCCCAACCTCCTGATCCGTAGTCAGGCGCTCTATCCAATTGAGCTACGGGTGCATGACTGAAGGTGAGAAAAAGCCGGCAATCATCGGCGGGTGCAAGCGTGAAGTTGCCGGGGACCGGCTCCGCGGACGTTCCGATCGTCGGCCAGCAGGGGACGCGCCGGGAGCAGGGCGGCGACCAAGAGGAGCAAACGAGGGAAACGGGCCATGCGCAATGGGTAGACGCATTTGTCACCACTTCCCGCTAAAAGAACATGGCCACATTGGGGCGGTCCCGAGCCGGATTGGATGCATCGGCCCCATGGGTGGCCGCAGTGCGAAATTGATCCGTAGCCTCAGGTGCCGTCGCGGTGGAGCGGGCCGGCGGCGGGATGGGGAATTTGGTCGATGAGCACGCCGGCGCGCTCGAGCTCGAGGCGGAGCGGGGCGAGGAAAGTCTCCGGGATCCGCTCGATCCGGAAGGTCGCGCCGGGAGCGGTTTCGCCGGGCGCCACGGCGATGGCGTCCAGGAGGTCGATGATGTCCTCGTCGGTGAAATGCTCCTCCAGCACCGACTGGCTGCCGTCCAGGGCGGTGAGGGTGGGGCAGTACAGCCCGGCGTCGGGGACGGCGGGCGCCAGTCGCACCTGACCGCGGAGCCCGGCGCGGGCGACGCGCCGCGCGAAGTCATGGAGCGTCCAATACGCGAACGCGCAGTTGGACAGCCGCGCTTGCCGCAGGCGCGCCCGGCGTTGGGAGAGAAGAATGGAGAGCTTCATGGGAATTCCTTTCTTTGGTTGTAGCCGCCGCAACTCAGTCGCGATGACGCTGCCGCTGACCTGGCGCTCTGCCGGACTCAAACCACGATCTCAACCGTGCATCTGAACACTGACCGGATGGGCCCCAATTGATCCCCGGCGACGGCCGATGCAAGTTATTTTTGACGGGCAGGAGGCTTTTCCTTTCCGCCAAGTTGGGCGATGTCATCCGGCGGGTGACATTGCCGCGGTGGCCCAGGGCGGTTGGGCCGTGGGTCAGTTGGTCGGGCGGCGGCGATCCGACGTAGCGCGGGCTTCCCGTCTCCGCCGTCGCGACTGCGACCAGGAGACTGCCGCGTTCGTAGTCCCGCGTTCAGCGGGTCGGAGACGGGCCTGGCTAAACTCACGGCTACGCCTCGGCCAGCCAGCCCGTGTCCTCGTGGGTTCTTGGGCGGGAAGCCCACGCTCGAACCGCCGGGCACGGTACGCCACTTTCTTCGGCTTGACGTCAGGCCGGCTGTGGCCCTTTCAAGGGCAGGTGTCCCACGATGTCGCGCCCAAGCAGAAGCCCCGATCGATCCTCGTCGAGCATCCCGCCTTCGGCTTCTTCTGGTATGCGCGGGGGGCGTCGGCCCTGGCGTTTCAGATGCAGGCCGTGGCCGTGGGGTGGCAGATCTACGCGCTGACGCATAGCACGTTCCAGTTGGGCATGGTGGGACTGGCCCAGTTTGTGCCCATGGTCCTGCTGACGCTGGTCACCGGGCACGCCGCGGATCGCTACAATCGCCGCACGGTCGCGGCCGTGGCGGTGGGCATCCAGGGCCTGGTTGCCGGGGCGCTCGCGTTGGGAAATATCGGACATTGCCTCACCCCGGCCTGGATCTTCGCCGGGGTCGCGCTGAGCGGCGCCGCGCGCTCGTTCGAGCGGCCGGCCACCCAGGCGCTGATGCCGAGCCTGGTGCCTCCGGCCCTGGTGCCCCGGGCCATCGCCTGGGCGGCCGCCTCCTTCCAGACCGCCACGATCATCGGACCGGCGGTCGGGGGCCTGCTTTACGCGGTCGGCGCCGCGGTGCCCTACACGCTGGCCGCGGTGCTGGCGCTGGCCGCCGGCGGTCTCACGCTGATGATCCACCAGGAACGCAGCGCCCGGGAACGGGAGCCGGCGACCGTGCAGAGCCTTTTCACCGGGCTGCATTTCATCCGGCGCAATCCCGTGGTGCTCGGCAGCATTTCGCTCGATCTCTTCGCCGTGCTGCTGGGCGGCGCCACCGCGCTGCTCCCGGCCTATGCCCGCGACATCCTGGGGGTGGGCTCATGGGGTCTGGGGGTCCTCCGCGCCGCACCGGCGGCCGGCTCGCTCGCGATGTCGGCCTTCCTCGTCCGGCGTCCACTGGGGCGGCGCGTGGGGCGCAAGATGTTCGGCGCGGTGTTCGCCTTCGGCCTGGCCACCGTGGTTTTCGGCCTTTCCCGCTCCCCCTGGCTTTCCTTCGCCGCGCTGTTCGCCCTGGGGGCGGCGGACGTCGTGAGCGTCGTGGTCCGGAGTTCGCTGGTGCAGCTGAGGACGCCCGATGAGATGCGGGGTCGGGTGAGCGCGGTGAACTCGCTCTTCATCGGCACCTCCAACCAGCTGGGAGAATTCGAATCCGGCGTCACGGCCTCGTGGTTCGGCACGGTCCCGGCCACCGTGCTCGGCGGGCTGGGAACGATCGCGGTCGGGATGCTCTGGATGCGGCTCTTCCCGGCGCTGGTGGCCTTCGATCGGCTTGACGGCGCCGGGAAAGGGAGTGCCTGATCGGGCATGCCCGAGGTGCATCATAGCGAGGTTCATTTCTCCGGCCGCGTCCAGGGCGTGGGCTTTCGCTACGCGGCCCTGCAGGTGGCCCGGGAATTCGAGGTGGCCGGCACCGTGGAAAACCTGCCCGACGGCCGGGTGCGGGTGGAGGTCGAGGGTCGCGCCGAGGATGTGGCGGCGTATCTGACCGCCCTGGAAGAGCGCATGCACGGATACATCCGAAAGACCGAGCGCTCCACGCGAACCCGGACAGCCCAGTTTTCAAATTTCGTGATCCGATGAGCGCGCCGCCGCGATGGAAGGTCTGGATGGCGGCCGCACGGCCGCGGACGCTTTCGGCGGCGGTGGCCCCGGTCGCGGTCGGCTCCGCCCTCGCGGCGCACGATGGGCGGTTCCACGCGGCGGCGGCCGGCTGCTGCCTGCTGTTTTCGCTCCTGGTGCAGATCGGGACCAATTTCGCGAATGATTACTACGACTTCGTCAAGGGCGCCGACACCGGCGCCCGGGTGGGGCCGCGCCGGGCCGTGGCGGCCGGGCTCGTGGCGCCAGCGGCAATGCGGGGCGCGGCGGCGGCGGTGTTCGCCGCGGCCTTTCTCGCGGGACTCGGGCTGCTCGCCCGGGGCGGGCCGTGGATGCTGGTCATCGGGGTGGCGAGCATCGCGTGCGGGATCGCCTACACCGGCGGACCGTTCCCGCTCGGCTACCGGGGCCTGGGCGACGTCTTCGTCTTTGTCTTTTTCGGGCTCGTGGCCGTGGGCGCGACCTATTTCGTGCAGGCCGGCCGGGTGACCGCGGATGTGATCCTCGGCGCCGTCCCCATCGGGCTATTGGCCACGAACATACTGGTAATAAATAACTACCGCGATTCCGAGACCGACGCGGCAGCGGGCAAGCGGACCTTGGTGGTCCGTTTTGGACGGGGCTTTGCGCGGGTGCAGGTAACGATGTCGCTGCTCGCCGCGCTGGCCGTGCCGCTGGTCTTCTGGCGGCGGGGCTTTGGGGTCGCGTGCCTGCTGCCGCTCGGGCTGGCCCCGCTGGCTTCGCAGCAGGTGCGGCGCCTGCGCGCGAGCCGGACGCCCGGGGAAATGATCGCGCTGCTGGGCGAGGCGGGCAGGTTCCTGGCTTTTTACGCGGCGCTGTTTGCGGGTGGGATCCTGCTCTAGGCGGGGTTAGTGGCGTAGCAGCATGGGCTTCCCGCCCATGTCAACCCCTACACGGGCTGGAAGCCCGTGCCACGTCGATCCCGCGCGTTAGAGACGCGCTCCATGCGGGTGGGATCCTGCTCTAGGCGGGGTTAGTGGCGTAGCAGCATGGGCTTCCCGCCCATGTCATCCCCTACACGGGCTGGAAGCCCGTGCCACGTCGATCCCGCGCGTTAGAGACGCGCTCCATCCTTGAAGCGGAACGCCGCTTAGAGCAGCGGAGCCAGCTTGGCCTTCAGGGCAGCCTTGGGCAGCATGCCGACGAGGCGGCTGGCGAGGGCGCCGCCCTTGAAGACGAGCAGGGTGGGAATGGAACGCACATCAAACTCCGCGGCGATCTCGGAATAATCGTCGATGTTGATCTTGGCGATCGAGAGCTTGCCGTCCAGTTCCACGGCCAGGTCCTCGAGGATCGGCGCGATCGCCTTGCAGGGGCCGCACCAGGGCGCCCAAAAGTCGACCAGCAGGGGCGTGGTCGCCGTGGCGACGGTGGACTTGAACGAATCGGCGGTGAGTTGCGCTATTTTTTCAGACATGTTGGTGGCGGCAGTGAAGTGAAATCAGGGTGAAAGGCAAGTGGGGCGCGCCCTCACTTCGGGGGGGCGACCTTCTGCACGATCTCGCTCAACTCGGATGGCTCGACCTCCTGCAGGGACTTGCCGCGCTGCCTGAGCTCCTCGAAGGTCTTGACCACGGTCTCGGTCAGGCGTTCGTGCGTCTCCGCCGACCCGCCGACGATGGCGAACTTGTCGCCGGTGGTGATGCGCTTGTGGCCGTCCTCGTTGTCGAGGCCGAGGCCGAGCAGTCCAACGGAACGGCGGGGCTTTTTGGGTTTCTTGGTCACGCCGGCACGGTGTCCGGGTTTGCCGGGGTTTCAAGCAGCTTTTCCCCCGCCGCCTCGACGACGATGTCGGAGAAGGCCTCGTCCTGGCGCAGCTTCAGCTGGGCCAGGCGGGTGAGCTCGAGCACCGCGAGGAAGGTGGCGACCAGCCGGCGCAGCGAGGTGCCCCGGGGAAAGAGCTGGGAGAAGACGAAGGTCTTCTCCACCCGCAGGCGCCCGAGCAGCCACTCCATCTGGTCGGCCACGGTCACCGTCTCGCCATGGATCTCGCCGACGACGAGCTTCTCCGCCAGCCGGCGCAGGACGGCGTTGAACGTGCTCCAGAATTCGATGCGGTCGACGCCCAGCAGCGGGCGGTCGAGCAGCTCGGCCCGGGTGGAGACATGGCGCTCCATCAGGTCCTGCTGCAGCCGCGCGAGTTCGTTGAGTTTCGCGGCCGCCTCCTTGAATTTCTTGTACTGCAGAAGCTGGTAGACCAGCTCCCAGCGCGGATCGGCCCCGTCGTCGTCGGCGTCGGGATCGATCGCCTGCTCGCCCTTGGGCAGCAGCATCCGGCTTTTGATCTCCATCAGGGTCGCGGCCATGACGAAAAATTCGCCCGCGACATCGAGGTCGAGCTGCTGCATGGCGCGCAACGCCTCGACATACTGCCGGGTGACCGACTCGATCGGGATGTCGTAGATATCGAGCTCGTTCTGCCGGATGAGGAAGAGCAGGAGATCAAGCGGGCCCTCGAAGACCTGGAGCTTGATGCGGTGGGAGGTGTCGGGAACGAGCATGGACGGGATTCAGGGTGAGAGCCGCGGCCGTTTAGTAAACGTCAAAGAGGAATCCACCGCGGAGGCGCCGAGGACGCGGAGAACGAGTCATGGCTCTGCCGTCTCCGCGCCTCGGCGGTGAAATCAGGCCTTCCGCAGGTTGGCGACAAAGTACCCGTCGCCGTTGTGGGTGGCGGGCCAGAAGACGAGCCCGGCGCCCCGCGGCTCGCCCCGGGATTGGTGGGCGAAAGGCTCGGCCGAAAAGGCGGGAAATGCGGCGAGAAACCGTTCCACCACGCGCTCATTCTCGCTGGGGCAGAGGGAGCAGGTGGCATAGAGCAGGCGGCCGCCGGGGCGCACGCGGGTCGCAAATTGGGCGAGCAGCGCCTGCTGCCGCGCGGCGGCGGTTTGGACGCGGGCGGGAGTGGTCACCCATTTCAGGTGCGGCGAACGCCGCCAGGTGCCGGTGCCGGAGCAGGGCGCGTCCACCAGGACGCCGTCGTAGCTCGCGGCGGGCCGGTTGGGCCGGGTGATGCGCCGGGCAAGGCCGGCCCGCTCGGCCCGCCGGGCGAGCTCGGCCAGGGCCGCGGGGCGGACGTCGCAGGCGTCGACCCGGCCGCCGGGACCCAGCAGAGTGGCCAGCTGCAGCGACTTGCCCCCCGCGCCGGCACAGGCATCCAGCCAGTGTTCGCCGGGCGTCAGACCGGCGGACTCGAGAATCAGCTGCGAGCCGACATCCTGGATCTCGAATGCGCCGGCGCGAAAGGCCGCCGTTGCCGTGACGTCAACCTCGCCCAGAATCTCGACCGCCGAGGAGAGGAGGGGACTCCGGCGCCAGGGCCACGCCCGGGCGGCGAATTCCGCGAATACCGGGTCGGGGTCGCCGGGGGAGAGGCGCAGCCAGAGGGGGGCGCGGGTGTTGAGGACATCGTAATTGGGCGGCCGGAAGGCCTCGGGACACTCGCGCTCAAACCAGGAGGGAAGGAGGGACGCGGCGGGCGCGGCGCCGAGGATTCCGGCCAGGGCGGCGGCCTTGTCCGCGACGCTCGCCGGCGGGAGGGAGGGGTCGGGCGCCGCCGACCCCAGCAACGCGGCGCGAAAGGCACGCGTCGCGGGCGTGTCCGCGGCCAGCCAGGCAATGGCGCGCACGGCCCGCCCGGGGTCGCGGTCGAGCCAGGGTTCGATCCACGGCAGGTGGCGGACAGCGGTGTAGACAAGGTCCCGGTAGAGCCGCCGGTCGCGCGCGCCGAAGCGCCGGTCGCGGCGGAGCAGGTCCTCGATCCGCCCGGGCAGACCCGGGTCGCGGTGCCAGTGGGGGCGCAACCGGGCGAGCAAGCCGGCGAGGGTCCGCCCCTGATTGTCGACAACGCTCATGGACGGCCGCGGCGAGGCATCCTCAGTAGCGCAGGGTCTGGAGCTCGATGCTGAAGCCGCGGCCCTCGCGATTGAGGTGGGTGAAGGAAAGCAGGTAACGCACGCTCCAGGTGTTGCCGAGAATCTGCACCAGCCCGGCCTCGAGGGTGTTGACCTGGAACTGCCGGGCGCCGTACTCCATCGCGAAGAGGGCCTGGTACTCCTCGTTGATCCGCTGGCGGTAATCGAGGCTGTAGTCGTCGTCCTCGTGGCGGAGAAACGCGCTGTTGAGCTCGAGGCTCCATTGGTCGCCGTCGTGCACCGTCAAGCCCGAATCGTACTCCCGCAGGATCATGCTCTTGGGCGCCACGATGTTCTCCACATTGTAGGTCAGCCACGGCGTCGGCGTGAGCTCCAGCTTGGTGTGCAGGTCCGAGACGTCGGGCGCGCCGGGCGAGCGCGTGAAGTTGAAATCGTCGTCGACGTCGAGCGAGACCAGGTTGCGCGAGCCATAGGCCTTGTCCCGGGTCTGCAGGGTGTTGTCGAGACCCACCCGCAGCGTGTTGCGCGGATTGATCTGGTCGATGCTGCGGAGATCGCCCAGGTCCAGCGGCTGCAGGTAGGTGTTGAAGGTCTGGGCGTCGATGTCGGGAATGAACCGCGCGCCCTGGTTGCCATCGGGAATGTAGCGATAGCTGACGTGCGGCGTGAGCAGATGGCGCAGGCCGTCGATGCCCCAGGTGGGGTTGTCATAGTCAAAGGTCCCGCTGGAGCGCAGTGCCGAGTCGAAGCCGATTTCGCCCAGGGTGCGCGTGGTGCCGCCGGGATCCTCCGCCCCCACCGTGTCCGAATAATTGGTCACCCGACCCCCGGCCACGGGCGTGAACGAGAGCCAGTCGGTGACGTCGATCGGGCGCATGATGCCGTAGAACGCGTCGACCCGCTTGCTGGCCAGCTCCTGCCCGCCGCCGCCGGGCGGCCACTCCGCGAGCGAG
>Ga0302320_10002227_pt1 | contig 46062 bp, 44 predicted proteins | sample Bog_T0_3_FD_202130 | JGI IMG/M metagenome (GOLD analysis project Ga0302320, IMG submission 202130) | Peat permafrost microbial communities from Stordalen Mire near Abisko, Sweden - Bog_T0_3 | ecosystem: Environmental > Terrestrial > Soil > Wetlands > Peat | place: Sweden: Abisko, Stordalen Mire...
CTCCTCCGCAGCACACGCGCCGCATCGGTTCGAAGCTTGAGGGCTGCAATGGACGATGCAAACCTTGGACGCCTGTACTAGCACCCCTGCGGGCACCCGGACCCGGGCTGCGCGAAAGGCCGATGGGCCCCGGCCCCCGCTCGGGGCGAGCGGCCGCAGGAGAGTCGAGGTCGATGGAGACCGCGCGCCGCGGCCATGGTGCGCGGGGTACGCGCGGAGCGCGGTGGTGGCAATTCTCCCCGGTCGGCTTGACGTTTCGACCGGCGCCTGCCGCGTATGCGGCCCTAGTGTGGTGTGGGCTAACCTGCACGGATTGTCACGGAGGCGCGTTGCGAAGCGGACAGGGCATGTTCATCAACTGGAGTAGCCGCCGTGCCGTCGTGTTGGCAGCGCCCAGCGCGGCCTGCCTGAGCGCCCGCGCGCGGGGCTCCAAGTCGCGGCGATGAGCGTGCCGTCACGTTCGCAGCGGCCTCGTTCACGCAGACTCAGGCCAACCGCGCTGGTGCTCTCGCTGTGCGCCTTGCTGGGCGGCGTGTTCGCAATCGTCGCGACCACCCAGGCAGCCGTCACGCTGCCCGCGCTCGCCGGACACTGGGCGATGGACGAGGGCAGCGGCGCAACTACGGCGGACTCCTCCGGCAACGGGAACACCGCCACCCTGGGAACTGGCGCGTCGTGGAGCACCGGTCCGGGCGGTGCACCGGCGATCGCCCTGAACGGCTCCTCGGCCGCCAACATGACGATCGCCAAGGCGGTCGTGAACACCTCGCAGAGCTTCACGGTCTCCGCCTGGGTGAAGCTCACCAACACTGCGGGCTGGCAGACCGTTGTGAGCATGGACGGGACCAGCGTGAGCGGCTTCTACCTGCAGCTGAACCAATCGAGCGGGAAGTTCGAGTTCATCCGCCCCACCTCTGACAATTCGTTCGCCTCGCAGGGCCAGGCCAACTCCGGCGTCGCGCCGGCGGCCGGCACCTGGTACCACCTGGTCGGGGTGGACGACACCGCCGCCGGACAGCTCCATATCTACGTCAACGGCACCGAGGACGGTACCGCCGCCTACACCGCCAATTGGCAGGACAGCGGCAGGACTGTGATCGGACGCGCCCTCTCACTCGGTCAACCGAGCAACTTCGTCGACGGCGTCGTGTCCGACGTTCAGCTCTACCAGGCCGCGCTGACCGCAGCGCAGGTCGACGCGCTGAACGGCACGCCCGTTGCGATCACGGCGGCCAGCGCCGGGGCCGGGAGCGGCACAGCCGCGGTGAGCGACGCAAACCCGGTGGCCGCGTGCGCAGGCGCCGCGAAGTGCCTCACCTACGTCGGGGACGCGGTCACGGTCACCCCGACCGCCTCCCCCGGCAGCCGCCTCAGCGGCTGGTCCGGCGGCAGCTGCGCAGGCGCAGCGACGCCCTGCACGTTCACAGCTGCGAAGACGGAGACCGACACCGCGACCTTCGCCAAGGAGGTGACGATCTCGGCTGCGACGAGCGGCACCGGCGCCGGCACCGCAACGATCAGCGACCCCGGGGTGGCCAACTGCAGCGCCGTCGCGAGTTGCATCGCCGACGTCGGCGACGCGATCACCATCACTCCCGCAGCCTCCGCCGGCAGTCGCCTCACCGGCTGGTCCGGCGGCAGCTGCACTGGGACCGCAAGCCCGTGCACCTTCCCGGCGCCGAGTACGCCAGAAACCGATACGGCGACCTTCGCGAAGGAGGTCACGATCGCCACGGCCGCGAACCCGGCCGGCACCGGCACGGGCACGCCGACGATCACAGACACCGGGATCGCGAACTGCAGCGCCGTGACGAGCTGCCTCGCGGACGAGGGCGACGCGATCGTCGTCAACGCCAACGCAGCCTCCGGCAGCCGTCTGACCGGCTGGTCCGGCGGTAGTTGCTCCGCCTCGACCGATCCCTGCAAGTTCAGCGCCGGCGCAGGCGGCGAGACCGACACCGCCTCCTTCGCCAAGGAGGTCACGATCGCGACGACGACGAGCGGCACCGGAAGCGGGACGGCGACGATCAGCGACGCGGGGATCGCGAACTGCAGCGCCGTGACCAGCTGCCTCGCCGACGAGGGCGATGCGATCGTGATCACGCCGACCGCCGCCGCGGGCGCCAACCGCTTCGCCGGCTGGTCCGGCGGCAGTTGCACCGGCACGAGCGATCCCTGCAGGTTCACCGCCGGCGCGACCGGCGAGACCGACGGCGCGGCGTTTGCAAAGACGGTGACGATCGCCGCCGCCGCCACACCGTCCGGCAAGGGCACTGCGACGATCTCCGACGCGGATGCGCTCGCCGGCTGCAGCGCCGTCACGAGTTGCCTCGCCGATGTCGGGGACGCGATCAGGGTCACAGCCTCTCCGCTCTCGGGGTATCAGCTCGGCAGCTGGTCGGGCGGCACCTGCGCCGGCAAGGTGAACCCCTGTGCGTTCACGGCGGCGGCCGCGGAGACCGACACGGCCGCGCTGGTCGCCGTTCCCACCGCCACGATCACCGCCACGGCGGGGCCCGAGGGGACCGTGGGCATCACGGACACCAACGTGGCGACCAACTGCACGGACGCCGCGAGCTGCCTGGTCCCGACCGGCGACACCGTCACGATCAGGGCCACGCCGGCCCCGGGCTACAGCGTCGCCCTATGGTCCGGCGGAGGCTGTTCCGGCACCGCGGCGACGTGCGTGCTGAGCGCGGTCAGCGCCGACGAGGCAGTCAAGGTCGCATTCGCGCTGACGGTGTCCGGCAGCGCGAACTCGGCGATCTTCGTCTCTCCGGCCGGGAGCGACAGCAACCCCGGCACCGCAGCCTTGCCGGTACTCACACCACAGCACGGCCTCGCATTGGTGGAGGCGTCGGGCGCGGTCAAAGATCAACTGCGGCTCGCGCAGGGCTCCTACAGCGGCGGGCTGTCGCTGACGAGCGCCGACGACGGCGTGGCGATCTATGGCGGCTTCGACCCCGCCACCTGGACCGCCGAGCTGAGTCCCGCGACGCCGACGGAGATCTCGGGTGCGCCGCAGGCCGTGCTGGCCGACCATGCGACGTCGGTCTTGATCCAGGAGGTCGACCTGGTCGGGGCGGCCGCGCCCGCATTCTCGGAATCCGTGTACGGCGTGCGCGCGATCGACGGGTCGCAACTGACCCTCTCCGACGTCGCGGTCCGGGCGGCGAACGCAATCGGCGGAGCGCGAGGGACAGCTGGGACGCCCGGCATCGCCGGGGGCGACGGCGGCGCCGGCGGCGGCGGGCAGACCGCGGCACAGGTCGTCGCGTCGTGCCTGGCGTCCGGCGGCTCAAGATGCACGGCCGCGCAGGCACCGGGCGGCACCGCCGGCGCCGGCGCCAACGGCAACGACAGCTTCCTGCGCGCGGACGGCACCTATCGGCGAAACCCGCTGCTCCTGGCCCGCGCCAGGACGCTCGCCGCCCCTGGGCCCGGACCCTCAGCCGGCGACGGCGGCTTCGGTGGTTGGGGCTCGACGGCACTGCCTACCGCGATCGAGGGCTGCGTCGGGGCGGGCGTGTTCGCGGCGTGCGGCCCGGAGCGCGTCGGACCCGCCGGAAAGCGCCAGATCACCGCCCTCTGGTACGGATCGCTTGGCTCAACCCCCCTGGACGCCCCCCACGTCGCCGCTGAGGGCCGGGGTGGCGCCGACGGCTACTTCAACGCCGGCGGCGACGGCTACCCCGGCAAACACGGAGACGCCGGCTCGAGCGCCACCGCCGGAGCAGCAGGTAACAACGCCCTCAATCCGATCAGCCCCGGAGACACGTGGACGCCTGGCGACGGCGCCACGGGCACCGCGGGCAACCCGGGCGCCGGCGGCGGCGGCGGTGGCGGCGGCGGTGGCGGCGTCGGCAGCATCGAGATCGCGGGCGACACCGTTGTGTACGGCTCCGGCAACGGCGGCGGCGGAGGAGGAGGCGGCGGCGGAGGCGGCGCGCCCGGGACCGGCGGCGGCGGTGGCGGTGGGTCCTTCGGGGTGTACATCTCCGGCGCGTCGAGCGTGACCGCGCAGAGCGCCACCTCGATCACCGCGGGTAACGGCGGCGCGGGCGGTGATGGAGGCGCCGGCGGTGGTGGCGGCAAGGGCGGCGCGGGAGGCGTGGGTGGCGACGACGGAGTTCCGACCGACGGTGCCGGGGGCGACGGTGGTCCGGGCGGATCCGGCGGCGCAGGTGGTGGCGGTGGCGGCGGCGCGGGGGGTCCAAGCCTCGCTGTCTTTGAGGCCGACAGCGCATCGGCATGGCAGCCGCTGGATACCACGCTCACTGCCGGCACGGTCGGCACCGGCGGGGAGTCCGGGGCTCCGGGCGGCAGCACGGCAGCGAAGGGCGCCGGCGGCGTAAGCAGGCCATGTGTCCCCGGCTGCGGCTTCGACGGCAAGATTCCGCTCGAGCCCCCAGCCTACGCGCTGATCCAAGACAACACCGTTTTGATGGAACTCGAATGCTCCGCCGCCTGCCACGGCGTCGGCTCCCTGCGCGAGATCCCGTCGGGGCAAGCGTCCGGCGCCTCCCGCGGCACGGTCCTCGCGAGCTTCAAGTTCAAATTGCGAACGAGTGGGGCGATGACGATTAAGGCGAAGCTCACCCCGTCGGCCAGCAGGCTCGCGGCCATGAATCGCCCGCTGATCGCCGACGTGGCGATCGTGTTCAGCGCCGGCGGCAGCCGGCCGGTCACCTTCGTCAGCGCGCTCGACGTCACGCGCAAGACGCCTGCGAGGGCCAGGCTGCGCCGGGGAGCGATCGTCCTGCAACACCTGCCTGGTTGATCAACCGGCACGCCTCGCGCGCTCGGATGCTCTGGAGGCCCGCGTTCGTGGCGGGCGGACGACTAGCCGCGCTTGGCAGCTGCGCGGACCCAAGCGATCAGCGCCAGCTGGAGAGGCAGCCGCGCGATCAACGCCGGCGCGCCGCCGGGGACGTGCGCGGCGTAGCGCTCGGGATTGACGGCCATGTTGAGGTTCGCTGGGAACACGGCAGCCAGGGTCGCCATCAGCCACCGGCCCGCCCAGACGCGCGTGCGCGGGTGCATCAGGCCCACTCCGCCGGCGATCTCTGCGACACCGCTGGCGTAGACCAGTTCGCGGTGGGCTGGCAGGTAGCGCGGCATCATCGCGATGTAGGTCTTCGGAGTCACAAAATGCAGCGTTCCGGTGACGACAAAGAGGGGGCCCGCAAGACGCCTGAGCATGCTGGACATCATGACCCAATCCCGGGCGCCGGGCACGAGCGATCGGGTACGCTCAGCCCGTGAGTGAGAGCCTCCGGATTGAACGCGGCTGGATCTTTGTCAACGGCACCCGGCAGGACGATGGAACGATTGAGCTCGGGACCGGCAACGAGCTGCGCTTCAGCCCGTTCGAGGCGATGTCACAGCGCCACGACGCCCAGATCACCTGGAGCAACATCCTCACGGCTTCGGTGCAGCGGCTGGCGTTCTGGCGCCGCTAGCGTGCCTAGGTCTGTAGCGCGAAGGGCTCCAGCAGCTGTATGACGTTGCCCTCCGGGTCGATGGCGTCGCACCGTCTGAACCCGCGGAAATTCCACTGGCTGCTCATCGGATCTACCTGACCACCCAGTGCGGCCACCGGCGATCTGAGATCATCGATCCGCGGCACCAGAAACGCGAGTTTGATCGCAGTTGTCTCGCGCCGGCGCGCAGGCACCGAGAGCTGGATCGTCGCCGCGACGGACGGGGGGACGACGACGAGCGACAAGCGCCACGCCTCGGATTCCAGCACGGCGTAATCCTCGGCGCCATCTTCAACCGCCAGCCCAAGGCACCCTTCGTAGAAGCAGCGCATTCGCTCCAGATCCTTGACGTATACGACGGCTTCGGCCCTCACGTAGGTCGAACTCCGCGGCGGCGAAGCGCCCGGGAAGTGGGCTCCCGTGACGCGCTCCGGCCAGTCTCGATCGACACCCCGCTACCTCCGTTCTCGGCTGCGGTGCCCTGCAGCCTACGTGCACGCTTTGCCGCTCGTCGCGCCGGCGGTCGCGAGGTGATCCCGCCACCTGGTGTGCTCGACGGGGTACCGATGACGTGAGGCAACTATTTTCCACCTAGGAATTGACGCAGGCGAGGGAGGATCTGATGCGCAAGCTGATCTACTCGATGACCGTGTCGCTGGACGGCTTCATCGCTGGGCCGGATGGCGCGATCGACTGGTCGGTGCCCGACGAGGAACTGTTCGCCTTCCACACCCAGCGGGTGCGGGAGACGGGCGTGCAGCTGTGCGGTCGGCGGCTCTACGAAGCGATGCACTTTTGGGAGACCGCGCCGGAGACTACGCTGCCCGAGGAGCACGTCGAGTTCGCCCGGATCTGGAAGGCCCTGCCGAAGGTCGTGTTCTCCACCACGCTGGACAGCGTGGTGGGCAACGCCAGGCTGGCCCGGGAGGGCGTCGGCGAGGAGGTCGCAAGGCTCAAAGAACAGCCCGGCAAGGACATCGCTGTCGGCGGCGCCGGCCTCGCCCGCGCGTGCATGGATCTGGGGCTGATCGACGAGTGGCGGCTGTTCGTCAGCCCGGTCCTACTCGGCGGCGGCACGCCCTACGTCCCGCCCCTCGACGAAACGATCAACCTGGAGTTGATCGAGACGCAGACGTTTGGCGCTCGCGTGGTCTACCTGCGCTACCGGCGTGTGTCGAACGACCTGTAGGCGGTCCTCCCCACTCGGGTCCTTGGCGGGGCCGCCGCTGAACGCTCGCACCGCCAGGCGGTCGCCCGACCGCCCGTGAGGCCATCGTCTTCGCTGGTGACGGCCGGCCGGCTGCTGGCGTCATCGGTGTGGGCTCCTCGCACGTGTCTCTCTCCGTGGCTCCTAAAATCTGTGGGCGTGAATCACTGCTCACTTGGTCCTCCGCGGGTGGCCGGTGCCGCCGAGGCCGCGACTGTGGCCGAGTTGCTGGACGCGTTCAACCGGGAGTACGACACCGCTACACCCGGGGCCAGCGTCCTCGCCGAGCGGCTCACGCGGCTTCTGGTCCGCGGAGACGTCGTGGCGTTGCTGGCAGGAGACCCAGCCGTCGCTGTAGCGCTGGTGACATTTCGCCCAAATGTCTGGTACGACGGCACGGTCGCGCTGCTTGACGAGCTCTATGTCATGCCTGAGCTGCGCGGACGAGGAATCGGCTCCGCGCTGCTGGCCGCTGTCGAAGCCGCCGTTCTAGAGCGCGGCGGCGAGGTGGTTGAGATCAACGTTGACGGCCATGACACCGACGCCCGCCGATTCTACGAGCGGCACGGCTACTCCAATACGGAGCCCGGTGACGACGAACCGCTCCTGTATTACTTCCGCGAATTGAGCGACGGCTAGCAGCAAACCAAGATTCAGACAGCAAACTGTCTTAGCCGAACTGGCGCGCGCCCGAAACGGTGTCTCACCGGCTGCGACTGCTCAGAAATCGCTCGCCGGCGCCCACGCGATCGCGCTGGGGCAAAGCGCGACGAGCGGCCGGATGTTCCCACTCCGAAGCGTGCACGCCGTTCCCAACCCACGCCGACGCTGCCGGTTGCACGACAACCGACACCGCTGAGGTCACGCGATAGGGGCGCCGGACGCCAGCTTTTGACCGTCGGCTGGCGGCTACGCCGCCAGATCGGCGGGTGTCAGTTGGCGGTGCAGCAGGGTTGCGAAGCGCCCGTCGTCCGCGGCTGTGTAGCTTCGGCAGAGCTCACGGCCGACCGGATAGCAGGACTCGTATGGTCGCCACGCCCGAGCTTCGAGGTGCGTGATAGCCCGGTCGATGTGCTCGGAGTCGTCGAGGAGCCAGGTCTGGGCGTATTCATGTCCCTCGGCTGAGGTCGCGCCGTCGTCGAGCATCAGCGCGACGTTCGACGCGACCGGGAGCAGGAGTGCCTCAGCCTCGCGGACGGCTGCGCCTGTGACGTGGTCGTACGCGATGCCCGCCGGGCGCAGACACTCGGCGGCGATCAGCTCGGCATCCGCTCCGAGCAGCGCCTCGATCGCGCATTCCGCGATGCCTTCGGCGATCAGTGCCTGCGGGCTGGGATACACGAACACCGACAGCTCCTCGCGTCCAAGCGCGCCCTTGCACACGTTCTCGGTGTGATGGCCCGGATAGGCCTCGTGGCAGACGAGCTCGAGCAGGCGGTTTGTGCTGATCGGCAAGTCGGTGTTGATCCTGACCAGCGTCTGTAGCGCTCCGAGGTAGTCGGCGTTCCCGGCGTAGGTCTTCCCGCCGACCAGCTCCCACTTGACCGCTTCGCCTTCCGGCAGGCCGAAGCGATGCCGGCACCGTCGACGCATCTCCCCAGCAAGCAGGTCGAATCCGGCCTGCAGACGATCCACAGCGATCAGCTGGTTGGCGCGCCATGCGCGATACCGCGGCCCAACGTGACCTTTGCCCGGTAGGGCGCACTCCAGCAGCGCGTGAGCCTGTTTGAACTGATCGTCGCCCACGAGCTCGACGCTCGCGCCGTGGCAACGCTCAAACAGCGTCCTGTAGTCCAGCCGCTCCCCCGCGAGCCAGCGTAACGCCGTCGATATGCCGCCGAGCTGTGCCAGCAGCCATCCGCGCCGCTCGCCGTCGTTCTCCTCGCTGGAGATCCGTTCGGCGAGCGCATCCGCGCTCGCACGGACACCGTCGCTCGACGGGGCATCGCCGGCCTCAACGGCAGCCACGAGCTCCGGCGGACCCGTATAGCTCTCGACCCACGCAGGGACCAGCCTTCGCAGTTGCAAAACCACGCCGAGATACTCGCGGCCGACGCCCATGGCGCAATGTTCCCAGCTCGAACCAGTGCACCCCGCTGGCTCTTGGGCGTCGCGATGTCGCAGTCGCGCGGAGTGCCAGCGCGGCGGCGCTACTCGGCCTTGCGCACGAAGGCGGCTGTGCCGCTCGCGCTTTGCGCCCCCGGCGCGTCAAACAGTTGCTCGTCGGTGAAGAGTTGTTGTGCCCGGCTCACGGCGTCGAGGACGAGTTGCGCGTCGATCTCGTGGCGGCTTAGCGGAATCCCGGCGACCGGCCATTCGCAGACGAACGCGAGCTTGCCGGCTGGCGGGAGCGGCCACACCCAGATGCTCTGTCGAGAGTTGCCGGCCCCACCACCGCTACCGCCGCGCGGACTCAGCACGGGGCCGGGCGGAGGATCAACGCCCTGCGGGCCCAGCGGCCGAGAGGTGTTCGTTGCCTTCGTTCCGTCGGCGAACTCGATGCCGAATCTCAGCTTCTCTGGCGGTATGGCCCCGCCGGTCTTCAGCCCGCGACGCGGCGAGTGCCCGCCGAACAGGAACGGATCGAGAGATTCAGACTCGCCGCAGGCCATCGTCACCAGCTCGAGCTCGAAGCCGGTCGCGTAGGCGCCCAACCCTGTCACACAGACCGCGACCCGGTCTGTACGCGCGAGCACCAGCTGAAGCGGCACGACGCCCGGCAGCGTGCCTGACGGCGCGTGCCGCCACGCAGGCCGGGGCTCACGACGCTCCGGCTCCTCCAGCGGCGGCGGCTCAAAAAACTCGCTCACGCGAGCACCGACTGTAGCCGCTCACCGCTCGTCCTCGCAAACAGCACGCGCCTCCCGCTCGGGCAACGCGACGCGGCGGAGTCGGCTCCCTGCCCCGCGGTACTGCTCGACGCAAAGCAGGTAGGCGGCGGTGTCCGTGCCTTCTCTGATGGGCCGGCCAGGACTCGAACCTGGGCGCTGCGGATTATGAGTCCGCTGCTCTAACCAACTGAGCTACCGGCCCTCGCGGCGGACAGCCTAACCAGCCGCCGCCTCAACACGGTGGCTCGCGCTCGCCCGGTCAAGCTGCGCGCGACTGCGAAGCATGGACGCCAGGCCTGGGGAGCGTTAGGCTCCTATGACCGCGTTTGGCGGTTCGAGCGTTCTGCGGGCCGACGCGGCGCTTTTCACGGACAAGGAGAGGAGCCGCATGCGCGACGATCGCAAACGACTTCGAACTGGCGCCTTCGTTGGGCTGCTGGCGACGGTTTTCGTACTCGTCGCCGCGAGCGTGAGCGGTGCGGCTCTGCTCAAGGCCGGCGGGCTTGGTTCAGCGGCCACGATCTCCCTCCCGGAGCCTGTCGACACCGCGTTCTGGCTGACCGCGCGCAAGGGCGGCGGCTCGGCCCAGATTCACACGCGCGGCCTGGTGGAACTCGTCAGCGTGCGAGGCTGCGCCCGTCCCGCGCCGACGGGCCAGCTGCCGCTGACGCAGATCCACATCCAGACGCTCACCCCGGGCACCGGCGGCTCGGTGAGCGTGAAGCTCACGACCGGTCCGCTGAACATGCCGATCTGCGGCCAGGGCGCGTCGCCGTCCACGGTGACGGCGTTCAAGTTCGCGCACCTCTGCGTCGTCAAGGGCGACTACGTCGACTTCAACGTTGAGGGCGGGTTCGGCCCGGGCTTCCCGCAAGGAGTCCGCTATGAGGTGTTCGGCCGCGCCGCCGGTGCCGTCACGGACTCCTTCACGAGCGCCAATGGGACCAACAACGGCGCGACGTTGACTGGGACCGCCCACGCTGGCGTGCGGCTGCTGATGGCGATGGTGATCGCCACCGGGCGCGACGCCAGGGGGTGCCGCTGAACCGCCGGCGCCGGTCGCAGGGGCTGGCCCGCGTTCGCGGCCGGCGGGTCTGGGCAGAGCCGGCGCGGCGTGAGCTCCGGGGGTGGGACTCGAACCCACAACCTCTCGATTAACAGTCGAGCGCGTCTGCCAATTGAGCTACCCCGGAATGGGCCACCCGGGAAGGCCGGCAACACCCGCCTCCACCTCGGCGGGACAATTAGACCACACAAGCGCGCCCTCGCGCAGGTCGGCAACTGTGCGCGTTCGTGGTTCGAGCGCACCCGCACGCGCCGCCGGAGCGGGTTGCGGCGGTCAGTCGCGGGGAGCGTCGGTCTCTTGCAGCGCCTGCGCCAGCCAGCGTTCGAGCTCCTGTTTGAGAACCTCGCGCTCGCGCTGAAGCGCGGTCACGCCTCCCCTGCCGGCGCCGCGCGCGCTCGCGATCTCGCGCCCAACCCGCGCCAATTCGAGTTGGCAGCGCTCGACCTCGAGCTCAGCGGCCACGGGCGTAAGCACGGCCGCCCGGACCGAGAGCTCCGCCAGCAGCACGGCGAGCTCGCCGTCGTCGATTTCGGCCGTCGGCGAACGCAGATGGGTTCGCAGGTGCGCCGCGGCGGCGCGCAGGAGCGGGCTCTCGAAAACGCTGTCGCCATCAAGTCCGCCAAGCAGCTCGCCCCCGCGCTCGGGCAGCGCGATGCACAGTTCGAGGAAGGCTCGCTCGGTGCGTTCGCCGGCATCCAGCTGGGTCTGCGCCCGCCCGCGATCGCCGTTCTCCCCGGACCCGGCCTGGCCGGCGAGCAGACGCTCGACGAGCTTCTCCGAGATGCTCAGCCGGCTGACGACCTCCCGCTGCAGTTCCTCGCGCATCGCGCCCGGTCCGAGCTGAGCGAATACGGGCCGCAGATGCTCAAGGATGCGGTCGCGACCCTCTGGCGAGTCTCGGTCGCCGCCGCCGAGGATCCGCTCGACCCGGAAGCGCACGAACGGCACAGACGCGCCGAGCAGCGCCGCCACGGCTTCAGGCCCATCGCGCTCCAGCACGTCCGCCGGATCGCTGCCTGGTGGAAGCGCGGCGACGCGCAGTTCGAAACGCTGCTTCGTGGCAACGCCGGCCACCTTCATCATCGCCTCCTGACCGGCGCCGTCGGCGTCGAGTGCCAGCACCACCGTGGGTGCCAGCCGAGCGAGAGCCGAGACCTGATCCTCGGTCAGCGCGGTGCCCATCAGGCCGACGCAGTTGCGCAAGCCCGACTGGTGCGCCGCGATGACGTCGGTATAGCCCTCGCACAACACGATCGACCCGGCCTTCGCGGCGTGCGAGCGTGCGAGGTGCGTGCCGAACAGGTGGCGACCCTTGTGGTAGACGACACCGTCGGCACTGTTGACGTATTTCGGCTGCTGCTCGGGGCTCATTGCGCGAGCGCCGAAGCCGAGCACGTGTCCCCGCTGATCGCACAGTGGGAAGGTGATCCGGCGGCGGAAGCGGTCATAGACGCTTCCTTGGCGCTCCCGCGAGCGCTGCACGACGCCGGCTGCGAGCAACTCGGCCTCGGTGAAACCGCTGCGGCGTGACCCCAGCAGAACGCGATCCCAGGGACTTGGCGCGAAGCCGACGCGGAACTCGCGCAGGGTCGACTCGTCAAGACCCCTGCCGGCCAGGTATTCGCGCGCGGCAGCCCCCTCGGCGTGCTCCCACAGGACGCGCTCGTAGTAGGAGCAGGTTCGGTCGAGCAGCTCGAGCAAGCGCGCGGTGCGCCGACGCTCGTCGGCGGCTCGCGGGTCCTCCTGCGCCAGTTCCAAACTCACCCCGTAGCGATCCGCCAGGAATTCCATCGCGCCGACGAACTCGAGTCCCTCCGTCTCCATCGCGAAGCTGAAGGCGTCGCCGGCCGCCTGGCAACCGAAGCAGTAGTAGACCTTGCCTGACGGGCGGACGCTGAATGACGGCGTGCGCTCGTCATGGAACGGGCACAGGCCAATGTAGGCGTCGGCCCCGGAGCGGCGCAGCTCCGTCCGCGACCCGACCAGATCGACCATGTCGACGGCGTCGCGGACGCGCTCCTTGGAGTCCGCGGTGTAGCGCGCCATCAGAGCCCGAATGCCCTTGGCACGGCGAGCTCCTCGAACACGCGGATGCAATAGCGATCGGTCATGCCGGAGATGTAATCGGTCACGCGCGTGGCCAGCGGCTCGTCAGAGGGCTGGAGCAGCTGCGGGCTCGAGCAGTAATGGTCGAACAGGCGCCGGATCACGGTCTCGATCTTGGAATGCTCGCGTCGCGCGGTGGGACCGAGATAGACGTGTTCGAACATGAAGTCTCGCAAGTTCGACATCGCGTGCGCCGCCTGCTCGCCCTGGACGATCTCGCCGGCCGCGGCGGAGTGCTCGACGAGGTCATGAACGAGCGCGTCGATCCGCGCCGAGCCGCTGTCGCCGAGTACTGCGATCGCCTCCGCCGGCAACTTCGCGGCATCCAGCAGGCCCGCCCGGACCGCGTCGTCGATGTCGTGATTGAGGTAGGCGAAGCGGTCCGTGATCCGCACGATGGAGCCCTCGAGCGTCGCCGGCGAAGCGGCCCGCCCCGAGTGGCAGAGGATGCCGTCACGCACCTGCTCGGTCAGGTTCAGGCCGCGTCCGTCGCGCTCCAGCGAGTCGACCACGCGCAGCGACTGCTCCCAGTGGTGAAAGGCTCCGCCGAAGCGCTCGCGCAGGCAGCGGTCGAGTACGTCCTCGCCGATGTGCCCGAACGGCGGATGGCCGAGGTCGTGACCGAGGCCGATCGCCTCTGCCAGGTCCTCGTTCAGCGACAGCGCGCGAGCGACGGTGCGCGAGATCCCGGTGACCTCGAGCGTGTGCGTGAGGCGCGTACGGTAATGGTCGCCCTCGGGCGCCACGAACACCTGGGTCTTGTGCTTCAGGCGGCGAAAGGCCTTCGCGTGAACGATCCTGTCACGGTCGCGCTGGAACGGCGTGCGCAAGCCGCAGTCCGGCTCCGACACGTTGCGGCGGGCGGGATATGACAGTGTCGCCAGCGACGAGAGCTCGCTCGCCTCACGGGCTCGCATGCGCTCCTGGAAAGCCGCTGCCACGCTCATCGCAGCACCGCCGGTCGCAGGCGTAGGTGAGCGTGGTGCTCGAGCGTCTCGCCGATCGCGCGCTCGGCTTCACGCAACGCCCGCGCGGATGCGGCGGGGGTCTGTGCCAGGGAGCTCGCCAGAGATGCGGTCAGGAACTCATAGGTCTCGGGCGCGATCGGGAACGAGGCTGCCTCGCACGCGTTGCAGACCACGCCGCCCGCCTGGGGGGAGTAGCCGACGAGGTGCTCGGGCGATCCGCACGACGCGCAGGCACCGAGCGACGGCGCCAACCCGGCGGCCACGAGCAGCTTGAGACGGAAGGCGAGCGTGTTTGCGTGGCCGGCTTTCGTGGCGTCGGCGGCGAGCAGCGCCAGCTCGTTGGCCAGCAGGTTGTACACGGCGGGGTGTGGTTCCTCGGTCTCGAAGACACGGGCAACCGCGTCGCACGCGCGGTCCGCACTGTCGAGCGTAGCGGCCTGGTCGCGCAGCCCGGCGTGCGCGTCCAGTGTCTCGGCGGAGGTCACGGTGAGCAGCTCGCCGCGGCCCTCGTGACAGATCAAGCGCGCGCGTGTGTAGGGCTCGAGCCTGCCGCCGAAGCGGCTGCGCGTGCGGCGCACTCCCTTGGCGATCGCGGCGAGGCGCCCGCGCCCGGGCGTGTAGAGATGCAGGATCCGGTCGGCCTCGCCGTAGCGCAGCGAACGCAGGACGATCGCCTCGGTCTTGACCGGTCCGCTCATGCTATACATTGTGAAGTAATGAACAAGGTCACCCTCTATACGACTGAGCCGTGCGGATTCTGCCGCCAGGCGAAGGCGCTGCTCGGCAAACGCGGGCTCGACTACGACGAGATCAACCTCGCCAAGGACGCCGATGGCCGCGCCGAGCTTGCGAAGCGCACAGGCATGATGACGTTCCCGCAGGTCATCATCGGGGATCAGCTGGTCGGCGGCTTCAGCGAGCTCGTGGTGGCCGAGAAGTCTGGGCTCCTGGCCGAGTTGCTGGCGCGCTAGTCGCACGCGGCGCAGCTGCCGTCCCGCGAACGCCTCGGGCGCTCGCGCGGGAACCGCGCGGCACCGGCTGGCAGCGCACGCAGACGTAGGTTCCGCGCCCCCCCACCACCAGTTTGCGGATCGTCGTTCCGCAGACCGTGCAGGGCTCGCCCTCCCGGCGGTGCACGAGAAATCGGTCCTGGAAGCTGCCGCGCGCGCCGTCGAGGTGGCGGAAGTCGTCGATCGACGCGCCGTTTGCGTCGATTCCCGCGGTCAGCACCTCGCGGATCGCGTCGCGGAGCCGCGCGTACTGCGCCGGCTTCAGCGCGCCCGCCGCGCGTAGCGGATGAACGCCGACGCGGAACAGCGCCTCGTCCGCGTAGATGTTTCCGATCCCCGCGATCATGTGCTGGTCGAGGAGAAACGACTTGACCGCTCCTTGGCGCCCCCGCGCAAGCTCGCGCAGGAGCGCCGGCGTGAAAGCCGCGTCGAACGGCTCGACCCCCAGTCGCCCTGCGAAGAACGCAGTGAGCGCCTCGGTGCCGATCGCGAGCTGGCCGGTACCGAAGCGTCGCGGGTCGACGAACAGCAGTAGGCGCTCGCCGTCGAGTGTCAGCACGACGCGGGTGTGCACCGGAGCCTGCACGGGGTCGAGCAGGAGCGTCCCCGTCATGCGCAGGTGCATCAGCAGATGCACGTCTCCCTCGAGCACCCAGTCCAGGTACTTTCCCCGCCGGCGCAGCTGCGTAACCCGACGTCCGACCACCACGTCGGCGAACTCCGCGGGCGCCAGCGGGTCACACCACCTCGGGTCGCGGATCTCAAGCGCGGTGATCGTCGTCCCGACCACCTCCGGCGCAAGCTGGCGGCGCACGGTTTCGACCTCGGGGAGCTCAGGCATGCGCGATCAACGAGCGGCCTTCCGGCCGAGCGCGGCAGCGCGAGAATTTGGCGAGCGCGCGGCGGCCGAAAGCCTCCGGCTCGAGACCCGCAACCGCGTGCGCCGCGCGGCGGAGCGTGCCGGCGCCGCCGCCGTTGCAGCGCGCAGCGTCGGGCGACTCGCCCACACCGCAGGCGTCGATCACGAGAACGAAAGCGCGCCGCTGCATGTCCCGACGAGTGAGCTTAAGGCCTACCCCTCATTCGTGCGCGCGCGGATGCGCGTCGAAGTAGACGTCACGCAGCCGCTCGGTCGACAGGTGCGTGTAGATCTGGGTCGTGGCGATGTCGGCGTGCCCGAGCATCTCCTGCAACGTGCGTAGATCGCAGCCGCCGGAAAGAAGGTGGGTGGCGAAGGTGTGACGGAGCGTGTGCGGACTCATGCGGTCGCCCAGTCCGACCGCATGGGCATAGCCCTGGACGATCTTGTAGAGGCCCTGGCGGCTGAGCCCGCCGCCGCGGCGATTGACGAATACGTGTCGCTCGGGGCGCAGGCCGACGAGCACCGGCCGCGAGTTGCTCATGTAGGCACGCAGGGCCCCGACCGCTTCGCGTCCGATCGGGACCAGACGCTCCTTGGACCCCTTGCCCCGGGCGCGCAGGAAGGCGTCGTCCAGACTGAGGTCCTCGAGCGCCAGGCCGACAGCCTCTGACGCGCGCAGGCCGCAGGCATAGAGGATCTCGAGCAGCGCGCGGTCGCGCAGGGCGGCCGGCGAGACACCCTGCGGCGCGCCGAGCAGGCGGTTGACCTCGTCGCGGCTGAGCACCTCCGGCAGCTTCTGGGTCTTCCGCGGGCCATGGAGCTCCGCGGTCGGGTCGTGGGTTATCGTGCCCTCGCGGCGCAGGTGGCGGTAGAAGGAGCGCAGGCAAGCCGTCTTGCGCTGGAGGGTCGCCGCAGCCACCGGCGCTCGCCCGGCTGATCCATGCGCAAGGTCGCTGAGAAAGCCTGCGAGCTGGGCGTGACCGGCGTCCAGCACGTCTTGATCGTGGGCCTGGAGATAGGCACCGAACTGAAGCAGGTCGGCGCGGTAGGCCTCGAGCGTGTTGCGCGACAGTCCGCGCTCAAACTCGAGGTAGGCGAGGAAATCGAGCACCAGCTGTTCGAATGCACGGGGCGGTGCGACGGTGGTTGCCATTGCGCAACGTTCGCGCCGCGGAGGGTGTCCCCTCTAGCCGCGCTGCGCACGCAATTGCGCGACCAGGTCACGCAGGGCGCCGAGGTCGCGTTCGAGCGCCGTGACGCGTGCCTCCAATTCACCCGCGGCGAGCGGCGCGGCGTCGGTCGCGGGCGGCGCGGCGTCGGCCGCGAGCTGCACCTCGCCGGGCTCGGACGCGAACACACCCGACTGAGCCTCCCCGCCCGAGGACCCGCCGAATTGCTCCGTGAGGTGCCAGCGCGCCTCCTTCTGGCCGGGCCGACGGTCAAAGCGGACGATCAGCCGACGCCCGGCCAGAGCCTCAAGCAGTGTGTCGAGCTCGTCGAGCGTGGCGAACTGGTGCAGGCGATCGGTTCGCGCCCGCAGCTCGCCTGGCGTCTGCGGGCCGCGCAACATCAGCACGGCAAGCACAGATAGCTGGGCGCCGTCGAGCGAGAGCGCCTCATCGAGCAGGTGGCGGTACTTCGTCGCGCGGCTGCCGGGACCGCTGGCCAGACGCGCCCAGCCGCGGCGCACGAGCCGGGCGATGGCATCGCGGATCGTGTCCTCGTCGTAGTCGACGACCGGGTCGCGGCCGGTCGACTGGTTGCAGGCGAGCCGCAGCGCGTTCAGCGAGAGCGGATAGGTGTCGGGGGTGGTGCGCTGCTTCTCGATCAGCGCACCGAGCACGCGCAACTCTGCGCCGTCGGGCTCGATCATGCCGCGATCACCACGCCGCGGAGCCTACGACACACCCGGCGCGGGCGACTCACACGCCACCCGCCAGCGGCCGGCGGCCAGCGCCATGCGAGTCCGCCGCTATCGCCCGGCTCGCTCCACCAACGCGAACGCCACGTCGAGGATCGCCTCGAGCGCGGATGTCGAAACACGCTCGCCGGGCTCGTGGTTGCGCTCGGTGCCGTTCGCGAGGTTCAACACCGCGAGGCCGCGGGAGCGCAGCGCGTTCGCGTCGCTGCCGCCGCCGCTCGTCGTCGGCGCCGGATCATGTCCGCAGTCGCGCAGGGCATCGAACGCGAGCGCCACCTCGACGCTCGACGGTCGCACGCGGTAGCCCTCGAACTGGCGCTCGAGCGTGACGTCGAGGTCGCACTCGCACTCGGGGTCGTTGGCGGCATCGGTGAGGCACTCGACGAGCTCGCTCGCGAGCTGCTCGGCTCGCGCCGCCTCGAGGCTGCGCGCCTCGCCGACGATCCGGCAGCGGTCGGGCACGACGTTCGCGGCGCTGCCGCCGGAGATGAGCCCGATGTTCGCCGTCGTCTGCGCGTCGATCCGGCCGAGGCGCATGTTGGCGATCGCGCGCGCCGCGGCGAGGATCGCGCTACGCCCGTTCTCAGGGCGCACGCCGGCGTGCGCGGCGACGCCGCGAAGCTCTGCAGCGACCCGGTAATGCGTCGGCGAAGCCACCACGACACCCCCGACCGGCGAGGCGCTGTCGAACACGTAGCCGAGGCCGCTGCGCAGCACGCCGGTCTCGAACTCCTTGGCGCCCGCGAGCGAGAGCTCCTCCCCGACCGTGAACAGCAGCTCCACGCCGACCTCGGCGGGCGCCGCCGCGAGCCGCTGCGCGAGCACCAGCATCGCGGCAACCGCGACCTTGTTGTCGGCGCCGAGGATCGCCTCGTTGGCGTTCTGCCAGGCACCGTCGCGGACCACCGGCTGCGGCGGGGCTGCGACCGGCACCGTGTCGAGATGTGCGCAGAACAGCAGCCACCGATCGCCGCTACCCGGGATGCGCGCGAGCAGGTTTCCGCAGTCCCCCCCCACGGCCTCGCCGGCGCCGTCCTCGCTGACACTGACTCCCAGGGCCTGCAGCTGCGAGCTGACCACCTGTGCGCAGGCTCGCTCCTGCCCGGATGGGCTCGCGATGGCGCACAGCGCCGCGAAAGTCTCGTGCAGCCGGCGGCGCTCCGCCTCGCTGGCTACCGTCACGAGCCGACGGCGGACTGCGCGCGCGAGCGCACCAGCGCCGCGCCTACGAACTCGCGAAACAGGGGCGCCGGGCGCTCAGGACGAGACTTGAACTCGGGGTGAAACTGCGAGGCGACATAGAACGGGTGATCCGGCAACTCGACGATCTCGACCAGACGCTCGTCGGGCGTCGTTCCCGACATCACGAGTCCGGCCGCCTCGAGCCGCCTGCGCAGCGTGTTGTTGACCTCATAGCGGTGGCGGTGGCGCTCGTAGATGACGGCCTCGTCATAGAGTTCACGCGCTCGGGTGCCCTCGTGCAGCTTGATCGGCGTCGCTCCCAGGCGCATCGTCCCGCCGAGGTCCACGATCTCCTTCTGCTCGGGCAGCAGGTCGATCACCGGGTAGGGCGTCTCGGGGTCGCACTCGGTCGAGTTCGCGCCCTCCATGCCGGCCTGGTGGCGCGCGAACTCGCAGACGACGACATGCATCCCGAAGCAGATGCCGAGGTACGGAACGCCGCTCTCGCGCGCAAAGCGCGCCGCCTCGATCTTGCCCTCGAAGCCGCGGCTACCAAAGCCGCCGGGGATCAGGATGCCGTCGGCCTCGGCCAGCCGCTCGGCGGCTCCGCCGACCAGTGGCTCGGAGTCGACCCAATCGATCTCGATCCCGCAGCCCTCGCGGAAGCCGGCGTGGCGTAGCGCCTCGGCAACCGACAGATAGGCGTCCTCGAGCTCGACGTACTTGCCCACGATCGCGATCCGCACCACCTCCGCGGCGTCCCGTGCCCGCTCCGTCAGCGCGCGCCAGCAGTCAAGGTCGGGGGCCGGCGCGCTGAGCCCGAAGTGGTCGAGGACGAATTCGTCCACGCCTTCGCCCTGGAAGTTCAGCGGGCATTCGTAGATGTTGCGGACATCGTAGGCCGATACCACGGCCTCGATCGGCAGGCTCGCGAAGAGGGCGATCTTCTTGCGGATGTCGCTTGACAGTGGTGACTCCGAGCGACAGACGACCATGTCCGGCTGGATGCCGATGCGACGCAGTTCGTTGACCGAGTGCTGGGTCGGCTTCGTCTTCAACTCGCCGGCGTGGTTGATGAACGGCACCAGCGTGAGATGGATGAACATGCACCGCCGGCGCCCGACATCGACCGGAAACTGGCGGATCGCTTCCAGGAACGGCAGCGACTCGATGTCGCCGACGGTGCCCCCGATCTCGGTGATCACGACGTCGACGTCGGTCGATTCCGCGATCAGCGAGATCCGCTGCTTGATCTCGTCGGTGATGTGAGGCACCACCTGCACCGTCGCGCCGAGATAGTCGCCACGACGTTCGCGCCGGATCACCGTGTTGTAGATCCCGCCGGCGGTCACGTTGGATGCCCGCGAGGTGTTGGCGTCGGTGAAACGCTCGTAGTGGCCGAGGTCGAGATCGGTCTCGGCTCCGTCCTCGGTCACGAAGACCTCGCCGTGCTGGTAGGGCGACATCGTGCCGGGATCGACGTTGATGTAGGGGTCGAACTTCTGCAGCGCGACGGTCAGACCGCGCGCCACCAGCAGCTTGCCGATCGACGCCGCCGCGATGCCCTTGCCGAGTGAGGAGACGACGCCGCCGGTGACGAAGATGAAGCGAGGGCGGTGTTGACGGTCAGGCGTCTGTGGCATAAGGGCGTCTCACCAGTCTAGCCAGCGCGAAACGCGGGCGCGCTCGCTGAAAGCGGAGTTTGGACAGAACCCCTCGGCACGCGCGGCGCGAAGCGCGAAGCAGTCGAGCGCCGGCTGGACGTGGAGGGTCGAAGCGGAGCGGGCAAGGTCGCACCGTAGCGAGCGACGCGGTCGGAACTCGGAGCGCGTGATGGCCCACCCCACGCTCCGCGGCACGCTCGCGCGCGTCAAGCGCGGGCGGCTTACGAGTCAAGCGCGGGCGGCGCCGTCGCGCAGCTCGAGGTAGTAGAGCGTCGCGCCGATCGCGAGGAACGGGAGCGCGATGACGCTCGCCAGCGCGCCGGCGACAACGACGATCGCGTAGGAGTTGGCCGAGCGCGCGACGGGTGTCAGCGCGTAGACGATCACCACCTGTGGCACGAGCGACGCGAGCCAGAACGCCGCACCCGTGCCCGCGCTCTGCCACCAGTGGCCGCTGACCAGCACCGCGCTGCGGCGGATCGGCGCGAACCCGCGGTCGCCGTCGATCACGACGGCCTGCACGACGAAGTACCAGCTCACAAAGATGTAGGCACCGGGAACGAAGAAAAAGGCGAACCCGCAGAATGCGACAAGCAGCCAGGTGATGATCACGAGCAGCACGGCTGGAAAGAGCTCTAGCGCGTCGGCCACGAGGTCGGTGGCGTTCACCGCCTCCCCGCGACGCTTCAGGAGGACCAAGCGGGCGAGGATCGCGGTGATCAGCGGCCCCGTGACGAGTTCGCTGACGGCGAAGTCGACGTAGGTGTCGCGCAGCGGCGGAGCCGGATTGACGCGCGCCCCGAACTCCCCCAGGCCGAGCGCCGTCAACCCCGTCACGACAATGACGACCGGCACTGTCACCGACAGGACAAGCCGCGCGTTGCCACGATAGAGCTCGAACGCCCCCCGCAGCAGCTGCCCGACGCTCGGCGTCCTCACCCGGCGCCACCGGCGGTGCGCTCCACCGGGCAGGCGGAGCGCTGGAAGCGAACTCGAGGCACGGCCCGCGAGCCTAGCGGCGGCCACGCCGGCGCGCATCTAGACTGAATCGGGTGGACGGGCCTCAACACCGCGATCCTGGGGTCGCCGCGCTGGGAACCTGGAGCGGCGGGCGCTTCATGCATTTCGGGGAGCCGCTCGAAGAGCAGCGCCTGATCGCGCTGCTTCGACCGGACGCCGAGATCGACACGGTGATCACGGCCGACGTGTATGGGGCCGGCGAGGCCGATCGCCTGCTCGGCGTGGCCCTCGAGGGCATCGCGCGCGAGCGCGTCTGCGTCGTCGGGGCCGTCGGCCACGACTTCTACACGGGCGAGCGGGCCGGCGCGAAGGGCTTCCCGCGCTTCACCGACCCGGCGCTGCGCGGACCAGACGACTACGGGGACTATCTGCGGATGGCGACGGAGCGCAGCCTGGAGCGCTGCGGGCTCGACCGCTTCGACGTGCTGCTGCTGCACAACCCGGACCGCATCGGTTACACCAGCGAAGCGGTCTGGCAGGGGATGGCGGCGCTGCGCGAGCAGGGCCTCACGCGGCTGCTCGGCGTCGCGCCCGGCCCTGCGAACGGCTTCACGCTGGATCTGATCGACTGCTTCGAGCGGTTCGGGGCGCTGATCGATTGGGCGATGCTGATCCTCAACCCGCTCGAGCCGTGGCCTGGCGAGCTCGCCCTGCGCCCGGCATCGGCCGCGGGCGTGCGCGTGATCGCCAGGGTCGTCGACTACGGCGGCGTCTTCCACGACGATGTCGCCGCCGGGCACGCTTTCAGGACGGGCGACCACCGCTCGTTCCGGCCCGCCGGCTGGGTCGAGCAGGCGCGCGAGCGCCTCGAGCTGATGCGGCCGATCGCAGCGCGCAACGCGCTGACGATGCTGCAGCTGGCCTGTGCGTGGGATCTCGCGCAAGCGCCAGTCGCCTGCGTGGCGCCGACGCTGATCCAGGAGTCCGGGCCCGGCGCGCGCGCCGTCGAGGACAAGCGCGCAGAGCTTGCGGCCCTGGCGCGGACTCGCCCGCTCGGCCGCGAGGATGTCGCGCTGATCCGATCGCTCGGTGACAACACCGGCTGCATGGCGCTGAAGGGAGCCGTGCCCGACCACGACGGCGACGATCTTCCCGACCGCTGGTCGCTGCGCGAGGAGCACCGCGCCGCCGCGGCGCGCTGGAACATCGACCCGCAGCGAGACCTGCTCGCAACCCACTAGACCCGCTCCACCTCGTAGCCGTCGGCCATCATCGCGGCGATGATCGCTTCGGCGTGCTCGCTGCCGCGCGTCTCGAGTGTCAGCTCCACGCCGGTCTGACGCACCTGCAGGTCGACCGCTTCGCGCACGTGCTCGACGGCGAGCAGGTTCCCGCCGGCCGACGCCACGCACAAGAGCAGCGCGGCAAGGCCGCCCGGCCGGTCCGACACGCGCGTGAAGACCCGCAGGCGCCGCCCGACCGCGGTTTCGTGGCGGCGCGCCACCAGCGCGAGCAGGCCGGCGTCGACATTGCCGCCGGACAGCACGAGCACGGTGGCGCCATCTGCCGATGGCTTGACGAGCGACGCGAGCAGCGCGGCGACGCCGACCGCGCCGGCCCCCTCCACCACGAGCTTCGCGCGCTCCATCAGCATCACCATCGCCTCGGCCGTGTCCTCTTCGCTGACGACCACCACCTCGTCGACCCAGCGCGCGACCAGCGGCAGCGTGAGCTCGCCCGGCCGCTTGACAGCGATGCCGTCGGCGATCGTCGAGGCGGCGTGGACGCTGAGCGGCGCCCCGGCCGCGAGCGCCTGCGGGTAGGGGGCGCACGCGGCGACCTGGACGCCGACCACGCGAACGTGGGGGCGAGCAAGCTTGACGACACCGGCGATCCCCGAGATCAGCCCGCCACCACCGAGCGGGACCACCACGGTGGCAAGGTCCGGAACCTGATCGAGCAGTTCCAGTCCCAGCGTCGACTGGCCGACGATCACGTGGGGGTCATCGAAGGGGTGGACGAAGACGGCACCGGTGAACTGCGCGCGCTCGCGAGCGGCGGCGACGCAGTCGTCAACGCTCTCACCGCCGAGGGTGACCGAGCCGCCGTAGGCCTGAACGGCGGCTACCTTGGCCACGGGCGCCTGGTCCGGCATGAACACCTCACACGCCACGCCGCGCGCGCTGGCGGCGTAGGCGAGCGCCTGGGCGTGGTTACCGGCGCTGCCGGCGACGACTCCGCTCCCGGCCGCCAGATCGGCCACCCGGTTCAGTGCGCCGCGCAGCTTGAACGAGCCGGTTCGCTGGAGGTTCTCGGCCTTCAGCAGGATGCGGCCGCCGAAGCGCTCGGTCAGCGTGCCCGAGGCGAGCACCGGAGTCTCGCGGGCCAGCGCGGCGACGAGCACACGCGCCGCCCGCGGCGCATCGCCCGCGAGCAGGTCGGCGACGTCGTCCGCGTCGGGCGCGCTCACGCCGCTCGCAGCAGCTCCTTGGCGTGGCGGCGGGCGCCGGCATCCTGCGCGTCGGCGCCGAGCATCCGCACCAGTTCGCCGAGCACCTGCTCGTCGCCCAGGCGGGTGACGGTCGCGCGTGTCGGCTCACCGCCGAGGTCCTTCGAGATCGTGAAGTGGCGCGCCGCGAACGACGCCACCTGCGGCAGGTGGGTGATCGCGAGAATCTGGCGGCCCTGGGCGAGCGCGCGCAGCTGCTCGCCGACCGCCCTGGCGGTGTGGCCGCCGATCCCGGCGTCGATCTCGTCGAACACGAGCGTCGTGGCACCGCCGCCGTGCGCGGCGGACAAGAGCGCCAGCATCACGCGCGAGAGCTCGCCGCCGGAGGCGATCTCGCGCAGCGGCGCGGCCGGAACACCAGGGTTCGGCGCAATCTCGAACTGGACCTGCTCGGCGCCCGCCCGCCCCGGCTCGCATGGCACGAGGGCGACCTCGAAGCTCGCCTGCGCCATCGCCAGCTCCGCCAAGCGCTCGCGCACCTCGCCCGCCAGTACCGGCGCGCCGGCGGCGCGCGCGCGGCTGAGCGCCGCATGCGCCACGGCGTGCTCGCGCAGCGCGTCATCCAGCCGCGCCTGCGCGGCCTCCATCGCGACCTCCGCGCCGATCAGCTGCTCGCGACGCTCGCGGCAGTGCGCGGCATGCTCGAGCACCGCGGCCACGCTGCCGCCGTGCTTGCGCTCCAGCCGCGCGATGGCGCCCAGGCGCTCCTCGACCCATTCCAGGCGGCCGGGCTCGGTTTCGAGCTGCTCGCCGTAGCGGCCGATCTCGCTGAGCAGATCCTGAGACTCGATCGTCAGTGCCCGCGCGCGGGCCGCCAGCGCCTCGAGCTGGGGATCGAGGGGTGCCGCGGTCTCGAGGCTCGACTCGCACGCGAGCAGCCCGCGCAGGCCGCCGGCATCCTCGTCGGCGAGCGCCTGCTGTGCACCCCACGACGCGCTTCGCAGCCCCTCGGCGTTGCGCAGCCGCTCGCGCTCGGCGACGAGCGCGGTGCGCTCGTCCTCGCCCGGATCGACCTGCTCGATCTCGCCCAGTTCGAACTCGAGCAGGTCGAGCTGGCGCTCGCGTTCGCCGGCGAGCTCCGCCAGCGCTTCGAGCTCGCCGCGCGCCTCGCTCACCGCCGCCCAAGCCGTCGCGGTCGCCGCGCGGCGCAGCGCCTGCTGCGGACCGCACGAGGCGTCGAGGATCTCGAGCTGGGCCGCGCCCAGCATCAGCCGCCGGTGCTCGTGCTGGCCGTAGAACGACAGCAGCTCGCCGGCGAGCTCGCGCAGCTGGCCCACCGCGATCGAGCGGCCGCCCACGTAGGCCCGGGTGCGCCCGTCCACGCCGACGCGGCGCGCCAGCACGAGCTCCGAGGCGTCCGGCGCGAGTTGCTCACAGCGCAGGCCCTCGGGAAGCTCGAAGACGCCCTCGACGTAGGCCTCGGCGGCGCCGGGGCGGACGATCCCCGCTCGCGCGCGCCCGCCGAGCAGCAAATCGAGAGCGTGCGCCAGCACCGTCTTGCCAGCGCCGGTCTCCCCGGTGATCACGTTCAGGCCGCCGACCAGCTCCAGTCGCGCCTCCTCGATCAGCAGCAGATCCTGTACGGATAGCTCAAGCAGCATGCGACAGGGTGTAGCAGCGTGCGGGGACAGAACCCGCACGGCAGCGGCGCAAGGACCGGCGCGACCCTACCTCGAGAGCCGGCCGAACTTCTCCCGCAGCCGCCGGTAGAAGCTCGACCCGTCCATCTGCGCAAGCTTCGCGATGTCGTGCGCGAAGCGCGCGCGGACCACCTGCTGCGGCGCGATCTCGCCGACCGGACGACCGTCGACGGAGACGGCGAGCGTCTCGCGGGAGCTGTTGTGCAGCATCAGCACATCGTCCGGCGCGACAACGAGGGCGCGGGCGCCGAGCGAGTGGGGAGCGATGAACGACACGGCCATGCCGGCGACGCCCCAGGCCATCACCGGGCCGCCGTTGGCGAGGTTGTAGCCGGTCGAGCCGGCCGGCGTGGCAACGACGATGCCGTCGCAGCGCACGCTCCCGATCTCATCGCCGGCGATGCCGTAGGCGAGTTCGGCGACCCGCCCGCCGACCTTGCGATGCAGCGAGAGGTCGTTCAGCGCGACGTGGCTGCCGGCCGGGCCCTCGACCTCGATCGCGGGCAGGCTCAGCACGTCGAGCGTCCCGGCCAGCGCGCGCGCGAACCCCTCGCGCATCCGCTCGGGCTCGACCGTCGAAAGAAAACCCACCTCGCCGAAGTTCACCGCGAACACGGGTACGGATGTCCGCGCGTAGGATCGCAGCGCGCGCAGGATGGTGCCATCGCCGCCGAGCGCCAAGCACAGCTCGGCGCCGGGTGCGGCCGGCGTGTCGAACGCGAGCCCGGCGACGTCGCCGACGAGCGGGTGCTTGGCGGTCTCGTCGGCATCGAGTGTGAGCAGCGCACCGGCCGCGGCTGCCATCTCACCGAGCTCTCGCAGTGCGGCGGAGGTCTCCTGCGGGCGACCGTGGGTCATCACGGTGATCGCGCGGGTGCTCATCCGGGGTCAGCCGCCATTGCGAGCGCATCCAGGCCGCCGACCGATCCGCGGTCGCGCTCGGCGAGCGCCACGAAGGTCTCGATGTTCCCCTTCGGACCCGGCAGTCCGGACGCGAAGAACCCTTGCACCGACGCGCCGAGCTCCACCGCCGTGCCCGCGACATCGAGCAGCGCGGCGCGCCGCAGTGTTGCGTCGCGGACGACACCGCCGCGCCCGACCCGCCCGCGCCCCACCTCGAACTGCGGTTTCACCAGGCAGAGCGCGTCGAAGCGCGGCGCGGCGCAGGACAGTATCGGCCGAAGCACCGTGCGCAGCGAGATGAACGCCAAGTCTGCCACGATCACCTCGGGAGCGTAGGGCAACACGCCGGGCGCAAGCTCGCGCGCATTGAAGCGCTCGAGCACGGTCACGCGCGGATCACCGCGCAGCTTCCAGCTCAACTCGCCGTAGGCAACGTCGAGCGCGACGACCGCGGCGGCCCCCGCCGCGAGTAGGCAGTCGGTGAAGCCGCCTGTGGAAGCGCCGACGTCCAGGCAGCGGCGGCCGGCGACCTGCACGCCGCTGGAGGCGAGGGCGTTCGCGAGCTTGATGCCGCCCCTGGAGACGAAGCGCGGAGCGTCGTCGACCGACAGCTCGACGTCGGTTGCGACCAGCGCCCCCGGTTTGGTCGCGCGCATTCCCTGGTTGCCGATCCGCACCTCGCCGGCGAGCACCGACGCGGCCGCGCGGGTCCGGGTCTCGAACAGGCCGCGCTGGGCGAGCAGCGCGTCGAGGCGGACCTTCGCAGCCAACTCAGCGCTCCCGGATCGCGTCCAGCGCGCGGGCGAGCACCCGCGCCGCGACGGGCAACACATCGGGCGCCCGCTGTCGGCGTCGCATCGGCCGCTACCGTTCGGCGAAGCTCGGGCGGTCGATCGCGGCGCGCACGCGCTCGGCTATCCGCTCCGGTGTGAAGCCGATCTCGTCGTGCAGCAGTGCGGGCGCTCCATGCGTCACGTAGCGGTCGGGCACGCCAACGCGCATGATCCGCGTCGGCGCTCCGCCGGACTCGTTCAGCGTCTCCCAGACTGCGCTGCCGAAACCGCCGCCCAGCACGCCCTCCTCGATCGTGACCAGGAGCTCGTGTTCGGCGGCCAGCTGGGCGATCAGGCCGCTGTCGAGCGGCTTGGCGAAGCGCGCGTCGGCCACCGTCGCGTCAATCCCGTCCAGCTCGAGCAGCGTTGCCGTCGCGAGCGCCTTGCCGACGCCCGTGCCGTAGCCGAGCAGAGCGACGCGGTGGCCGTGCTCGACGCCGCGGTCGGGTGCTTCGCGCAGGATCTCGCCGGTTCCGATCGGCACGAGCACCGGCTGCGCCGGCAGCGGCACGCCGACACCCTCGCCGCGCGGGTAGCGCAGCGCCGATGGGCCGTCGTGCGCCAGCGCGGTGTGCAGCATGTGGACCAGCATCGCCTCGTCGCGCGGCGCCATCAGGACGATGTTCGGCAGGCACCGCAGGTAGGCGATGTCGAACACGCCGTGGTGGGTCGGCCCGTCGTCGCCGACCAGCCCGGCGCGGTCCATCGCGAACACGACCGGGAGGCGCTGGAGGCAGACATCGTGGACGATCTGGTCGAAGGCGCGCTGCAGGAAGGTCGAATAGATCGCCACGACGGGCCGGGCCCCCTCGAGCGCGAGGCCGGCGGCGAACAGGACCGCCTGCTGCTCGGCGATGCCGACGTCGAAGTAGCGTTCGGGCATCGCGGCCTGCACGATGTTCAAACCGGTGCCGGAGTTCATCGCCGCCGTGATCGCGATGACGCGGGCGTCGCGGCGGCACTCCTCGAGCAGAGCTTCGCCGAACACGGTCGTGTACTGCGGCGGCGGCGGTACGTCGGCCGTCGCATGCGAGCGAACGACCTCGCCATTGGCGATCGAGCGCGGCTTGGCCGCATGCCAGCGCTCCATGCCCTCGAGACCCCCGTTCTCGGCGGGCCCGAAGCCCTTGCCCTTGACGGTCGCGATGTGCACGACGACCGGCCGCTGCGCGGCGAGCGCGTCGCGTACCGCGATCCGCAGCGCGCGTACATCGTGCCCGTCGATCACGCCCACGTAGGCCCAGTCGAGCTCCTCCCAGAACAGGCCCGGAGCCGCGAACGCTTTGATCGACTCCTTGATGTTGGGGCCGAAGCGCTCGAACGCCGCGCCGATCCCGCCCGGCAGCTTCGTCAAGCCACCCTCGATCCCGCCGCGGGCATGCCACAGGCGCGGGTTCAGCCGCACGCGGTTGAAGTAGCGCGACAGCGCACCGACATTCGGAGCGATCGACATTCCGTTGTCGTTGACCACGACGACGATCGGCGTGCCCAGGCCCCCCGCCTGGTGGATCGCCTCGAACGCGACGCCGCCCGTCATCGCACCGTCGCCGATCACCGCCACCACGCGCCCGGCGTCACGGTCGCCACGCGCGCGCATCGCCTCCTTCAGTCCGACGGCGTAGCCGATCGACGTCGACGCGTGACCGGCACCCATGATGTCGTGCTCGGACTCGGCGATCGAGCAGAACGGTGCGAGGCCGCCGTAGCGGCGGATCGTCCCGAGTTCGTCGCGGCGCCCCGTGAGGACCTTGTGCGGGTAGGCCTGATGGCCGACGTCCCAGAGGATCTTGTCGCGCGGCGAGTCCAGCAGCGAGTGCAGCGCGACCGCCAGCTCACAGGTGCCCAGGTTGGCGCCGAAATGGCCGCCGATCTCCCCCACCGTCGCGATGATGTGCTCGCGCACCTCCTGCGCGACGCGCGTCAGCTCGTCCTCGCTGAGCCCGTGCAGGTCCTGCGGGCCGTCGATACGGTCGAGCAGTCGCGGTGATTTTGGTGGTGACGGGTTCAAGAGGTTCGCGTGTAGATGAAGTCCGTGATCTGCTCGAGCTCGGCGGCTCCGCCGGGCGCCGCGCCGGCGAGCGCTGCGCGCGCTGCGCGATGGGATTGCGCGGCCAGCTCACGCGCCCGAGCCAAGCCGTGCTCGGACACGTAGGTTCGCTTGCCGTGGCGCTCGTCGCTGCCGCTGGGCTTGCCCAGGGCCGCGTCGGTACCCGTCACATCGAGGATGTCGTCAACGATCTGAAATAGCACTCCGAGCTCCGAGGCAAACTGTCCGAAGAGGATTGTCTCAGGTTCGCCCGCCGGGACAAGCTCGAGCACGCACTGGACCGACGCCGCGATCAGCCGCCCGGTCTTCAGCGCGTGCAGGCGGCGGAGCCCATCGGGCCCCGCCGGAGCGAGTTCGGCGACGTCGAGATACTGGCCGCCGACCATGCCGTCGACGCCGGTCGCCGCCGCCAGGCGGCCGATTGCGCGCAGCACATGCGCCGCGTCGCCGCGCTGGTGCACGGCGATGTGGCGAAGCGCCTCGGCGTACAGCGCGTCGCCGGCGAGGATCGCGACGTTCTCGCCGAACGCGACGTGGCAGGTTGGGCGTCCGCGCCGCAGGTCGTCGTCGTCCATCGCCGGCAGGTCGTCGTGGATCAGCGAGTAGGTGTGGATCAGCTCGAGTGCCGCCGCCAGCGCCATCACATCGTCCGGGTCACGGCCGAGAGCGAGCGCGGTCGCCAGCGCCAGGACGGGCCGGATGCGCTTGCCCGGGGCCAGGAGCGAGTAGCGCATCGCCTCCACGAGCCCGCCCAGATCGGCGTCCTGCGCGAACTGCACCTCGGCGAGATAGACATCGACCTGCGCGCGCAGGTGATCCGGATAGCCCACTACAGAAGACTGCCCTGCGCGCCTGCGGAGGACTGCTCCACCCGGGCACGGCGCTCGAGCTCGACACTCGCCTCGCCGGCCAGGGCCGCGCACTCCTCGACCAGTGTCGCCGCCGCGTCGGCGGAGAGCTCCCCGGAGCGCAGCTGCTCAGCCGCCCGCTCGAGGCGCGCGATGAGCGCGTCGAGCTGGTTCTCAGGAATGCTCATAGCGGGCATTCTCGCGCACATCGCGTAGGATCGCGTCGAGGATGCCGTTGACGAAACCGGGCGCGTCGGCCCCGCAGAAGGTCTTCGCGCTCTGCACGGCCTCGTCGATCGCGCCCTCGGGCGAGATCGGCTCATCAGCTGGGACGCTGTCGCCGTAGAGCATCTCGACGAGCGCGACCCGCAGGATGTTGCGCTCCAGTGGCGCGATCCGCTCGATCGTCCAGCCGTGCGCGTGGCCGCCGATCAGCTCGTCGAGTTCGGGGGCGCGCTCGACGGCCGCGAACGCAAGGACACGGGTGAACGGGGCCGCGTCTCGGCCCAGCGCCTCGGCGAGCGGCTGACCGGTGAGATCGTGCTGGTAGGCCGCGATCACGGCCGCGCGCCGTTGCTCGCTGCGGCGCACTAGTGGTTCCGTCCGTAAGTGGTGCGTGGTATCCGGCGAGTGGCTCGGCGGCCGTGGCGAGGACACAGGGAGCCAGCAAGGCTGGTTGCCTTGCGGCGACCGCCTGTCCCCCGTAATGGGGGAAGGACGACGCCACGGACGTCGAGACGCCGCCGGGAACGTGCAGCACTTGCGGACGGGACCACTACATCACGCGCGGGACACGTAGTCGCCGCTGCGCGTGTCCACGCGGATTCGGTCGCCGATGTTGACGAACAGCGGCACGTGCACCTCGGCGCCGGTTTCGAGCACCGCCGGCTTGGTGCCGCCGCCGGACGCCGTATCGCCGCGCACGCCCGGCTCGGTGTCGCGCACCTCGAGATCGACGGCGCTCGGCAGCTGCAGGTCGACCGGCTCGCCGTCGATGAACAGGACATCGACCTCGTCGTTCGGTCGCGTCCACTGCAGCGCTCCGGAAAGCGCGGTCTCGGGGATCTCGATCTGCTCGTAGGAGCCGAGATCCATGAAATGCGCCCCTCCCCGCTCGGCGTAGAGGAACTGCATTCGATGGGTCTCGGTGCGCACTGCGCGGAACTTCTCCCCGGCTCGGAAGGTGCGGTCGATCACCGCGCCGTCGGAGGAGCGGCGCAGCTTGGTTCTGACGAACGCGCCCCCCTTGCCGGGCTTGACGTGCTGAAACTCGATGATCTTGAAGACCACGCCGTCCACGTCGATGTGGTTTCCGTTCTTGAACTGGTTTGTATTGATCACGTTGGCCAGTGTACGCGGGGCCGTTCGCGACGGCGCCGCGACGCGCTCGCCGCGGACGCGCAGCGAGGATTGAGAGTTCATCGCCGGCTCGCCGAGCTGCGACCATGATCGGATGCTGGCCCGCCAGATTCGCTCGAGCGGTCCACGGGGCGGGGGCCGGCCGCTCGCGCTTGCCGCCGCGGCCGCTGCCGCGGCCGCGCTCGCGGGCTCGCCGGTCATGGCGGCAGCCGTCGCCGCCCCGGCGCGAACGCTCGGGAACCGCGCCGCAACGGCCCATCGCGGTGGGGAGCCGCGGGACTGCCGGGTACCCGGCCTGACCGGCTTGACGCTCAGGCAGGCGCGAGCGCGCGCCGCCCGCGCCGGCTGCGCGATACGGACACGCGCGGTCCAGGCGCCCGGAGCGCAGCCACGGCAGCGGATCGTCCAGCAGTCACCCGCGGCCGGCGCCAGCGCGCGAGCGATCAGCGTTTGGCTAGCGCCGCGATGCCCGAAACCGGGCCCGACGGCTCCGCCCGCGCGGGAGCCCTCCGAGACGGCCGGGCCGACCGAGCTGATCAGCGGCTTCTACGTGGTCGGAGGTCCGGCGATGGCGCCCTGGGTCTGCCCCCGCGTGCCCGAGCCGCTGGCGGACACGATCACCGTCACCGACCGCGCCACGGGCGCCACGGTGGCGACCGAGACGGTCGGGCAGGGCGAGCTGGCGAGCATCCCTGTGCCCCCCGGCACCTACACCGTCCGGGCAGCACCGGTGGGCAATCTGCGCCCGACGATCGCGCAGCGGACGGTGACGATCCCGGCCGCGATGACGGTCCGCCAGGACTTCTTCGCTGACGTGCCCTGAGGTGCAGGTGGCGGACGGCGCGCGCACGCCACCCGGGCGCTCCCGCCGTGGCGGCGCGTGGCAGCCCCGGCGGAAGCTCGCCCGCCGCCGCGCTTTGCCGGCGTCCCGCCTCAGGCGGGGACGTTCACGACTTTTGCCAACGCCCGCTCGCGTTCGGCGTACAGTCGCAGCATCCAACCCGAGGGAGGCATCATGGCTGTGGGAATTCGGCTGAAGGGCGATGGATGGACGGCGGAGCAGGTCGACCGCCTGAATGCGGCGATCGACCCGGCCGGGGCGGTCCCGGACGGGCTGATCTTCCACGCCTCCGGCCCCGTCGAGGGCGGCTGGGGGGTTCTCGACTTCTGGGAGTCGCGCGCGCATTTCGACCGCTTCGCGGCGGAGCGCATCGGGCCGGCGGCGGCCGCGGTCGGCATCGCCGGCCAGCCCGAGGTGCATGAGTTCGAGGTGCACGAGTACTTTCGCGGCAAGTGACGCAGGTCGCTCGGCGACCCTCGCCGCCGTGGCGGGGGTCGCGACGAGCAACGCGGCGAATTCAGCCGGCGAAGGCCGCTCCCTGGACCATGTCAACGGCAACCGCAACCGCGGCCACGCCGACAAGCCCGGCCGGCGCGGCCTGACGGCGCCTCCCGCCGCTCCCCGTTCGGACCCGACAACACGCTGTCGTCACCGGGCCGTCGCGCGCCGGCTTGCGACGATCGCGCCCGACTCGAGGATCGCCAAGGTCAGCGCGATCGGCACCGTCGCCGGCAGCTCATTGACGGCGAAGAACAGCAGGTCGAAGGCCAGGCCGATGGCTGCCGCGATCGCGGCGCCGCGGCGGGCCACGCCCGGCTGCGCGGCGAGCAGGGCTCCGAGCAGCGCCGCGACGAACACGTCGCCGTAGCCCATGACGGCCGAGCCGAACACGACTCGCTGCAGCTGCGGCAGGTGCGCCGCCGGCGCCGCCGCGTTGAGCACGCCGTTGGGGGCCGCCAGGAGGTCGCTGAGCACAAGCCAGCTATCGACGGCTGCCATCGCGACGATCCCCAGCTTGACCAGAACGCGTGGGCTCACCGCCACGAGCAGGACCGCGAGCGTCACGCACGACAGCGCGTCCAGCACCAGACCGGCGGTCTCACCCGCGAGGCCCTGGCGGTCAGCCCACGCGAGCGCGAAGAGCAGCGCGGCACCCGGCGCAAACCAGGGCCGGCTGGCGCGCATCGCCCAGCCGAGAGCCACCGCCGCGAGGGGCGGAACGGCGATCAGCGCGAGGTAGGTGAGGCCGTCCGCGAGCCCGCCGAGCGTCCGTTCGCCGAACACGAAGGCGGCAACCGACGCGGCGGGGATCGCTGCCCACCAGCCGCTTCGCAGGCGCGCAAGCGCCGGGATCTCGCGAGGCGCCGGCAACACGACCAGCCCGGCCTGGACCAGCGACAGCACGCAGATCGACACCGCGAACGAAGGCACCGGAGCAGCATGCAGCACGGCGGCGCTCGCCGCGCGGCCGGGGGGCGAGCGCCGCCACCGCTAAAAGCCCGGCTTTGCAGGCCCGGCGCACCTCAAGCGCCCGGGCGATCGCACCGATAAGTCATGGGTGACCAGGCTGCGCGTGCGCGACCACGGAGCCGCGATCGCGTTCGCGGCCGTGGGTGTGTGGGCGATGTCGTTTCTCACCCTTTACGGGTTCGGCTGGAACGACTATGCGACGGAGGTCGCGCCGGCCTACGCCGCGCTCACCTCCGGCCACCTTCTGACCTTCCTGCAGCTGTCACCCGGGTACGGCGGCTCGCTCGAGCTGCGTGCGCCGTTCGCGCTGCTCCCCGGGTTATGGGGCGGCGGCGCAGTCGCCGTCTACCAGGCCGTCTCGGTCCCCGCGCTGGTCGCCGCCGCGCTGCTTGGCGTGTGGCTGGTGGCGCGGATGCGCGACATCGGAGCGGGCCGGATCGCGCGGGCCACGGCGCTCGGGCTGTGCGTCGTCAACCCGGTGACGCTCTACGCGCTCCAGGACGGACACGCCGAGGAATTGCTCGGCGCGGTGGCGTGCGTGGCCGCGGTGCTCGCCGCCCAGCGCGGTCACGCCGGCTGGTCGGGCATCCTGCTCGGCCTCGCGATCGCCAACAAGCAGTGGGCGCTTTTGGCGATCGGGCCGGTCCTGCTCGCGTTGCCGGCCCACCGCGTGCGCGCCGCGGTCATTGCGGGCGTGCTGGCCGCGTGCTTCTACCTCCCGCTCTGGCTCGCGAGCCACGTCGGTGGGGGGTCGGGCTCGCCCGGTGCCCTGACCGTCGCCGGCGGCGGCGCGATCTTCCAGCCCTGGCAGCTGTGGTGGTTCCTCGGCTCCCACTCCCAGACGGTCCGCGACAGCTTCGGCGCTGTCAAGATCGGCTACCGCACGCCGCCGGCGTGGATCCAGAGCATCGACCACCCGCTGATCGTCGCGCTCGCGGTGCCGGTCACGGCCTTCGCGGTGCTGCGCCGGCGCACCGACGCGATGCTCCTGCTCGCCTTCCTGCTGGCGATCCGCTTCGCCTTCGACACCTGGGACACGGTTTACTACCCGCTCCCGTTCATCTTCGCGCTGCTCGCCTGGGAGAGCCTCGACCGCCGGCGCCCACCGGTCCTCGCACTCACCGCAAGCGTCGTCGTCTGGCTGGTGTTCATCGTCGTTCCCGAGCACGTTTCGCCGGACGAACAGGCCGCGGTCTTCCTGCTTGCCGCGGTGCCGGCGCTGCTCGCGCTCGCGATCGCGCTGTTCGCGCCGGGCGCCTGGTCGCGCCTTGTCGCGCGCAGGCCGCGCGAGCGTCGTTCAAGCGCGCCAAACACCGCGCCGATATCGACATTGTGACCGCGCGCCATCGCGCTCAGCTACCCGCCGGCGGAGCCGTCTCGACCGTCTCGCGTCTTGAGGTGACCCTGTGGAGCGCGCTTGCGCTCGGTTCGGCGCTCGCCCTGGCCTGGGGATGGCGCTGGGCCGTCACCGCGAACGATTACGGCCTCGAGGCGGCGCCGAGCATGACGGCGCTGTTGCACGGGCATATCAGCGAGTTTCTCCAGAGCGCGCCGTCCTACGGCGCGTCACTTGCGTTGCGAGCACCCTTCGCGCTTCCCGGCAGCCTGGCCGGAGGTGGCGCGCTTCTGATCTACCGGCTCGGCGCCCTGCCGTGCCTGCTCGCGATCGGCGCCCTCGGCGTGTGGTGCGCAGTGAATCTGCGCCGCGCCGGCGCCCGCCTGGCCGCGGCTGGGCTGGCGGTGCTCGTGTGCGCCGCCAACCCGATCACCTACCGGGCGCTGCAGACCGGGCACCCTGAGGAGCTGCTCGGTGGAGCGTTGTGTGTCGCGGCGGTGCTGCTCGCGCAGCGCGGCCGGGCGAATCTCGCGGCGGTGGCACTCGGACTGGCGATTGCGAACAAGGAGTGGGCCCTGCTGGCGATCGGCCCGGTCCTGCTGGCGCTGCCCGCCCACCGCTGGCGCTCCCTGATCATCGCGGGCGTGCTCGCGAGCGCCCTGGTCGCGCCGATGTTTTTGTCCTCGCCCAGTGTGACCAGCGGAACGGACCGTATCGTCGTCACCGCCACCGGCGGGATCTTCCACCCGTGGCAGATCTTCTGGTTCTTCGGCCCACGCGGGCACTGGGTCCCGGCGATGCTCGGCTCGGTCGCACGCGGCTTCCGCGACGCGCCCGCGTGGCTTGGTGGCCGCGCGCACATCCTGATCGTCTGGCTCGGCCTGCCGCTCACGCTGCTGGCGGTGCGGCGCCGCACACCCCGAGCCGACGCGCTGTTGCTGCTGGCCCTGCTGCTGCTGCTGCGCTGCTGGCTTGACCCGTGGGATGTCGTCTACTACCCGCTGCCGTTCATCTTCGCGCTGCTCGCGTGGGAAACCACCGTCGCACATCGCGCACCGTGGGGAGCGGCTGCGGCGACCGCGGCGACGTGGCTGATCTTCTGGTACCTGCCCGGCCACATCGGCGTCGACGCCCAGGCGGTCTCGTTCCTGTTGCCGGCAACGCTGACGCTCGCGGTGCTGGCGGCGGTCGTCTACCGGCTGCGCCCGCTGCGCAGCGCGCAGCGCGCCCACCCGCGCCTCAGTCGAGCACCAGCAGTTCCTTCGTGAAGCCGCTGAGCAGCTGAACCCCGCCGGCACGAACGACGGTCAGGTCTTCGATCCTGACGCCCAGCTCGCCGGGCAGGTAGACCCCCGGCTCGACGGTGACCACGTTGCCGGCGAGCAGCGCCTGATCGCCGCTGATGCGCGAGAGCCGCGGAGCCTCGTGTATCTCCAGGCCCACGCCGTGGCCGAGGCCGTGGCCGAAGTACTCGCCGTAGCCGGCCTCCTCGATCACTGCGCGCGCCCGCGCGTCGGCGTCGCGTCCGCTGACCCCGGGCGCGATCGCCTCGAGCCCGGCGAGCTGCGCGCGCAGGACAACCTCATAGACCTCGCGGGCGCGGGCGGAGGGCTCGCCAACGGCAACGGTCCGCGTACAGTCCGAGCAGTATCCGTCCACCAGCGCGCCGATGTCGAAGGTGACGAGCGTGCCGGGCTCGATCGGCACATCGCGCGGCTGGGCGTGCGGCAGTGCGCCGTGCGCGCCGCCGGCGACGATCGACGAAAAGCTCGGCGCGGTCGCGCCCTGCAATCGCATTTCGTGCTCGAGCGTGATCGCCAGCTCGCGTTCTGTGCGACCGCTCAGGCGCCCGGCGAACAGCCAGCCGAGCAACTCGTCGATCAGCTTTGCGGCGGCGGCGATCAGCTCGATCTCCCGCTCGTCCTTGACCGCCCGCATCCGCTCGACGAGGCCCGGCGCGGCGACAAACTCGACGCCCGCCGGCGCCAGCTCGCCGAGCTTCGCGCGCCGGCTGACGCTGGTTCGCGTGTCATCGAACCCGACGCGGCCCGCAGCGAGGGAGCGGGCCATGGCGTCGAGCAACTCCCCTGTCACGATCTCGCACTCAAAGGCGCCGTCGACCTCCTCGGCGACCTGGGAGGCGTAACGGAAGTCGGTATAGAAGCGCCCGCCGCCGTCGGCGTTCACGAGCACGAGCCCGTTCGAGCCGGTGTAGCCGGACAGGTAGCGCAGGTTGGCGGCACCCTCGACGATCAGCGCGTCAAGCTCCGCCTCCGCGATCAGGCGGCCAAGACGCTCCGGGCGCCCGCTGCCCGCGCCGCTCACCCGTCCAGCTCCTTGCTGAGGCGGACCAGCGCCTCGCGATAGCCCTCCACGCCCTGCCCGCTCACACACGCGAGGACGAGGTCGCGGACCACCGACACGCTGCGCCACGGCTCGCGCTCGTCGATATTGGAAAGATGCACCTCGACCGCCGGCAGAGCCGCGATCTCGAGCGCGTCGTGGATCGCCCAGGAGTAGTGGGTCCAGGCGCCGGGGTTCAGCAGGACGCCGTCGGCTCGCGCCGGCAGCTCGTGCAGATGCTTGACGAACTCGGCCTCGGAGTTGGTCTGGAAGCAGCGCACCTCGAGCTCCAACTGCCGGCCGAAGTCGGTCACGCGGCGCTCGAGCTCGTGCAGCGTCAGCGTCCCGTACTGCGCAGGATCGCGGCGCCCGAGCATGTTCATGTTGACGCCGTGCAGCACCGCGACGCGGTTACGAACGGGGCTCATGCGCAGAGCTCCGTGAGCGCCGCCGCAAGCTGCGCGGGCGTGACCTCGCCGCCATGGCGCACGGCGCCGGGGGCGTCCACGAGCACGAACGGGACATTTGAGCCGAGCCGCTTCTTGTCGCGCCACGTCGCGGCCGCGACGGCCGCCGGGTCAACCCCGTCCGCGTGAGTCGGAAGTCCGTGTTCGGTCAGGAGGCCGGCAACGGTGGCGCGCAGATCGTCGCGTCCCGAGAGCGACAGCGCCGCGAGCAGTCCGAGACCCACGGCCTCGCCGTGGCGGTAGCGCCGGTAACCGGTCACGGTTTCGAGCGCGTGTCCGACGGTGTGCCCGAGGTTGAGGACCTGGCGGCGACCTTCGTCGCGCTCGTCGGCGGCGACGATCGAGAGCTTGCACCGCGCGCAGTCGAAGATCACACCGTCGTCGATCGGCCGATCGACGACGATCCGCTCCCAAAGTGCTCCCCCGGCAATGATCGCGGTCTTGATGACCTCAGCGTACCCCGCACTCCACTCCTGCGCCGGCAGGGTCTGGAGCGTCGCCGGGTCGACGAGGACGCCCGAGGGATGGTGGTAGAGGCCAACGTAGTTCTTGCCCTCCGGCAAATCGACGCCCGTCTTGCCGCCGTAGGCGGAGTCGACCTGCGCGGCCAGCGTGGTCGGTACCTGAACCACCGGCACGCCCCGCTGATATGCGCCGGCGCAGAAGCCGGCGAGGTCGCCGACGACGCCGCCGCCGAGCGCGACCAGGTGGTCGGCGCGTGTCATTCCCCGTTGCGCCAGCTCGCGCCAGATCCGCTCGGCCTGCGCGAGCGACTTGCTCGGCTCGCCCGCGGCGATCACGATCGCGGCGTCGAACTCGCCCGCGGCGCCGAGCCACAGCGGGGCGACATTCTCGTCGGTCACGCAGAAGCGCCGCGCCGGGGAACCCGGCGGCACCACCAGCCCCGCGCCGAGCAGGTCTCGCCCGATCCAGACCGGGTACTCGGCGCAACCGCTGAGGGCCCACAGCAGCCGGGTGCCGGCCGGCGCGTCGCGCAGCCTCTCGACCGCGTCGTGCAAACGGCCAAGGCTGACGCGGGCGTGGGCCGGGGCGACAGCGTCGGCAACCATCGCGTACAGCGGCAGCCGCTCCGCGTGGCGCGCGTCAAATGACGCCCGGTCGCGCGCAAGCGGCCGGCCGGAGTCGGCCGCGCGCCGCCACGCGAGTCCCGGATCGACGTCCAGCCAGAGCACGAGGTGGCCGGACAGCGCGTCGCGGACGCGCTCGGAGCTCACGGCCCCGCCGCCGAGCGACACGATCTCGCCCTGGCGCGCGCGCGCCAGCAGCTCGCAGGCCACCTCCTCTTCGAGCGCGCGGAACGCCGCTTCGCCGTCGCGCTCGAAGAGCTCGGCGACCGTCGCACCCCCGCGCGCCTCGATCAGGCCGTCGACATCGCTGACGCGAAGGCCGCGCTCGGCACCGAGGCGCTGCGCGGCGGTCGTCTTGCCGGCCCCCATGAACCCGACAAGCACGATCGCGCCGTCTGCCTTCACCGGATCCGCGCTCGGTAGGCGGCGAGGGCGCCGCGCACGTCCTCGATGTGGTCGCCGCCGAACTTGCGCCGGTAGGCGTCGGCAAGCACGAAGGCGACCATCGCCTCCCCGACCACGCCCGCCGCCGGGACCGTGCACGAGTCGGTCCGCTCGCGCAGCGCCTGCGCCGGCGCAAGCGTCGCGATGTCGACCGAGCGCAGCGGCTTGGTGAGGGTTGGGAGTGGTTTCATGGCGGCGGCGGCGATCAGCGTCTCGCCGTTCGTCATGCCGCCCTCGAGCCCTCCGGCGCGGTTGGTCTCGCGGTAGAAGCCGCGCTGCGCAGAGTGGAAGATCTCGTCGTGGGCCAGCGAGCCGGGCTTGCCCGCAAGCTCGAATCCTTCACCCAGGTTCACGCCCTTGACCGCCTGAATCGAGCACAGCGCGCCCGCCAGGCGACCGTCGAGGCGCTCCTCCCAGGAGACGTAGGAGCCCAGCCCGGTCACCAGGCCGTAGGCGCGGACCTCGAAGACCCCGCCGAGCGATTCGTTGGCTTTGCGCAGGGCATCGATGTGCTCCACCATCGCCGCCGAGGCGTCGGCGTCCAGGCAGCGCACCGGCGAGGAATCGACCTCGGCGAACGCCTCGAGCGCCAGCGGCTCCGGGTAGGAGGGCGCGCAGACGACGCCGATCTGGCGCACGTGGGAGACGATCTCCACCCCGAGCGCCCGCAGAAACGCCCTGCAGAGCGCGCCGCCTGCCACCCGCGCGGCGGTCTCGCGCGCCGAGGCCCGCTCGAGCACGTCGCGCACATCGCTGAAGCCGTGTTTCATGACGCCGGCAAGGTCGGCGTGACCGGGCCGCGGGAGATGAACCTCTTCGAGCGCGGCGGCGACCGGCCACGGATTCATTCGCTCCTCCCAGTTGGCGTAGTCGCGGTTGACGACGCTCAGCGCAACCGGGGAACCGAGCGTGCGGCCGTGCCGCACGCCGGCCGTCGGCTCGGCCGTGTCCTGCTCGATCTTCATCCGCCCGCCGCGCCCATGGCCGAGCTGGCGCCGGCGCATGTCGCGGTTGATCGCGTCGCGGTCGAGCTCGAGGCCGGCCGGTAACCCTTCGAGCACGCAGGTTAGGCCGGGCCCGTGAGACTCGCCGGCTGTGATCATGCGCAGCAGCGCCATCGGCCCGTGAGTTTAGAGTTCATGCGAGACCTCGGCGTGTGGGCCGGCGAGCGCGGGACCAAGCTCTGCGCCGGCGCCGCCTCGCACAGCCGGGCGCGGGCTACTCGCTCTTGCTGACCGCGAACGCGATGCCGACCGACACGCTGTCGGTCGCGCCGGTTGAGCCGGTCGTGCCAGTCGAGCCGGTTGAGCCGGTCGAGCCGGTCGGGGGCCCGGAATGCTGAGCGTGATGGACGAGGGCGCCGAGCTTGTCGCTGAACACGAGGGTTGACAGCTCGGTCGAGTTCGTCAGCGGCAGCAGCGTCTGGCCCGCTGTCGAGACGGCGTCGCGCGCCTGCGTGGCGTCGGCGTCCGAGGCGTAGGTCTTGGCGCCGATCGAAACCAGTTCGAAGCTGAAGGTGGCGATCAGCGCCGAGTTGGAGGTCGGGTAAAGGCTCATTCCCTGGCCTGGTGAGAGCTCGAGGATCTGGCACGCGCTCGTGCTGGGCAAACAGGTCAGCTCGCTGGCGTCCTTGCTCGCGACGGCGATCGCGTTGGTGAACAAGAATGCAGCCTTCTTGCCGCCCGCAAGGACGCCGAGGTAGATCACCTCGGGCGACTGCGCGGCAGGCAGCGGCGCGAGACGAACGACATCGCTGAGCGCGTGCACACCCTGCGCGTCCTTGGTGTCGATGTCCACGGTGTAGGCCTGATCGGACTTGAGCGTGTCGGGGCCCGTCACCGGAGTGCCCGTCGCGGCACCCGAGCCGGCGCCGGTCGAACCTGTGCTCCCGGTCTTTGACGGCTTGGTCGTCGCGGGCGTGGTGGTCACGGGCGTCGTCTTGGCAGGCGTCGTCGACGTGGTCGTCCTTGTGGTGGTCGTCGAGCTTGACGCCGAGGCGGCGGCGGTCTTGCCGGACGACGCGCCCAACTCGCGGAACGGGTCGGGCTCGCTACCGCGCCGCACGATCGACTGCGTGGCCGGGATGGTGCTCAGATCCGCGAGCTCCTGCTGCGGGCTGAGCACGCCGGCGGGCGGGCGAACCTGCGGGACCACGCCTGAGCTGGGAGGCGGCGTCGCGACCTTGCCGAACAGCGTCGGCGCGGCGATCGGGATCGCGATCGCGAGCACCGCGAGAACGATGACGGCCGGGAAGATCTGGCGTTCGCGCAGGTCGGCCTGGAGTGTCTTGAGGAAGTTCACGATGTGGCTCCCGTCGAACCGCTCGCGCCCGTGGCGGGCGTGGCGGGCGTTGAACCGGCCGCTGCGCCCTGCAGGTAGACCTGGGCGGTGACCGACGCACGCGCCACGTTGACCGGCGCCTGCGGGCTGCCGAGCGGCACGAGCGAAACGGCCGTGACCGTGAACAGTCGTCCGCTGGCGTTGACGCCCAGGCCGTCGGTCTTGGTCAGGCTGTCGAGCCTGGCGAGGAAGGCCTGCAGCCCCCTGTAGGTCGTCCAGTAGGTGAAGGTCAGCCCGAGCGCGACCGGGCCGGTGCCGGTGGCCGTGTCCGCGCCGACATCGAGCTCACGGAAGTCCGGCTCGACCTTGGTCCCGGTCAGCCTGTCGATCGTCGCAACGACCTCGGCCTCGGCGGGCACCTTCGGCACGGCCTTGATCACCTCTTTGATCTGGTGCAGGTGGCCGACGTAGCCTTCGACGGCGTGGCGCGCGCTGGCGACCTGGGCCTCGGCGCCCACCAGCGCGGTGCGCTGCGTGGTGATCTGCGCGTTGAGCGTCGTCACCTGAGCGCGCTCGGGCGACACCAGCGCCACCCACATCAGGCCGGCGAGCGCGACGGCGAGGATCACTGCGACGACAAGGCGGTCGCGGACTCTCATGGGTTCACTCGCTTGGCTGCCGTCTGCTCGATCGGGCGCTTACCACCCGACCGCTTCGAAACCGTTTGCGCGCCGCTCGACGAACCCTGCGGCAGCTTGACCTTGGGCACCGTGTAGGTCGCCGCGTAGGCGAGGGCGATCGTCCACGTGATCTTCGGACAACCGGCCGCGCGCGGCTCGTCCGCGCGCACCGGGCCGCCATGGTTGAGCTTCGTCGGCAGCCCGTGGTACCTGATGGTGGAGCTCTCGATCGAGCTGGTCAGCTGGACGAGGGTCACGCCGGGGACGGACGAGAGGTCCGTCAGCACGGCCGGGATCTCGCCCTGCGAGTTCGCGCAGCCGACCAGGGTGAAGGCGCCTCCGGCCGGGGCGGCCGCTGACGCGGTGAGCGACTGGAACGAGACGTCATCGGGCAGCGCCAGGGCCAGCTGCTTCATTGCCGTCGGCCAGTTGAAACGCTGCTCGGCGAGGGTCGCGACCTCCTCGACCTTCGCCGCGCTGACGGCGGCGATCTGGACATAGGGAGAGAGCGACTGCGTCTCGGCATTCACGGCGGCCAGCTGGGCGCTCAGCGTCGCGAGCTGGCCCTTGCGGTCGGCCACGCTGTGCACGGCGAGGGCGTAGATGGCGCCGAGCGCGACGAGCACGGCGAGCCCGCCCGTGAGGACGTAGACGATGCCGCCGGAGCGCCCGCCGATGCCGCCGGCGCCGCGGCGCTCCTCGGCCGGAATCAGGTTTACGGCTCTCACTGCACTCCCTCCGCAAGCGACAGGCCTGCCGCGACCGCGAGCCGGCTCATCGGCACGTGGCCCGCGGCCTCAGGGGAGGCGAGCGCAACGGCGCCCCGCGTGATCGGCAGATCGAGCTCGCGTGAGAGTGCAGCGTCAAAACCGGTGAGGTCAAGCGCCGGCCCTGTCAGGACGGCCCGCGATACCGGCTGCTCACCGCGCGAGACGCGATGGAAGTCGAGTGAGTTGCGCACCTCCGCGGCGATCCGGCGGATCCCGTCGCCAAGGGCTGTGCGGGCTATCTCGAGCTGGTCGCTGGTGGCGGAGACGGGGCCGGAAGCTGTCCGGATGACCGGCGGCGGAGTCACACCCGCACCGTTGGCTGCCACGGCGCTGACCAGGCGCCGCGCAGGCTGGAGCGGCACTCCGGCGCTCGCGGCGACCTCGTTGACGATCTGCTCGACACCGGTCGTGATCACGCGGGTGAACTGGCATGTCGACCCGTTCGCGATCGCAAGGTTTGTCAGGCCGCCGATCGAGAGGTAGAGAACCTGCTCGCCGGGCAGCGCATCGAGCGGTCGCAGCGCCCTGATCATCCCGAACGCGGCGAGGTCCACTCCCTCGGGGCGCAGTCCCGCCTGGCGGGCGGCGAGCAGCATGCGCTCGACCATGTCTCGGCGGGCGGCGACCAGCAACACCTGCAGCCGCGGCCCGGCTTCGGTTTCGGTGACTCCGAGCGAGTGGTAGTCGAGCACGACACTCTCGATCGGCATCGGGATCTCGTCCTGCGCCTGGAAGTGCACGGCGCTCTCAAGCTCCTTTGGATCGGTGATCGCGGGCAGCTCGATCTGGCGCATCACGATGCGCTGGTTGGCGATCCCGATCCGCACGCGGCGGTCCAGGCCGCTGCCGTCGAACAGTTCCGCCAGCGCCTCGCTGAGGGCCGCCACGTCGCTCACCTCGCCGTCGCGCACAAGGCTCGGCGGGATCGGCCTGCCGGCGGCGCGCTCGACGATCACGTGGCCGTCAAGCCGGCTCTGCACGGCGACAATTTGCCCGGGCTCGATCTCAAGCCCCACCAGGTTCGCCGTGCGACGCCCGCGCGGAGCGGAGAGCCGGGGGCGGCCATGCGGAATCACAAGCCGGCTCCGTCCGGAGGGAAGCACCAGGCGCGGCCGCCCGTGGGGAAGGGCGAGCCGGCGGCGCACGCGCTCGGTCGCAGGCGGCTGCGCAGGAGCCGCCTGGGCCGCGGCGGCGGCGGGCGCGGCGGCAGTGGGCTGCTCGCCGGCCGCCGGCAGCGCGGCTGAAGCCGGCAGCGCGGAGGGAAGCGAGTTCCCGGTCGCGACCGGCTGCTCCGCGACAACTGGCGTCTGCGCGGGAGCGGACTGCTCGGGCGGAGGCGCGGCCTCGGCGCTACGCGCGGACGGGCGCCGCTTGAACGAAATCGGCTGGTTCAGAAACGAACCTCTGGTCGCGACCGGCTGCGCCGTCGCGACCGGCGCCTGCGCGGGAGCGGACTGCTCGGCGGCAGCCGGAGCGTCGGCTTTTCGCGCGGACGGGCGTCGCTTGAACGAAATCGGTTGGTTCAGAAATTCGAGCATCTCTAGCACGGGGGGCGTCGGGAGCGGTGTCCGCCAAGCCCAGTGACCTCATCGACCATCTGGCCAGACGGCATTAGGAGTTCAGCCCACGAGGTGCAAATACGCAGCGATAATTGCGTGGCCGGCGGACAGCGCAACGAGGCCGCCGACGGCGAGCGCCGGGCCGAACGGCACGCCAACCCCCCGGCGCTCCCCCGGCTTGCGGCGCGCCATCACGACGAGGCCGCCGAGAATGCCGACGACGAGGGCGATCAGCAGCGCCGGCGCGACGGCGTCGCCCAGCAGCAATCCCATCACCCCTGCCAGCTTCACGTCGCCCATCCCCATCCCGCGCGGCGAAGCGAACGCCGCTAGCAGGAAGAACCCGCCCGCGGCAGCGCCGGCGATCAGTCGAGCCGGCTCGCCCGAGGGATCGAGCGCGGTCCCCAGCACGATCGCCAAGATCGCCGCCGGGCCGGTGATGCGGTTGGGGATCAGGTGATAGTCGAGGTCGATCAGCGCGACGGGGACGAGGACGAGCACGGCCAGCACTCCGAGCGCGATGCCGACGGCGCTCGTGCGGGTCAGCACGACTGCGGCGAACAGCGCGCCGGTCCCGAACTCGACCAGCGGATAGCGCGGCGAGATCGCGACGCGACAGGCCCGGCAGCGGCCGTGCAGCCACATCCAAGCGAGCACGGGAACGTTGTCGTAGGGCTTCACCGCGGTGGCGCACGATGGGCAGTGCGAGCCCGGGGTGACGAGTGACTTCCCGCGCGGAAGCCTGTAGGCGACGACGTTCAGAAACGAGCCGAGCACGGCCCCGAACAACGCGGCGATGATGATCTCGGCAGCAAGCATGTTCACCACTCTTTATCGGCAGTAGCGCGGCACACGTTGACTGTGAACAAAAAGTGGCGGGGCGGCCCAAAGGCCGCCCCCCCAGGGACACATCAGTTGTGGGAAGGGCTCCCCGTTACCAGGTTGCCCCGACGCAGGCCGTCTGGCCCGTCGCGTCGCTACAGGACCGGGTCAGCGAACCGTTCGCCGCTCGGATGATGCTGTAGGTGTCACCGGTCGTCGAGGTTGTCGTGACCGTGTAGCCGCTGGCGGTGCCTGTCACGCCGGACAGCCAGGCGTTGCCCTGGCCGGCCGACGTCTGAATCGTGGCCTCATACCCGGCCAGGATCGTCGGCGTACCGCAGTTGACGTAGGACCCGTTGTTGTCCGTGGCGCAGGTCTCGATTGCGACCTGGGCGGTGTGGGCAAGCTCCTTCGCCGCAGCGTCGGACGCCTTCGACTTCTGGTTGAGGAACGACGGGATCGCGATCGCGGCGAGAATGCCGATGATCAGGATCACGACGAGTAGTTCGATGAGGGTAAACCCTCGTTCATCCTTTGCGCGCTGGCGCAGCTTGAACAGCATT
>Ga0302320_10002231_pt1 | contig 46026 bp, 38 predicted proteins | sample Bog_T0_3_FD_202130 | JGI IMG/M metagenome (GOLD analysis project Ga0302320, IMG submission 202130) | Peat permafrost microbial communities from Stordalen Mire near Abisko, Sweden - Bog_T0_3 | ecosystem: Environmental > Terrestrial > Soil > Wetlands > Peat | place: Sweden: Abisko, Stordalen Mire...
ACATTCGAGTATCAGCGCAATGTGAACAAGTTGGGCGGTCCGATCGATCGCGCCGAATGGGGCATGACGGCGCCGACGGTCAATGCCTATTACAATCCTGAACTCAACGAGATCGTATTTCCGGCTGCCATCCTGCAGCCGCCGTTCTTCAATGGCAACGCTGACGATGCGGTCAACTATGGCGGGATTGGCGCGGTCATCGGCCACGAGATCAGCCACGGCTTCGATGACCAGGGCAGTCAGTACGATGGCAATGGCAACCTGTTGACGCCGCCAGGATGGTTCACGCAGGCGGATCTGGATCATTTCAAGGCCAAGACGCAGTCGCTTGTAAGTCAATACTCGGCGTATTCACCGGTGACCGGTTATCCCATCAATGGCGAGCTCACACTCGGGGAAAACATCGCCGACAATTCCGGACTCGCCATTGCCTACAAGGCCTACCAGATATCCCTGGGCGGCAAGGCAGCGCCCGTGCTCGATGGTCTGACCGGGGATCAGCGTTTCTACCTGGGCTTCTCCCAGGTGTGGCGCGGCAAGACCCGCGACAGCCAGGCCATCGTGTGGATCAAGTCGGATCCGCATTCGCCGGATCGTTTCCGCGGCACGGTCACCGTGATGAATCAGGATCCCTTCTACGCCGCCTTCGGCGTCAAGCAAGGCGACCAGATGTTCCTGCCGCCTGATAAGCGAGTCAGTATTTGGTAGAAGGAACGATGTCGATGCTCTGCGACTCGGGATCGTAGATGATCTGCGCAATTCCGCGTTCGAGCTGGGATCGGACGTGCGCGACTTTTTCCTCGAGGGCGAATTCGCGCGAGCCATACTCAGTGCCCTCGCGCAACACGAAGGCCTCGATGATCGCCCGCAGCGTCTCGCCCGCGAGCTCGGTGTAGGGAACGACCACGGGCGTTAGCCGGTGGGCCGCAGGCGCGGCCAGTCGGCGCGATCGATCCTGAAGATCACGTTCTGATTGCTGGCTTCGCCGTAGTAGGCAACGGCCGCCTCGCCGATCAGCGAGGCGCCGAGCTTCTGCATCGCCATGCGCGATCGCATGTTGCCGGTGCCTACGTGGAACAGCACCGCATTGGCGTACTGGAACGCGTGGTCGAGCATCAGTGTTTTGAGCTGGCGGTTGTAGTTGATGCCGGCCGAATTGTGTCCCCAATGACTGCGGGCGATAAACGTGTAGCCGATGGCCACGTGCCTTTCCGATTGGTCCCAGTCGTAGTAGCGCGAACTGCCGAGTATCTGCCCGGTCTGCTGATCCAGGATCATCAGCGCTCCGCGCGACTCCATGGCGCCCTTGAAGTAATTCTCGAACACATCGCGCTGGTAGCGGGTGCGGCTTGGGTGCTGTTCCCATATCAGGGGATCCAATGCCACGGCGTATAACGCCTCGAAATCCTCGGCGCGCAACGGCCGTAGCCTGATCCATTGATTCTCGAGCGTAGGTTGTAATTCGAAGTGCATATTCGGCGAGTATAAGCGGCGTGGCAACAACAGGTTCATGTCCCCCCGCGCTGCGGTTTGACGGCTGTCGCGATGCCTCTACAATGAGTCGGGGCAGTCCTGCCGGGATGGGGCATAGCTGTACATAAGGCGTATCAAACGTCAGGGGGTTCGATGAGCTTTCTAGACCGACAGAACACGGTTGCGCCGCCAGGCTACAACCGATTCCTGGTTCCGCCCGCGGCGCTGGCTGTGCACCTTTCCATAGGCCAGGCCTATGCTTTTTCAACCTTCAACCTGCCGTTGAGCAAGCTCATTGGCCTGACCAAATCGGCGCCCGATGACTGGACGCTGCTGCAACTGGGCTGGGTTTTTTCGATCGCCATTCTTTTCCTGGGCCTGTCCGCGGCGGTATTTGGCCGCTGGGTGGAAAGCGCCGGACCCCGCAAGGCGATGTTCGTCGCCGCATTGTGCTTCGGCGGCGGCTTCATGGTCTCGGCCGTCGGTATCGCGCAGCACCAGCTTTGGTTGCTCTATCTGGGCTATGGCGCACTCGGTGGCTGCGGCTTAGGCATCGGCTACATCTCGCCGGTCTCGACCCTCATCAAGTGGTTTCCCGATCGGCCGGGCATGGCAACGGGCTTGGCCATCATGGGCTTCGGCGGTGGTGCGCTGATTGCGGCACCGATGTCGGTGGCACTCATGGACCACTTCAAAACGGCGACCTCGAACGGGGTGCTCCAGACGTTCATCGTCATGGGCATCGCCTACTTCATCTACATGTCGATCGGCGCCATGACCGTGCGCGTGCCGGCTGATGACTGGAAGCCTGCCGGTTGGGTAGCGCCCGTCAAGCCCATGAAACTGGTGACGAATGCCCATGTGGAGGTCAACACCGCCTTCGGTACGCGGCAGTTCTGGCTGCTTTGGGGCGTGCTATGCATGAACGTCACGGCCGGTATCGGCGTGCTGAGCCAGGCCTCGCCCATGATCCAGGAGATGTTCAGCGGTCGTGTCTCGGCGGCGGCCGGCGCGAGCTTTGTCGGGCTGCTGAGTCTCTTCAACATGGGGGGGCGCATTTTCTGGGCTTCGACCTCCGACTATATCGGCCGCCGCAACACCTACATGGTGTTCTTCCTGCTGGGCATCGTGTTGTACTTCTCGGTGCCGACGATCGGCCGGCTCGGATCGATCCCGGCCTTCGTCATCGCCTTCGGCATCATTCTGTCGATGTATGGCGGAGGATTCGCGACGATTCCGGCCTATCTGCGCGACATCTTCGGCACCATGCACGTGGGCGCCATCCATGGCAGGCTGCTGACGGCGTGGTCGGCTGCCGGGGTGCTCGGCCCGCTGCTGGTCAACTACATCCGCCAATCCCAGATCGAGCACGGCGTGCCGAAGGCGCAGGCTTACTCGGTGACCATGTACATCATGTGCGCGCTGCTGTTCATCGGGTTCCTGTGCAACCTGCTCATGCACCCGGTCGATTCGCGGCATCACTTCAAGAGTGATGCGGCCGCTGCGGGCGCGCGAAGGAGTGCGTCATGAAGGTGCGATTCTTCGTACTCTGGTTGATCGTCGGCGTGCCACTGCTATGGGGGCTGTCCAAGACGGTGCAGAACGCTCTGAAGCTGTTTCAGTAATTTATACGGCCATATAAGCGGCCGCCTGTGGCTGCGGCGCCTACGCAATTACGCTTGACCTGTCGGATCAGGCCGTGCACTGTGGCGCTATATAGGCATATAACGCGGTCTGATCAGCCGCGTCGCGCAGCCAGTCAATCCGGGGAGGGGCGACATGAACGCGAGCACACCCACAGGCGCACGGCGTAGCCGTCGGAATATCACGGACGCCATCCGCCTTCTGCTCGGCGCCGGCGCCGTGGCGGCCACCTGGGGTGTCGCAACCGGCCAGAACGCCCCCGCCACGACCGCCGCCGCCGATGACAGCGCTCCGAGCCTGCAGGAAATCGTCGTGACGGCCACGCGCCGTGAGGAATCGCTCAGCAAGGTTCCGATCAGCGTGAGCGCCTACACGCAGGAATCGCTCGACGAAAAGGGCGTCAAGGACATGAGCGAGCTCGTGCGCTATATCCCCGGCGTCTCCATCGACCAGACCGGTACCAACGCCATTTCGATTCGTGGCATTTCCTCTTCGGGCGGTGCGGGCACTACCGGCATCTACATCGACGATACGCCGATCCAGATGCGATCGGTCGGTTTCAACCCGGACGACGCGCTGCCCAAGACTTTCGATCTGGATCGCGTCGAGGTACTGCGCGGTCCGCAGGGCACTTTGTTCGGCGCCGGATCCGAAGGCGGCACGGTGCGCTACATCCTGACTGCGCCGAGCCTGACGAAGGACAGCACCTATGCGCGCGGCGAGGTCTCCTATACGCAGGATGGTTCGCCGAGTTACGAAGTCGGCGTCGCCCACGGCGGCCCCCTCATCGACGATGTGCTCGGCTTCCGCGCCAGTGTCTGGTATCGCCACGACGGCGGCTGGATCGACCGCGTCGATCCGACCAGCGGCGCGCTGGTCGACTCCAATGCCAATCGCGAAGGGGACTTCGTCGCACGACTGGCCGTGTCCTGGCGGCCCATCGAGGCGCTGACGATCACGCCGAGCGTCTTCTATCAGAACGATCAGAAGCACGACGTATCGACCTACTGGTTGACGGTATCCAATCCGTCGGCGGGCATATTCAATGACGCGAATCCCGATCGCACGCCCGTGCCGGATCGTTTCTACCTCATCGCGCTCAAGGCCGAAGCTGACCTGGGCAAGGTGCGGTTGTTCTCCAACAGTTCCTATTACAACCGCAATGAATTGACCGGTTATGAGGGCACCCTTTATGACCTGAGCTACTATCAGCAGGCAGGCGTGCTGGGATTCCCTCTGCTCCCTGGTGCGCAGTACCCCCTCATCGACAGCTCGGGCATCCACCTGCCGGCGGGCCTCACCAACTACCGTTCTCCGGCAACAATCCAGAACCGGCAGATCAGTGCCACCCAGGAATTCCGCCTGGAATCGAACGATCCCGCGAGCCCGATTACCTGGACGGTCGGCGCCTTCTTCCAGGCCGAGAAAGAGGTGAGCATCGAGCAGATCTACGATCCCATGGGCAACGCGCTGCTCGAGTCGCTGTACGGTGTCGGATTTACCGGCATCTTTGGCGTGCCACTGCTGCCCAACGGCGATAATTACTACAACCCCAACACCACGCACGACCACCAGATCGCCGGCTTCGGCGAAGCCACTTACGCCGTGACCGATAAGTGGAAGGTCACCGCCGGCGGCCGCGTGGCGCGCACATCATTCGATATCGTGCATTTCACCGACGGCCCGCTGAACTATGGTCCTGTCGGCCCCGGTGGTGCATTCGAGAGTGAGACGCCCTTTACGCCGAAGCTCAGCACGAGCTATTCGCCCGACAACAACAACCTGTTCTATTTCACCTATGCCAAGGGGTATCGCGTCGGTGGTGCAAATGCACCGCTCCCCAGCTATTGCGCGGCTGGCTTGATTGCCGAAGGCTACGGCAGCGGCCAGGCACCGGAGACCTACAAGTCGGACTCGACCCAGAGCTTCGAAATTGGCGCCAAGGACAACTTCGACAACGCGTTCCGGGTGGCGTCCAGCATTTATTACATTCGCTGGAACAACATTCAGCAGAGTGTCTACGTATCCGGTGGCTGCGGTCTGCAATTCACCGATAATCTGGGTACCGCCGTCGCCAAGGGCTTCGACCTGCAGGCTGATGCGGTGCTCGGACCGATGGCATTCGAGGCAGCCATCGGTTACACCGACGCGCGTTACATCAAGACATCGCCACATGACCTGGCCATCGACGGCGATGCTATCTCCGGCCAGTCATCCATCAATGGCGCACCCGGCACCAACCCGCCGTGGAACGTGACCCTGGGTGCGCAATACAACTTCGTGCTGGCCGACCATAAGAGTTTCGCCCGGTTCGATTTCGAGTTCGCCAGCGCCAACAACTGGGAATCAACGCTGCAGGATCCGCGCTCGGCTCAGTACTCGCCTTTCACGTTCGGTCTACCATCCACCAGTTTCCTGCAGTTCCGCACCGGTTCGCACTTCGGCGGGGTCGAAGGCTCGTTCTTCATAGACAACCTGCTCAACTCCCATACGATCACCAACTACGAACGCACCTTTGCGGACGCCAGCAATCCGACGCCGCCGACACCGCAGTACAACTACTACTCCTTCAGGCCCCGAACCTTCGGACTGACGTTTGCCTACCATCGGTAGGCGGATGGCAACCGGTTAGGCCAGTGGCAGCTGGTGCGGGCGCACCAGCATGTGCCAGTCCTGGTGTTCCTCGAGGATCAGTGCAATCGCGGCCTCGATCGAGGCCTTGAGAACAGTGCGATCGGCGCGCCCGGCCGACTGGACCCGATCGATGGCGCCCTGAAGATCGACGACCAGCCGCTCGGAAGTTGCGCCGAGCCTATAGGCCTCCGACTGGGCCAGCGCGCCGTGCAGGGACGCACCCAGCGACGGAAAGAAGGTCGTCAGCAGCGACAGCCACAGCGTGTGCAGCATCAGATGGACCAGCGCGCCCAGTGCCGTGAGCCCGAACAGCCAGCTATTGAGGCTATGGACCCGATGCAGCAGCGCATGCTGGCGGAGTGCAACGCGCAGGTGGTAGTGCCTTTGCCCCTCGAGGATATCGATGGTCCAGCGCGCATATAGCGTTCCGAATTCCGGATCGTTCCAGGCGTTTGAGAGCAGCGAGCGTGCCAGCGCCGCGTGGCTGGCGCAGAGCGCCGCGACCTCGTCGGCACCGCGCAGGTGCTGGCCGGGATCGAGCACCTGAAGGTACCAGTTGGGTTCAGGGTGTGGCTGTTCGAAGTCGAGCAGCGGGGCAAGCAACGGCAGATACCAGGTCAGCTCCGCGGTGGTCCGTGCACGCAGCCATTGGCCCTGCCAGTCCTGGCGGACTCCCCGCCAGTAGATTGCGCTGACACCGAGAATGATGGCCACTTCACCCAATGCCCACATGCCGACGAAGGGATGCAGCGCATGATTCGGACTGTCCCACCCCAGCGCGAGCGGCATCACGGCAAAGAACACGGCAAAGGCGCTCAGCACGTAGATGGCCCAGAAGCCGCTGCGGTAACGGTGCCCATAATGGATTGCACGCGCGTCGAAGCGCTGATGCGCACCGGCAAGTGACTGGATCAGGGGCAGCAAACGCGGCGGCGGGCGCGGTTCGGGCGGCGGCGGCGGCAGCTTCAGGTGCGTGCCGAGCAGCAGCAACTTCTGCACCGCCTGGTGAAACGCCATCATGGATCAATAATCATGGGTCAATCAGGAATTTCATAAGTGACCTGGAAGATGGCGTCCGAGACCACCCCTAAGCTGCCATCGCCGTAGTCGACCAGCCAGTCACCGGGACGGCCGTTAAGCCGCGAGACGCCATCTGCCAGCAGCACCTCGAACGGCTCGCTCATTCGCAGCGCCAGGATACGGTTGCGCAGGCTCAGGTAGGCGCCCGGGTCGCCGGCGTGCGTGGCAGCGGCCGGCCGGTATTTGCTGCTGAAATGCTTGCGCGAGACGCGCCAGCGCTCTCCGGCGATGCCCGTCAAAATCGCATCGCCCGGCTGCGCCTGTACCGCGCCCTCCGGGGTCTGCACCGTGCAGGGTCGGTCGGCAAACTGCACCTGCACTTCGCGCTCGAGTTTGCGCGCGATGATGTGCCGCGGATCGGCGCTGAGCTCGTTCAGATATCCGGGAATGCCGCTGGAGCGATACAGGCGCGGCGCCGCGAGGCTCAAGTGGAACTCGGTGGCTTGCCGTGCAGGGCGGACCCGACGAGCTGACGCATCAGGCGGATATCGTGCAGCGGTCGAATTTCCGCTGGTGCCGAGTCGAGCAGCGATGCGGCTTCGTGCAGCAGCGCCTCGCGCCTGGCCGGCTCGCTAAGCGCCTGGGCATAGAGCCCCTGGGCAAGTTCGATCGGCAGCCACTGATCGCCGTGGTTGTGGCGCGAGAGCTGCCGCTGATAGTCCACGGCAGGGGCGATGATCTGGGCTGCTTCCGCTAATCGACCCTGCCGCGCCACGGCCATTGCGAGCCAGGTGGTCTTGATCATGAGGTCGCGGCGATCACCGACGGCATCCGTGAGGAATTTCTGCCGCGCCTCGACTGCGACACGTTCGTACTTTTCCGCGGCCGCGAACTCTCCCATCAGGTACGAAGCGCGTCCCGCAGCATCTCCGGCAATGAACTGGCAGATGTAATCTTCCACGTCCTCGAAGCCCGGCTGCGGATGCAGCGCCTGGAGCGCCTGGACCGTCCGTACCGCCGCATCGCGCGCGAGCGGCAGCTGATCTCGCTCCAACGCGATGATGGCGCCCGCTGTGTCCTGCAAGCCATCGACCATGGTCTTCAGCACGCTGCCGGAGGCCTGATTCAGTCGTCCAATCACTGGCTTCTCCGCGGCGAGCGCCGCTTCGGCGGTGGCATCGTCCCCGTGCACGGCCAGTTGCGAGATGCCGTATTGCGCCTGGTAGGCGTACAGGATGATCTGGCCGCCGCCGCCGGCGGCGGCCAGGCGGAAATTCTCGATCATGTGCTCGTAGTACGGCAGCGCATCGCGCAACCGGCCCTGGGCCCAGTAACTGTCTCCCAGTGTCTGCTGAATGACACCAAGGTTGTTGGCGCTGACTGTGCTGTTGGGATCCAGGCTGACCAGCGTACTGGCGACCTGTTCGTCGCGCAGCCCGACGCGAACGGCTTCCCTGGGGTCGAGCTCGTTCTCGGCCACGCCGGCGAGTACGGTACCTATGACCTGTGCGGCGTGCAGTGCCAGGCGATAACCCGGACGCTGCACGAGCACCTTGTCGGTCAGCACCAATGCCTGTTCGCCAGCACGTTTCGCCTCCGCATTGCGGTTGAGGTTCTGCTGCGCGGTGATCATCCAGGCAGTGGCCTCGGCGTAGTGCACCGTCGATTCGATATTCGACAGATCCAGCGCGCCCAGTTGACTCCAGATCTGCGAAGACTTTTGTTCCAGCGAGACAGCTTCCTCGTTCTTGTTTTCGCCGAGCTGCTCGTATCCCAGTCGTTCGAGCGCATTGGCATAGGCCCGCCGCACAGCCAGCGAAGCTCCGGGCGCCTCTGCCAGCGGCTGCAATTCATCCAGCGCGTGCCGCGTTATCTCCGGGCCGGTGGAGTCGTTTTTGACGTCCAGCACCATGGCCCGCATGATCATGCTTTGCGCCAGTGTGATGGTAGTCAGCTCGGAACGATCACCCTTATCGCGCAATCCTTGCACCAGAGATACCGCTTCGACGGTGCTGGCATCGGCTGCGTCCAGATTGCCGAGTATTCGCATTGCGCGCGCGTAATGGACCATGGCCATGGCCCCGTTGCGCGTGGTCTCGGTTCCGCGCAGCGCCGCTGGCAGCGAGTGGAAGTAATCGATCTGGCGTTTGGCGAACTCGGCCACCGAATTCAAACGCCCGAAACTCTCGAGTTCGCGGGTAAAATCGTCACTCAGGTAACCGAGCAGCTGCTCGGCGCCGGCCCGCGCCTGTTCGGCTTCCAGCTTGGTCTGCTGCGCCTGGCGTTCCGCCTTGAGCGCGCGGCGCGTGCTCGAGACGGCCAGCACGGCGGCGACGATCGCACCCAGTGCCAGCACGCCACAGATGCTGGCGACCTGTCGCGCGCGCACCAGTGCGCGCCGCGCCGCGAGCTCTCGCTCGCGTTGCTCGGCGAGGAGCTTTTCGGTGGCCTCGCGCCCTTCGCGTTCGTGCCGCGCATCGCGGCTGGCCTTGACGACGCCGCAGAGCACATCGTGTGTGAGCTCCACGCGCCGCACGTCGAGGCGCTCCTCGATGCGCAGCAGCCGTCGATTGACCAGTACGGCGAGCGTATCCCGTGCGGCCCCCGCGTCAGCAAAAGCGCTCAGCACACGCTCCTCGGCGATGTTCTCGCGATAGCCCGAGGCGGTCAGCAGTTGCTCTTCGATGATCCGCCGCACGGCAGCCGGCTGATCGGCCAGCGAGCGCTCGTAGAAATTGCTCAGGATGGTGGCGTGCGATCCGGCCAGCAGATCCAGCGAGATATCGCTGCGGCCCTGCGCGATGCGCGCGTCATTGAGCTCGCGGCAGATCAGGCTCAGCAGCGAGGGCTCGACTTCGGCGTTGGCAATCTCCCCGCCGCCGGCGACGAAGCGCACGATGGCCGCAGCCACTTCCTCGGTGACCAGGCCCTTGCCCGGCTGCAATACGGCGGCGAGCGCCTGCTGTCCGGTCATGGGCGCGAGGCGCAGCCGGTTCTGCGTGATGCTCGGCATGGCGATCTTGAGACTCTCGAGAGGCGCGAGGTAGTCCTCGCGCAGTGCGATCACGACGCGGTAATCGCTGCGGCCGAAATCGAAACGGTCGGCGGCGGTGTCGTCCTCTTCGAGCTGCGCCTCGAGTTGCTTCGGCGGGCGGTTCTCGACCAGATCGGCGAGGTCGGCAACGAAGCGCGCGGCGCGCTCGCGTCCGAAGTCATCGCTCTGCGCCAGCGTGAAGATCTCCTCGAACTGATCGAAGATCAGCAGCGGCACGAGCGTTGAGCCTGCGCCATCGCGCAGCACATCGTCACGGTGATGCAGGAATTCCCAGAGCGATTCGCCCGGGGCAGCGACACCGATCTGGGTCCACTGGCCAGAACCACGGGCGGTGTCGGCGATGGCCTGTTTGATCTGCTCGGCCGGTTCCGGCGCGGTGCGCGCATAGTCGATACGCACATACACCGGGCAATAACCCTGGGCGCGCAACCGCGGCACCAGTCCGGCGCGAAGAATGGATGTCTTGCCGAGACCGGATTGACCGAACAGCACCGTCAGCAGCTTGCGCTGCACGCGGCGCGAGAGCTCCGCGACTTCGTCTTCGCGACCGTAGAAATACTGTCGGGTTTCCTCGGTGAACGAGGCGAGCCCCAGCCAGGGGTTGCGGTCATCGACCGCGGAAACCTGCGGCTGCGCGCTCATGCGCCGCGCGCCCGCATGAAGTCGGTAAGGCGCTGCGCGAACTCGGGCGTGACGCGGCCGCCATCCAATTGGGTGAAGTGCAGCGCCTTGAATTTGTCCGGCACCAGTGCACTGGCGGCCTCGGTGGCATCAATGGTCACCGGCAGGATGAACAGGGCACCGTCGGCCATGTTGCGCACCCGGTCAATGGCATAGCTCCACTCACGCCGGAAGTAGCCTTCGAGCCGCCGCTGGGTGGTTGCCGACACGATCGGGATGAAATAGGAGCAGCGCGCGATGTTGCGCTGGATCTTGCGATCGTAATCGTCGCCGACCTCGAGTCGATCCATGTCGAACCAGGTCGTGACGCCGGCCGCCTCCAGACCTGCCTTGATCTGCTGCACGGCCGGGAGATCCTCGCGCGCGTAGCTGATGAAGACGGCGTTATCCGGCATCTCGCGCGCCGGCGGCAGGAAGCGTGCGGCTTCGCGGATCGCCGTGGTGCCGGAGCCGGACTGGTTCCGCGCGCGCCAGCGGGCGTGCAGTTCTGCCACGAAGCGCTCGGCGCCCGTGAAAATGCGCGTGCGCACGCTGACCTGCTGCAGGAAGGACATGAGTCGCTCATCCTGGCTGGTGTGATCGTCCGCCATGACCTCGCCGACATCGCGCGGATCGGAAAGTCGCTGGCGCTTGGCCATGCGCAGGAACAGGCGCGCCAGCCAGTTGGTAAAGTTGCTGCCAATGAACAGCAGGTGGCTGTGCTCGAGTTCGTGGAAGAGCTTTTCCGGTACCAGGTGCTCGTTCTGAAGCGCGCAGATGAATTCGAGCAGATCCTCATCGGAGATGACATAAGTCGGCGATGCCGACACGCGACCAAACAGCTGGTAGACCACGGGTCGTTGCAGCCGCTCTCGCTCGGACGGCACGTCGGCCACGCGATTAGGCGCATACGAAATCACATCGGTCGAGGGGGTTCCGCCGAAGCGTTCCAGGTTGATGGCGTTCTCGAGCAGCGGGTCGAAGGTGGTCGAGACGAACAGGTCGAAATCCGTGATGGCAGCCAGTTGCCGTAATGCCGTCGGTGGCTCGAACTGCGCTTCCTTGAGAATGCTGCGGACGCGCACGTAGATCTCTTCGCGCCGTCCCCGCGCGGCCAGAAACAGGCAGATCACATCATTCAACGTGTAGCCGGCGGGCAGTTGCGAGGTATCCACGCTCAGCCGAGTGGCGAGTTTCTGCGCCAGCCAGTCATAGAGCAGGCGCGGCCCGCTGTCGGTCGAGATTTGCAGCAGTTCCGGTCCCACAATGGGGATGACTCGACGCTCCTCGATGAAGCTGAGCAGATCGTCCCATGCGTCATCATCGAGCGTGCTGTGTGAGACACGCACCGTTGATAGATTACTCATAAGTTTCTTCAAGCGCGGGTCGTTGCTCGCGCTGATTATTCAGCCACAGCGCTGCATATGTGTCGTTTTTCAGTATAGCCCGAAGGCGGCGGAATCGTACAGGCTTGTGCCGGGCTGCCGGTCAGGTCTACCGTCGCACAACAATGCCAATTACGCCATCGCGGTCGGGCAGTGAGCGCGCACTCGTCGGCGAGAACCGACGCTTCTACGATGGACTGTGGTCCGCGGCCCGGCTGGTGGAGCCACAGCGCTTTAATACGTGGCCGCTGGTGCAGTCGCTGCTGCCCACCGGTGCGCGCAGAGTGGAGATTGCCCCCGGCCTGCGACCGCGCCTGCCCATAGAGGGCACCCAGTTCGTCGACATCAGCGTGGAAGCGCTCGGAAAACTCAGCCAGCGCGGGGCGCAGGTGACTCTCGGGGAGGTGACCTCGCTGCCATTCCGAACGGGCGCGTTTGATCTCGTCTGTGCGCTCGACATCATCGAGCACGTGGAGGACGGGGAGGGCGCGCTGGCCGAGTTGTCGCGCGTGGCGGCGCCCGGGGCAGCCTTATTGCTGTCGACGCCACTCCATCAATCGATGTGGACCGCGTTCGACGACTTCGTCGGCCATAAGCGCCGCTACGAGCCTGAACAACTCTCGACGATACTCGCGCAACATCACCTGCAACTCGAACGCAGCGCCGTCTACGGCATGGCACCGCGTTCCTCGCGGTTGCTCAATATGGGTATGTGGTGGCTGACGCATCACCGCGAGCGGGCGATGTGGTGGTATAACCATGCGTTCATGCCGCTGGGCCTGCATTTTCAGAAGGCCCTGAACTGGTCTGCCGGGATGATCGCCACCGAAGGTGTCGACGAGGTGCTGCTGGTGTGTCGCAAGAAGGCGCCCTAGGGTGCCGCTGACCAACGCGCCAGGGATGGCGACTCCGCCGGCCAGACTGGTGCTGCTGGTGTCGACGGCCCTTTTTATCAATTACGTCGACCGCGGGAACCTCGCCACCGCCGCGCCGCTGATCCAGGACCAGCTGCACCTCTCGGCCACGCAGCTGGGCATTCTCGGATCGGCCTTCTACTACGCCTACGTGCCCGCGCAGCCGCTGGTCGGTTGGCTCGGCGAGCGCTATGGCGCGCACCGATTGCTCGCCGCAGGCGTGGCGATCTGGTCGGTTGCCACTCTGATGACCGGCTTCGTCGGCGCCTTCATCTCGCTGCTGCTGCTGCGGCTCATGCTGGGGTTGGGCGAGAGCGCTGGATTCCCCTGTGTTTCCAAGCTGGTCGCGGTGGCTGTACCCACGCACCGCATCGGAATGGCCAACGGCGTAATCGCTTTCGCCTATCTGGTGGGACCTGCCTTCGGTACGACGCTGGGCGGCACGCTCATGAACTATGTGGGCTGGCGTCCGGTGTTCGTCCTGTTCGGCGTTCTGTCGTTGCTGTGGCTGTGGCCCTGGAGCCGCGTGCGTGTCGCCGAGCCGGTGCCGCGGGCGGCAGCAGGGGAGGCGAAGGCGACCGCCGCCGAGGATGGTCCGACATTTCGGGAAATCCTGCGCGAGCGTGGCCTCTGGGGCGCCTCGCTCGGCCATTTCGCCGCCAACTACAATTTCTATTTCTGCCTGTCATGGCTGCCTTACTACCTGGTGAAGTCCCGAGACTTCTCCATGACTTCGATGGCGGGTCTGCTGGGGTCCGCGTACCTGATCAACGCAATCGCGGGACTCGCCGGCGGCTGGTTCTGCGATGCCTGGATTCGCGGCGGCCGCTCGGCCAGCGTGATTTACAAGGCGATGATGGCGCTCAATCACATCGTCTCGATAGCGGCCATGATCGGCATGGCGCTGCTGCCATTGCGGGGCTCGATTGCGTGCCTGTTCGCGTACGAGGTCGTTCTCGGATTGTCCTCACCGGGCATTTACGCCATTCCGCAGATCATGGCGGGCCCCGCGGCCACCGGCCGCTGGGTCGGCGTGCAGAACTCCTGCGGTAATCTCGCGGGCATTTTTGCGCCCATGCTCACGGGTATCCTGCGAGATGCCACCGGCAGCTTCACCAGTGCCTTCGTGCTGGCGGCGCTCATCAACATTCTCGGCCTGGTCGGCTGGATCTGGATACTGCCGCGCGTGGCGCCGTTGCGCTGGCATAGCGCCGGGAGCACGGCCACGGCCGCGTGAGGATTATTCGAATCGCGCCGCCTCGACTTCGAGCATGACAATCTGGCGGCGCAAGGCAAAGTCGCGCAGTGCGGCCTGCAGCGACTCCAGACTGTCTATTCTGATATGCGGGTAGCCGTAGGCGCGCGCCAGCAGCGCGAAGTCCGGCGGCTGCACATCAACGCCTTCGGGCTCGATATCCACCGCCAGCATCGAGGTTTTGATTTCGCCATAGCCGCGGTTGTTCCAGACGATGATCGCCAGCCACGCACCGACATCGCGCGGCACGGCGAGCTCGCCCAGGGAAAATTGCAGGCCGCCATCCCCGACGAGACAGACGATCGGACGATCAGGTGCGCCAAGCCCGGCGCCGGTCGAGGCGGGCAATGCATAGCCGAGCGTGCCGTAGCCGGTGGCACTGTTGAACCAGGATCCCGGCGATGCAGCCGCAAAGCCGAGATTTCCGGCGTAGACCGGCTGCGTCGAGTCCCCGACCAGGATCGCGCCCGGCACCGTGTCGCGTATGACATCCAGGAACGCAATCTCGCGCCGCGTCGGCGCACTCAATGTCTGCAAGGCCGCCGCGCTGGCCTGACGCGCGGCGCCGGCACCGCGATCTTTCGGCGCGGTGCCCATGGAGGTGGCAAGAATCGCGCGCAGCGTCTCCCGCGCATCGCCCCTCAGTGCCAGCGCGGGCCGCATGTTGCGCTCGAGCTGCGAGGCCTCGATGTCGATTCGAATCAACTGCGCCAGCGGTGGGAAGCTGCCGAGCGAATACATGTCGTAGTCGGTCATGCCCAGTTCCGTGCCGATGGCCAGCACGGCATCGCTGGCAGCCAGCAGCGCGCGTATCGGCGCCAGCGATGGGCTCAACGAAATAGCCAGCGGATGTTGCGGCGGCAGCAGGCCGCGTGCATTGATGGTCATGACGACCGGCGCGCCGAGCGCATCGGCAAGCTGGCGCACTTCGGTCGCAGCCCTGATCGCACCGCCCCCCGCGAGGATCACAGGCGCGCGCGCGGCGCACAGACGCCGGGCCGCTTCGGCGACATCCGCCGCCGCGGCAGCGCGCGCCGCTCGCGTGGGTGCCGATACCGGAACGGGAAGCCCGGTGGCGTCCGAGGCCAGCACGTCGCGGGGAATTTCCAGATACGCTGGACGCGGACGCGCCGCGGTGGCGGCGGCAAATGCCCGCGCAATCGCATCGGGTAGCGCCGCGGCCGACTCGACACGTTCGGCGCTGACGGCGACCTTGGCGGCAAGTCCTCGCTGATCGGGCAGTTCGTGCAGAAAGCCGCACCCCGTGCCGATTTCACCGCGGTTGTTTTCGCTCGAGATGACGATCAGGGGAATCGAATCACCGTAAGCCTGCGCCATCGCCGTTGCGATGTTGGTGAGCCCGGGCCCTGTAATCGTGAAGCAGACGCCGGGACTGCCGCTGACGCGCGCGTAGCCGTCAGCCATGAACCCCACGCCCTGTTCGTGCCGGCCGGTGACATGCCGGATGCTCGATGCCGCCAGGCCCCGATAGAGCTCCAGGTTATGCACGCCGGGGATGCCGAACACGTGGCGCACGCCACGTGCCTCAAGCGTCTTGATCAGGTAATTCCCCAGCTTTTTTATCATCGTCGCCCCTTTTGAGACGCGGCAATTATCCCACGGGCCGGGCTTGCGCGTCGGCTGGGCGCAAATTCCTCTAGAATCGCGCCGATGCCGATGCTGCGCCGATGCTGACGCCCAAGAGTGCCGCCCAGACCTACGCGGTGGCCCGCACGACGGTGATTTTCTGCGTGCTTGCCGCCTTCTGCGAGGGGATCGATCTGCAGGGAGCCGGTGTTGCGGCACCCGGGATCGCCGCCGAGTTCGGCATCAGTCCGCCACAGCTCGGCAATTTCCTCAGCGCCAGCACCGTCGGCCTGTTTTTCGGCGCGCTGATCGGCGGCCGGGCCGGAGATCGCATCGGACGCAAGCGTGTACTGGTGGCATCGCTCGCGACGTTCGGCCTGTTCTCGCTGTTGACGCCAATTGCTACCGGCATCGGTTCACTGGGCGTAGCGCGCCTGCTGACCGGCCTCGGATTGGGCGGCACGTTGCCGAACCTGATCGCGCTGACTTCCGAGAGCAGCCCGGATCATCGTCGCAGCGCCAACGTCGCGCTCATGTATAGCGGCATGCCCTTTGGCGGCGCGATCGCCAGCGGGGTGAGCCTGATCATGGGCGCCCCGCAATGGCGCTGGATTTTCATCGTCGGCGGCGTCGTGCCGCTGCTGCTCGCGCCGATCATGGCCTGGGCATTGCCCGAGTCACTGGCCTTCCAGCGCGCGCAGGCCGCGCCGATCGGCGAGGGCGGCCGGATCGGCGAGATCCTGGGCCAGGGCCGCGCACCGCGCACGCTGCTGCTGTGGCTGAGCTTCTTTCTGGGGCTGTTGATGTTGTACCTGATGCTGGGCTGGCTGCCGACCCTGCTCGCCGGCAATGGACTGACCCATGCCCAGGCTGCCGGCGCGCAGATCGGATTTAACGTCGGCGGCGGGATCACGGCGCTCTGGATCGGCTCACTGCTCGAGGGCCGCTGGCGCACCTGGAGCATCGTGGTCACTTTTCTGGCATTGCCGATGTTTCTGCTGGCCCTCGGGCAGTCACCCCCGCAACTCATCCTGGTGCTTCTGCTGGTGCTCGCGCTCGGCTGCGCGGTGCTGGCAGCGCAGGCCTTCCTGTATGCGACCGCACCGTCGCTGTATCCGACGGCGATCCGGGGCATCGGCGTCGGTGCCGCCGTGGCGGTCGGACGCATCGGCTCCATCGTTGGACCGTTGCTGGCAGGCGCATTGAAGGGAATGGGGCACAGTTCTTCGCGCCTGCTCATGGACCTGCTGCCGATTGCCATCGCCGGAAGCTTAAGCGCTCTATGGCTCGCGTGGCTGGCCGCGAAGCGCCCGGGCAGTTCATGATCGACGGGTTGCTGCCGAGCGCGTACTCGCGCCTGCCCGAGAATTTCTATGCGCGACTGGCGCCCACGCCGGTCGCCAAACCGCGCCTGATTCAATTCAATAGCGCGTTGGCGAGCGAACTGGGTCTCGACACGCAGGACACTGACAGCGAGGCGCTCGCCGCGATCTTCTCAGGCAATCAGTTGCCGACGCAGCTTGCGCCCATCGCCATGGCGTACGCCGGACATCAATTCGGCCACTTTGTGCCGCAACTCGGTGATGGGCGCGCGATACTCATCGCCGATGCCGTCGATCGCAGCGGCGTGCGACGGGACATTCAGCTCAAGGGCTCCGGACGCACGCCGTTCTCGCGCAATGGTGACGGACGCGCGGCCATGGGCCCGGTATTGCGTGAGTATCTGGTCAGCGAGGCCATGCATGCGATGGCGGTGCCGACGACGCGCTCGCTCGCCGCGGTGTCGAGCGGCGAATTCGTGCTGCGCGAACAGCCTCTGCCCGGAGCGATCCTGACCCGTGTCGCGGCCAGCCACGTGCGCGTGGGGACGTTCGAATACTTTGCCGCGCGCGGACAGGTCGAAGCGATCCGCGTGCTGGCCGACTATGTGATCGACCGGCACTACCCCGACGCGCGTTCGAGCGGGCAGCCATATATCTCGCTGCTGCGCTTCATTGTGCAGCGGCAGGCAAACCTTATCGCGCGCTGGATGCAGGTGGGCTTCATCCATGGCGTCATGAACACGGACAACATGGCGCTGTCAGGCGAGACAATCGACTTCGGTCCCTGCGCCTTCATGGATCACTTCGATCCGGCGGCGGTATTCAGCTCCATCGACAGCTTTGGCCGCTATGCCTATGGCAACCAGCCGCGCGTGGCGCAGTGGAACCTCGCGCGCTTGGCCGAGACATTGCTGCCATTGATCGATCCGGACACGGAGCGCGCCGTGGAATTGGGAACGGAGGCCGTCCGGCAGTTCACCGAGCTATTCGACCTGCAGTGGCTCGATGGCATGCGTTTGAAACTCGGCCTGTCCCAGGCTGAGGCGGGCGACCGCGATCTCGCGCAGACTCTGCTCGACCTGATGCACGGCAATCAGGCGGACTTCACGCTGACGTTTCGTCATTTGGCCGACGTGCTGCCGGGCGAATCAGGCGCTGCGCGTGTGCGCGGAATGTTCGAGAATCCCGGATCTTTCGACGCGTGGGTCCTGGCCTGGCAATCGCGCCTGGAGCGTGAGCCGCAGCCCCCCCGCTCGAGGGCCGAAGCCATGCGCCGCGCCAACCCGGCGTTCATCCCGCGCAATCATCGGATCGAACAGGCCATCGTGGCGGCGGTCGAGTCGGAGGATTTTCAGCTGTTCTTCGATCTCCTGGCGGCACTGTCCCGCCCATTCGAGGATCAGCCACGCTTCGCGAAATTCCTTGAACCGCCGCAGCCAAACGAGCGCGTACTACAGACTTTCTGCGGCACCTGAGCTAGCCGGTGGGCGACGGTTCCGATAGCGCCGATGGCGTCGATGGCGCAGGTGGTGCCGGGGCTGCGGCGGCTGCACCGCCCGCGGCCTCGTCCGGCTGCGCGGCCGCGTGCCGGGCGGGTGCGCGGGCAGCCTCCTCCGTTGATACGGGTAGCTGCTGCGCACCGATAGCCGCGGTGTGAACCACGGAAGGATCATCGCGCAGCTTGACGTAGAGCGGCCCCGTGGTCGGATGCGGCACGGGCAGGGCTGCGCCCGGGAAGCCGTCGGGCACCTGCACGGGGTGGCTGAACTCCCGATCGGCGGACACCGAGTCGATCAGGAACAGATTCGAGCCGGAGAGTTTGCAGGCCACTTCGGGCGTCGCGGGGCACTTGAGGTCCAGCAACTGCGGCAGCCGCACCAGCGTCGCGAGCGGTTGCCAGTCGCCGGCGACGCTGCCGGCAACCACGCGGAACTGCAGCGGACCCGCGGCGGAAAATCCGAACGCGCGCGCGGGCTCGAGTGTCGCCACGGCCACGGCCGCATTCTGCAGCGTGATGCCATTGCCGAGACTCAAGGTCGTCGAAAACGATTCATCGGCGGTGGCGACCTCGAGGGTCTCATCGCGCGTGAACACGGCAGGCGACTGGGCACGCAATGAAAAGATGAGCCGCGCGTCCTGCGGGATTTCGTTGGGATCCGTGAGTGCGATGTGACTTTGGGCGCTCGATGTAGAGAGCTGCACGCTTTTGGCGATCAATTTGACGCTCGGGCGCGCCGCATCGATGACCACGGCCAGGTCGAATATCCTGCCGTCGGTGAGCGCGACCTGTGCTTTGCTCGAATCCTGGGCGGTCAGGCCGGCGGCCGCCGCGGCGTCCTTCGCGACCATGGCCAATTGATCGCCACTCTTGCTGCTGGAGAATTTCCCCGGCACAAATACCACGCCCTTGACCGTCACACTTGCCACTTCGTCCAGCCGGCTGCCGCGCAAGGTGCCCTGCGAATCGCCCGCGTGAACCGTGAAGCCATCGAGACGACCCGCATCGGAGAAGGCGTGCAGCGCGATAGGCTGCGGCTGAACAGCGCCATATTGGCTCACGAATAACGTCATGGCGCCGGGCTTGGCTTCCTGCAGCGGCAGCTTGAGCTCCACCTCGTTGGGCGCCACGGTCTTCCATTCGGCTTTCAACTGTTTGCCGGCGGGATCCTTGAGCATGATGCCGTCGATGCAGCTCACGCTGTCTGCCTGCAGGTGCACGGTCTCCTCGCGACCCACGATCAGTGTCCCCTGGTCGCGTGTACTCAGAGCCAGCGTTTGCGCCTTCGAATTGGCGAGCTGAAAGCTCGGACCGGTATAGGCGTCGAAGCCCCAGTAGCCGTTCAGCGACCCGCGAATGCTGTCGCCGAGATTGACCTGGCCCAGGGCTGCCGTATCGATCACGAAACCGCCCTGTCCGGGATCGGCCCTGGCGGGCAGGTCAATGCTGTGACCGTCCTGCGCGGTCAGGGTCAGGCTGACCGCGTGCGCGTAGCGAGTGGAAAACACCAGTGGCGCACCCTCCACCGGCAGCACCAGCGATGTATCGCGCGCACAGAAAATCTCCTTCGGATCCACCGCGTGCAACGGCGGCTGCTGTGCCGGCTCCACGGCCGGCAGCGCCGTGACGAGCACTGATTTTGGATTGTGAAAGGAGGGTGGTGTGTTCAGCGTCAACGCGATGCGGTCCTGCTGGGGCTGGGGCAGCGCCGGAATGTACTGGTACTGCGCCGTATGGAAGGAATCGAGAATGCGCGCAATGTCGAGTACCGAGGCGATGTAGGGGCTGTAGTAGCCGTAGCTCAGCTGCGGCGAAAAACTCGCCTCCATTGCCAGATCGCTGGCCGGCCCCGTTGTCAACGCCTCGACGATGGATGTGCTGTGGCCGTCATTGAGAATCAGCGACTCCTGGCCCTTGGTCAGGCAGGGCGCCTGCAGTTCCGGCAACCGGTCGAGGCATTTCTCATCAACCTTGATGGCCAGACTTCGTGCCAGCAGCGGCGCAGCATCCCTGATGCGTGTGGGGTCGGTCTCGTCGAGCGCGTGGATGGCGGTCAGGTACTGCTCAAGGCGCGAACGGTCGAGTGTGGCCTGGTTCAGATCCTGCGAACTGCGCACGAATGCGCCCGGACGGCCACGCACGGCGTCGACCAGCGTGCGGTAATCGCCGCGAGTCTCAGGCGCCAGGAATACGAGCACCTGCTGCGCGTCCCTGGGCACCGTCAGGGTCAGACCCTGCTCAGAACAGGGGCGATTCCAGGTCTCGCATTTGAAAAACCACTCGGGTGGCGGCGGGTTGGTGGCGCCCCGGAGAAAGGCCGTGACGAGCAGGTAGTGCGCGGATTGCGTGGATGGCAGGGCGGCTTTGATCCAGAGGCTGTCGCCGGCGGCGAGATTCGGCACCTGCGATATGGGCAGCGTGGCACCGCCGCGGGTAACCGTGACCTCGAGAATCGGGCCGGCCAGGTCAAAAGGTGCCGGATCCGCCTGCACCATTGGCGCCATCAGCACCGTGGCCAAAAAGAACGGGAGATATCGCGAAATCATGGCGAATTGAAGATCCTCGTCGACCTGGCAGATTTGCACTGAATCAGCGCACGCGCGGGTCCGCGCAGAACCCTGGCACCCACATCGGTGCACGCGTCCGCGGCACGATCATCGATCTCCCGGCGAAGCCGGTGCCGCGACTCAATCAATCACGCAATACAGTAGCCTAGCACAGTGTGGTGCGCGGCCGGCTTGACGCAGTTCATGTCGCTGAACACGGACAGATCTGTGCAATTATTTCATGGTATACACACGTGGAGACGCTCGACCGGGGAATCCCCATGAACGCCGCCATCGAAGCCGCGCCCCGCAGGCTTTTTCGCGATCGCGAAGGAGCGATTGCCAATACGCTGGTGCTCAGCTGGACCTCCTTGAGCTGGCTGGCAGCCTTCCCGCTCATGGCGCAGCCCTCGATCGCACTCAATGCGATCGGCGTGCTGCTCTGCACGCACACGATGGTGCTGGCTGCCTACCTCATCCATGAGGCGGCGCACCACACTCTGTTCATCGATCACAAGGCGAATCATCGGGCTGGGGAGACGATGAGCTTCATTGCGGGTGCCTCGTATGCTTCGTTCGAACGGATCCGTCACATGCATATCCGCCACCATCTGGACCGAGCGGACCTGGCATGTTTCGATTTCAAGCGCCTGATGCAGCGCGTCCCGGGCCTGCGTCGCACGCTGGAGGCGATGGAATGGGCCTATGTCCCGGCTACCGAGCTGCTCATGCATGCCCAGATCGTATGGCGACCGTTCCTCGAGCGCTCACAGCACCCGCATCGGCCGCGCGCGGCCGCGATGCTGGTCGTGAGGCTGGGGCTTCTGACTCTGCTGGCGCTGTGGTCTGTGCGGGCGCTGCTGCTGTACGGGCTGGCCTATGTGCTGTTTCTGCACGCGTTGAACTTCTTCGACGCGTTCCATCACACCTTCGAACAATACTTCGTCGAGCCCGATGAGGCCGCGCCGCCGAGCGATCGCAATGCGGCATACGAACAACGCAATACCTATTCCAATCTGATTTCGCGACGATGGCCGTGGCTCAATCTGCTGGTACTGAATTTCGGCTACCACAACGCACATCATCAACGCGCGTCGGTTCCCTGGTACCGGCTGCCCGCCTACCATCGCGAGCTCTACGGCGAGAACAATGGGTGCGAGATGCCGATCTCAGGGCTGCTCTCCACCTGGCACCACAATCGCGTGCGCCGGGTGTTCGCCGCCGACTATGGCAAGCCTGGTGCGGGCGAAGGCGAAGGCGAGGGCCGCAGAGGCGGCGAGGGTCGCGCCGATAATTTCATCGGCGCACACGGGGTGTCGTTCCTTACGGTGATCTGATCGGCCCGCGCGGAACATCGGGCACTCCGAGTGAGCATTCGAGCGCGAGGCGATCCCAGCCGGCCGAATTGGCCGCCGCCTCGTAGGTACTCTGGAAGAACGCCAGCAACATGGCATCGGGATCCGGGGCGTTTCGCACGGCCTCGTAGGGCAGCAGAAATTCCCCGAGCGTGTCGCTGTAGAACGCATCAGTGGGCCGCAACGTGGCGTTGCGGAACCCCGGCGGCGTCGGATAGGCATAGGAGTAGAACGCCGGGTAATCGATTCCATTGCCTCCGGGCCAAAAGCCCGCGCTGCTGACCTCGTGCGAATAGGCTTCGCACATGACCGCGTCGGCGACGCGTGGCACCTTGCCCGTGAACAACGGCGCACGCCTGCCCGAGAAGCGTGTCACCGCCAGATCGAAGCTACCCCAGAAAAAATGCACGGGACTGGACTTGCCGATGAATCCGGTCCGGAACCGCTTCATGATCCGATCGACCTGCAGCAGCACGCGCCAAAAGCGCTGCGCGTAGTCGGCATCGTAAGCAGCGTGCACACGGTCGGTGCTGAAGGCGACAGCGTCCGCGATTTCACAGGGGTAGTCCGTTATCGTCACGGGAAGTTCCAGGTCCGCGAGCGCACCCATGAGCGCGGCATGGAAATCGGCGACGGTTTGCGGCTTCAGTGCAATGTCGCGCCGGGCGCCTTCCGCGGTATCGATGCGGAGCACGCGGTCGAGAAAATCGAATTGCATCTCGAATACCCGCACGCCGTGCGGGATCGGAGAGGTCGTCAGCCCGCGCGCGGTCACATACAGCGGCACGTGCCAGCTGTGATTCAGCCACGGCGTCTGACCTAAGCGAATCTTGCCGACGATCTGCGTCCACAGCTGCAGCGTCGAGCAGGTGTCCCGCCATGCTGCCAGCGGGATGTCGGGCCAGGTGGGGTCGGCGGGAGATCGCATGGTCGGATCCTAGCTCAGGCTCGCGAACTGCGTAAATGAGACGGGCGCGGCTATTCAGCGCAAGAGGGTGCCCGTAGAGTGTCCCGCGTGAATCGCGGCAGCTACTACCGGCTCATTCTGCTTTTCGTGGTCTCCGGTGCGGCCGCCCTCATCTATCAGATCTGCTGGCAGCGGCTGCTGTTCGAGTCGGTGGGTGTCGACATCGAATCCGTGACCATCATCGTCTCGACGTTCATGCTTGGCCTGGGGCTTGGGGCGCTACTCGGAGGGGAGCTCGCCGATCGATTCCCCGATCGGACGCTCCAGCTGTTCGCCGGGATCGAGCTGTCCACGGCCGCGTTTGGCGCCGTCAGCCCTGCATTGATTCACCTGGTAAGCCACGCGACCGTCAGTGCGTCGACGCTTACGGTTGCCGCAGCCAATTTCGGTTTGCTGCTGTGTCCGACATTGCTGATGGGGGCGACGCTTCCGATCCTCGTGAAGCACCTCATGCGGCTATATCAGAATGTCGGCGAGTCGGTGGGGGCCCTGTATTTTGCAAACACCATGGGCGCCGCGCTCGGCGCGGGGTTCACCGGCTTCGTAGCCCTCTATTACCTGGGACTGAACGCCACGCTGTACATTGCCGTGGGGCTGAACATGGCAGTTGCGGCGGTGGTGGGTCTCACTCTGCGGGAGCGTCATGTTTAGCGTTCCCTTTTGGCTGTCGTTTCTGATCGGTTTCCTGAGCCTCAGCGAAGAGATCGTCTGGGTTCGCACCGCAAGCTTTGCCTATCGAACCTTGCCGCCGGCATTCTCCTTCGTACTGGTGTGCTATCTGATCGGCATTGCGGTCGGAGCGGCCTGCGGCAAGCGCATTTGCAGCCGCGTCAACAATCTCTACGCTGCCGCCGCCATTCTGCTGAGCGGCGCAACGCTCGTGGATGTGATGACACCAGCGTTCATCGGCAAGATCATGACCCCGGACGACACGCACATCGGACTGACAGCCGCGATGATCGTCCTAAACGCCGGCTTGAAGGGCACACTTTTTCCGATCGCGCACCACCTGGGCTCGATCGGCCAGAGTTCGCGCGTGGGGCGATCCATGTCGCGAATCTACTTTGGCAACATTCTAGGCGCCACGACGGGCTCGTTGCTGACGGGCTTCCTGGCTCTCGATTATTTGAGTGTCGATGAGTGCTTCGAAATAGCGGCGGCAGCGTGCCTGCTGGCATCCCTGGTGTGTGTCCTCAAGAGTGCAAAACCCCTGCTGTTATTTGTCAGCGCCGCGGCTGCGCTAGTCGCGAGTCTCACCGCCAGCAGACTGGTCCCGCCGTGGCCAGGCTCGCTGGCAACACTCGCCGTCGACGGCCGCGCAATGAACTATTTCATTGCCAATCGGCACGGCGTGGTGCACACGACCCAGACGCCGGATGGAGATCATGTCTTTGGCGGCAACGTCTACGACGGGACAGCCACTATCGATGTCGATCGCAATCAAAACCACCTTGAACGCGTCTACCTGTTCCCGCTGGCGCGGCCGCAGCTGCGGCACCTGCTGTTCATTGGCCTATCCACAGGCGCGTGGGTTCGAGCCAGCGAGGACTTTCCTGGCGTGGAGAGCATCGACATAGTGGAGATCAATCCAGCCTATGTGCAGCTGATCCAGGCCAAATACCCGCAGCTGGCCGCATTGCTGCGTGATCCGCGGATTCACATTCATATCGACGACGGACGGCGTTGGCTGCGGCGAAACCCGGATGCCCGATTTGATGCCGTCATTCAGAACAACACCTTCCATTGGCGAGCCAACGCCGGGAACCTGCTTTCCCGGGAATATCTGGGTGAAGTCGCGCGGCATCTGAATCCGGGCGGCATGATGGGCGCCAACACCACGGGTTCGTTTGACGTCCTGGCCACGGCGCAGGCTGCGTTTGCGTACGCCTGCCGCTATTCGAATTTTGTCTACGCTTCCGATCAGCCACTCGTCCTGGACGCGAATCGGTTGCGCGCGATCCGTCGGCCCGACGGCAATCTGTTTACGATCGAGGGTGCCCCGCCCGGCAGCGTGGCGGCTTTTCTGGGGCAAGCGCACCTGGAGCCGGTCCAGGACTTCCTGGTTCGACGCCATGCCAGCGCCAGGGTGATTACCGACGACAATGTCGTCAGTGAGTATGCGCATGGCCATCGATTTGGCCCGGAGCTGCTGCGCTGGCTGGCGCCAACCGCGCCTCTGGAATTCAACCCCACCGATCCCTAGCGCATACTGGTGCACCCATGAACGCCACAGATGAGGGGTTGCAGATATGGCCAAAGGATACTGGATTGCCTGCTATCGCGAGGTCTCCGACCCGGTCAAGCTGGCCGCGTACGCCAAGCTGGCGGGACCGGCGATCGAGCAGGGCGGCGGTCGGTTTCTGGCGCGCGGCACGGCCGCTCACGCCTACGAGGCGGGCGTGGCCGAGCGCACGGTGCTGATCGAATTCGAATCCGTCGCCAAAGCAGTCGCCGTTCACGATAGTGCGGCCTACCAGGCCGCATTTGCGGCGCTGGCCGGGGGAGCGGTGCGGGATCTGCGAGTCATTGCAGGTGTCTGACGTGCGCCCAGCCTAGACTTCGCGCTATGTCCAACCCCAGCGGGCAGCCGACTTTCGCCGAGCTGGTGGTGTTCCGCGACCTGACGCAGGGGATTCTCGTGGGGTCGGCGCACCGCGGGCCCGGTTCATGGCCACCGTGGCTGATGCGCTGGCCTGCACGCGCGCGGCGAAGTAGGGCGTCGCTGACACGAGTTAAATAATCCGGCGCGAGGTGGCATATGAGAGCATTGCCGCATCAAGACCGGAGCTGAGCCATGACCGCCGAAGATTCCGCCGTTCGCGACATCCACCTCGGCGAGCACGACATGCTGTCGGTATTCAAGCCCGATACTCTGATCGGCGCATTTGTGTACCTGGTCGTGTTCATCCTGCTGGCGATGCTGTTCTCGCGCATCCTGCGCGCGGCTGTGCATGCGGCGATGGCGCGGCAGGGTCAGATCGACCGCACGACGATGAGCTTCGTCCAGCAATTTGGTTCGGCGCTCATCTGGGTCATCATGCTCATTCTCTATGCGCACCTGATCCCGATGCTGCGCTCGATGGGCACCGCGCTGCTGGCGGGAGCCAGCGTGGCCTCGGTGGTGATCGGACTGGCCGCGCAAAGCACGCTCGGCAATCTCGTGGCGGGCATTTCCATCACGATCTACAAACCTTTCCGCCTGGGCGACACGCTGCAGGTCGCGACGCCGACTGGCACCGAAATCGGCATCGTCGAGTTGATCTCTCTGGGCTATACCACCTTGCGCGCCCCGGATGGGCGACTGGTGGTGCTGCCCAACAGCGTTGCGGCCAGCCAGGTGGTGCTCAATCTCAGCTCGACCTACGCACCGTTGATGACTTCGATCCTCCTGCGCGTGAATCGCGATGCCGACCTGGAGGCCGCGCGCAAACTGGCGATCGCCGTGGCGACCGAAACCGTGGGCGAGAAGTCCGTCAGAGGCTGCTTTCTGACCAAGGTCGAAGCCTCGACGGCCGAACTGGAGCTGCGGTTCCAGGTGCCGGATGCCGCGGGCAGGGAATCCACGCGCGCGACACTGATCTCGCGTCTCGTGCAACGGTTCGCCGAACTGGAATCCAACGCGGCGCCGGCGCAACGAGCGAGCTTCTCGTAGGGTCGATGGGTATCAGCCGGGCGTCAGGCGCAGCAGCGTGCCATCGTCGGTCAGCAGATATACCGCGCCGTCCGGGCCCTGACGCACATCGCGTACGCGCTGCTTGCGATCCTGCAGCAGATGTTCTTCCGCGGCGACCTTGTTGCCGTCGAGTACCAGGCGGATGAGGCAATTCTCGCCAAGCGATCCGAGAAAAGCGTTGCCTTTCCACGCGGGGAACAGCTCGCCGGTGTAGAACATCAGGCCAGAAGGCGCCACATCGGGATACCAGAAGTAGATCGGCTGCTCGGTCCCGGCCTTGGCGGTGATGCCCTCTTTGGCCGCCGCGGTTCTGGCCACGGGCGCACCGGTGTACTGGCGGCCGTAGGAGACGTTGGGCCACCCGTAATTACGGCCCGCGTGGACGATATTGACCTCATCGCCGCCCATGGGGCCGTGCTCGGCGAGCCAGAGCTCGCCGGTTGCCGGGTTCAACGCTAAGCTCTCCGGATCGCGGTGGCCATAGGACCAGGTGTCAGGTGACACCGTGGCCTCGCCCAGGAACGGATTGTCGGCGGGCATGGTGCCATCGGTGTTGATGTGCGCGACGCGCCCCGAGAGATTGCGCAGCACATCCGCATCATTGATCTCGTGGTCAGGCCCGCCACCCGTGGAGTTGTAGAGCCGGTAACGATCCGAGCCGGCGATGAAAAGTGTCCCATCCGCCGCGACGACGATGCGTCGTTCCACCCCCTCGAGCAGCGTGCGTACCCCTTCGAGTCGCTTGTCATCGTCACTCAGGTGCGCCCGCGCGACGATTTCGATGCCGAAGGGCTTGCGGCGCCGCTCGCTCAAGCTGCTGCCCGGCTTCTCATTGGGCCAGATGGCCGGATCCTCGCCCGGCGGCGGCCCGAAGTAGGTGAAGTAGAGCGTGCGGTTGTGCACGAAATCCGGATCGAGCGCGACATCCTGCAGCCCTAAGCCGCCGATGGCCTTGACGCCGGGCACGCCGGCGATTGCCGCTGAGACCACGCCGTTCTTGTCGATGGTGCGCATGGCACCGAAGACTTCCGTGACGAGCAGCTTGCCGTCTGGCAGGAACGCGAGCGACCAGGGGTTGTGCAGTGCGCCCTCGACCAATACTTCGACATGGACATTCGAGGCGGTTTTCGGCGCCGGTGCGCGCGTCTGACCCGCGAAGGCAGGCTTCGGCGCCGGATAATCGGTGGCCTTCGGTCCGGCGATCGAGGGCCGCACGCCTGCGAATGCAAATGCGAATGCCAGCGCCAGCCCCGGCACCCGCAGGCGACCCGCGAACGTTGACGGGTATCTCTTCGTCATTTTGCTTTGCCCCCGCTGTCCTTAATCAGGTTCAGGCGCACGAGACTATCAGCGGTTGCGATCAGCGACTCGGCATTCGACCTCGGTGCCCAGTGCAGCATCCGGCGGCCCTTCTCGCTGGTGGCATTTTTGAACTTGCCGAGCTCGGGCAGAATCTGCCGGGCGTCCGGATTGAACAGGGCACCGAGCCGCACAACCCAGTCGGGGAGCTCCCGCCGCGGCACCTTCTGGGCCGCCTCGCCAAGGCGATCCCGTAGCAGATTTGCGATTTCAATCAAGGACATGAAGTCGCCGGCCACCGCCAGGAAGCGCTCGCCGCGGGCCGCCGGATCGCTCATGGCGCGCAGGTGCAGATCGGCCACGTCGCGCACATCGACCACGCCGAAGCTTAAGCGCGGGCAGCCGGGCATGCCACCCTCAAGCATGCGCTTGACCAGCTGGATCGAGGTCGCGAAGTCCGCGCCCAGCACCGGACCTAAGACGGCCACTGGATTGACGACCGAGAGCTCGAGCGCTCCGCCCTGGCGGGCGATGAAGTCCCAGGCCGCGCGCTCGGCGAGCGTCTTGGATTTCACATACGCCGTGAGTCCTGGGGCGGCGGGGTCAGTCCAGTCCGCCTCGGTGAACGGTGTGGTCCGCGGCCGATGCCCATAGCCGATGGCGGCAAAGGAGGAGGTCAGCACCACGCGCCGGACGCCGGCATCGCGGGCCACGCGCAGCACTCGTAACGCACCCTCGCGCGCGGGCACGATCAGATCGTTCTCGTTAGCGGGGATGCCGAGCGGGAAGGGCGAGGCCATATGCAACACGAAGTCGCAGCCACTGATCGCCTGCGGCCAGCCCGCATCGTCCAGCAGATCGGCCACGTTGACTGTCAACGCATCGTCGGATTCGGCGCCTGCGCCGGCGGATTTGAGCGTCGCGCGCAGAGGACCTTCACGCTGCGCACCGCGAATCGTGGTGCGAACGCGATGACCTGCGGCCAGCAGCTGCAGGATGGTATGTCCCGCGATGAAGCCGGAGCCACCCGTGACCAGAACTGTGCTCATGCTGACCCTTGGCCTCTGATACCTTCAGCATAAGCTGCGCGACCCATCGAGGGTGCGGCGGCGCTGGATTTATTGCAGAGTCGGCCGATGAATTCGACGGCACCAATCGACTATCTGAATCCGGATCTTCCGCCGGGACTGACGCGCATCGCGATGCCGGTGGTCGATGCCACGTCCGCTGCGCTGGATGGCTATGGCCATCTGGTCGATGACCCATCCAGGTGCAGCATCGAAATCGTTCGCTGGCCCGCACTCGGGACGCGGCCGGTGGATGCCGACACGGGCGATCAGGGTGGCACCACCCAGGGGGTGTTCAGCAGCGAGTGGCGCGGCGACATCCTCTACGGACGCAACGAGGCGGTCGACGGACATTACATCCTGGCCTACGCACAGCCGCCGGAGTCGGCGCGCACGGATCACGCTGAACCGCCGGGCCGCATGCTGCTGTGGCATGCGAATTACCACCCCGACGGTGGACAGCTGTTCTTTCCGCTGGATCGACAACCGTTCTACGTACCGCTGGCGCTGCCGGGCGATGATGTGACCCCGCAGCGATTCATCTGCTTCCGCTTCGATGGCCGGCAGGGTCTCTACATTCATCCGAACATCTGGCACGAAGGCGTATTCGGTCTGCGCGGCACGCAGCGCTTTTTTGACCGGCAGGGAGCCGTGCATGCACGTGTCTCGGTCGATTTCGCGCGCGAGTTCGGCTGCCTGCTCGAGGCGCCGATATTGTGACCGCAATACGGTCGGCGGCGTGGCACTTCCGCTAGGCTGGTGGGGATTGGAGAAATGATGCCCAGTCTCACCGAAGATCAGGCCAAGGCCTACATTAATAAGCTCCTGACCGCCATGAGCGGCGCGGGCGGTTCGGACCTGTTCGTGTCCAAGGATTTCCCGCCCGCCATGAAGCTGCAGGGCGCGCTGAAGCCAATGACGAACCAGAAAGTCACCGGTGAGCTGTCGCGCGATCTGGCCAATGCGCTCATGAATCAGCGCCAGCGCGAGGAGTTCGCGCGCGACCTGGAATGCAATTTCGCGATCTCGCTGCCGGGGGTGTCGCGGTTTCGCGTGAACATCTTCATGCAGCAGCAGAACGTCGGCATGGTCATCCGGACCATCGCCAACGACATACCCGATTTCGCCAAGCTCGGCCTGCCGGAGAGCATTAAAGAGATCGTCATGGCCAAGCGCGGCCTGGTGCTGGTCGTCGGCGCCACCGGCTCGGGCAAGTCGACCTCGCTGGCCGCAATGATCGACCACCGCAATAAGTCCTCCGCGGGCCATATCGTGACTGTCGAGGATCCGGTGGAGTTCGTGCATCGCTCGCAGCAGTCGCTGATCACCCATCGGGAAGTGGGGATCGATACGCATTCCTGGCACAACGCACTCAAGAACACGCTGCGCCAGGCCCCCGACGTCATCCTGATCGGCGAGATTCGTGATGCCGAGACCATGGAGCATGCGATCGCGTTCGCCGACACCGGGCACCTGTGCCTGGGTACGCTGCATTCGAACAACGCCAACCAGACCATCGACCGCATCATCAATTTCTTCCCGGAGGAGCGGCGCAAGCAGCTGCTCATGGATCTGTCGAGCAACCTGCGCGCCATCATCTCGCAGCGCCTGGTCAAGACGACCGATGGCAAGGGCCGGCGCGCGGCCGTCGAAATCCTTATCAATACGCCCATCGTGGCGGACAAGCTGCTCAAGGGCGAATTTCAGGAGATCAAGCCCATCATGCAGAAGTCGCGCGAGCTGGGCATGCGGACCTTCGACCATTCGCTGTTCGAGCTCTTCAATGAGGGCGTCATTTCGTACGACGAAGCCATTCGCAACGCCGACTCCGCCAACGAGCTGCGGCTGAACATCAAGCTCAACAGCACCCGCGAGATGTCGACGCTGTCGCTCGAGGACCCGCCGGAGCCCGCAGCCGCCTCGGCCTGAACGACGGTAAAAAAATTCGCGGCGGCGAGCTCGCAATCCGGTACATTGCGCGGATGACAGACCGTCCGCTCAGCGGAGGCCTCGCGCATACCGTTCACGCCCACCACCAGCAGCTCAGCTGGGACAATTCCCGCGCCCCCGCGATCACGATCGCGCCGGGTGATATCGTCCAATTCAGGGATATCGATGCCGCTAATGGACAGCTGAGCCCGAAGTCCACCGCGGCGGATATACCGAAGCTCGATTTCAGTCGCATCAATCCCATCTCCGGGCCCGTGTACGTGGACGGCGCGGTGCCTGGCGACGCGCTCAAGGTGACGCTGCTGGGTTTCGAGCCTTCCGGTTGGGCATGGACCGCCATCGTGCCGGGGTTCGGCCTGCTGGCCGAGGAATTCACGGAAGCGGCGCTGCATCTGTGGTCGTACGACCGTAGCCTTGCCAAGCCCGCACTCTACGGCCCCGGTGCACGCGTGCCGCTGAAGCCTTTCTGCGGCACGATTGGCGTGGCGCCGGCAGCGCCGGGCGCGCACAGCACGATCCCGCCGCACAATGCCGGCGGCAACATGGATATTCGCGATCTGACCGAGGGGGTCGATCTATATCTGCCGGTGCAGGTCGCAGGCGCACTGTTTTCTATCGGTGATTCGCACGCCGCGCAGGGGGATGGCGAGGTCTGCGGAACGGCCATCGAGTCACCGATGAGCGTCAGCGCTAAATTCGACCTCATCAAGGGCGCGAATCTGCGTTTCCCGCGCTTCGTCACGCATGGACCGGTGTCCCGGCACCTGGACGGCAAGGGTTACGAGGTCACGACCGGCATCGGGCCGGATCTGATGGAGGCTGCTAAGAATGCCGTGCGCGGCATGATCGATCTGATCAGCCGGCAGCACCACATGAATCCCGAGCATGCGTACATGCTCTGCAGTGTGTGCGCGGACCTGCGCATCAGCGAGATCGTTGACCTGCCAAATTGGGTGGTGTCCTGCTATCTTCCGAGAGTCATCTTCGATTGATGATTTGCGCGCCGGCAATGGCGTCGCAACTGGGACGTTGGAACAATTACGCTTACCGGGGGGACTTCAAGAATGGTGTCACGAACATGAAAATTGTCGCGGTTACAAATATCAAGGGTGGCGTCGGCAAGACCACGACGGCCGTGAATCTTGCATACTTAAGCGCGGTTGGCGGTCAGGCGACGCTGTTGTGGGATCTGGATCCGCAGGGCGCGGCAACCTACACACTGCGCTGTGATCCGATCGGACACCCATCGGCCAAGAAACTCATATCGGGAAAGCGCGAGTTGCCCGAGCTGCTGGTTCCGAGCGGTTACGAGCGCCTGGACGTACTGCCATCGGATTTCTCGAATCGTAATTTCGACGTGCACCTGAGCGAACGCAAGCACCCGACCGAGCGACTGTTGCGCATGAGCCGCTCATTGCGCGATGTATATGAAACGCTGGTGCTCGACTGCCCTGCGGGCATTTCGCTGCTGTCCGAGAATGTATTGCGCGCGGCGGATGCGATCGTCGTGCCGATCCTGCCCTCGCCGCTGTCGGTGCGCATGCTCACCCAGCTGCAGGAATTCGTCATCGAAAACGATTGGAGCGACCTGGCCGTGCTGCCGTTCTTCTCCATGGTCGATCGGCGCAAGTCGCTGCACCGGGAGATGATCGACAGCGCCCGCGAGCAGTTTCCCGAACTGCTGACCACCGAGGTGCCGTACTGGAGCGATATCGAGCGCATGTCGCTGCGTCGAGCGCCGCTGCCCGCGTATGCCCCCGCCAGTGCCGGCGGCCAGGTTTACGCAGCGCTCTGGCAGGAAATCGAGAGCCGGATCGACGGCCACCGGCCCGGCTTGCCGGCCCGCGCTGATGCGGTGCCCCACAGCCCGCATGTGACGGCCGATGAGTCGGCGACGGATGATTCTGCCAGCGACCTGATGGAAATGGACAACCCGGAACTGGTCGGCGGCAAAGGATCTGAGGTCGAGAGCCGGGCGCCGCGCATGTAGTCGCGGGTTGTCGCGGCTGGGGTCACATCTGAGGCGGTGGAATATTGCCGAGCGCTTCGGCGACGCTCCGGCCGAGCGCGAGCAACGCGCGGTCAGTCCCGGCGGCCGCGTCGAGCTCGATAGCAACGGGTAGCCCGCCGGCCGTCAGTCCGCTCGGCAGTACCAGTCCCGGCAATCCCGCCGTGCTGCCGGGCGCGATGTTGCGCGCGACGGCGGTTTCGAATGGCACCGTTTGCCCCTGGATGGTCACATCGTCTTCCGAGCCAATGGGCAGCGCCGGCACCAATGTTGCCGGAAACAGGATGGCCGCGACGCCGGTGCGTTTGAAATAGTCGCGATAGAGCTGCCGCAGCTTCGGCAGGTGCGTGTGGAATGCACTGCCATAGGCGGCGTCGGAAACAAAGTGGGCGCTGCCGGGCAGCACGTAGCTGCCAAAGACGGCCTGAATGTCCGGGCTCGCCTGCCTGACGAGCTCATCGAAGGTCACTCCGGCGTGATACTCGCGCAGATAGCTGGCCAGCGTCAGCCGCACATCGTGGTTCTGCACCGGCTCGGTGATCAGTTCGATCAGTTTGTCCAGTCCTGGTAGTTCGGACTCGACCAGTTCGACCCCGGCCGAGTGCAGACGATCGAGCGCTGAGTGCGTGATCCGATCCACCTCAGGATCGAGATTCCGGTACCAGTAGTCGCGTACGATCCCAAGACGCACGCCGCTTAGTGGTGTCGGCTGCAGCGGCCGCCAGTCGCGGGCGATGACAGAATCGAACAGCGCCAGATCCGTGACGTTGCGCGCATGCGGGCCCACCTGGTCGAACAGGTGCGAGATCGGCACGCAGGCGCGCGTCGAGTAGCGACCCGTGGTCGGGCGGAATCCCATGATGCCGCAGAACGCCGCGGGGACGCGGATGGATCCCTCCGTATCCTCTGCGATGCCCAGTGGCGCCATGCGCGCGGCGATGGCCGCCGCGGTACCGCCGCTGCTGCCGCCCGGGATACGCTGCGGATCGTACGGATTGTGCACGGCGCCGAAGGCCTGGTTGTTGCTGGTCCAGCCGTAGGAGAGTTCGTGCAGATTGGTCTTGCCCAGCACGATGGCGCCGGCGGCCCGCAGAGACTTCACCAGAGGCGCATCCTCTGCGGGACGGAAGTGCCGCAGTGCCGGTGTGCCTGCAGTGGTCGGATACTCCGAGGTGTTGACGCTGTCTTTCACCGGCATGGGCAACCCGAACAGCGCTCCCGGATGCGCGCCGGCCTGCCGAGCCTGGTCGCAGGCGCGCGCGGCTGCCAGCACTCGGTCCGGTTCCAGGGCAATCCAGGCATTTAAAGAGCGGCCCGCCTCACAGCGGGCGAGCAGTGCGGCGGCATAACGCTCGCAGCTCAGTTCTCCGCGACTCATCTGCCTTACCGCCTCGGCGGCGCTCAATTCGATCAGGCCGGCAGATTCAGGTTGGACAGCGCTCGCCGTTGCGCGGACGTTCAGCGAGCCCATCGCCAGGGCGGCTGTACTGCGCAGCAGGAAGTTGCGGCGAGAGTTGTCGAGCGGATCGATGTCGGGCATGCCCTATAGGCTAGCCCAGTCGCAGCAGCGCCGCATTACCGCCAGTCGCGGTGGTGTTGACCGTGAGCGTGCGTTCACTGGCGAAACGAGCCAGATAGTGCGGGCCGCCGGCTTTCGGGCCGGTGCCGGAGAGACCGGTGCCCCCGAAGGGCTGCACGCCGACGACGGCGCCAATCATGTTGCGGTTGACGTAGGTGTTGCCCGTCTTGGTTGCGCCGAATACCCGTTGCCAGGTCGATTCCAGACGTGTCTGCACTCCCAGCGTGAGACCGTAGCCGGAGCCTCGGATGATCTGGAGCACCTGCTCGAGTTCGCTGGCGCGATAACGGACGACGTGCAACAGCGGTCCGAACTGCTCGCTGGTCAGCGCTCGAGGGTCACGTAACTCGATCAGGTGCGGGGCGACGAAGGAGCCGTGTGCGTGGCGGTCATCGAGCGGGCAGGCGTGCAGGATGCGAGCCTCGGTCCTCATGCGATCGACGTGTCGCAGCAGCCCGGCCGCGGCACGCTCGGAGATGACAGGTCCCACGTCCGTGGCCGCGAGCGCGGGATTGCCAATGACGAGTGCGTCCATCGCGCCAATGAGCATTTCGATGATGCGGTCGGCAACGTCTTCCTGCAGGAACAGCAGGCGCAGCGCCGAGCATCGCTGTCCGGCACTCAGGAAGGCGGAGCTTACGGCATCATCGACCACCTGTTCCGGCAATGCCGTCGAATCGACGATCATGGCGTTGAGGCCGCCGGTCTCGGCGATCAACGGCAGGATCGGCCCTGCACGCGCGGCGAGCGCGCGATTGAGCCACTGCCCTGTGGCCGTTGAGCCCGTGAACACCACGCCCGAGAGTTCGCTGTCGCCGAGCGCCGCCTCGCCGAATACACGGCCTTCCATCGGCAGGTAGCGCAGGATCTCCGCAGGGATTCCGGCCTGATGCAAAATCCCGATCATGGCCGCGCCGGTGAGCGCGGTGGCTTCGGCCGGCTTGGCGATCACGGAGTTGCCGGCGGCCAGCGCCGCGGTGATCTGCCCGGTGAAGATCGCCAGCGGGAAATTCCAGGGACTTATGCAGGCAAAGACCCCCCGGCCCTCCAGCACCAGGCGGTTGGATTCTCCAGTGGGGCCGGGAAGCTCAAGGGGTTCGCCGAACAGGCGCCGTGCCTCGCTGGCGTAGTAGCGACAGAAGTCGACGGCTTCCCGGATCTCGGCGATCGCATCGGGCAAAGTTTTGCCCGCTTCGCGCACCAGCAGCGGGATGAACCGATCGCGCGCCAGTTCCAGCGCATCGGCGGCGCGCAGCAGGCAGGCGGCCCGTTCGCCGACACCGGCGTCATTCCAGTCAGGCTGCGCCGCCGTCGCCCTGGCGATGGCGCTGGTGACATCGATGGCGGTGGCATTGTGGATCTCGCCCACGATATCGTGACGATCGGCCGGATTGGTGACTGCAGTGCCCCGCACGCGCGCGTCGCCGGTCGCCTTCGGGGGCGGTCCGCGAGTGACCTTCACGCTGGCCTCGAGTGCATCGATATCGCGGATTTCCCCGAAATCCACGCCGCGCGAATTGCGCCGAGCGGCACCGAAGAGTGAAATCGGCAGCGGTATGTCCGGATGGGGAATCGAGTCGAGGGCCTCGAGCTGAGTCATCGGATCGGCGACGACGTCCTCCACCGGCACGCGTTCATCCATGAACCGGTTGACGAAGGAGGTGTTGGCGCCGTTCTCGAGCAGGCGGCGCACGAGATAGGCGAGCAGATCCGCGTGCTGCCCGACGGGCGCATAGATCCGAACCGGCGGGAAGTCGGTCACGGTGCGTTGTGCCTCATCGTAAATGAGTCGCCCCATGCCATGGAGGCGCTGAAACTCGCAGCGACTGCCGGCGGGGCGCATCGCCAGCACGGCACCGATAGAGTGCGCATTGTGCGTGGCGAATTGGGGGTAGATCGCGGGTGCGGCAGCGAACAGCTGCCGGGCGCATGCCAGCCATGCGACATCGGTCGATACTTTGCGGGTATAGACGGGAAACTCGCCAAGGCCCCGCTCCTGAGCGCGCTTGATTTCGCTGTCCCAGTAGGCGCCCTTGACGAGCCGCACGCTCATGCGGCGGCCGCTCTCGCGAGCCAGCTGTGCCGCCCAGTCGATCACGACCGGCGCGCGCCGCCCGTACGCCTGCACGGCAATCCCCAAACCAGGCCAGCTTGAGGTTTGGGTATCGCGTGCCAGGGCTTCGATGACTTCCAGAGAGATCTCGAGGCGATCGGCTTCCTCGGCATCCACCGTCAAGGCAAGTCCCTCGTGCGCCGCGAGCCGCGCCAGTTCCAGCGCCCGTGGAACCAGGCGCGTGCGCACGCGCTGTTTCTGGGTCAGCGAGTAGCGGGGATCGAGTGCCGAGAGCTTGATGGAGATCGAGGATCGTGCATGCGGATCGTCGCCCGGGATCATCCGACCGGCGGAGCCAATGGCAAGGATGGCGCGGCGATAGGAATCCAGATACCGCTTGGCGTCCTCGTCGGTACGTGCGCCTTCGCCCAGCATGTCGAAGGAGCACAGGGACAGTTCGCGCTCCCGGCCGCTGCGTGCCAGCGCCTCGCCGATAGTGCGACCGACGACGAACTCGCCGCCAATGATGCGCATCCCGCGCCGCAAGGCCTGCCGCACGATCGGATCGCCGACGCGACGAGCAAGTCCGCGAAACCAGCCGCCCGCATCCCGGCGCAACTCCGAGGGAAGATCAACCAGGCCACCGGTCAGCATGAGGGCCCAGGTCGAGGCATTGACGAACAGCGAGTCCGAACGACCGGCGTGTGCCGACCAGTCGCCACCTGCGAGCTTCTCGGCAATCAATAGATCCGCCGTCGCGTCGTCCGGGATGCGCAGCAGCGCCTCGGCAAGACACATGAGCGCTATACCCTCCTGATTGGAGAGCCCAAATTCCTGCAGGAACGCGTCCAGATAGGGGCGCTCGTCGGCCCGGGCACGGGCGCCGGCAACCAGTGCGCGCCCGATTTCCAGCGCTGTGGCGCGTTGTCTTAAGTCCATGGGCGGCAGCAGCGTGCGTACCGCCGCCGCCTCGTCACGATCCGTCGCCTGGTAGAGTGTCTGCAAAGGAATCATGGCGGGAGATATTACCCCGGTCGCCAACGAAGGACCCCTGTGGGCGCGCGCCCTGGCGCGTTTGCACGCTTTCCCTACAGACGAACCCTCGACGTAGGGCGAATGATGGCGCGCGAGAGCACTCTAATGAGGCAAAATCCATGCGCGGATGGACCGGTTCACTGCTGCTATCGATGGCGGCTCTGACTGCTGGCGGGTGTATGCCGACAAGGCAGCCCTTGCAGACAGTGCCCCACGTGGATATTCGCAAGTACATGGGAGATTGGTATGTCATCGCCAATATTCCCAACCTCGCGGAAAAGGACTGCGTCGACTCCATCGAAAGCTATGCACTGCGGCCGGATGGCGAAATTGATAACTGGTTCACCTGCCGCAAGAAGTCGTTCGATGCGCCGATGAAGCGCAAAGCCAGCGCGCTGGCCAGCATCAAAGATAAGGAGTCGAACGCCACCTGGAGCGTCCGATTCTTCAAGGTCATTTCGGTCCAATATCTGATCGTGGACCTGGACCCCGGCTATCAGTGGGTGGCCGTGGGCCATCCGTCCCGGCGCTACGGCTGGATCATGGCGCGCAAGAAGACCCTGGCAGATTCAACCTACAGCGAGATATTGGGCCGTCTCGGCAAGCAGGGCTACGACACCAGCAAGTTTGCCAAGGTGCCGCAACAGACAGCGAGCGCGTCAAGCCAGACCCCGTGACGAAAAGGTCCGGCCACGCAGCTTACGCAGCGTCGGACTGTAAAGATTCGAGCAGCGCAGTTCCCCGGTCAGTGCGAACGCTCGAGCAATTTGCTCCACCTCCTGAAGGGCATCGATCGCCAGCCCTATATAGATAGTGGAACTCGTTGCGCATGCCGCCTGTTGATGAAAGTATGCGGCTCTCCGCCTCGAGACCGGCAACACCCCATTGGCAACGGGAACATTATGAACGTCGAACCGGCCATTCCACCGCATCTGAACTGCCCGCGCAGCCGGCCCAATCGCATGCCAACGGGATTCGAGGCTCCCTATCCGGCGTGGATGGCGCGGTATGAAGACGGATCTGCCCCTCTGGTCATGGCATATTTTGGGGCTCAGCAATTGGCATTGTTACCACTCGATGCGCTGGCACCCATCAAAGCAATGCTACAGTCGCCGCCCGCGCCACCTTACTGGCTCGAGGCGCAATGTCACGATGGCGCCGGCTATGACACCCGGATCATCATCGCCTATTGGCGTAATGCGGAATCGTTTGCCGGCTGGCGACGCTCCAGCGGCTTTGACTCGTGGTGGACCGATCCGATGCGGGAGACCGAACCGCTCGGCAGGTTTCTCGAGGTCGTAGCTCCGCCGATGGATCGGCTCGAAGTGGCTTATTCACCGCCGCATCTCCCGGAGGGAGCGGCGCATCTGCAAAGCCGCGTGAGCACCTGCCCGGTCGCGGAACACGCCTACTGGGGAAGCGCGCGCGATCGCATCCCGGCGTCACAGACGGATTCAATGGAGGGCGATGCCGGTCTGCTGACAGCGGTGCGTCATGGCGCCCGCGTGCGCATCGAGCCCGGTCGCAACGTTTGCATGATCCGGTCCGGACAGGACTGGAGCGACACCGCGGGCGAGGAGCGCCTGATCTACCTTGGCCGGGTGCGGCCGAAGCTGATCGAGGGCATGACTTACCTGCGCGATCAGGGGCTGCCCATCGGTTGTTTCTCCTGCCGCTTCATGCAGGTGCTCGATGGCACCGGCGCTGCGACCGAGCGGACCTTCGGTCAGGCTTATTTCAGAAGCCTGGGGGAGCTGGAGCAGTGGGCCGAGCACCATCCGACGCACCTGGCGATCTTCGGCACATTCATGCAGGTCATGGCGCCGCTGGGCGATGCGATGCAACTGCGCCTGTGGCACGAAGTCATGGTTTTGCCGGACCAGGCGCAGAGCTTCGAGTACATCAATTGCCATGATCGGACCGGGCTCATGGCGGCGACCGGCGCCTAGCGACAGTCGGCTCATTCTCAACAGTACGGGGGCTGATATGGCGGCAACAATGAGGAAGATCGCCACCGAGGAGGCGTGGTCGATTCCGGAGGTCGCAGCGGCCCTGGGCGAAGTCGCGCGCGGCCCGAGCTCGAGCCTCGATAAACTTCTAATCGCCGCAATCTACGATCCCGCTTCGAAAGGCTCGGGCTACGCGATGCTGAATTTCCTCGATGGATTGCTCGATACCGAAGGGCAGCGCCTGAAGGAAATGGATGAGTACGGGGTCGACATGCACCTGCTATCGCTTACGGCGCCGGGCGTGCAGATGTTCGATGCCGACACCGCCACCGATCTGGCCGCCCTTGCCAACGACCGCATGGCGCAGGATATTGGCCGCGCGCCGAAAACGCAGCTGTCGATGAAGGAATATCTCCTTCGCAACTTCGTCATCACGACCAGCGGCGTGGAGGATCCCCTGGCGCTCGACTATGCGATCAAGTGCGTTGGCATTGATAACGTGCTTTGGGCCATCGACTACCCGTATCAGCCCATGAAGCCGGCGGTGCAGTTCATGGATTCCGCGCCGGTCACTGAGCGGCAGCGTCACCAGCTCTATCACGAAAACGCGGAGCGGATTTTCCACATCGCACCGCGGTGACGGTTGAATATCACGCCACTCATCACCTGTTCCGGTCGCGTGGTCGATCATCGTCGCTCTCCTTTGGTTGGCCCAGCGCTATTCCCAGCTGTCGAGTTTGAGATCATTGGGATGGGGGGAGCCTTTACCGGTCTCGAGAAGCGATTTCAGGCTCAGCAGAAAGACCCCCCACTTGGTGCTGCAGTGGTGCATGAACTCCACCGGTTCCTTCCAGCCCTGGTGCTTGAATAGGACGATGGTCCAGTCACCTTCCTGTTTGAGGTCGAAACTGACCCGGGTGCCGATCCACTCCCTGGGACCGTCGATCACTTCCCAGTACACATGCCTGTGCGGATGAAGCTCGAGGACCTTCATATCGAAGCCGCCCGCGCGGAATCGGAACTGGAGCACCCCGCCGACTTTGCTTTCCCCCCGGGTGTCGCTCGTCCACCAGCCGCAGAGACCTTCGATCGTGGTCAATGCCTTGTAGACATCGTTCGGCGTCGAGGCCTTGATTCCGACTTTGTGCAAGATATCAACCGGATGTAATGCTGCCGCTGGTGCTGGTATCCGTACAGCCGCCGTCTGTGTCGTCATCATCCTTCTCCTTATCTCAGGTGTGCCTCGTCGTTGGAGCCGTTCTCGATACGACAGGCTGGTTGGTGGTCGTAAGATAAGGACAGGGCGTCGAACAATGGGAGTGACAAGTGTGGCGGGATTCCGATGGACTCGCTGATCACGGCTGCAGCGCGCGCACTTGCGGGGGGTGATCCCCTGGGTGCATTGAAGCGGATCGCGCTGCGCGAAGACGCGCCGGCGCTCGCGCTTCGAGGCATCGCGATGGCGCAGCTCGGCGATTTCGTGCGGGCAAAGGCTCTGCTGCGGCGTGCAGCGCGCGCCTTTGGTCCAAAGGAGGCCGTGGCCCGTGCGAGGTGCGTTGTCGCGGAGGCCGAGATCGCTCTGGTCTCGCGCGACCTGGGCTGGCCTGCGAAGGCGCTGGACGCAGCGCGGGCGACGCTGGAGGCGCACGGCGACCGATTGAACGCCGCGCACGCGCGGCATCTCGGGATTCGGCGCCTGCTCCTGATCGGGCGCCTCGACGAAGCCGAACGGTTGCTCGCCGAACTCGACCCCGCGCCCTTTCCTCCCGCGTCGAGGACTGCCCACGAGCTGGTGGTCGCCGGAATCGCGCTGCGACGCCTCCGGACAACCGAGGCGCGCGCGGCGCTGGCTCGAGCCGAAGCTGCAGCCCGTGCCGCGGACATTCCTGCGCTGACGGCGGAGGTCGAAAGCGCATCCCAGGTGCTGGATACGCCCGCTGCGCGGCTGATTGTGCGTGGCAAGGAGCGGCTGCTGCTGCTCGAGGAGGTCGAAGCGTTGCTGGCGTCGCAAGCATTGGTTGTGGACGCGTGTCGTAATGTCGTGCGTGATGCGCGCTCCATGGTCTCGCTCGCAAGGCGCCCGGTGTTGTTCGCGATCGCACGTGCGCTGGGCGAGGCATGGCCCGCGGATGTGCCGAGAGACGTGCTCGTGGCGCGGGCATTCAAGGGGAAGCGTGCCGATGAATCGTACCGGGCACGGTTGCGGGTTGAGGTCGGGCGACTTCGCACGCTGCTTCGGGGGTTGGCCGCGGTGAACGCAACGAAGACAGGGTTTTCGTTGGCGCCGCGCCGCGCGCGCGAGGTGGTCGTGCTGGCGCGGCCCGTGGAAGAGGGGCATGCGGCGGTGCGTGCCTTTCTGGCCGACGGGGAGGCATGGTCGAGCTCGGCCCTGGCGCTTGCGCTGGGGACGAGTCAGCGCAGCGTGCAGCGCGCACTCGACTCACTGGCGGCAGCAGGCAAGGTGCAGTCGTACGGTGGCGGTCGGGCGCGTCGTTGGCTGACCCCGGCCGCGCCCGGATTCACGACGACCTTGTTACTCCCCGCCCCTGTGCCGATTGATTAGGATGACAACATGAGTCGATCAAGCGCCGAGATTGTGCGTGAGTACGGACCCTTTCCGGGTGCCCAGCGCGTGAATGGGGTCACCTATGACGGTCAGCACGTCTGGTTTGCTGCCGGGGACAAGCTGAACGCCTTCGATCCGACCAGCGGCCAGGCGCTGCGTTCGATCGATGTCGCCGCTCATGCAGGTACGGCCTTCGATGGCCAGCACCTGTTCCAGATCGCCGAGGATCGCATTCACAAGATCGATCCGAACACCGGCCGCGTGCTCGCCACGATCCCGGCGCCCGGTGGCGGAGGTGATTCGGGCCTCGCGTGGGCCGAAGGGACGCTTTGGGTGGGACATCATCGGGAACGAAAGATCTATCAAATCGATCCCGACACCGGGGCGGTTCTTCGCACCATCGAATCCAACCGCTTCGTCACGGGGGTCACCTGGGTCGACGGAGAACTGTGGCATGGCACCTGGGAAGCTGACAAAAGCGAATTGCGGCGAGTCGATCCCCGAACGGGCGAGGTTCTGCAGAGCCTCGATATGCCGCCCGGAGTGGGCGTGTCGGGGCTCGAATCCGATGGTGGCGATCGGTTCTTCTGCGGCGGAGGAAGCAGCGGCAAGGTGAGGGTCGTCCGCCGGCCGAAGCGAGGCGCGGTCAGCAAGTCATCATGACGCCTGGTCCGCTCACGCTGATTTCTTCGATGGCAACCCGCGAGGTGCTGGGCGAACTCGTATCCCGATATCAGGATGCGATGGCACAGCCGGTGGCGACTGAATCCGCAGGCGGTGTCGAGGTAGCTAAACGCGTGCAGCTTGGTGAGGCGGTAGACATAGTCGTACTGGCCAGCAATGCCATCGACAAAATGATTGCAGAAGGCAGGCTGCTCGCCGGCAGCCGCGTGGATCTTGTGAAGTCGGGCATTGCGATTGCCGTGCGCAAGGGCGCGCCCAGGCCCGATATCACCAGCGAGGGGGCAGTGAAGCACGCAGTCCTGGCTGCGAAGACCTTGAGCTACTCGACAGGCCCGAGCGGCGTGTATCTGGAAAAGATATTTGCGCGCTGGGGCATCCTGGACGAGATCCGTGGCCGTATCGTCGTGCCCCCTCCCGGCGTGCCCGTCGGGACGCTGATTGCCAACGGCGCGGCTGAGGTTGGATTTCAACAGTTGAGCGAGCTGCTGAACCTTCCAGGCGTCGAGGTCGTTGGGCCGCTGCCCTCAGCGATCCAAACCCTCACGATTTTCTCCGGCGGCGTATCCGCCAACTGTAGTCGGCCCGAAGCTGCACGCGCGCTGCTGGAGTACATGGCATCGCCCGCAGCTTCGGACGTCAAACTGCGGCACGGCATGGAAGCCGTGTGACGTCCCGCTACTGCAGACCCCCGCGTACCGATGTGATCCGATCCGTGTTGAAGCCGAGCCAGTGCATGCGGCCCACGTAGCGGGCGTGTTCGACCTTGATGCACCGGTCCATGATCACCGCGAGGCCCGCTTGTTCGGCGATCCGTGCACCCTCTTCGTTGATTACACTGAACTGAGTCCAGAGGCAGCCCGCCCCGATGGCGACCGCCTGCGCGGCAATGCCCGGCAGTGCGTCCGGAGCGCGGAATACGTTGACGATGTCCACTCTTTCCGGGACGTCCTGCAAACTGGCATAGCATCGCTCTCCAAGGATATCGGATTCTCGCGGATTGACCGGAATCACACGGTAGCCGTGGCGCCGCAGGTAAAAGCCCACAAAATGACTGGCACGCAGCGCATTGCCGGATAACCCGACGACGGCGATTGTCCTGGCGCTCAGCAGAACGCGCTGAATCGTCAGAGGATCCTGATAGCGCGAGAGGTCGCTCGTTGTCATTGCACGCGCTCCACCGGCAGCGACGCGCGGACTCGCGCAAAGCCCTGTTCGAGGTCCCAGAGCAGATCGTCGATATCTTCAATCCCGACGGAGAGCCGAATGGTCCCCGGCCTGATGCCGGCTGCCGCCAATTCCTCCTCACTGAGCTGACGGTGTGTCGTGCTGGCTGGGTGGATGACGAGGCTTTTTGCATCACCAACGTTCGCCAGGTGCGACCACAGCGTCAGCCCGCGGATGAACTCCTGTCCAGCCGTTCTTCCTCCCGCGATGTCAAAGGAGAACACTGCGCCAGCGCCACGCTGAAGGTACTTGTCGGCCAGCAATCGGTACCTGCTCGCGGGCAGTCCCGGGTAGGTCACTCTCGAGGCCAATGGGTGAGATTCCAGGTAGCGCGCGACTGCCGCCGCATTCTCCACGTGGCGGGTCATTCTGATTGAAAGCGTCTCGATCCCCTGCAGCAACAGGAAGGCGTTGAACGGACTCATGCAGGCCCCCAGATCGCGCAATGTTTCCGCCCGCAGCTTCATCAGGTAACCGTACAGGCCGAAAGTCTCGTGAAACTGCAGGCCGTGGTAGGCGGGCGATGGCGCAGCAACGACCGGAAATCGGCCGTTCGACCAGTTGAACGAGCCTGCATCCACGACGATGCCGCCAATGCTGGTGCCGTGGCCGCCAAGAAACTTGGTTGCCGAATGCAAGACGATGTCCGCGCCCCAGTCAATCGGTCGACACAGGTACGGTGTCGCAAAGGTGTTGTCGACGAGCAACGGCAATCCGCCCTCGTGCGCGATGCTGGCGATGGCCTCAATGTCGAGCACGTTGCCGCCGGGATTGCCAATCGTTTCGCCAAAGAATGCCTTGGTATTGCTCCGAATCGCGGATTTCCATGCGCCCAGATCGTCCGGGTCCACCCACGTCAGTTCGATAGCGAGCTTGCGCAAGACGTGTTTGAACTGGTTGACCGTCCCACCGTACAGCGCCGAGGAGGATACGACATGGTCTCCGGGTTCGAGCAGCGTGAACAGCGCGGCGGCCTGCGCGGCCAGGCCACTGGCAAACGCTACGGCCCCGCAGCCGTTCTCCAGGCTGGCGGTGCGCTCTTCGAGTGCAGCCACGGTCGGATTAATGATCCGGGAGTAGGTATTGCCGTATTCCTGAAGGTTAAAGTAGGCTGCCGCCGCCTCAGGGTCCTCGAAGACGTAGCTCGTCGTCTGGAAAATCGGCACCGCACGTGCGCCAGTATTGGGATCCGGGCGCTGACCGGCGTGCAGCTGACGGGTCTCGAAGCCGAATCGTCTGTGCTGTTCCAAGGGAAACGCTCCGGTCTACGCTAAGGGTGCGCCATCTTAGGCTGCCATTCGTGCACGTCCAACATCAGCTTTTAACCGCTCTGATAACGAAAGGTCGCCGGAATTGGGCTATGGTTGAAAGTTGATCGGCGGCGTCAGCTCACCTCACAGAAATATCAATCATCCTTAATGAGGAGAAAGCCAGATGGGTCACATCGTCAACAACGGTGTCAATGTCGATGCGCTGCTTGCGGCACGCGAAGCGCTCAAGAACGCGCCTGCTGCCGGCGAATTTACCTGGCGTGCGTCGTGTAAGTGGCTCAACGGCACGCATGCGCGTTCGACCGTCCAGGGGTTTCGCGGTCTCGGGGAAGAGCAGACACACAAGTCGGAGT
>Ga0302320_10002234_pt1 | contig 46008 bp, 41 predicted proteins | sample Bog_T0_3_FD_202130 | JGI IMG/M metagenome (GOLD analysis project Ga0302320, IMG submission 202130) | Peat permafrost microbial communities from Stordalen Mire near Abisko, Sweden - Bog_T0_3 | ecosystem: Environmental > Terrestrial > Soil > Wetlands > Peat | place: Sweden: Abisko, Stordalen Mire...
CCCCACCCCCGACCCCTCCCCGCCACTCGCTTCGCTCGCGGGGGGAGGGGAGAGGATCGGCTCGCCTCCCCGGCTCCTGCTTTCAATACAGCGGCGTATTTGTTAATCCCCGGTCCGAAAACGAGGACGCCCCGATGCCGAAACTGCCGCTGCTCAATCCCGATGATCTCGTCGCGATCGACATCCACACCCATGCCGAAGAGCCCTGCGGCATGCATGGCGACGACGGCTATGACGACTTCCAGGCGCAGATGGCCGACTATTTCAAGTCGCCGAACAAGCACCCGCCGACGGTGCCGGAAACCGCGGCCTATTACCGCGCCAAGAAAATCGCCGCGGTGATCTTCCCGGTCGATGCCGAGCGCGAAACCGGATTCCGCCGCTACAACAATTACGAGATGCTGGAAGTCGCCGGCGAAAACTCCGACGTGCTGATCCCCTTTGTCAGCATCGATCCGCACAAGGGGAAGCTCGGGGTTCGCGAGGCGAAGAAGCTGATCGCGGAATACGGCGTCAAGGGCTTCAAATTCCATCCGACCATGCAGGGCTTCTATCCGAACGACCGCATGGCCTATCCGCTTTATGAGGCGATCAGCGATGGCGGCGCGATCTCGCTGTTTCACACCGGGCAGACCGGCGTCGGAAGCGGCATGCCCGGCGGCATGGGGATGCGCTTGAAATATTCCAATCCGATGTACATGGACGACGTCGCGGCGGATTTCCCCGACCTGCGCATCATCCTCGCCCACCCGTCCTTCCCCTGGCAGGAAGAGGCGCTGTCGGTGGCGACCCACAAGCCCAACGTTTATATTGATCTCTCCGGCTGGTCGCCGAAATATTTTCCGCCGATCCTGGTGCGCTACATCAACTCGATCCTGCAGGACAAGATGCTGTTCGGTTCGGACTGGCCGGTGATCACGCCGGACCGCTGGCTGTCGGACTTTGCCAAACTCGAGATCCGCGACGAGATCAGGCCGAAGGTGTTGAAGGCCAATGCGCGCAAGCTGTTGGGTATCTGACACCGGTCAATCGGAAGAATCCTCACGTGACCATCAAAGCCGTCGTGTTCGATGCCTATGGCACGCTGTACGACATTCAGTCGGTGGCTGCCGTTACCGAAGAAGCGTTTCCGGGTTACGGCGAACTGATCACGCAGGTCTGGCGCATCAAGCAGCTCGAATACACCTGGCTGCGCTCGCTGATGCGGCGCTACCAAGATTTCTCGGCCGTCACGCGGGATGCGCTGGCCTATACGCTACGCGTGCTCGGCTTGAAACACGATGCGGCCTCGTTCGAGCGCATCATGGATAAATACCTGCATCTCGATCTCTACCCCGACGCCCAGGCCACGCTGGCGGCGCTGCAAGGCCGCAAGCTCGCGATCCTCTCCAACGGCTCACCCGATATGCTCAATACGCTGGTCGCCAATAGCGGGCTGATGCTCGATGCCACCATCAGCATCGACTCGCAGAAAATCTTCAAACCGGCGCCGCAGGCCTACAGCCTGATCGAGTCCGTTCTCGGCGTGCCGCCTGCGGAGGTGCTGTTCGTGTCGTCGAATCCATGGGACGCCTGCGGCGCCAGAGCCTTCGGCCTCAACGTCGCCTGGATCGAGCGGGTGACGCCGGAGGCGATGGCGTTGGCTTGCGCCAAAAGCGACTTGATCGCGCCGTTGACGATGTTCAAGGCGATCCGGACCCAGATGGACGAACTCGGGCTCGCGCCCGATTATCGCATCCACGCGCTGTCGGAGCTGCCCGAGCTGGTCGCCCGCCATGAGCGTTGAATCCGTCCGCGCGTTCTTTGCCGAAAAAGCGCCTGACATCGCCGTGATCGAATCGCTGGTCAGTTCGGCCACCGTGGCGCTGGCGGCCGAGGCCTATGGCGTCGAGCCCGGCCGGATCGCCAAGACATTGAGCCTGCGGATCGGCGAGCGCGTGGTGCTGATCGTGGCCGCGGGCACCTCGCGGATGGACAACAAAAAGGTAAAGCACCTGTTCGGTGGCAAACCAAAAATGCTCGGCCTCGATGAAGTCGCCGACATCACCGGCCATGAAGTCGGCGGCGTCTGTCCGTTCGGGCTGAAGACGAGGCTACCGGTTTATTGCGACGTGTCGCTGCGGGCGTTCGATATGGTGGTGCCGGCGGCGGGCTCGACCCACAGCGCGGTGCGGATCGCGCCGTCACGGATGGCGGAGCTCACCAACGCCGAATGGGTCGATGTGTGCTAGAAATCATCGACATGCGACTTGCACTCACCCTATAGTTGAGTGATTATCTGGAGGTCCCTGCGACTGGTCGCGGGTATTTTGGCCGGGGAATATTATGGCTGGAGCTATTGCGGACGACGCGGACGACAGTCCGATAGGCGCGTCCATTACTCGTAGTGTTCTCAGCGTGTCACTGATGGTTTTGACCGCGGTCGTAAGCTTCATTGCCGTGATCGTGCTGTCCTGCACGCTCACCCAGGGGCGAATGTCGTCGCTTGTGATCGACGGCGTGCCCCTGAGCGTCTGGAAACTCGATGCAATTTGTGACGATTGGCTCGGCAATCGCCAGCAAATTAAGGCGCAAGAACTGGCGATGACCAAAGCGCAACTGAAGCAAACCGAGATGAATGCCGTTAAGTCGGTCACAGTTGAGCAGTCCAAATCCGCTCAATCCACCCTTCTCACCGCTCTGGAGCAAGCCAATTTTCATCTTCAGCCGATCGACAAATCTCTGGCCGACGAGATCAACGGAAAAGGCGCGACGGAGCAGGTAAGCCGCCTGCAAACGGCCAGCGACCAACTGCTTAAGGATCATTCCGAACTCAAGCCCATGTTCGATCAAATCGCTGCGGATTACGCCGCCTACGTTTCAGCACGAGAGAAGGCAGCAAACGCAATCCTCGAGAGCAACGCGGCCTCCGATGCGATCGTCGACATTCAGGGTCAGCTGACCCGGAGCAACCTGGAGCTCAAAAAGCTGTTCGATTCCGTCAAATCGAGTTCGGACGACGCCGGCAAGTCAAATTTGGACGCTGCCGGCCGGGCCAAGATCGAGAATGCGCTCTACGAATTGACCCCGATATCGGGTCATATCGGAACGTTTATGCATCGCCTCATAACTTTTCCGCCGGAAGTCCTCGCACTCTCTTTGGTCATTTTGATGGGAATCCTCGGGAGTCTCCTGCAGATCGTTCATTCGTTCTTTCGCAAAGACGTCTCTGAAGAACCGGAAGGATACGGGATATATTTTGTGCGGATTGCGGCAGGTGGTGTGACCGCGCTGGTGATCTTCATCGTGGCCAAGGCAGGCATACCGATTGTTGCCGACGCATCCCGCCTTGGCGGCGACGCGCCGATCAGCCCTTACTTTATCTCGTTTCTGGCGATTATCTCCGGGCTGCTCTCCGAGCAGGCGATTGCTTCGGTCGAAGCCAAGGGCGCTCAGTTTTTTCCGGCCAATCCCGCCATCGACATCCAGCGCTGGGTTCGGGATGACCTTACCTCGAAGGCATCCTCAAACGGCAATTCGATCGCGGAACTCGCCGGATTTCTTAACCTTGATCCCAAGGCGACAGCCGACATACTCGATGGATCGCAAATGGCGACGGACGTTCAGCAAAGAACCATCACCGCCTATCTGCACGGATCGATGCGCGATTTTTTCACCGATCTTGCGCCTGAAAGTAAAACTGACGACCAGATACCGTCCAAGGACGGCGGGACACCTGTCAAGAAGCCTGCTCCGGAAGATACACCGATCGCGAATGATCCGGATTCAGCGCAAATACATCCAGACCCATCACCAAAAGAGCCGGATCCGCCCCAGCCCAAGCAGAAGCCATAACCCCTACTCCACCTTGCCGATCTTCTTCACCGCCGCGATCAGCGCTGGCGGCCGCGGCCTATAGCGTCGAGCCGGGCTGCATCGCCAAGACGCTCAGCCCGCGGATCGGCGAGCGCGTGGTGCTGATCGTGGCCGCGGGTACCTCGCGGATGGACAACAAAAAGGTAAAGCACCTGTTCGGTGGCAAACCAAAAATGCTCGGCCTCGATGAAGTCGCCGCTATCACCGGCCATGAAGTCGGCGGCGTCTGTCCGTTCGGGCTGAAGACGAGGCTACCGGTCTATTGCGACATGTCGCTGCGGGCGTTCGATATGGTGGTGCCGGCGGCGGGCTCGACCCACAGCGCGGTGCGGATCGCGCCGTCACGGATGGCGGAGCTCACCAACGCCGAATGGGTCGATGTGTGCTGAACTACGGAAACAGGCGGGCGGTGAATCCCACCGTTCCCACGCTTGGCGCGCACCGTCCGCCGTCCTATCGGTAGGCCCTGCGGTCGCGGGGCAACGGCGCCGCGTCCTGCGGCGCGCTGGCATTCGAATCGAATACCGCGCGGCAGGCGCCGGAGAGTTGCGGGGTATTTTGCTGCAGGCATGCGACGATCCGGTTGACGTCCGGAATCTTGTCGCCGCAAAGCCGCCAGACGTCCGGCGTGCAGGCGAGCTGCTGTTCGATGGTGCCGCGATACTCCTGCGAGAAAGCAGGAGATTGAACGGCGATGGCGCCGGCGACCGCGATCTCCAGGCTGAGCAACGCGGGGGGCATTCGCATGACCGATCCTCGCAATTGGATTCAATGGGCGCGCATGTTCGGTGTGGCAAAAGGGTGCCACTCAGGGTTCAAAATAAATGAGGCCGGGGAAGGTTCGGGACGCTCAAAAAAATGTGAAAACAGTGCCGCTTTTTTGCGCGCCCTACTCCACCCTGCCGATCTTCTTGACCGCCGCAATCAAGCGTGCGGAATCTTCGGCGACGAATTTGGAAAATTCCGGCGCATCCATGTAGGCCACCGGACTGCCGGCGGTCTCGAAGGTTTTGGTCACCTCCGGGCTTTTCACCGCCTGCGCCATCGCCTCGCGCAGCCGCGTCATGATCGGCGCCGGCAATGCGGCCTGCGCGAACAGGCCGGCCCAAATGTAGAATTCGACGTCCTTGTAGCCGAGTTCGCGGAAGGTCGGCAGATCGGGAAAACTCGCGACCCGATCGGCGCCCCAGTTCGCCAGCACCCGCATCCGGCCGTCATCGACCTGCTGCTTCAGCGTGCCCGGCGCCGAGGCCAAAGCCTGCACCGTTCCGGTCAGGATCGCATTGAGCGCGGGGCCGGCGCCGCGAAACGGAATGTGCAGCAGCTTGATGCCGGCAGACGCCGCAAACATCTCCATCGCCACATGCAGCGTGCCATAGGGTCCGGAGGAGCCGTAGGGAATTTGCCCGGGGCGCCTTTTGGCGTCGTCGACGAAATCCTGCAGCGTCTTCCACGGCGCCGACGCCGGCACCGCGAGCAGCGTGGGATCGGCCAGCACGCGCGCGATCGGCGCGAATTGCGAAACCTCGTACACCGGGGGACGGTCGAACAGCCGGTCGGCTTCCGGCAACACTGCCAGCGACGACAGCGTCATCAGCAACGTGTAGCCATCGGGCTCGGCGCGCGCCGCCGCCGCGTTGCCGATCGCGCCGCCGGCTCCGCCGGCGCGGTTGTCGACGATGACGGATTTGCCGAGAATGTTTTCCAGCGCCAGCGCCACCGGCCGCGCCGCCAGATCGGCCTGGCCGCCGGCCGGAAACGGCACGATCATGGTGATGGTGCGCGCCGGCCACGCGCCTTGCGCCCGCGCCGAGCCTGGCAGCGCCGCCCGCGCCAGCGGCAGCGTTGCGGCGACTTGCAAAAGTTCACGTCGGTTCATCGGCCGTTTCCCCCGGAGGATTTTATTTGTCCGTTGGATGTAGCCCAGAACCGAAGGGTGGGCAAAGGCGCACGTCACGCGTTGCCGTTGCTACGGCGCTCGCTTCTTGCCCTTGGCAAAATGCTTCGTCAGAAAATCCGCCAGCACTTCAACGCGCGCGGGGCGCGGGCCGCCGGGCGGGGTGACGAGGTGCACCGCGCCTTCGGTCTGTTTCCAGTCTTTCAGGATCACCTCGGCTGCGCCCGAGGCGATGGCGTCGCCGACGATGAACTCCGGCAGATCGGCAATGCCGAGCCCTGCCAGCAGCGCCGGCAACAACGCCTCGCCGTTGTTGACACGCAACGGCCCCGCCGGGCGCACGCTCGCCTGCTCGCCGGCCGCGTTGGTGTAGTGCCAGACATCTGGCGTCGCGAGATAGGCGTAGCCGAGGCAGCGGTGCTGGGCGAGGTGCATCGGATGGGTGGGGCGGCCATGGCGTTCGAGGTAGGCGGGAGATGCCACCGTGTAGCGCGGCATCGCACAGAGCCGCCGCGCGATCAGCGAGGAATCCGGCAGGCTCGCGATCCGCAGGCCGAGATCAAAACCCTCCCCGATCAGGTCGACCATCGCATCGTTCAAATGCAGGTCGATCGCGACATCTGGATATTGCGCCAAAAATTCCGGCAGGATCGGCGCCACCGCCCTCACCCCGAACGTCATCGGCACCGCGAACCGCACCAGCCCGCGTGGCGCCACCGATTGCGCCAGCGTCTCGCTCTCCGCCGCCTCGCCGTCGGCGAGCAGACGCGAGGCGCGCTCGGCCAGCTTTTGCCCCGCATCGGTCAAGGCGAGCCTCCGCGAGGTGCGGTTGAACAGCCGAGCGCCGAGTCGCTGCTCCAGCCGGGTGATCGCCTTGGACACCGTGGCCCTGGACAGGCTCAACTCGCTGGAGGCGGCTGCAAATGACCGTAATTCCACGACTTTTGCGAAAATCGCGAGGCCTTCGAAATCCGGGAGCTTGGCCATTCGGATCCTCCCAAATGGTACAATTTTAGAAACGATGAATTTCGATAGTTTCTATTTATATACCATCGGCAAGGGCATATCCAAGCCCCAACCGAATTCTTCAAAGGAACATTCCCATGATCGAACTCAGACCATTCAACAAACTCGGCAGCGCCGATCACGGCTGGCTCAAAGCCAGGCACCACTTCTCGTTCGGCAGCCACTACGACCCCGACAATATGGGCCACGGCTCGCTGCGGGTGTGGAACGACGACGAGATCGCGCCGAACACCGGCTTTCCCGCCCATCCCCATGCCAACATGGAAATCATCACCTATGTTCGCGAAGGCGCGATCACCCATCAGGACAGTCTCGGCAACAAGGGCCGCACCGAAGCCGGCGACGTGCAGGTGATGAGCGCCGGATCGGGCGTACGGCACTCCGAATACAATCTGGAGCCGACCAAGACAAAAATCTTCCAGATCTGGATCGAGCCGACCACCGAAGGCGGCCAGCCGACCTGGGGCGCGAAACCGTTTCCGAAGTCGGATCGCTCCGGCAAACTCGTGACCATCGCCAGCGGTTTCAAGGCCGACAACGATGCGCTGCCGATCCGCGCCGACGCGCGCGTGCTCGCGACTACGCTGAAGGCCGGCGAGAGCGCGCAATACGCGCCCGACCGGACGCGCAACCTCTATCTGGTGCCGGCGGCCGGCAGCGTCGAGGTCAATGGCGTGCGCGTCAACGCCCGCGATGGCGTCGCGATCCGCGACGAGGCAAAACTCACGATCACCGCGCTGGAAGATGCCGAACTGGTGCTGGTCGACGCGGCTTAGCGCCTTAACTTACCACTTGTCATGCCCGGGCTTGACCCGGGCATCCATCGCTCTTCGCAAGAGTCCTTCGAAGAGGATGGATTGCCGGGTCAAGCCCGGCAATGACGAAATTAAACAAATCAAATCACTCGCTAACCCCGGAGACCAACCATGACAAAAGTCCTCGTTCTCTATTATTCCGCCTATGGCCACATCGAGACGATGGCGAATGCCGTCGCCGAGGGCGCCCGAGAGGCCGGCGCTACCGTCGACATCAAGCGCGTGCCCGAACTGGTGCCGCCGGAGGTCGCGAAGGCATCGTATTACAAGCTCGATCAGGCGGCGCCGGTGGCGAAAATCGACGACCTCGCCAATTATGACGCCATCATCGTCGGCACCGGTACGCGCTTTGGCCGCATGGCCTCGCAGATGGCGAACTTCCTCGACCAGGCCGGCGGCCTGTGGGCCAAGGGCGCGCTGCACGGCAAGGTCGGGGGCGCCTTCACCTCGACCGCGACCCAGCATGGCGGCCAGGAGACCACGCTGTTTTCGATCATCACCAACCTGTTGCATTTCGGCATGACGATCGTCGGCCTGAACTACGGTTTTTCCGGCCAGATGGAACTCAACGACGTCACCGGCGGCTCGCCCTATGGCGCCACCACGATCACGGGCGGCGACGGCAGCCGCAAGCCGAGCGAAAACGAACTCGCCGGCGCGCGCTACCAGGGACGCGTGATCGCGGAGACTGCCAAAAAACTGCATGGCTGATGCGAAAAGCGCGGCATTTTCCGCTAGAATTGCCGCTCCACCCAAGCCGCCGGCCCGAACCCGCCCCGATAAGTATTTCGTGATCGCTGACGTCAGCGGTTGTGGAACCGAAACGGCGTGATGAAGTTAGGTCACGCGCACCCGCGCCAGGAGATTGAGACATGACCAACAAGCCCGATTCCAAGCACACCAAGAAGTCGCCCGCCGAGAAACATCCGGGCATGATGGGCGACGGCACCGAGGAGCAGAACCTCGGCCAGCCAGGCAACCCCGCGGCCCGCATCAAGGAAGGCGAGGTGGATGCCGCCTTCGCCAAGGGCGCGCCGAAGAAATAACGCGCAATCCTCGATCGCCGCGAATTGGAATATAAAGGCCGGGCCGGACGCCCGGCCTTGTCGCTTGAGGGGGAGACCGATGACAGCCAGTTGCCGTGAACCATGAGTGACGCTCCTCAGATACCGTGGCCGGAATTGCCTGTTGCAGCGTGGCGCGAAACCTACGGGACGCTTCATCTCTTTACCCAGATCGTGGGCAAGATCAGGCTCTCGCGCACACCCTGGCTCAACCATTCCTGGCACGTCGCGCTCTATGTCACCGCGCGCGGTCTGACCACCTCGCCGATCCCCGATGGCGCCAGAACCTTTCAGATCGATTTCGACTTCATCGATCATACCTTGCGGATTTCAACCAGCGACGGTGGCGTGCGGCAGTTCGCGCTGGCCGGAAACTCCGTCGCGCGATTTTACGCCACGATCACCGCAACGCTGGCGGAACTCGGTATTTCCATCGCCATCGACGAGACGCCGAACGAATTGCCGGACCCGATCCGGTTTTCGCAGGACACACAGCATGCCTCCTATGACCCCCAAGCGGTACGGCGCTTGCTGCAAATCCTGGTCAATGCCGACCGCGTGTTCAAACAATTCCGCACGTCCTTCCTCGGCAAGGCGAGCCCGGTGCATTTCTTCTGGGGCAGTTTCGATCTCGCGGTGACGCGCTTCTCAGGGAGGCGCGCGCCGCGCCATCCCGGCGGCGTGCCGCATTTGTCCGATGCTGTGGCGTGCGAGGCCTATTCGCACGAAGTCAGCAGCGCCGGTTTCTGGCCGGGCAGCGGCGCGATCGATTATCCCGCGTTCTATTCCTACGCTTATCCCGAACCGGCTGGCTTCCGCACGGCAAAGCTGCGACCCGATGCGGCATTTTTCAGCGAGGCGGTGGGTGAATTCATCCTGCCTTACGACGCCGTGCGCACGGCGGCAGAACCGGACGAGGTGCTACTCGAATTCGTGCAAAGCAGCTATGAGGCTGCGGCGAACGCCGCCAAATGGGATCGCGACGCGCTGGAATGTCCGCCAGGCGCACCAGGCGTGGTGCGGGAGATCTAGTTCTCTTCGCGCGAGGCCGGCCGGCCGAGCACGCGGCCGACGAACGCGGCGAGCCGGGGATGGCGGCGCAGTTCGCGCACCGCGCGGTCGCGCAAGGCATGGGGCCATCCGCGCCAGCTCAGCGCCGCAGTGATATCGACCAGCGGCAGCGGTGCCACGCCGAACCGGCGCTTGTAGGCGTAGTTGCCGATGCTGAAATCGAACTGCCGGACTCCGTCCTGATGCAGCGCCGCCATGGTCCGTTCGATGATCAGCCGGCCCGGCGAACAGTTCGACCACTTGTCGCCGGCGTTGCTGATACGCACCATCACGTAACGCGAGCCACTGCGAATGCCGAGCAGGGTCGCGACCACCTCGTTGTCGACGGTCAGAGCCGACACCACGACATACCCCCGGCCGGTGCCGTCGCCGACCAGGTTGCGGTAGAACGCAGCGCAGCTGTCTTCATTGAGGACGAAGTTCAGTCCAAGATGCTGCATCCGCGCGCCCTGCTGCATCTCCATGGTTGCGAGAATCCACAGCGCCTCGATCTTGTCGGTGACGATCCTGAACGTCGCGGCCGGGTTGCGCGTGAACACTCGCCAGCTCCGTTCCAGCTCCTTGCGCACGGTGCGATCCAGGGAATAGCGCCAGGCGTCGAAATCATCGCCTGTCACGACCACGTTGCCGTTGAGAGAAGCGGGGCCGGCGCCGTCGAGCAGCGCCAGCGGATTGCGCCGGCCGTCGAGATCGGCCGGCATCTTGCGCAGGCGAATGAGATCGGCGCCGCCGGGCAGGCGTTGCAACGCCGCCAGCAGATCGCGCCACAGCGCGCGGGCCGTCCTGGCGTCGCGCGGCAGCGCTGCGGCCAGCAGCGGCGCGTTGTAGTCGGTCAAACCGAGATCGGCGAATTCGACGATCCGGGTACCCCGCTGCAAACGGCGGATCAGCGGAAACAGCGCCACCGGATCCCCGCTCGCGGCATCGCAGATGATGGCAATCAGCGGCTCGGCATGATCGGCGCCGGCGAACGCGCCGTACCAGGCATCGAGCCACTGGCGGTTCTGAAACAGCGTCGACGGGCTGAAATCGTCCCAGCGCGCCGCGGCCTGCTTCCAGTCCCGGGCAAACTCAACGCGGAATCCGGCCGCGCGCGACATTCCCCGCGTACCCGGACGCTCCGCCTCTGCCGCCAAAACCGTCATGATGACCGGGTTCTTTTCAGGCCGCCTTCGGCAGATCGACGATCTTGCCCGGCTCCCTGGCGTCGAGCCGGAATTCGGTCGGCCGCCGCGCCTGTCGTTCGCGTTTCACCCAGCCGCTGTCGCGATACAGCTTCTGCAGCACCGCCTTGGCGAAATAGGACGGGCCGCGCAGGTTGCGGGTCCTCGCCGCATAGCCGAAGCGATGCCGCAACAGGCCGTTGGCGAGATTGACGATCTCGGCACGCCTGATCTGGTCGTTGGTATAGGAGACGGTCATCGAAACGCTGAAGGTGTCGAGGTTTTCCACGCGGTGCGGCGCGTTGAGTTCCCAGTTAAGCATCTGGCCCGGTCCGATATCGAACACCTTGGCGTGGCGGTCGTACCAGGGCTGGTAGGGAATATCGACCTCGACATTGTAGACCGCGATATCCTCGAGGTGCGTCGCGGTAATGAAGGGCGGCGTATTCGGATAGACATAGACACGCTTGCGCCCGGCGAGCTGGATCAGCCCCTGCCCCGGCAGGTCGGCGTGATAGTAAACCTGCGCATCGGGCGCCGAGACCAGGATACTCTCCTGATGGCCCCAGGCCTGAAATCCCGGAACCCTGGCGGCTACTTCCTCGAACATGCCGTCGATCATGGCGCGGTAACGGGCATCGACTGCGCCGACATCGCGCATGTTGAGCCATAGCCCGCCGCGCGAAATCGCGTCCATCACCTGGTGGCCGCTGAGATCGCCGATCTCGCCCTCGCGCCAGACCCGCCCCGAACCGCGGGCGCCGGTCTGCACCAGGCTATAGTGTTCGCGCGGAAAACGCTCGATCAACCCGGCGAGTGTCTCTATCGAGAACAGCGGAGACTTGTGCAGTTCATGTTCAAGCTGGATCGGCTGGTTGCCCCACAATACCGAATGGGTGTCGTCCCAGTGGCTGAAAACCTTGTTCGTCGTCATCTTTGCAATCCCGCCCTTTTTTCTTTGTCCGGCCTGACGCTTTCCGCGCAGGCGCTGTCCCGAAAGGCTCTGCTAACGTCGTCTCGCAGCCCCGCGCTGTCCCGATATGAGACGGCCGGCCGGTCCGCTCCCGATATCTGGCAAGAAGGGTGCCCCACGCAGGTGCCGCCGCTTACGTTAAGATAATGTCTGGGATGTATGGCTAACGCAGATGGTTTCAGGGCTGGTTCGGCTCTGGTCGAGAGGGCGCCGCCGCCGCACGATGAGTTCAGAACCCGCATATCAGGCGCTGTTTTTGGGCGCGGGGCCGCAGATGCAATGCGGCGTCGGCCAATTTACCCGGCTGCTCTGCGAGACGATCGAGAAACTCGATCCCGGCAGTTGCACGACATTAACCCTGACACGGTCGCAGGGAACCGTCGCCGAAATCTGGCGCGCCGTCGGATCGGCGCGCAACGTGATCTGCAACTTCCCGATCGTCGCCTGGAAACGCGTGATATTCCGGCCGCTGCTGGCGCTCGCCATCGCCCGGCTGCGCGGGCGGCGTGTCATCCTGATCCAGCATGAATGGGCCGGCCTGCACTGGCTGCGCCGCATCACCTACATTCCGGCGCTGCTGCTTGCCGACGTCATCGTCATGTTCTCGCCGCTGGTGCGGAGCGAACTGGCCGACGATCCCGTGGTCGGCTGGACCGCGAAAAAATGCGCGCTGGCCCCGCTGCCGCCGAACATCGAGGCACCCGCCGGGATCGCCGATACCAAACTGCGGCAGCGGCTCGCCGCCGCGCGGGAGCAGGGCCGGCTGGTGATCGGCCATTTCGGATCGATCTATCCAGCCAAGCAGCCCAATGCCCTGCTCAACATCTGCGCGATCCTCAAGGCGCGCGGAGAAAAGCCACTGATCGTGTATGTCGGATCCTTCATCCGCGGCGTCGACGAGGTCGAGAAGGAGTTTTACGCCCGCGCCGCCGAACTTGGAGTCATCGACGATGTCGTGGTCAGCGGCTACGTCGCCTCCGACCATGAAGTATTCGGCCTGTTCAGCGAGATCAACGCGTTCTGCTATCCGCTCGAGGAGGGCCTCACGGCGCGGCGCGCCAGCATCGTCACCTGCGTGCAGTCCACCCGGCCGGTCATCGTCACCGGCCCGGCCCGATCGGACGAATTCGACCATCATCCGCGCTTCAAGCAACTGATCGAACGCGGCGCGGTCGTGCTGGTGGCGCGCGGATCGGATGACGACGCCTACGCCGACCGGATCGTATCGGCGCTGAAATGGCCCTCGGTACAGACGCCGTTCGATTTCGACGGCTGGTGGCAGGACGCCGCGCAGGCCATACGGGCGCAGCTCATCACTCCCGGACGCGAAAGCGAGCCAGGTAATGCAGGCCGAACACCGCCAGCAGAAACGTGAACCACACGGGATCGGCGCGGTCGAGGAAGAAGCTCTCCATCGAGGACAGATAGAGGCCGAACAGCCAGATCCGCAGCAGCGCCATCGGCAGCGGACCGCTATTGCCGCCGCGGTCGGCGGCGTGAAAATCCCGCAATGGCGCGATCACCAGCACCGCGATCAATAACGCAAGGCCGGGCAGGCCCATCGTCAATGCGGTGTCGAGATATCCGTTATGGCTGTGCGAGGCGTACGCTGCCCATTCCATGCCCTCGGGCAGATCCCGGATCGCACCGGAGCCCCAGAATCCGGCAAAGCCGTAACCGGTCGGCAGCCGCAATTGCAGCGCCTGCAACGCGAAGGTCCAGATATCGGTGCGGCCGGTGAAGCTCGAATCCAGCGGCAGCAGTTTCGCGATCTCGGCGAGACCCTCGTTCATGACGGTGCCGACGCTGAGCATGTTGAGCAGCAACAGCGGCAACAGCAGCATCACGGCACGGAGCCAGAAGGCGCGGATCACCGTCGTCAGCGACGTCAGCGCCAGCACGGCGAAGCACAGCGCGAGCGAGCTTTTGCCGGCGGAATACAGCAGGAACAGCGACGCCGGTGCGATGATCAACGCGCCGCAGAGCCAGGCGCCGGAGCGGACGATGTAGATGCCGAGGAACAACAGCATTGCCATCACCGCCGCGGCCACGTTCTTGTGGCCGAACGGGCCGCGCCAGTTGCCGGCCAGCGCGGGTTCCTGCACGTCGGTCGGAAGATGGATCGACAGGTTGGGCGCCAGCAGCAGGCCGAGATAACAGACCGCCAGCAGCGCCAGCGCGGCGATGCTGAACCAGCGCATCAGTTCGCGCTCGGTTCTCGGCAACAGCAGCAGTGCCGCGGCCACGGCGGTAACGCAGATCGTCAAGGCGAAGCGTCTGATCGAAGTAGCAGGATCGAGCGACAGAACCACGCTGACGACGATCCAGCCACCGAACAGGATATATCCGGGCGACAGCAGGGTCGCCAGGCCACGGAGATCGTCGCGCATCGCCAAAGCGATCATAACCACCGCGAGGCAGCCGAACGCGCCATAGGTCAGGGTTTCGTTGCCGGTCGACGGATCGCTCAATTCCGCATTGCCGAGATCGATGAACGGCCGCAGCGACACCCAGGCCAGCAGCAGCGCACCGACAAAACTGGCGCCGCGCAGCAGATCCATGACCTGCTGACGGCGCAATTCCGAAACCACGGCACGAACTTCCGACGCGGTGAAAGTCTGGGTCACGACACGATCTTCGAGGCTTTGTAGGGTTGCGGTTCGATGCCGATCGCCGCCAGCGCGCTGCCGGCGGCAACCGTCATCGGGTGCAGTGCGATCACCGCCTTTTCCTCGGTAACAATAAGCCGGCCAGCGCGAAGCAGCGACAAGGGCAGCCTGCCGAGCAACCTCGCAAGCAATCTGAGGCGCGATCGCGCCGTCCGTGCGGCCTTGAGCTCGACGTGATAATTGATGGCACCGATGCGCAAGCCACGCAGCGCAAGCCAGCCGAGATGGGTCCTGTTTGGCGGCACGGTCTCGCTGATGACGGCTTCCGCCACCCAGTGAAACCGCAGGCCGGCCCGGCGGCACCGCGTAAAGAAATCGACGTCGCCGCCACCGAGAAAATTGAACCGCAGATCGAAGGCGGGCGCCCCGAGCCTGGCAAAGACCGGCCGCGTGACCAGGCAATTGCCGCAGCCATAGATGAGGGGCACCGGGCCGCTTCGGTCATAGGCCGGCGCGAACGCCGGATGACGGCGCAGCCCGCGCTTGCTGGCGTCGTCGAACTCGGGAAATACCGGGCCGCCGACCAGATCGGCGCCGCTGGCCTCGGCGGCACTCACCATCAGTTCCAGCCAGTCCGCCGAGGCAATCTCGTCGTCGTCGATCATCAGAAAATGGCGGGCCGCGGTGAACGTCGCCAACGCGGTCTCGAATGCGGCATTGATGGCGTGGCAGTTGCCCTGCCGCGGCTCGACCACGCAAAGCCCCGGAAATTGGCCGGCGTCAAGGAACTCGTTTGCGACCGGCACGCTTTCGCACCCGATCGCATCGTTTTCGACGATGACGACCGCGAAGCGGCGATCGGTGCGCTGGCAGGCGAGCGATTCCAGCGTCAGCCGCAGATGTCCCGGGCGACGGAAGGAGGGAATACAGACCACGATCCCGATCGAACGATCAAGCGCGAGCGAGGTCGCGACGATGGCGCGGGCGGCGTGGGGCATGGTCTCAGAGCTTGCCATCTGCGGGCACCTCGATCCACGGCAATTGCGCCAGCCGCGGCCACCATTGCGCGCGCATCTGTTCAACGAAAGGATTGGCATCGAGCACCGACACCGGGATCTCCGGCATCTCGGTCGCCAGCACATCCTCGCGCAGGAAGATGGCGTTGAAGCCGAAGGCGTTGATGCCGACCAGGCGATAGCGCTTGCGCCGGCAGACCGCGACATAGGCCGCAAGGCTAGCCGAGCGGAACATCGCGGAATCCGGTGGCAGCGCGGCGAAATCGAAATCGGGCTGGTAGGGAATGGTGAGCGCGAGCTCGCTCGGCACCGCATTGTTGAATTCGCAGATCAGGATACGCGGGCGCATCGTCATGGCATTCCAGAGATGCAAATCGTTGCCGTCGATATCGAGAGACAGCACGTCGACTTCGCCGGGAACCCCGGCCGATGCCAGCGCCTGATTGACGTTGTCGCGGGTGAACCATTGCACTTTCATCACCGGCGGCACCGGGGTAGCGGGGTGACCGGCAAAAAAGCGCTTGCCCTCCGCCACGAATGTCGGATCGCCGTCGAACAGGAAACCGCGCCATTGATGGTGCACCAGCAGGTTGGTCGCCATGCAGACGCGGCCGTCCTGCGAACTGATTTCGACCACGGTGCGTGAGGTCGCCCCCGCAAGCGTCAGCAAATAGAGCAAATGGCCGTCTTCCTCGAACTCCGAGAACCGGCTGAAGCCGACCTGGTCGAGCGGCAGGATCACGCTGGCGGCCTGCAGCCGCTTCCACGATGCGATCAGGTTTTTTTGCGCGATATCGGACTGGCGATAGATCGCGGTTTCCGGGCCTTGCGCGAATTGTGTCAGCATGCGCCTGATTCGGCGCAGCACCGGCACCTGGCGCAGCAGCGCGATCACGGCATCGACGAACCGCTGTGCCGGCGCGGGGCGCACCAGAGCCACGCGGCGCGTGGGAGTCCGAAGTTCGGTCGACAACTGGCTCATGCTGCGGTTCGATCCGAGGTTGATAACTCTGCCGCCATCTGGTTATGCGGCCGTGCGCCGGAATTGTTCGATGACATCGAACAGCGGCTTGGGCTTGAGATCGGCGTCAAGCGGCAGCGGCCGGTTGGGCATGCCGTCGGCGCGTTTGAAGTAGATCGGCACCCAGGTGTAGCGGTCGCTCAGGCCCCAGGTCAGGATCGCCTTCGGCCGCACCACGTCGCAAACCGCTCCGAGGAATTCACGAGCCATGCCGGCGACCATCGCATCACGCTCGCTCACCTTGCCCGGGAGTTCGTAATCGATCACGTCGAGTTCGGTGACCCACAGGTCGAGCCCCAATGCCTTGATTTCTGCGAGCATTTCCTGCAGGCCATCGCGGTCGATGGCGCGGTCGGCGAACAGATGCGCCTGCAATCCGACCGCATGCAGCGGCACATCGCGGTCGCGCAGCGAGCGCAGCAGTTGAACCAGCGCCTTGCGCCGCGCGGCAAAGCGCGGCCCCTCGAATTCGACATCGTATTCGTTGAGCACAAGCCGCGCGTCGGGATCCGCCCTTTCGGTCGCTTTCAGCGCGATCGATAGATAGTCCGACCCGAGCTGCCTTGCCCAGATCGAGGGACGGAACGAGGATTCATCTGCCGGCCATTCCGCCAGCGGCTCGTTTACCACGTCCCAGGACGGGATCGCGCCGCGATATCGGGACACAACCGTTTCAATATGGTCGACCAGCTCGCGCTCGGCCTCGAGGCGGCTTGCGATGGCCTCGGTCCAGGCCGGCATCGCACCGTACCAGGCCAGCGTGTGGCCGCGAACCTCGATCGCATTCTGCCGGCCGAAGTCGATGATCGCATCGGCCTTTTCGAATCTGTATTCATCGCGGCTCGGCCGCAGCTCGAGCCATTTCAGTTCGCTCTCCGGGACGATGATCTGGCAATTGGCAACGATGGCATCGCGATAGGAGTGGTCGGCAACCAACGCATCGGATCGCGCGGCGGCGCCGTAGGGAATTAACTTTCCGACAGCCGAAGGCGTGCCCTGCGTCAAAGGTGTCGCAAGCGCGGACACGCCGGACATCGCCGCTGTGCCGGAAACAGCCAGTGCCGCGGCCGTCGCTGCGCCGGCGAGAAAATTGCGGCGGGATTGCGCCTCTGTCGACATGCCTGCAGTTCAACTCCGATTGGGAAACCAGAACATATGCTGCTGGCATTGCAATATCCGGTCCAGCAACCACGCAGGCTGCGATGAATCCGCGAGATGGTTACTGGACGGTTTTAACCAAAATTAAAACAGGGCCAGCGCCGGCGGAACAGTTCGGCACCGATCTTGCTGTCCTGCTACATGATGAAGATCGAACCCTTAAACGCGCTTGAACTTGACCTGCCGGTTGTCTCGCGGGCGTCCCGCCTGCGCGAGATGCTGGCGGGAACCTATCGCGCCCAGTTTGCCAACTATCTGCAGGTTTTTGCCGGCACCGGGGTGCGGCTCGGCCTGCAGGCGGTCTATTTCTTCATCCTGGCCAATACGCTGTCGTTGCACGATATGGGGATATTCGCCTCGACCTCGGCGACCGGCATCATGATCGGCTGCTTCTCCGGATTTGGGTTTTCGTCGTTTGCCTTCAGGGCGGCGGCCGGCAAGCGCCGGGCGCTCGGCGGCTATCTCGCGGTGTTCTATGTCAGCTGGCTGATCTCGCTGCCGCTTTGCCTGGCCGCCTCGATGCCGGTGTTTTACCTTTTGTTTACCACGTCGCTGTCGCTGACCGCCTTTTGCGTCATTATTCTTGTCGAGGCCGGGACCTGGCGGATCGTGGAAATGATCCACCAGGTCAACAACGGTCTCGGCCGTTATGCCACCGCATCCCTCGTTATCAGCCTCGGTACTGCGCTGCGCACTGCCGGCGCGATCAACTTCATGGCGTTGGGCAGCCACGACATCGAGACCTGGGCCCTGATCTACGTGGCCTTCAATCTCGCCGCGATGGTACTGGCCTTCGTCCTCTACCGGCCTCGCATCAGGCTGCGCTGGCGCACGCCGCTGTTTGTCGGGCGGATTCGCGATGCGCTGCTGTTCTCGATCGCCTATTGCGCCTTCATCTCGCAGAACGAGATCGACAAGCTGGTGATGCTGTCGCTGGCCGATCAGCGCACGGTCGGCATCTACGCCATCGCCTCGCGGATCATCGATTTTACGTCGGTGCCGATCCGCACCTTCTACGTGCTGTATTCGCGCAAGCTCATTCGCGAGGGCCGCAGGCCTAACCGGATCGGCCGCAGTCTCAGCGTCGAGACCATGATCGCGCTGATATCGTCAATCGCCTTTGCGGTGCTGCTGGTGGTGCTGTCGATCTGGCCCAACCTGCTCGGCCACAATGTCGCCTCGGCGACGCCGCTGCTCGGCGTTGTGCTCGCGGTGCCGGCCTTCAAGAACCTGCTCGAATACCACTCCGAACTGTTTTTCGCCTACCAGGCCATGACGATCCGTGCCGTGCTCGCGACATTGATGGTTGGGCTGAAAGCCGCGGCGCTGGCGCTGCTGCTGGTGTGTTTCGACGGCATCGGCCAATGGGGAGTATGGCTCAATGCCGTCTATATCGGGCTCTATGCGCTCTCCGCTGCCGTCGTTTATCGCTTCATATTCAGAGACGAGAAACAATGAACATGACCGTCGCCACTGACTTCACCAATCCGATGCCGATTGACGCGCGCATGGCTACCGGCGGATCGCCGCTGCCGACCGTGCATCCGCAGTCGCTGCTCGACCTGCCGCCGGGCGAGTCCCGCGAAAGCCTGCTCGCCGTTCACGGCATCCTCACCATGCAGCTGCCGAAGCGCCGGCTTTCGATCTACGAAGCCGGCGGCGGCTCGACCAGTTTCCTGCCGCTCGAGGTGCTTCGTCGTGCCCATGTCACGGTCGTCGACATCGACGAGGAGCAGATTCGCAACAACGACTACGCGCAGGAGACGATCCTCGGCGACGTCCAGACCTATCGCTTCGCGCCCGGCAGCTTCGATCTCGTGATCTGCTACAACGTCATCGAGCATCTTGCCGACGCCGAAGCGGCGCTTTCATGTTTCTGCGAGTCGCTGAAAAACGGCGGCCTGATCCTGATCGGCGCGCCCAACCCGAAATCGCTGTCCGGCATGGTCACCAAACACACGCCACACTGGTTCCACGTCTGGTTCTACCGCTACGTGCTGGGACAAAAGGACGCCGGCCAGCCCGGCACGGCGCCGTTCCCGACCTTCTTCCACCGGCTGGTCACGCTTTCCAACCTCGAGGCCTTCGCCAACGCCCATGGCCTCCAGGTGATCTACCGCAAGACATACGAGAGTCCGCGCTACCAGGAGATGCGGGCGCACAAGCCCTTTTTCGGCGCGCTGCTCGATGCCGCGGCGGCCGTCATCAACCGGCTGCTTCCGGGCACGGTCGACGTCCGGCACGGCGATTATCATGCGATCTTGCGAAAGCCCTGAACCATGAGCCCGTTGCGATCGAGAGCCAAAGCAGGGACCAGCCAGCGGCTGGCGCTGCATTTGCGCGCCGGCCGCAAGGGGCTCGGATGCGAAGCAGTTGTTAACGGAGGATTAATTTCCACAGGCCGTGACGCAGCGCGCGCGGGGCTTGGCTGCGGCGTCGCCACGCGCAGGCGCTTAAACGCTTTTTTTGCCTTTTCGGTGAATAGTCCCTCAATGAGTATGGTTAATTTTTCCTGTTGCGTTTGTTCCGCACCGAGCCGGTGCGCGCGTGGCGTGACCCGAACAGTAACCCCTCAGCCGATGCGTACGGCAGTTCGAATGGAAGCTGGGGCCGATGCTTGTCTATGATCAGCCGATAAATCCGGCCAGACCCGACGAGAAGCCGGCCCCCGCGCCGGCGGCAACCGGCTTCAGCGTGCTGCAGCTGACCCGGCTGCTGTGGCGGCGAAAGGTCGCCATCGCGATGGCCGCGCTGATCTGCGCCTGCGCCGCCGTGATGATCGGCAAGAGCCTGACACCGAAATATGCGGCGACCGCCCAGCTCTATGTCGACCCCCGCGAGTTGCAGCTGGTCGACCGCGAACTGACGCCGCGCACCCAGGATATTTCCGGCCTCGCCATGGTGGTCGAGAGCCAGGCACGCCTGATCACCTCGAACAGCGTTCTGCTGCAGGTGATCCAGCAGACCGGTCTCGACAAGGATCCGGAATTTGGCGGCGACTCCAGGGGCATGCTAGCCTCGCTGCTCGGCCTGTTCGGGCTCGAGGTCCGTTCCAGCGGCGAAAACAAGCCCGGGCAAATGGCGGCGCTGGAAGCGCTGAACCGCCACATCAATGTCCGCAAGACCGATCGCAGCTTCATCGTTGACATCGAGGTCTGGTCGCAGGATCCGGCGAAGGCGGCGATGCTCGCCAACACGATTTCAAACGCCTATCTGGCGGAATCGAAGAGTTCGCAGGCCACCGCGGCGCGGCGAGCCACCACCGATCTTTCGAGCCGCCTGAAGGAATTGCAGCAGCGACTTCGCGATGCCGAGAATGCGCTTGCGACCTACAAGGCGCAGAACAATTTCGTCGGCACCCAGGACACCCTGATCAGCGACCAGCAGCTTTCGGCCAGCAACCAGCGCCTCGCCACGGCGCGGGCGCAGACGCTGGACGCGCAGGCCAAATACGACCAGATCGAAGCAAGCCGCCGCGCCTTGAGCGATGCCGGCGCCATTCCGGAGGCGCTGCAGTCTCCGACCATCGCCAATTTGCGCGCGCAGTACGCCGAGGCGCGCAAGAAATACGCCGAGATGACCAGCGAGCTCGGACCGCTGCATCCGGCGCTGCGTCAGATCGAGAAGCAGGTCGAGGACCTGCGTCGCACCGTCAATGAGGAAGTCGAGCGCTTCGCGCAGTCCGCGAAAAACGATCTCACCCGCGCCCGCGACTACGAAGCCTCGCTGAACAAGGCGCTGGAGGCGCAGAAACGCCAGAGTGTCCAGCTCAGCCAGGCCTCGGTCAGGCTTCGCGAACTCGAACGCGATGTCGAAGCCAGCCGCGACGTCTATCAGTCGTTCCTGAAACGCTCGCGCGAAACCGAGGAACAGGAAAGCCTCAACACCTCGAGTGCCCGCATCATCGGCGAGGCCACCGTGCCGCAGCGCCGCGCCTTCCCGCCGGCCATGAGCCTGCTGGCGATGCTTGGCTTCATGCTCGGCGCGCTCGCCGGCTCCGGCTGGGTGGTCGCCGCCGACCGGCTGTCACCCGAAACCGGAGAATCGCAACCGGCCGGTTCTGCAAACAAGCAGGCGGCGCCGCCATCGACCCCGCCGCCAGCCAGCCAGCCCCGGCGGGAACCAAGCGTCGCCGCGGTCGAGAAGCCGCTGATCGCACGCCTGCAGGAATCCGACGTGATGCGGACCCTGGGCGGAATCCTGGCAACAGGCGGAATGCCCGACGTCACCCGGCTGGGCTGGCCGACGCTGCGCCCCGGCTTTCCGCTGACGACGTTCCTGAACAGCATGCGCGACATCCGCGCGAACATCACGAAGCGTTCGGCCGCAGGCGCAATGCCGGTGATGGCCATCATCGGCGCCGACGCCGGCAAGGACCGCAGCCTCGCCGCACTGAATATCGCGCTGGCGGCCGCCCGCGACGGCGCCAAAGTGCTGCTGATCGACGCCGATCGCGTGACCCACGCGATTTCGAGCCAGATCAATGGCCTCGGCAAGCGCGAGGCCAGCCGCCTCGGCTGGCTCAGCATCGGAGCCAAGACCTCGCGCGCGATCAACACCGCGAATGGGATCTCTATTTTGCCTGATCTCGGCGGGTCCGACGTCAAGTCGAGCGAGGCGATCCGCAAGGCGGTCGCTCAGGCGCGTTCCGCCGGCGGCTACGATCTCGTGATCCTCGACGGACCGCCGATGCCCTGGAACGCCACCGACCGCAAGCTGCTCGATCTTGCCGACGGCCTGGTCGCGATCCTGCCGGCAAACCTCGACATCAACGATTGCATGGAAGACATCATCGCCGCGCTCGAGGGTGCGCAGCGCAAGCTGGTGGGCGTCGTCGTCAGCGAGCTTCGCACCCCGGCGACCAAACGTCAGCGAGACAAACAATATGCTTGAGCGCCGCGCAAATCCCATAGGGAGGGCCGCCACAGCCGGCGTGCCCCGAATCTCGCTGGGCGGGCTGCGGCTCGCCGTGCTCGACATCGAGCAGACCGCAAATTTCATGATCGACATGGTTTTCCCGGAACGCCGGGTCGGCCGTCCGCTGTATCTGACATCCGCCAATGGCGAAGTGCTGGCGCGCTGCTCGGCCGAGCCGATGACCGGGCGGCTGTTCCGTGCTGCCGACCTCATCAATGCCGACGGTCAGCCGCTGGTGACGGTGTCGCGGTTCAGGTCGTCGACGCCGCTGCCGGAACGCGTTGCCACCACCGACCTGTTTCACGTCGTCGCGCGAAAAGCGCAGGCGGCGCGGCTGACGTTCTACATGTTCGGCGCCGATGAAGAGGAAAATGCCGCCGCTGTCGCCAATGTCCGCAAGATGTATCCCGACCTCCAGATCGTCGGGCGCTCCCACGGCTATCTGAGGGGCGAGCCGCTGCGGGACAAGGTCGACGAAATCAATGCGCTGGCACCGGACTATCTGTGGGTGGCGCTCGGCGTTCCCTACGAGCAGGCCTTTGTCGAGGAATTTACCCCGCGGCTGTCCAATGTCGGCGTCATCAAGACATCGGGCGGATTGTTCAACTTCCTGTCGGGAAGCCGGGCCCGCGCGCCACGATGGATGCAGGACATGGGGCTCGAATGGGCGTGGCGAATCTGGCTGGAGCCGCGCCGGCTGTTCTGGCGCTATCTCACCACCAACCCGCGCGCGCTTTATCTGCTATTCAACAGGAGCCGGTCCGCGAGCAGCGATCGGACGCCACGGGACTGAACTGATATGAGCGATCGGCCGGCCATCCTGGTCACCGGCGGCGCGGGCTATATCGGCTCGCATTGCTGCCGCGCGCTGGCGGCGGCCGGCTACCATCCGGTCGCCTACGACAATCTTTCGACCGGCCACCGCGACTTTGTCACCGGCCCGCTTGTGGTCGGCGACGTCCTCGACAGCGCGACGCTGGCGGAGGCCTTCGCCCAGCACGACATCGTCGCCGTCATGCACTTCGCGGCATCGAGCCTGGTCGGGGAATCCGTCACCGATCCCCGGAAATATTACCGGAACAATGTCGTCGGCACGCTGTCGCTGCTTGAGGCCATGCGCGAGGCGGGCTGCCATCGGATGGTGTTTTCCTCGACCGGCGCGGTCTACGGCAATGCCGACAGCAAGGCGCTGCCCGAAAACTTCGCGGGCGCGCCGATCAATCCTTACGGCGCCTCGAAATGGATGGTCGAACGTGTCCTCGCCGACCACCGCAGCGCCTACGGGCTCGGGGCATTCTGCCTGCGCTATTTCAACGCCGCCGGCGCCGACGCCGACGGCGCCATCGGCGAGCTGCGCGACAACGAAACCCATCTCATTCCCCGCGCCATGATGGCGCTGCAGGGGCACATCGGCGATTTCGCGGTATTCGGCGACGATTACGACACGCCCGATGGTACCGCGATCCGCGACTACATCCACGTCACCGATCTGGCCGCGGCGCATCTCACGGCGCTGAAGCTGCTGATGCAGGGACATCGCGGCGGCGCCTTCAATCTCGGCACCGGCGCGGGCTATTCCGTGCGCGAGATCCTGGCCGCGATCGCCGTCGAGACCGGCCGCGAGGTGCCCCATCTCGTCAAGCCGCGGCGTGCAGGCGATCCGGCCTATCTGGTCGCAGACGCCTCTGCGGCGCGCGAGGTCCTCAAATTCCGTCCCGCGCATTCGGATCTGGCGACGATCATCCGTACCGCATGGGCATGGCATCGGACGGCTCATCCCCGGAAGGCTGGAAAGACTCAGTCGCCAGCGGCCTGACTTTCCGACTGAACAATTCGAATCGGCGGCTTCGCCGGATGCAGCGCAGCACGCCGCGCCGCGTTGCTCACAAGAACATTTCTGCACCTGTGCGCCTTGCCCCGCGGGAACCAGACCGGCTAGCATGCCGCCATAAACAACAGAGAGATGGGCCAGCCGCGTTTCGGCTCGCCAAACATCTCGACAATGGAGGCAACCATGAAAGCCACAAGCCGGATCTGGCGATACCTCGTGACCGCGATCTCTTTCGCCGGCATGCTGAGCATCTCGTCGGCCGCCGAACTCAATCCCGCCGCGGTCATCTACAAGCTGCCGGACCAAATTCCATGGGGACCGGTCAATGCGGCCGGCGCGCAAAACGCTGTCGTGGTCGGCGATCCGGCCAAGCCCGGCTTCTATATTTATTACAACAAATGGACCAAGGGCAATCATTTCAGCCGGCCGCACTTCCATCCCAACGACCGTTATATTGTCGTCCTGCAGGGTACTTGGTGGGTGGGCTCGGGGCCGAAATTCGATCCGGCCAATACCACGCCGATGCCCGCGGGCAGTTTCGTCACCCATTTCGGCAAGCAAGTGCATTGGGATGGCGCCAAGGACGAGGACGCCGTTCTCCTGATCATGGGCGAAGGCCCGGCGACCTCGACTGCGGCGGAAGAAAAGTAGAGAGTGACAACCTCATCCCGAGACGCTGCGCAAAGTGCGGTGTATCGATGGATGCGACAGAGCTCACGGCTTCGCGACGCGCCATGAGGATAGCCCGGGAGAACTCGATGCAACAGGCTGCCTGTGTCCAATTCGAACGCGCGGTGCGCGAATTCGCCCGTTGGCGCGCGGTTCCCGAACACCAGAGATCGCCGGCGCCGGCCTGGTGGTGGGGCCCGGCGTTTGAGACGCTCGGCATGCGGCAGCCGATGCCGGCCGACTGGTGCGCGCGGCTGGAATTGCCCGTCGGCGCCACCTGCGCCGATGGCGCGCAGGTCTTGCTCGATTCGCTGGCCGACCAGACGACGCTGCCCTGGCCCGGCGGCTTTCCAGGCCATCCGGAGCCCGCAGACCCGGCGGCCCAGAGCGTGATCGGTTCTGATTGAATCAGAACCGAGGCTCCCGTTTCTGTTTGACGCGTACTTCACGCGAACCGGCATCCACCCCGGATCAAGTCCGGGGCTGGCTTTCGCTCGAAAAAACTGTAGGCGGCGCCGCTATAAGGCGGCGTTCCGCAGCCTCTGACGCCGCCGGGCTTTCTCCAGATCGGCGCCTGGCGCGGGTTGCAGCGACGGGGAGACAAGCAGCGGAGCAGCGCGCAACAGATCGGCCATTTGCGCCGGCGAAACCGGCTTGCTGAACAGATAGCCCTGCATTTCGTCGCAAGCGTGATCGCGCAGGAAAGCCTCCTGCTCGATCGTCTCGACGCCTTCGGCGACAACCGTCATTCCCAGCGCCTTGGCCATGCTGATGATTGCCTGTGCAATTGCACGGTCCTCTGAGTCATCCGGCAGATCGCGAACGAAAGACCTGTCGATCTTGATGGTGTCGATCGGAAATTGCTTCATCAGCGACATCGACGAGTAGCCGGTCCCGAAATCATCGATCGCAAGACGAATGCCCCGGCTCTGGATGTTGTCGAGGACCTGGTTGGCGCGTTGTATGTTGCGCATCATCATGCTTTCCGTGACTTCGAGCTGCAGCAAGACCGGGGACATGCCGCTGGCCAGCAGGGCTTCATCGATATCCTGCAACAGGTTCTCATCGGCAAATTGTCGCGGCGACAGATTGACCGCCATCGACACCGGCCGCAGCCCTCGGCGCTGCCACGCCATGTTTTGCACGCAGGCCTGCTTCAACACCCAGCGGCCGATCGGCACGATCAGCCCCGTCTCTTCGGCGAGCGGGATAAACTGGGCGGGAGGCAGCATGCCGAGTTCCGGATGCGTCCAGCGCAACAGTGCCTCGACGCCGGTAATCTGCCGCGTCGCCAGGTCAACCTTCGGCTGATATTGCAGCGAAAACTCGCCGCGATCGAGCGCGTGCCGCAGATTGGTCTCCAGCACCAGGCGCTCGATCGACTGCATCTTCACCTCTTTTGTGAAGAAACGGAAATCGTTCTTGCCGTCCTCCTTGGCGTGATACATCGCCATATCGGCGTTCTTGGTCAGGGTATGCACGTCGGTGCCGTCGGCGGGGAACATGGCGATGCCGATGCTCGCCGTGGTCTGGCATTCGTGGCCGCTCAACTGCACCGGCTGGCTGAGAGCCAACAACAGGTCGCGCGCGATTTGTTCGATGTCCTGGCTTTCAGCGGTTTGTTCGAGAATGACGACGAACTCGTCGCCGCCCAGCCGCGCCACAATATCACTTCCGCGCAGGCTTTGACGCAGCCGGGCCGCGATTTCCACCAGCAGGGCGTCGCCGGCTTCATGACCCAGCGAATCGTTGATGATCTTGAATCTGTCGAGGTCGATGAACAGCACGGCAAATCGCCGCTGATAGCGGCGCGCGGCCTCGATCGCGTGGTGCAGCAACTCGTTGAACATCTCGCGATTGGGAAGACTGGTCAGGCTGTCATGCGATGCGAGATATGCGATACGAGCGTCGGCCTTGGTCTTTTCGTCGGCGCGTTCGAAATTGTCGAGCGCGAAGGAAAGATTTTCCGCCAGTTTTGCCAGAAGCTCGACCAGATCGCCGGTGAACATGCCCACCTCGCTGGCGAAAAACAGCAGCGCGCCGACAGCATCACTGCCTTTCCTCAGCAGCGGAAAGCCCGCGCCGGACTTTACTCCGCTGTCGCGTGCCATCGCATGCCAATAAGCGGTACGCTCATCGCCAAGAAAATCATTGACGATACACGGCGCTTTGGTCCGGAAGGCGGTTCCGGACAGTCCGCGGCCTTCGGGGAGCTCGGCGGAGAGCGAAAGCCGGGAGCTTTTCTGACGACCCGCGTTGCGCCCTTTGACGGCGACGATCTCGAGAAACTTATCGCCGGCTTCCGCAAGCAGGATGGTCGCGGAGCTGAACGAGCCTGCGATCACGGCGGCATCGCACACCAGTTCAAACAGTGCGGTCCGGGATTTGGCCCGCATGATCGCTTCGTTGGTGGCACTGAGCGCTTCGAACATTCGCGTCAGTCGGTCCCTTTGCTTGTCGGCCTTGGCCTTTTCCTCGGCGAGATCGAAATTGCCGAGCGCAAAGGAGATATTGTCGGCAACACGCTGCAGCAGGTCCACGAACCCCGGCGTAAACGCATCCTTCTCGGTGGCGATAAACAGCAGGATGCCGATCGGCTGGCCGCGGCTGAACAGGGGGAATGCCGCGACCGCCTTTCCGCCCTCGCTTCCGATCGAACCGTGAAACTTGGCGCCGCGCGGGTCGGCCAGATAGTCGTTGCTGATGCAGGGTTTTCCGGAGCGGAATGCGATCCCGCTGACCCCTCGCCCTTCGGCGCGATGCTCCAAAACCGAGAGCCTTACCTTCTTCGTCGCTGCCGCGGTCGGGCCCGCGGTCGCGACAATGTCGAGAAAGTCGCTGTCGGCTTGCACAAGGCCGACGGTCGTCGAGGTGAATTTGCCGCCGGTCGCCGCTGCCTCGCAGACCAGGTCAAAAAGCTCGGTTCGCGATTTGGCCCGCATGATCGCTTCATTGGTGGCACTGAGCGATGCAAACATCCGCGTCAGGCGGTCCTTTTGCTCATCCGCCCTGGTTTTTTCATCGGCGCGGTCGAAGTTATCGAGGGCAAACGATACGTTTTCAGCCAGTTTCTGCAGCAGTTCCACCAGATCGTCGGTAAATATGTCCTTTTCGCTGGAGAGAAACAGAAGCACGCCGATCGGCGTCCTGCCGCCCTTCAAGAGCGGAAAACTTGCCCCGGATCGGATCCCGCTTTTGAGGGCAAGCGCCTGCCAGGGATGGCTCTTCTCGTCGGCCAAAAACTCATTGATGATGCAGGGCACTCCGGTTCGGAACGATGTCCCGGTCAATCCCTGGCCTTCGGGGTGATCGGCGGAGACCGCAAAACGGTTGCTTCGCATCCGGTGGTAGCTTTGCCCCTTTGACGCAGCTATTCGAAGAAATTCCCCGTCCGGGTCCGCCAGTGCAATCGTTGTGGAGGTGAATGTGCCTCCCAGAACCGCAGCCTCGCATACCAGTTCGAAAAGCCGTTCGCGGGTCCTGGCCCGCATGATCGCATCGTTGGTCGCGCTCAGCGCGGCATACATCAGCGTCAGCCGTTCTTTCTGCCGGTCTGCCCTGGCCTTTTCTTCCGCGCGATCGATGTTTTCCAGCGCGGACGATACGCTCTCCGCGATCCGCGTCATCAGCGCGATGATTTCGGCGTCCGCCGCCCAGGACTTACCGATAAGAAACACCAGCACGCCGATGCTCTTGCCGGCCTTTGTGAGCGGAAGGGCGACGCAGGCGACAACTCCTGGTTCGCGTCCGGCTTTATCCCATCGCCGTCCCTGCACCGAACTGAAAAGGTCCTCATTGATGCACGGTTTCTGCGTTCGAAAGGCCATTTCGCAAGTGCCGACGCTATCAACATGATCAGGGTCGATAGAGATGGGCGTTCGCGTGGCGATTTCGACGATTTCACCGGTTCCGGCGACAGGTGTCAGCCAGGTCGAGCCCGGCTCTGCGAGCAGGACCACGGACGCCAGGGATTTTCCGCTGTTGACCGCGGCATCGCACACCCCCTGATAGAGATCCTGCGCCGTCTTTGCGCGAAGAATTACTTCGCTGCTTGCGCTCATGGCGCCGAACATCCGGTTGAGCCTTCGCAGGGCTCGCTCGCTGCTTTTGCGCGAAGCCTCATGATCGAAGTTATCGAGCGCGAATGAAATATTGGCCGACATGCGCTTGAGCAGCGAGAGCATCTCCTCGTTGAGCGACCCGGCTTCGCGCAATGTGACCAGCAGCACGCCGATGCTGTTGCCATTGCGCGTCAATGGCAGCGCGGCCGCCGCGCCGATATGCGCCTTGAGTGCGCCCTCTCGCCAGGCCAGCGAGCGCGTGTCGTTCAGGTAGTCATTGCTGATGCAGACCGTTTGCTCGCGAAAGGCCTCGCCGCAGACGCCTGCCCCTTGCGGCGTCGACGTGATGGTTGAAATCTCGATCTCGCACAGCCGCACGACGTCGTCGCCGACGCCGGTAGCAAAGCGGAACGTGCCGGTCTCCGGTTCCAGCAAAAAGATCGCCGTCGCCAGGAAGTCGCCACTCGAAAATGCGGCCTCGCAGACCTGCTGGTAGAGCTGCTCGGGCGATTTTGCATACAGAATCGCTTCGTTGGTAGCGCTCAACGCCGCCGATATCCGCGCCATGCTGGTCTGTGAGGTCATTGGTCCCCGAACCAAATTTCGTTAGCTCCGTGGGGTTTATGCGCCGGACGCCTAAGTGGTCGTTATCGACGGCAGTAACTTGCGATTCAGAGTAAACGGCACAGAAAGAACCGCGCTTAAACTGCCAGCAAAGTTCCATCGCGCCCGAGGCTTGGCCCTGGCATCGCCCGCAGCTGCCTTTCGACCATCAGGGCGTGGCCGGATGACCGCATTTGGCCCGCCCTCGTACAAAATTCTGGCGCCAGGTCATTGCCATCAGGCCGTCGCTTTGAGACCATGAGAGCCAGAACAACAAGCCATCGGCAAGAGCAAGTGCCAGGAAGCAAGATCCGCCACCCGAGCGGGCTTTGAGCGAGGAAATCCCATGCCGGTCGTGCAGGCGGACCGACTCACGCGCATAGGCGCGGCGCTGCTCAAGGCCGCCGGGGCGTCGGACGAGGAAGCGGCTGCCGTCGCGGTCGGTTGCGTCAACGCCAACCTCGCCGGCCATGACTCGCACGGGGTGATCGCGATCCCGACCTATATCGACCGTGTCAAAGTGGGGCATATCGTTCCCGGCGCGACCTGGACGATCGTGCAGGAGACACCGACCACCACCGTGATCGACGGCCACTGGGGCTTTGGATTTCATGTCAACGCCAAGGCGATGGCGCTGACCATCGAAAAGGCGAAGACGGCCAACGTCGCGGCCTGCACGGTGTTTCGCCAGAGTCATGTCGGCCGGCTCGCCGCCTATCCGATGATGGCGATGCGCGAGGGCATGATCGGGCTGGCGACCGCCGATTCCGGCCGGTCGCCCAAATACGTGGCGCCGTTCGGCGGCCGCGAGGCCCGGCTCGGCACCAATCCGATATCGATCGCGGTACCATCGGATCTCAAGGCGCCGTTCTATCTGGACATGGCGACCTCGGCGGTCGCGGCCGGCAAGATCCAGCTCGCGGCCGCACGTGGCGAGGAAATCCCGACCGGATGGATTCTCGACCGCGAGGGGCGGCACACCACCGATCCCACACAATTCCGCAAGGGCGGCGCGCTGCTGCCGCTCGGCGGCACCGAAGGCTACAAGGGCAGCGGGCTGGCCGCGATGGTCGAGGTACTGTGCGGGCTGCTCACGGGCCTGGGTTTTGGGGTCGAGCCGACCGGGCGCCACAATGACGGATGTTTCATGGCGGTGTTCAATGTCGCCGCGTTCCGTCCCTTGCAGGATTTCAAGAAAGAAGTCGGCGAGTTCGCCCGCTATCTCAAGGCGACGCCACCGTCCGAAGGCTCACCCGGCGTGTTCTATCCGGGCGAGGTCGAATATATCCGCGAACAACAGCGCCGGATTTCAGGCATCGACGTCGAGGATGCGACCTGGGACAAATTGCGCGCACTGGCGGGCGAATACAAACTGGCCTCGAAGCTCGATCTCGCATGAGGTTGAATTCGGTTGGCCGCAGGGAGGGCAGCATGACGCGGCAAATGGTGATGGTCGGCTTTCTGCAGGCGCAGAATTGCACCAACCTGCCGAGTTCGTGGCGCCATCCGGAATCGCGCGACGATTCGATGTCGGCGGATTATTACCAGGAGATCGGCCGGATTCTCGAATCCGGAAAATTCCACATGGCGTTTTTCGACGACCGGCTGGCGATGCCCGACCGCTACGGCAACGATCACGCCCATACCGTGGAATTCGGCATCCGCTGTGTGAAGATGGATCCGCTCATCGTGCTGACGGCGATGGGGATGGCGACCGAAAAGCTCGGCCTCGCCTCGACCTGCTCGACCACCTATTACGAACCGTTCGACGTCGCCCGCCGCTTCGCTACCCTCGATCTGATCAGCGGCGGTCGCGCCGCCTGGAACGTGGTCACCTCGGTCAATGACGGCGAGGCCCACAACATGGGCAAGGACGCCCATCCCGACCATGATTTGCGCTACGACCGTGCCGACGAATTCATGGAAGTGGTGCTCGGCCATTGGGACAGCTGGCAAGACGGGTCGCTCCTGATCGACAAGAAAGCCGGCCGCTTCGCCGATCCGGACAAGGTCAAGCGGCTCGATCACAATGGGCCGTTCTACAAGTCACGCGGTCCGTTCACGGTACCACGCTCGAGCCAGGGCCATCCCGTCATCATCCAGGCCGGCGCCAGCGGCCGCGGCCAGCGCTTTGCCGGGCGGTGGGGCGAAGTGATTTTCACAGCGGCGCGCAACCTCGCCGGCGCCAAACAAGGCTACGACGCGATCCGCAGCGAGGCCGCGAAGGCCGGTCGCGATCCCGACCAGATGTTCCTGTGCAATCTGGTCACGCCGGTGTCCGGCGCCACCAAATCGGAAGCCGAAGACAGGATGGCGCTGATCGAAAAGCTGCCGCTGGAGATCGACGCGCTGTCGCTGTTGTCGGAGGGATTGAACTATGATTTCGCCTCCAAGGGCATCGACGAGCCGCTGACCACGGCGGAACTCCAGGGCATGCAGGGCATCCTCGGCATCCGCGACGGCGTGCTGAAAACCTCGGGGAAAACCAATCCGAGCGCGCGCGACTTCGTCACCTTCTCGGGACGGGGCCAGACCGCCGACGCGATCGTCGGCGGTCCGAAGGAGATCGCGGACAAACTCGAGGAAATGTTCGCCGGCCGTGGCTGCGACGGGTTTGTGATAGCGGCAACCTATGTGCCGGGATCGTATGCCGATTTCGTCCGGCACGTCGTTCCCGAATTACAACGCCGTGGATTGTTTCACAGGGATTATGCCGGTAAGACCCTGCGCGAAAATCTCGGCCTGCCACGCCCGGCCGCCGGCGCCTGGAAAACCCGGCCGCAGGTCGCGGCGGAATAACGGATAAGAAGGACAGATCATGCGCTGGCTCAAATTCGCCGCCGCCGGGGAAACATCCTGGGGTATCGTCGAAGGCAACAACGTCATCGCCGTCAGCGGTGACCCCTTCGGCGAATGGCAGCGCACGCCGCGCACGCATGCGCTCCCCGAGGTGAAGATCGAACTGCCGTTGATGCCGCGCACCTTCTACTGCGTCGGCCTGAACTACCTCAAGCACCTCAAGGAAGCCGCCGACAAGGCCGGCACGGTCCCGAACATTCCTGATCGTCCCGAGATCGGCTACCGCGCCCAGAACGCGCTGATCGCGCATGACGAGGACGTCGTGATCCCGGCAACCGCCACCGAGAAGATCCACTACGAGGGCGAACTCGTCGTCGTGATCGGCAAAAAGGCAAAACACCTTACCGAAGCCAATGCCATGGCCTGCGTGTTCGGCTACACCATCGGCAACGACGTCAGCGAACGGACCTGGCAAAAGGCCGACCGCGGACTGTGGCGGGCCAAGAATACCGACACCTTCAAGCCGATGGGGCCGTGGATCGAGACCGAGGTCGACCTCGGCAAAATGGAAACCATCGTCAAGGTGAACGGCAAGCAGACCGGCCACTTCCACACCAACGACATGATCTTCGGCATCAAGCCATTCCTCATCGAGATGACGAAATATTTCACGCTGTGGCCCGGCGACGTGATCTGGATGGGGACCGACGGCACCTCGCCCGATCTCAAAGTCGGCGATGTGGTCGAGATCGAGATCACCGGGATCGGTACATTGCGCAACAAATTCGTGGCGGAAACACCGGGAAGCAAGGCATGAGCCGTCACACCACCGCACACTACTTCCTCGAAGCTCTGGTCGATCTCGGGATCGACTACATCTTCGCCAATCTCGGCACCGATCACGTGTCGCTGATCGAAGAGCTCGCGCGCTGGGACAAAGAGGGGCGAAAACATCCGGAAATCATCCTGTGCCCGCACGAAGTCGTCGCGGTGCACATGGCCGGCGGCTATGCGCTGGCGACCGGGCGCGGCCAGGCGGTGCTGGTCCATGTCGATGCCGGCACCGCCAACGCCTGCATGGCGATCCAGAACATGTTTCGCTACCGCCTGCCGGTGATGCTGTTTGCCGGACGCGCGCCCTATACCCTGCACGGCGAACTCACGGGCTCGCGGGACGCCTATGTGCATTTCGTGCAGGACCCGTTCGACATCGCCAGCATCGTACGCCCTTACGTCAAATGGGAATATTCGTTGCCTTCCGGGATCGTGGTCAAGGAGGCGCTGGCCCGCGCCAGCGCCTTCATGCAGAGCGATCCGCCCGGCCCGGTCTACATGATGTTGCCGCGCGAGACACTGGCGGAAGAATGGGACGATGCCGAGATGCCGGCCTATCCGCCGGCGCGTTATGGCAGCGTGCAGGCTGGCGGCATCGAGCCGGCGCGGGCCGAGGCGATCGCGCAAGCGTTGATGGCGGCGGAAAACCCGATCGCGCTATCAGCCTATCTCGGCCGCAGGCCCGAAGCCGTCCCGGTGCTGGAGCGGCTGGCGCAAACCTGCGGCATCCGGGTCGGTGAATTCAATTCGATCGACCTCAACATCCCGCAATCCTCGCCGTGCTTTGCCGGCTTCGATCCGCTGCCCCTGCTGGAGACCGCCGACCTCGGCCTGCTGCTGGATTCGGACGTGCCGTTCGTTCCGAAATATGCCAGGCGCGCCGGCGCGATCAAATGGATCCAGATCGATATCGATCCCCTGAAGTCGGATTTTCCGATGTGGGGATTTGCCACCGACATGCGAATCCAGGGCAACTGCGCCATTGTGCTGCAGCAGGCGCTCGATATCGTCGAGGCGCGCGCTGACGAAGCGTATCGCCGCCGCGTCGCGGAGCGGATCGCAAGCTGGAGCGGGGTGCGCGAACAAGGCGCAAAGCGTCGCGCTGACGCCAGCGCCAACAAGGGAGTTTCGGGCGCGCTCACACCGGCCTTCGTGTTCGCGACGCTGAACGCAAAACTGTCGCCGGACGATATCGTCGTCAACGAAGCCATCCGCAACGGCCCTGCCCTGCAGGAGCACATCACCCGCACCCGGCCGCGGAGCTACGTCGGCCTTGCCGGCGGCGGACTCGGTTTCAGCGGCGGCATGGCGCTGGGCTTGAGGCTGGCGCAGCCGGATCGCCGCATCGTGCAAGTGATCGGCGACGGCGGCTTTCATTTCTCCTCCCCCGACAGCGTCTATGCGGTGGCGCAGCAATACCAGCTTCCTGTCTTCACGGTCGTGATCGACAATGGCGGCTGGCAGGCGGTGAAGTCGGCGGTGCAGCGGGTCTATCCCAAGGGCACTGCGGCCGAAACCGACCAGTTCCAGTCGCGGCTGACCTCGGGCCGTCAGGGCGAGGCGCGGGATTTCTCCGCCGTGGGGCGCGCCTTCGGCGCCCATGGCGAATGCGTCTCCGAGCCGGATCAGCTTGCGGCGGCGATCGATCGCTGCCTCGCCGCGATCGACGACGGCAAGGCCGCCGTGCTGCATGTTCACGTCACCCGGCTTTGAACATCGGCAACAGCAAGGGAAGCCGAGCGCCATGAGATTCCCCGGCCGACACTTCGTGATTGGCACCTGCCTCGGATTGATCGCGCTGGCCGCCGGCGCGAGCACTTCCGCCTCCGCGCAGGAAGACCCCTCAAAATACCCGACGCGCCCGATTCATCTCGTGGTCGGCTTCGCCGCCGGCGGCGGCAACGATATCATCGCACGGATATTCGGACAAAAACTGTCCGAAAGCCTCGGCCAGCCCGTCATCATCGAGAACCGGCCGGGCGCCGGCGCGATCGTTGCGATGGAGCACGTCGCCAAGTCGGCGCCGGACGGCTACACCCTGCTGGTCAGCGCCAGCGGCATCGCCATCAACTCCGCCGTCTACGCCAAACTGCCTTACGACGCGGTCCGCGATTTCGTCGCCATCTCCGAACTCGCCGCGTTTCCGCTGATCCTGATCGTCAATGCGGCCTCGCCGATCAAGTCGGCCGCCGAACTCGTTGCCTACGCCAAGGCCAATCCGGACAAGACCAATTACGCCAGTTCGTCGGCCACCTTCCAGCTCGTCACCGAGCTGTTCAAGCAAAAGACCGGGGCGCCGATGCAGGTTATTCCCTACAAGAGCGCCACCGAATCGGTCACCGCTGTGATCGCGGGCCAGGTCACCGCAACCATTGCCGACGCCGGGCCGGTGTTGAGCCAGGTGCAGGGCGGCCATGTGCGCGCGCTGGCGATCGCTTCGCCCCGGCGCATGCCGGAATTGCCGGATGTGCCGACCTTGAAAGAGCAAGGCACCGATGTCGATGGCGACCTGTGGACCGGCGTGTTCGCGCCGGGCGGCACGCCGCCGGCCGTGGTCAGAAAGCTCGAGGGCGAATTCGTCCGAATAGCCCAGTTGCCGGACGTGATCGCCCGGCTGAAACCGCTGGGTGTCAACACTGTCGGCAATTCGTCGGAAGCGTTCACGCGGATTCTGGCGGCGGATATCATCCGCTGGGGCGAAGTCGCGAAGGCCGGCAATATCAGGATCGAGCAGTAGCGCTGCGCGGCGATATCAAGCCAATGACGACGGTCGCCAACGCTGCAACGCCGATATTGAGAATCAGCGCGCCAAGCCCGACATAAAACACGTAACTGGCGCCGCCGAGATCGATGCTCGCAAGCGGCTTCAGCCCGTTGCTCCAGGCCGTCCACGATCCCCATCCGATGCCGATCGCCCAGCCCAGCAGCAGGCCCTCGGCGCGGAACCAGCGCGTGAACAGGCCAAATACCAGCGCCGGAAAGGTTTGCAGGATCCACAGGCCGCCGAGCAGCTGCAGGTCGAGCGCATATTGCACCGGCAGGAACAGCGTGAATATGAGCGCGCCGAGCTTGACCACCAGCGACGCGATCTTGGCTACCGCGGCTTCGCCGGCGTGGCTGATCCCGGGGTTGATATAGGATTTCCAGACATTGCGGGTGAACAGGTTGGCCGCCCCGATGCTCATCACCGCGGCCGGCACCAGCGCGCCGATCGCGATCGCCGCAAATGCAAAGCCCGCGAACCATGACGGGAACAGCACCTTGAACAAGACAGGCACCACGTCATTGGGCGAGCTCACCTTGACGCCAGCGGCATAGGCCATGTAGCCGAGCAGCGCGATCAGGCCCAACAACAGCGTATAGGCCGGCAGCAGGATCGCGTTCTTGCGGATGGTGTCTGCGGATTTGGAGGCGAAAATACCGGTGAGGGTGTGCGGATACATGAACGCCGCCAGCGCCGAACCCAGCGCCAGCGAGGCGTAGGGCAGCATCTGTGACGGCTTCAAGGTGAGACCGGTCGCGCCGCCCTTCGCCGTGAAGGCGTCGTTGGCTGCCGAAAACACCGCGCCGTAGCCGCCGAGCTTCGCCGGCACCACCACGACCGCGACCAGCACCACGATATAGATCATGATGTCCTTGACGAAGGCGATCAGCGCCGGCGCGCGCAGGCCGGAATTGTAGGTGTAGAGCGCCAGAATGATGAAGGCGGCGATAATCGGCAGCTCGCCAGTCAGGCCCATCGCCTTGATCACCACGCCCATCCCGATCAGTTGCAGCGCGATATAGGGCATGGTCGCGATCATGCCGGTGACGGCCACCGCCAATTCGAGCCCGCGCGAATTGTAGGTGCCGTGCACCACATCGGCGGCGGTGACATGGCCATTGCGATGCGCGACCTTCCACAGGACAGGCATGACCGCGAATACGAAGGGATAAACAATGATGGTGTAGGGCAGCGCGAAGAAACCATAGGCGCCGACTGCATAGACCAGCGCCGGCACCGCGATCACGGTATAGGCGGTGTAGAAATCGCCGCCGACCAGAAACCAGGTGATCCAGGTGCCGAATTGCCGTCCGCCGAGCCCCCATTCGTCGAGATGTTCGCTGACCGGGCCGGATTTCCAGCGCGCCGCGAAGAACCCCATCACGGTGACGAGGATAAAGAAAAACAGGAAGATCGCGAGAGCAGTCCAGTCGATCTGATCGGCCATGACACAGCCTTGCTGACATTCTGCGTTGCAGGCGTTACGGAGCTTCGTCGGGCGCGCGGCTTCGGTAGACCAGCCAGACCAGCACCGAACTGATCGGCACCCATGCCAGCTGGTACCAGTAGAAAAATGGAAAGCCGAACAGCGCCGGCTCCTGGAAATTATAGAACGGCACCCACAACAGGCCGACGAAAGGCACCAGCAACAGGATCCACATGGACGGTCTCCAGATCTCCGCGGACGCACGACGCCGTTTCGGCAACGAAAACGATTGAAAGATCAAATTATTGCGCCGTCCAGTGGATTCGCTGCTGCAGTGCGGCGAGAAAGAACGAGATGCCGTGCCCCGGATGCTGCGCAGCGCGAAGCGGTGCGCTGCTGATCCGGGGCCCGGATCTCTTTCGCGACAGGCGGGTCTCGACTCTCCGGAGCGGCGCCGGAGTCGCGCTATGCGCGATCCCGAGAGCGCTGCACCGGACACGCGTCAGCATCACTTGGTGGTGCTACTTCACGACCTCGGCGCCGACCTTGCAGATGGCGGCGTCCTGATCGCCGGTGCCCCCGCTGCAACCGACCGCGCCGATCAGCTTGCCGTTTTCGACCAGGGGAAAACCGCCGGGGCTTGCGACCAGACCGGGATCGAGCGTGCCGGGATAGGAGTGGCCGGTCTCATAGGCGTTGTAGAACGCGCGCGACTCCCGGCGAAAGCGCGCCGAAGTACGGGCCTTGCCCACCGAAATCGGGCCGGATGCGATCTGGGCACCCTCCATCCGTTCGAACTGGACCAGTTCGCCATTGGTATCGACCACGGCGATGTTCATCTTCCAGTTTCGCCGTTTGGCCTCGGCCTCGGCCGCCGCCATTACCTGTTTGGCCCGATCGAGTCCGATCGACTGGCCGTAAGGAATATCGAACGGCATCGCGTCGGGCGTTCCGCCCGAGGGCGGTTGTGCCGGCGGCGCGGCCGGCGCGGGCGTTTGTGCAACGGCTGGCAAACTGATGACCGCAATGGCGCAAGCAGCAAGGGTCATCGAAACGATTGAACGCATACTATCCTCCCGGTTGAAGTTTGTTTTGTTGTAGTATCGTCGATATCGATGCCGCATTTACATCGGCGGCGTCAACCCATCCTTGCCATAGGTTACGCGCGGGGTCTGCACGCTTCCGTCAGCCTGCTTCTTAGCGGCACCGACGAAAATCCTGGTCCCCGGCTTGAGGTCGTCCTTGCTGCCGGCGACGTAGGTCACCACCGCCGTCTCAGGGGTCACCAGCACCTTCTTCTCACCATCCTTGTATTTAACCGACAGCACCGGTCCGTCGACGCCGGCGACGGTCTGCTCGACATTGGCATTGGTCATCTTGGTGTTCGGCTTGAGGTCCCAGTCGTAATGGCCCTCGCCGGTGCCGCGCATCGATTCCGGGAAGATATGCACCTCGATGGCCTTCTGGCTGCCGTCGGGTTGCGTCACTCCCGTTGCGCCGACGAACATGCCCGGCTTGATGTCGGCCATCGTCGACTTCACGATCGCGACATAGAGCGGATTGTCGGCCATCGTCAGCTTCAGCACGGCGCCGTCGCGGTTCTTGACCATGTAGGTGGCACCGTCGACGCTTTCGATGGTGCCACGGATGCGGACGGTCTCCTGCGCCGATGCGGGCAAGGCAGTGCAGATCAAGGCAAAGCTCAAGGCAGCAAGGGTGCGCGGTAGCGTGGCGGACATTGGTATCTCCCTGGATTGTTCGAATTGAGCGCCGGAATTTTTACAATTGGATCGGCCGATTATTTCCCAAGATGCTTGTCGAAGAAGCCGGCGATTTCCCCGTAGGCTTCCCTGGTCTCGGGCGCGGTGTCGTCGCGATTGTACTGCGCGTGCGATTGACCCTCGAAGACCTGCAGTATCGCCTCGACGCCGGCCTGCCGTAGCTTGCGGTGAACCCGCACGGTGTTGCTGAGCAGGAGATCGCGCGTTCCGCTGGTGAGGATGGCCGGCGGAAAGCCCTGCATGTCACCATAGACCGGCGACAGCAAAGGATCCCTGAGGTCGTGGCCGTTGGCGTAGACCTTGGTGCCAGCATCGCAGAAGCCGTCCGGCGACACCAGGACGTTGTCGAGCATGGCGTTGGTGACGAAGGTGTCACCGACTTTCGTCACATCGGACATCGGCGTGCCCGGCGCGATCGCACCCGGCATCGGCAGGCCGTCTTGCCTTGCTTTCAGTACCATTTCAAGCGTCAGCGCCCCGCCTGCCGAGCTGCCGAAGATCCCGACGTTCTTCGGGTTCATCGTCTTGATCGCGTTCTTGTAGACGGTGACGCCATCATCGAGGGCGGCGGGGAAATAGGCTTCCGGCGGCATCCGGTAATCCACCGAGATCACCTTGAAATGCCCGAAGCCTGCCAGGAAGATCGCCTCGGGAAGCCCGGCTTCGCCGGGACTGAGCACGTAACAACCGCCATGAACGTGGATCAGCAGCCGGTTTTGGTTCTCGGGCGGGATCACATCGGGCGTGACCACGAAGGCCCTGACGCCATCGATCACGGTCTTGTCGATCTTGACATGCAGCCGCTCGGTCATGCCCGGGATGGTCTTGATGGTGGCGGCAGCGCCGGCGTCGGCGACCGGCTTCCACTCCTCGCCGGTCTTGGGCAGCACATTCCAGTTGGTGCGAAGCGGCAAGCCGATGATCTTCGCCATCTGCGGGCTGACGGTGGAGGGCACGGGCACGGAACGGGCCGGAACCTCCAGCATCGGCGCATCGGCGGTTTGGGCGCGTCCAGCCGACGGGCCGACCGCCCCCATCGCAATGCACAACAACGCCGCGGCGCTCAGTTTGCGTATCGCAAGGACGCGAATTCCGCTCGCCGATCCCCTCATCGCGCTCCCCCGATCAGCTTTCATGGTGATTTAAAGCTGCGCGCAAGTTATTTGCACCTTTCCGACACCCTACTGCAAAACCTGCTACCTGCAAATATTCCGGGACCTCGGCCTGCGGCGGAGATCAGTTCGCCGCCCACCGCCCCGGGGCGTCTGGCTATTCGGCCTTGATGCCGGCGTCTTCGATCACCTTGCGCCAGCGCTCTTCCTCGCCGCGCACATAGCGATCGAGCGCCTCCGGAGGCTGCGCCACCATAACAAGCCCCTCATTGACGCCGAGCTTCCGGAACGCCTCGGACTGAACCGCGACCGCGGCGGATTTATTGAGGCGTTCGATGATGTCGGCGGGCGTGTTGGCCGGCGCAAACAGGCCATACCAGCTCTCAGCGGCGTAGCCGGGGACGCCAGCTTCCGCGACGGTCGGCAGTTGCGGAAATGCCGACGAGCGTTCCGGCGAGGTCACCGCGAGCGCTCGCAGTTGGCCGGCCTCGATCAGGGCTGCCGCACTGGCGACTGTCGTGAACATCACCTGGGTGTGACCGCCGATCAGGTCGCTGATGGCGGGCGCCGAGCCCTTGTAGGGCACCATGGTCAGATTAACCTTGGCCAGGCTCTTGAACAGTTCGCCCGCCAGATGCGCCGAGGTGCCGATGCCGAATGTGCCATAGGACAATTTGTCGGGATCGGCCTTTGCCGCCACAATCAGCTCCGCGATCGACCCGATCGGGGATTTGGCGTTGACCACGACGAAGTTGAAGGAGCGCGCCACCAGCGCTACCGCGGCAAAGTCCTTGTGCGGATCGTAGGGCAGCCTGGCATTGAGGCTCAGATTGACCGCGTGCGAGAACGTCCCCATCAGCAGCGTATAGCCATCCGGCGCGCTGGCCGCGACGGCCTGGGTGCCGACGATGGTCCCCGCCCCCGGCTTGTTCTCGATCACGACCGAGACGCCCAGATCCGCAGCCATCTCCTGCGCCAGCGTCCGCGCAATGATGTCGGTGCCGCCGCCGGGCGCAAACGGCACGATGATCCGGATGATCCTGTCTGGATAGGTGGCCTCGGCAACGCCTGCCGAAAACACAATCAGCAACAATGCTGCAAGCGCGAACAAAAAGCGTGTCGTTCTGGCGCCGGGCTCAAATCGCATTGGCATTCGTCCGCATTCGGAAAGCCGAAAAAGCAACGTAACAGATCATGGCTTGCGGCGCAGCGCCATGCGCCGGGCGACGAACCGTCATGACGCTGCACGCGCGCGCGAGGATGGACGCGGGGACTCGCGATCGACTAGCATGCATGGATAAGACAAAACACCCTTGGGGAGGAAATCATGAAGCACTGGCTGGTTGGACTTTTGTTGTTGGTGGGGCCGGCGGCCCTGGCGCAGCAGGCGGTGCCGACAATCGAATTCGACTCCGTCCCCAATCCGCTGCGGCTGCCGCCCAACATGTATTTCGGCGAGGTATCGGGCGTATCCGTGAACTCCAAGGGACATGTCTTCGTGTTGTCGCGCGGCAATACATCCGGACCCGCTTACGCCGCGGCGGCGACGCAACTGCTCGAATTCGACGCCAAGGGCCAGTTCATCCGCGAAATCGGCAAGAACCTCTACGCCTGGTCGTTCGGCCACACCGTCAAGATCGATCCCCAGGACAACATCTGGGTGACCGACAAAGGCTCCGACATGGTGATCAAGTTCGATCCGGAAGGACGCGTGGTCATGGTGTTCGGCCGCAAGCAGGAAGCCTCCGATGAAGACACCGGGCCGCTGAAACATCCGAAGCCGCCGCTGCCGGCCGAGGATGGCCGGTTTCGCCAGGTCACCGACGTCGCCTGGGACAAGGCCGGCAACACCTTCATCAGCGACGGCTATATCAATTCGCGCGTCGCCAAGGTGGACAAGGACGGCAACTGGCTGAAGTCCTGGGGCGACCGGGGCAAGGAACCCGGCCAGTTCAACACCCCGCACTCGATCGCGACCGACGCCGACGGCAACGTCTATGTCGCCGACCGCGGCAATCACCGGATCCAGGTGTTCGACGGCGAGGGGAAATTCCTGCGCCAGTTCGTCATCGACGTGCCGGTACCGCCGGATGCCAAGCCCGCGATCGGCAAGATTCCCGACGAGGCGATGATGTCGGGTGGCACCTTTGCGCCGGGTTCGCCATGGTCGATCTGCATTACGCCGCCGCCGCATCAGGTGCTCTACAGCTCGGATTCATGGCCCGGCCGCATCTACAAACTCAGCCTCGACGGCAAGGTGCTGGGCACGCTCGGCAAGTCCGGCAAGCAGTTGAAACAGTTCGGCTGGATCCACGCGATGGCGTGTCCGGCCGAGAACGTGCTCTATGTCGGCGAGCTCTTGAACTGGCGGGTGCAGAAGCTGCTGCTGAAGCCGTAATTTGTCGCTCGTCGTCGGGAGTGCACGCGGCGATGCAACGCACTTTTTCGTCATTCCCGGGCGATGCGAAGCGTCGAACCCGGAATCTCGAGATTCCGGGTTCGCGCTATAGCGCGCCCCCGAATGACTGCTGGTCGCCACCGATTGCCCGACGGAAAATCACTGCCCCGTCACGATGCCGTAGCGCGGGCGAAGTCGATATAGATCTCGCGCAGGCGGTTGGTCATCGGGCCCGGTTTGCCGTCGGCGACGGGCTTGCCGTCGATGCTCACCACGCCCTGCACGAACAGGCTCGCGCTGGTGATGAAGGCTTCCTTCGCCGCCAAGGCTTCCTCGATCGAGAACGGCCGTTCCTCGATGCGAAGCTGGCGCTCCTCGGCGAGTTTCACCACCGCCTTGCGGGTGCAGCCCGGCAGGATCGCCGACGAGTTCTGCCGCGTCACCAGCACGTCGTCCCGGGTCAGGATGAAGGCCGATGACGATCCGCCTTCGGTGACCTTGCCGTCCTCGATCATCCAGGCTTCGCCGGCACCGGCTGCCGCCGCCGCCTGCTTTGCCAAAACCTGCGCCAGCAGCGCCACGCTCTTGATGTCTCGCCGCTCCCAGCGAATATCGGGCACCGTGATCACGCCGATGCCCTTCTTAGCCGAGGGCGCGTTGACGATGTCCTTGACCGAGGTGAACATCACCAAAGTCGGCTTGACGTTTTTTGGAAACGCAAAATCACGCCCGGTGTCGGCGCCGCGCGTCACCTCGATATAAACCAGACCGCTGCCCACTTCGTTGCGCGTGATCAATTCCCGCTGGATTTCCTGGATGCGTTCGATTGTTTCCGGCAACGGAAGTGCGATTTCGCCGACCGAGCGCACCAGCCGCGCCAGATGCGATTCGTTGTCGATCAGCTTGCCGTCGAGCACCGCCGAGACCTCGTAAATGCCGTCGGCGAACAGGAAGCCGCGGTCCAGTACCGAAACCCTGGCGTCTTTCAGGGGAACGAACGAGCCGTTGACGTAAGCGATCGGGTTCAAATGGAATCTCCAGGCACAAGAGAACGATGCAGTCTCATATACGAGAATTGTCAGGACGGATAAACCCTCATGCCGTCATTCCGGGGCATGCGAAGCATGAACCCGGAATCTCGAGATTCCGGGTTCGCATCTGCGATGCGCCCCGGAATGACAGTGCTAATGCGACAAAATCTTCGACAGAAACTTCTGCGCGCGGTCGCTGCGCGGGCTGCCGAAGAAATCGGTCTTGAGCGCGTCCTCGACGATCTCGCCCTTGTCCATGAAGATCACCCGGTGCGCCACCTTGCTGGCAAAGCCCATTTCATGGGTCACGACCATCATGGTCATGCCCTCACGAGCGAGATCGACCATGACGTCGAGCACCTCGGAGATCATTTCGGGGTCCAGCGCCGAGGTCGGCTCGTCGAACAGCATGGCGATCGGGTCCATGGCCAGCGCACGCGCAATCGCGACGCGCTGCTGCTGTCCCCCCGACAACTCGGCCGGATATTTGCGGGCGTGATCGTTCAATCCGACCCGGTCGAGCAGCTTTGCCGCTTTCGCCATCGCCGCGTCATGCGAGCGGCCGAGCACCTTCTCCTGCGCCAGGCACAAATTCTCGACGATCTTCAGATGCGGGAACAGTTCGAAATGCTGGAACACCATGCCGACGCGGGCGCGCAGCTTCGGCAAGTCGGTCTTGGGATCATTGACCTTGATGCCGTCGAGGATGATTTTGCCGTTCTGGAACGGCTCCAGCGCGTTGACGCATTTGATCAAGGTCGATTTTCCCGATCCCGACGGACCGCACACCACCACGACCTCGCCCTTGGCGACGCTGGTGGTGCAATCCTTCAGCGCCTGAAAGCTCGGGCCGTACCATTTGTCGACGTGGCTGATCTCGATCATGAAGGGCTCGCTAGTGGACGAAAGCAATGCGGGTCTGCAGGCGCCTGACGCCGAACGACGCCGCGCAGGAAATCACGAAATAGACCAGCGCCGCGAACAGATACATCTCGACCAGCCGGCCGTCGCGCTGCGCCACCTTGCTGGCGGCGCCGAGGAAATCGGTGATCGACAGCACATAGACCAGCGAGGTGTCCTGGAACAGCACGATGGTCTGGGTCAGCAGCACCGGCAGCATGTTCCGGAAGGCCTGCGGCAGCACGACATAACGCATGGTCTGGCTGTAGGTCAGGCCGAGTGCCTGGGCCGCGGCCGGCTGTCCCTTCGAGATCGACTGGATGCCGGCGCGCATGATTTCGGAGAAATACGCCGCCTCGAACAGGATGAAGGTGACCAGTGAGGAAGTGAACGCGCCGACGTGAACCGGCCGCGAGGAACCCGTCACCCACTGCCCGATATAGGGCACCAGGAAATAGAACCAGAAGATCACCAGCACCAGCGGCAACGACCGCATCAGGTCGACATAGAGGCCGGCGACAAGCCCGAGCAGCCTGAAGCCGGACAGCCGCATCAGCGCGATCAGGGTACCGAACACCAGGCCGCCGAGCGCGGACAGACCGGTCAACGTCAGGGTGAAGGTCATGCCGTCGAAGAACAGATATCCCAGCGAGCGCCTGATCACATCGAAGTCGAAATTGGCGAGCATCGGCGCGGCTCACTTCCCGCTGATGTAGCCGGGCACCGCCAGGCTGCGCTCGAGAAACCGCATCGCGATCACGACCACGATATTGACGACGAGATAGAGAACAGTTGCGGCGGTGAAGGCCTCGAACACCTGGAACGAGAATTCCTGCATGGCACGCGCCTCGCCGGTCAGCTCGATCAGCCCGATGGTGATGGCGACCGAAGTATTCTTGATGGTGGAGAGGAATTCGGACGTCAGCGGCGGCATGATGATGCGAAACGCCATCGGCAGCAGCACGTAGCGATAGGTCTGCGCCGTCGTCAGTCCGAGCGCGGTCGCGGCCATTCCCTGTCCGCGCGGCAGCGCGTTGACGCCGGCGCGGGTCTGTTCGGCGACGCGCGCCGACATGAACAGTCCGATGCCGACCACCGCGGTGTAGAACGGCGCGTTGGACATCTGCTTCAGCCACAGCCCCCACGCCTGCGGGACGATCTCCGGTAACACGAAAAACCAGATGAACAGCTGCACCAGAAGCGGCATGTTGCGG